>Ga0207675_100000372_pt1 | contig 43036 bp, 37 predicted proteins | sample KBSSwiS42_FD_184305 | JGI IMG/M metagenome (GOLD analysis project Ga0207675, IMG submission 184305) | Switchgrass rhizosphere microbial communities from Kellogg Biological Station, Michigan, USA - KBS Switchgrass S4-2 (SPAdes) (version 2) | ecosystem: Host-associated > Plants > Roots >...
GAAAGGGCCGGGAGCGCCTTGTCCGCCATCTCGTGGCGGATGAAGCGGTCGAGAACGCGCGCTGGCGCCGCGTATCGTGCCGTGGGCCCCACGGAGTCGGGGGCCGCCTGCGCGCCAACGGTGGGCGCCGCGACCGCGAGGACGGCGATCGACCACCTAACGATCCGGAGATGTCTCATCGCGTGCGTTCCGTATTCAGATATTCGTTGAGGTCGTCGAGCGTGTCGACGTCGCGCGGTGCGGGCCACGGCATCGGTTCCTCGACAACGACCCCTGCGTGTCGGGCAATGATACTTCGTGCGCCGACATCGCCCTGTAGCGCCAGGAGCTCGTCGAACAGCGCCGAACCGAAGAGGGTTGGAGGCGACGGCGCCGTCGCGTCGGCATAACGTGGAACCACGATCGGTGCTCCGGTGGCCTGCCACCGCGCGCTGATCCGCCGATAGGCCTCTGGAAGGACGCCCGGCACATCACCGAGGGTAATCATGATGGCATCCGCGGCTCTCAGCTCGAGAACACCGCGGCTGAGTGACGTCGCCATGCCGTCGGCGAATCGCGGTTCGCGGACGATTCGGGCTGGGAGACCAGCCAGCGAACGCGTAACGTCGTCTGACCTGTCCCCCGTGATGACGACCACCTCACCCACCTTCGCGTCGAGCGCGGCGTTGACCGCGAGGCGCACGAGCGGCGTGTCGCCGATCAACGCCAGCAGCTTGGAGCCGCCACCCGCCGCGAACCGCGTCGACCGTCCAGCCGCCAGCACGATGATCCCGATTCCTGGCATCCGCCCTAACGAGACCGGGTGTAGCGCAGCAGTCCCGTGTGCAAGACGGTGAGCGGCAATCGCACGCACGCGAGCCGCGAGGCTGGAATGTCGGACTTGAGCTGCGTGATCAGCTCAGGCACCGTGAGCGTCTCGACATCCTCGAGTGGCGCTCCCCGCACAAGCTCCGTGAGCATGGAGGAGGCGGCGACACAGATCGCGCACGCGTTGGCCGTGAAGCGAGCCTCGCTAACCATGTCCCCGTTGAGCGCGAGCTCGATGCGCACGCGGTCACCGCAGAGCGGATTGGTTCCTTCCTGCGAGACCGTGGGCGCGACGAGCGTGCCCCGGTTCCGTGGGTGCTTGAAATGATCGAGGATGGTCGGACTGTACGGCCCGCCCACCACTACTCCACCGCCCCACGCACCCCAGCCGCGCGGTATGCTGGAAGCCTGAACGCCATATCTCGGGTCAAGAAGCCGCCGTGGCCGAGTTGCGCAAGGTCTTTCCGTCCGAGACGTTCGCCGGTGAGGAGTCGTGCGATGACGAGATCGAACACGGTCGCTTGCGCAAACAGCCCGCACGTTGGCATGCCGACGACCGGGATGCCGTTCCACTCGGCGAGCCACAGGAGGCTCCCGGGATGTGCCGGCACGCCATGGCCGACCATTCGCGCACCAACCGTGTCCAGCGCCGCGAACGTCGGGTCGAGCAGGTCCATCGCCTTGGTGCCGGCGACCAGGACGATGTCCGCCCCTCGTGCCGCTGCAGAAAACGCATCAGCGATCGAGTTGGCGTCCGGCCGCGTGACCTCCAGCGCGCCTAACGCCGAGCCGAACCACGCGATCTTTTCCGTGACCGCATCGCGAAACCGCGCGAGTGCCCGCTCGCCCATTGACTCGTGCACGACAGCACCGACGCGGTACGCGCCGAACCCGCGAACGCGAATGGCCCCGGGCGGACTGCCCACGATGGACTCCACCTCGCCGAGCACGCCACGCCTCACGGCGAACGGAATGATCTTCGCGCGCGCCACGACGTCGCCCGCCTCCACGACCTGGCCGTCGTACAGCGAGTAGACGCATGGCCCATCGAGCTCGTTGATGCGGTCGAGACGGGCGGTGTCGATCGAAAGAACTCCACGACGCTCCGCCGCGATCGGCCAGTGGCCGCCCGATGGAGGTCGAGCGGAAACGCCGTCGCCCGCCACGAGACGCGCGATTGCATCGCCTGCCGCGTCTTCATGCACGTCGTCCGAGTCGAGCGCCAACAGATGCAGTTCCGTCCACGGCAGTTCCAGCGCGCGCCGAGAATCGGCGTCGTCGAGCACGCGCCCCTTCGCGATCGCCACCCTGCCGTCGTCCGAGCGGAGCTCATGACACAGCACACGCCCACTGAGATCCGTTGATTGCGCTGACGCGCGCGTGACCCGAACCGCGTGCATCAGGCAGCCCCACTTTGAGGCCGGCCAGCGCGAACGGCGATGAGCTCCGCGAGGATGCTGAGCGCAATCTCCGCGGGCGCTCGCGCACCGATATCCAGACCCACGGGAATCCGCACCCGGCCCATGTCTTCCTCGCTCGCCCCGATGCCACTCAGAAACTCCCGCACCGCGTTCGCACGGCGCCGACTTCCGAGCACACCGATGTAACCCACACGCGTTCGCAACGCGACTTCAAGGACCGGCAGATCGTACTTGAAGTCGTGCGACAACAGTATGAGCGCCGTCGAGGGGACGAGCGGGACGGTGGCGACCAACTCCGACGGCATCCCGATCAGCAACTTATCGACCGTCGGGAATCGCTCGCGGTTCCCCCATCGATCGCGACCGTCAATGATCGTCGTGTCGAAGCCTAACGGTTTCGCGAGCTGCACCAAGGCGGCCGCGACGTCCGTCGCGCCGATGACAACCAAGGCCGGAAGCGGCGCGTGGACCTGGACAAAAATCTCCGTCGATCCGTGATCGCCGGGGAGCGTGATGACTCCCGTCGTACGTTCATCGAGCAACGCCGATGCCCGCGCGACAAGCGCAGCGTCAAGCGCTTCGCTGCCAAGCGTGCCGATGCGCCTTCCGTCATCGAGCACGACGAGCCGGAAGGGCCGAACGCCCAGTGCGATCGCCTCGACGGCTGGGGCACCGCGTCGCAGCGCATCCGTGACTGCATCGGCGGCAACAGCAACCGGGTCTGCAAGCGTGGTCACGTCGACAGGCTCGACGAGCAGGTCAACAGCGCCGGCGCAGGTCATGCCGAACGCCCAGGCATCTTCATCGCCGAGCGGCAGCGATACACGCCGCGAGGCTCCGCTGCGCAGAGCCTCCTCCGCTAACTCCACGGCGCGGCCGTCGACGCAACCGCCGATCGTCACCGAGCCGACGATCGCACCCTGGTCGTCAACCCACATCGTCTCACCGAGGCGACGAATCGCGCCGCCGGTGGTAGCGACAAGCGTCGCGACTGCGGCACGCCGTCCCTTCGCGCGTAGCTCGCTGATTCGATCCGCGGTCTGAGTCATCGAAGGTGCAGTGTTCGCAGTGCGCATTCGCCGGCAAGTCTCGCAATATCCATCGCGTGTCACGAGCCAACAAGCCACGCGGGCGCCCGCCAAACGGTTTCCTGTGACGGCATTGCGTCGCGAGGCCCAGTTCGCAAGACTCCCACGCTGCTTGCCGCCAGCCCCTGGCGGTACCGTGGAATGAACCTTCACGTCCTCGATGCGCGTTTCAGGTCTCGTCGGCGCCTTATGCGCTACTCTCGTGTGCGGCGCCCCCGCTGTCTCGCGCGCTCAGGACTCTAGCGCCAGCATTCGCCCGTGGTATGACCGCCTGTCCATCCGCGGATATGCACAGCTGCGATATAACCGGCTGCTCGAGACAAACGACCAGCTGAAGTGCCCAACCTGCGATCGTTCCATTGGGGACAACGGTGGGTTCTTCCTACGCCGCGCGCGCATCTCGATCACCGCCCAGGTGACTGATCGTCTGAGCGTGAGTATTCAGCCGGATTTTGCGACGGAAGTCGGCGGCCGGGAGAACACGCTGGTTCTTCGACACTACTACGCCGACCTCTATCTCGACAGCGCAAAGACCTTTCGCGCGAGAGTGGGTCAAAGCGAGGTTCCAACCGGATTCGAGGCGTTGCAGTCGAGCAGCCGACGCGCCCCGTTCGATCGCGCGGACGCCATGGAGAGCTCGGCGCCTGGAGAGCAGGACCTCGGCGTCTTTTTCTTCTGGACGCCTCAGGAAGCGAGGCGCCGCCTACACGCCCTCGCGTCTCCGGAGCTCAAGGGGACCGGCGACTACGGCGTCGTCGCCATTGGCTTGTACAACGGGCAGGGTGGCAACCGGGCGGAGATGAATGACACACCGCACATCATTGCCCGCGTCGCCTATCCGTTTCGAGTCGGCTCTCGGTATCTCGAGGTGAACGGATACGCGTACGGTGGAACGTACACGATCGTGCCTGCACAACGCGCTGCCGGTGTCGGCGGCGCCGACGACTTCACCGACCAGCGTGTTGGCGCGTCGCTGGTGTTGTTCCCGCAACCGTTCGGAGCCCAGGCGGAATGGACGACCGGACGAGGTCCCGAGTATGATGCACCGACCAACGCGATCACCGAGCAGCATCTCACCGGTGGGTACGGCCTCGTATCCTACGAATGGCAGGGACCGGGCGACCGGCGCGTGGTAGCGTATGCGCGCGCGCAATACTTTCAGGGAGCGTTCAAGACGGATCCGGACGCGAGGAGCTCGGTGGTGCACGAATACGAACCCGGGATCGAGTGGAACGTCCAAACCGGATTCGAGCTGACGGCGGCCTATGCGATGTCGGACCGACTGTACCGGGACAGTGCGGCGCCTGACAACCATCAGAAGGGACGTTTTCTTCGACTCCAGGCGCAGTTCAGCTTCTGACGTCGTCCGGAAGCGGCGCTTGGGGCGTGGCGCGCCATCGCATCGACCAGCGCCGTGACTCTCCGGCATCGAGCCAGTGCGCGCTTTTCCATGCCCCCAGCGCCTCCTCGAGCGTATCGGGGGCCCCGATACAGGGTTGGAGCGTGAAGTTCTGATACGGCTTCACGCGTTTGAGCGGCGACCACCCGCCGTGATTGATCCATATCCCAACGTGCGGAATCTCGTCGATCGCGAAGGTGAGCTCGAGCCGGAGGCCGTCCTCGATCACCGCTGCGCGGCCCTCCCGCATTTCGAGGAACACCTTGGATGCATAACGCTTGGCGACCGCATACGGCCGTGAGAGATCCAGCAGCTTGCCCTGGGACCGCACCATCGGCCATCGGAGATCCGTCGCGCCGAGCCCGAGGGAGATCTCGTGCTGGGCATAGACGTGCAGACGCGTGGCCATCGCGATCTCGATCCGCGTCTCGCTCGTTAGGGGAAAGACCGGCTGCGCGGACCAGATGAACGGAACACGGTCGGTGCCCATGTTCGTGGCCTCGTATTCGATCTCCACGGCACCTGATGGCGTGACACGAACGTCGCGCGTGAGCCGATACGGCAGGCGCCGCCCGATCCAGGCCGTGGTTGCGCTCTGGCCGTCCGGCGACGTCCGCACATCGATCGCGGGTTTTTGCGACCAGAGCTCGCCGTGATCAGGAAGCTCGATTCCGCCGAACCCTTTCACCCACGTGGGAACCTTGCACGACGCCACGGTCGGAAAACACTCGTCGTACCCCCCGCTGTCGGCCGTCTCAGCGTACGACTCGTTCTCGTCAGGCATCGCGTACGGCATCACGTCGCTCGCCCACAGCCATTGTCGTCCGCCAAGCTCCATCTGGGTGATCTTTCCGCCCAACGACGGGACGATCACCACGCGCGAGCCGCCGCCACGGAGCTCCGCGAATCCAAAATCCTCGACGCGTGTAACGGGGGGCGCCGCGCGCGAGCGGCCGAACAGGGCCATCAGGCAGCGCCCACGACGCGAACGTCGATGCCGCGCGTCGCGAAAATTCGCGCGACGGTCTCGCCTATCTTGTTGTTAGGCGTGCTGGCGCCTGCCGTCAGTCCGATACGCACGCCGGAACGATCGGGGATCCAGTCGATGGCCGACGCCTCGCTGTGCTGGACCCCAGCGGGTCGAAACGCAATGCGGCGCGTCTCGGGCTCGATGCTCGTCGCGTCCTCGATGTGATAGGTCGGGACGCGCTCCGCGCATAACGCGGCGAGGGAAATCGTGTTGCTCGAATTGTAGCCACCGATGACCACCATGGCATCGAGCGACTCCTGGAGCAGCTCCTGCACGGCGTCTTGCCGATCCTGAGTGGCCGAGCAGATCGTGTCGAATGTCCGGAAGTTCTCCGCGCGATAGACATCGCCGTATCGCCGCGCGACGGCACGGCCGACCTCCTCGCCGATCGCGAGCGACTCGCGCGCGAGCATGGTCGTCTGGTTCGCGACGCCGATGCGGCGAAGATGGAGATCGGGATCGAAGCCGGGAGACGCAGCGCGGACGAAGCGTTCCATGAACTCCTGGCGCGATTCGCTTCCTTCGATGTAAGCGCACACGAGCCGCGCCTCACTCATGTCCCGCACGACGAGATACTGTCCGCCGGGGTATCGCCCGACCTGCGATGCCGTGGCGCGCGTTTCCTCGTGGTAGTGCTTGCCGTGGATGAGTGCCGTGAAGCCGTCACGCGCGTAGCTCTCGACGCGCTTCCAGACATTCAGCACCGACCCACACGTCGTGTCGACGACGACACAGCCGAGCCCACGCAGCGTCTCGAAATCGCGGATGGTAACGCCGAAGGCGGGCAGGATCACGACGTCCTGGGGCGAGACGTCCGCGTAGTCGAACACGGGCTTGCCGTCCGCGTCCTGGCCCGGTGTGAGAATTTCGATTCCCATCTCACCGAGCCGGCGGTTTACGTGCGGATTATGGATGATCTCGCCGACCAGCCGGATGCGGCGATCCGGGAACTTCCGTCGTGTTTGGTAGGCGTACTCGACCGCGCGCTCCACGCCGTAACAAAAGCCAAACTCGCGAGCGAGCCGAACCGTTACGCCACCAATCGTGAGCGTATGATCACGCGAGCGGAGGAGATCGACCAATGACCCATCGTAATCGGCGGCGAGTGTCTCTTCGACCTCGCCCTTGAGCCCGAATCCCTTCCGAAAATAGGTCGAGCCCTGCTCAGGCGCCGTCATGTGTTAGAATCTAGTAGTCCGCTTCAAGCCGCTGTACTCCGCTGAGCCGTGTCTTCTTCTGCTGCCGCAATCGACGCCTGGAGCCCTTCGGAAGTGACACCGGAGGAACACAGATTCGAGCTCCCCGCCCTTCTTCGTCCCGCGCCACTGATCAAAGGTGATGCGATTGGCGTTGTCGCGCCGTCGTACGCGCCGCGTGAGGGGTGGCTGCACCGCGGCGTGAAAGCGCTCGAGCGCGCTGGGTACGGTGTGATCCTCGACAGTGAAATCGGGACGATGCGGCGCTTCGAGCGCATGGAAGACGAGCGGCGCGCCGAGAACTTCATGGGAATGTGGCTGGACCCCCGCGTGAAAGCGGTGATCGGCGGCACCGGTGGCTATGGCGCCGCGCGCATGATCCCGCACCTCGAACCGGAGGTGTTCCGCAGAAACCCGAAGTCGTTCGTCGGCTACTCCGACATCACCGCCCTCCACCTCTGGCTTATGCGCCGGTCAGGGCTTCGGGTCTTTCACGGACCGACAGTGGACGATCTCATTCCGAGTACGCGAGACCCCACCATGGCCTCGCTGCTCACCGCGCTCACCACGCCGCGCCCGTCGGGCAGAATGGGCCGGGATGTCGCGCGCGCCGTTCGTCCCGGGCGAGCTGTTGGCCGCCTAACTGGGGGCAACCTCTCCCTCGTCCAGCAATCGATCGGCACCCCGTACGAAATCGATACGCGCGGCGCGATTCTGTTCGTGGAAGAGACGCGCGACCCCATGTCGTTCGCGGACGAGCGACTCGTGCACCTTCGCGCAGCGGGGCTGTTGCGAGGCGTGCGCGGTATCGTCTTCGGCCACCTGTCGCTCGACCGGTCGGAGGAGGATGAGTTCGAGGATTTCCTGCTCGACCTCGTGTCAGACCTGAACGTGCCCATCCTGATGGATTTCCCGGCCGGTCATGAGGTTCCAAACCTCACGCTACCGATTGGCACGGAGGTCGAGTTGGTGGCCGAAGAGACGACCGGGTGGCTTCAATACCGGGAAGACGCACTCGAGGTACTCCCGGCCGACTGAAGTCCGGGTCGCATCAGGCGTTAGGCCACGGTGTACGGCGCGAGCCGTTCGACAAGCTCGGCGGGGAGCGGCTGCTTCTCGAGCGACGCGACCGCTACCGCGACGACCACGAGATAGCCCTTGGCGCGGGGTGTCCCATCATCGGCGAACATGTCGAAGTTGACGGTCAGCGCCGTCCGCCCGATGGCACTCACGTACGTGTGGATGGTGAGCCGCTCGTCCAGGCGCGCCGGCGTGATGAATTCGGCGTGCATGACCTTGCGTGGAAGCGTGACCGCATAACGCGCCACCATGTCGTGGTACAGCAAGCCCACCGTCCGCAGCAGCTCCGATTCCGCGTACTCGAAAAAGCGGAGGTAGGCGTCGTAGCGGATGATGCCGACGATGTCCACGTCGCCCCATCGAACGTACTCGTGTACGACGAATGGCGACCCCATCACGGGGTCTCGCCGTTGTAGTAGGCGGGCGCCAGAAACTGCGCGAGCGCGTAAGTGACGAGCGCTTCGTAGGCGCGCTGCCGGTCGACCAGTCCCACCGTGAGAATGCCCACGGCGCCGGCGCCGTGCTTCGTGTCGCGGCCGCCTGTCACGCGATCCATGGCGTGTCCAAGCTCCATGCCGCCACGCACGAGCGTCGCGACGCGATCGGGCAGCGTCATCGCGAGCGATCCGCCGACGCCCACTCGACCGTCGGGTGCGACGACCGCGGCCCATGCGCAGGTGCGCATGTACCCTGTTTCTTCGACAATCCCACCTTCGATGCCGACGGCGAAATCGGCGTTGCTCGCCTCGAGCGCGGCCATCGCGCGCTGCGTCGCGCCGCGAATCGTCTCGGCGTCACCCTCGGGTTGATCGCGCACGCCCGACGGAACGGCGAGCCCGCGAACCCGTGCGTGACTTTCGATCCGCTCGAGCACTGCCGTCACGGCTGCGATCTTCACCGGGTTCGTCGAGCCGACGACGACATTCGTCGCAGCCGCAAGTATCGTCGACGCTTTGGACTCAGGCTGGATTGCCGACATGCGACCCATGTGTTCGGATAGGAAAATCTACGTCGGCTCTGGTCGGCGATGCGCAGGTTGGGCCGTCATTGCCAAGTCCAACGTCAAGTTCCAATGCACGCTTGCCGCGCCCCATGCACAGGGGCTAAGCTTTGGCGCCAATGCTTGAATACCGCGTCGAGACCTCGCTTGCCGACACGCGCGCGGCGTCGCCACCAACACGCGACGCGCCATTCATCTTCATCGGCGAGAGACTCTGGCTCGACTTCGTCAATACTGACGACCTCCGTCGCGGTGTACGGTACGACGCCTTGCGTGAGTTCGAGACGTTCGTGCAGTGGCTCGAAGCAGCCAACGTCGTGGACGTCGAGCGCGCGACTGGGCTTCGGCGGCGCGCAGTACAGCAACCGTCCGGCGCGGCCGCTGCGCTCGTCGATGCGCGACGCGTCCGCGCGTCACTGCGTGCGCTCGCCGAACGAGGCAACACCACCGAAAAGGCACGAACCGATACGCTGGCCGAGATCAACCGGATTCTGGGGCGGAGTGCCGGTACGAGACGGCTCGAGCCAAAAGGCGATGGCGGCTTCGCACGTAGTTTCGTTCCCGTCGGCGACGCGTTCGCCGGGTTGATGATTCCGGTCGTCGAGAGCGCGGCCGACGCGTTGGTGATTGGCGAATTGGCCAGGATCCGTCGGTGCGCCGACGGGCGCTGCCCGCGTGTGTTCTTTGACGGAACCAAGAACGGGCGACGCCGGTGGTGTGACATGGCAACCTGCGGCAACCGGGCCAAGGCCGCGCGCCACCGCGTGCGGATGCGGCAAGCCGACGACGGAGCGTCCAACGGCGACGGCGCGGAAGAACCAGTCGATGTGCCACGCGCGCATCCGTTGGTTCCCACCTCGCCGCCCGCGCGCGAGCTGCGCTGACCGCGAACCCCGTCGTGCTTCGCCGGCGCGTGTTGCCTGCCTAACGCCAAGCACCTCCGCCGCGTCTCAGCGGCCGCGGCGTCTGCGGCGCCCGGGCCCCTTCCCCGCCGGACGCGGACCGCGGCCGGATCCGCCGGCCCGCCGCGTACGGTCACGGTCGTCCCGTCGTGAGCCGTATCGCTCTCCACGACCTCGCTCGTTCTGCCGAAATTCGCGCGCGAGGTCACGTATGTGCCGTTCGTCGCGCGGTGTCAGATCCGTCGAGCGTTCGGCGAACGCCATCTCATCCGGCGACCACGGTCGGTCGAGAATGTCCTGGAGCTCGTCGAGGGTCGACGCTCGCACCGCGCCGCGTGGGCCGCGAAGGACGGTGAATCGCAGCGGCCGGTCGAGTCGCGGAAGCTCGTCCTCCGTCAACGTACGCGCCACCTTTTCCGGCAAGCGCAGGCGCGCCACGCCGTGCAACCGCCCGTCAACGTCCTCGACGTCATAGTCGATCGGGATCTCGCGACCACGAATCACAACGGAATCCGGCAGGGCGAGCAACCGCGCGCGCTCGTCCGCAGGCACGAGATGCTCGAAGTCGATCGTCAGTGGAATTGCGCGAAACTCGGTCATCGAGCCCACGCCTGCCAATGCGCGCTCGTAGAGCCGCGTCAGCTCGGCAACTCCAAGCCGCGGGGTCGCCCCTCCGGAACGTCGGTACGCCTCACGGATCTCCTCGATCTGCGGCCGATGACGCTTGAGCGCCGAGTGACGTGCCTCTCCGCGCGCCAATGCTCCAGCGAGCTCGGTGCGAACTCTCTCCGCAAGCTCTGACGGGAAGTCGTCGATTGCCTCGTATTCGCGCTCCAGCTCGAACCCGTGATACGTGAGCGTCCGTCGCAGCGCCAGCGCCGACTGCTTTCGTCGCGGATCATACACGACGTCGGCCGCGCCGCGCGTTGCATAACGCCTGACGAGCTCCATCGGGATCTGCGTGCCCTCGATCGACGCCCGTGGCACGCCGAACCTATCCGCGAAGTACCGGAGCTCTCCGGCAATAGGCCCCCAGCTCCCGCAGACACTCGTCTTCGACACGCGCGCTTCCTGTCCATCGGCCGTTTCCTCGTCGATGACGAGATCGAACGGCATGTATCGCGCAAGGAGATCCCCAAACGCCCGCCGGGTCTCTTCGCGCGCGTACGGCAGGCGGCTCGGTAACGGCAGCCCAACACCTCGATACACGCTCGCCATCGCCAGCGCCGTGTCCTCGATCGCCTTCACGAGCACACCGCGTTGCTCGGCCCATTCGTCGATGCGCTCGTCGAACAGGTGGCGTGGCAAGCCATACACCTGTCCCATGTACCCCGCGCCCGCGAGCGCTTCCGCATAGACGTTGTACGCGGTGAGGTGGTCGCTGCCCGGCACGATCAGGCCTTCGAGATCCCGGTCTTCGCGCGTCATTCGATGGAGCGACTCGATCGAGCTCATGACCGCGAGGTACGGTATCAGATCGTCGTCGCCGTTGACGATCAGTTCTGCCCATGGCCGTTCCACCGGAAGCGCTTCAACGAGCTTTCCGTAGCGAGACAACCGCCCATTCTCGATGATCCCTCGCGCTTCGAGTCGGCCAAGGGCGTCGCGGTACGCTCGACGATCGAGCGCGATCGGGAGATCGAGCTCGTCCGCCCGCACGCCAAGATCGGCGCAGGTCAGCGCAACGCGCTCCGAGTCGCCAGCCAACTGAAATTCCGGCTCGGTTGGCTTCAGGGCCGAGAACTCAATATCCCGATCCGACAGAATGAACACGCGGCCTCCTTCGACCCGCCCGTGTACGCGTCCGGCCATCTGGAGAATCTCGTTCGCGCCGAGATGCAGCCGCGTAAGGACGTTCTTGCCGCCTTCGATCACGTTCGCGAAGCGCGTGTCATCGATGATGACGGTGTCGAGCCCTTTCACGTTCAGCGCGCTCTGCCCCGCCGCGGTCATGGCGAGGAAAAACGGCTTCTCCGCCCCGTCCTCGAGGAATGGCCGAATGATCCGAATCGGCTCACCACCGTGATAGAACGCGGCATTGATGCGCGGGAATCGCTCGGTGACGTAGCGAGCCGCTTCCTCCACCGATGCCCGCGTCGGCAGGAACATCCCGACGCCTCGACGCTGCCTAACGACTTGCTGCAGCCAGCGATCGCTGAGGAACTGCACCGGCTGTTCGCGGACGACCTTCACGGTGGCTGCACGCGATGGGTCGAATGCGAAGCTCTGGACCACATCCGTGGAATCGAGATAGCGAGCGTAGAACGCAGGGTCGACTGTCGCCGAGAGCCAGATGAACCGGCACCCAACGCGCTTGCCGAGCGCGAGGCACAGTTCCAACTCCGCCGATGTCTGATGAATCTCGTCGACGATGAGGGTGTCGTGAGGCAGGATGTCGTCATCCTGGAACCACCGCCGGGCGATGCCCGTTGTAACGATGATTACGTTCCACGATGGCGTGTCCGGAGTCGCTTCCCGCTCCCGATTGACGACGCCTACCCGCAACGGCGCGCGCAGTATCTCCTCTGCGATCGGCCGAATCGCCAGGGTCTTACCGGTCCCGGTACCAGCGACGATCCCGAAGCCCCGCCCCGCGCGCGCCAACGCCCGGACTTCCTCACCATGTTCACGCTCGAGAAACGTCTCGATCCGAAGCCCAAGCGCAATCTCGATCGTCTCACACGCCGCACGAGTAGGCGCGATCACGATCACGCGTCCGGTTGGCGGCTCCGCGGCCAGGAACGCTCCGTGGTCCGGAGGGAGGGAACGGTCTTGAACCTGTCGGAGCACGTGTCACCCGGGTGCAAAGAAGAAGCCGTCGCAGGCGGAAGTCGAACTCCCCTGGCGACGGCTTCGACAAATGTACTTGCTCCGGGTCTGGCACGGCGAACGAGGTAGTCCCCGTGACAACCAGCCGTTCTAGTTCGGGCGAATGGGCTTGATCGGTTTCCCGTCCGGGCCGACTGGCTTCGTCGGTGGGGGCCCGTCAGGCGCCTTACGCGGCTCAGGGATCGGATCCTTGAGCGACTTTACGATAGGCAGCCGCGGATTTCGCGCGGCGTCGTTGTAGATCAGCCGACCGTTGCGCGGCAGGTTGCGTGCGGCACTGGCACAGTCCGTCGGCGCGGGCTGCTGAGCTGGTGGGACGTTCTCCAACCAAATCCGGCACATCCCCGGTGGCGGCAGATGCGTTGGCGGCACGGCTGCCTTGGGCTCCTGCGGCTGCGGGCGCGCCTGCGCCTGGAGCGAGGAGCCCCCAGCTGCTACAGCGGCGAGCACGAGCACGAACAAACTGCGGGTCATTGACACTCCAGAGGCCCTCACGACGCCGACTCCTGGCTGGCGCAACCACGGACGCTCGGCCGACATCGGCGTCTTCAGGGTACCAAAATCCTATTCAATGTCTTAGAAAGCGCAATCGAAACCACTCAGCCGCACGACCCCAGGGACGGACGACTCAAGTCGCACAGGGGCACCCTCGAATGCGGCTACTCAGGATACCCACGAATCGGGGTTGGGTTCGCCTATTTGCCGCAAAATGTGCTGCCAAATGTGATCGACGATGGCCGCAAACGGAGATCTTTGTCGCCTGGGCAGTCGAGTATTCCGCTTACGCGCTCGGGTTTCGGAGCAACCGCACGACCTCACCCGCAGTCGCGTGTCTGCCGAGCTTTGACTTCTCGAAGACCGGGCGGCCGTCGCGTTTGACCTCGAAGCGACCACCTCCCGACGGGATCAATTCCACTCGGGCATCGGGAAATGCGTCACGAATCTCGGCCGCCAAACTGGTGGCCCGGGGCTCGTAGCTTCAAACCGTGCAGTACTCGATGGTGATGGTCATTGGCCGAAGCGCTTGGGTGAAATCGATCAGAGATTCTAACGCGACCGCCGCGCCGGTGCCTCACCGCGCGACCGGGACGCCAGCCAGATTCGCAAGCTGCCGAATGACGGTGTCCTGACGAGCAGCCACGAGTCGCAACGAGTCTACCTGCTGCTGCAAGGCAGCATAGTCCTGCCGCAGATCATTCAGTCCATCGCCGAGCTGGATGATCTGCTCGCTCAGCGCGACGTCGGCCCGACTTGCCGGGCACGCCGCACAACCAAGCGTGAGCATGAGTGCGCATGCGACGTGGCGCATCGGCCTCCTCTCGATCCGTGGGTTCCGCGAGCGGTGAAGCGATGTTGGTTGCGGCGACGGGATGCCAGCACACCTGTGATCGGACCCTATGTTGCGCACGATTTCGACGGAAGGGAACGGATGCAACGCGGGACGACACTGCCTGAGCTCCTCCTCGTGCTGACGGTCATGGGTATTCTCGGAACAATCGCCATCCCAAGGACGGTCCGGTGGCGCGACCGCATGAGCGTCCGTTCCGCCGGACTCGAGACCGTCGCGACCTTCGCGTTGGCGAGGCGGTGGTCGCTTTCGCGTTCATCGCGCACCGCAATCACCTTGGACACCGTCGCGGCGACACTCACCGTCCGTAGCTATTCGGACACCATCGCTCGGCGCAATCTTGCATCATCGCACGGCGTGACACTCTCCGCCTCCAGAGACTCGATGGCCTACTCGCCTAACGGCTTGGGCTATGGTGCTTCGAACCTCACGATCGTGGTTCGGCGCGGAGTAGCGGCCGAATCGATCTTCGTTTCCCGTCTGGGGCGCGTGCGGAGATGACGCGTCAAGCAGAACGGGCTGGCGATTCCGCGCCAGCCCTCGCACCACCTTCGGCACAGCGTCAGTCTGCGGCGACCGTGCCGAAGTCGAACCCGGGAACCGAGATTCTCGGAATCTGTTGTCCTATTACCCGCTCGATCGTTCGGACCATGGCGATCTCGTCAGGCGCCATGAACGTGTAGGCGTCGCCAGTCGCTGCCGCTCTACCCGTTCGACCGATGCGGTGCACGTAGTCTTCGGGCTGCTGGGGAACGTCGTAGTTGATGACGTGCGTGATCCCCGAAATATCGAGGCCGCGCTGCGCGATGTCGGTCGCAACGAGGACGCGAATCGTGCCACGCTTGAACCCATCCAGCGCCTGCGTGCGTTGCGCCTGAGACTTGTCAGCGTGCATCGCCGTTGCGGTAATCTCCGCGCGATCGAGATGACGCACGACTCGGTCGGCGCCATGCTTCGTCCGTGTGAAGATCAACACAGAGTCCATGTCGGGCTTCCGCAATAGCTCCACGAGCAGCGCGCTCTTCTTCTCGCGCGGCACGGGATAGACGGCGTGCGCGACGGTGCTCGCCGCCGATGAACGGCGTCCCACTTGCACGACCACTGGCTTCCGAAGGTATTTCCGGGCGAGCGCTTCCACTTCAGGAGGCATCGTCGCGCTGAACAGCAGCGTCTGACGGTACCGCGGAATCTCGCTCACGACGCGGTTGATCTGCGGCGCAAAGCCCATGTCGAGCATGCGATCGGCTTCATCGAGCACGAGGACCTCGAGGTCGTCGAAGACGACGTTTTGTCGCTCGATGTGGTCGATCAGACGGCCTGGGGTCGCGACGATCACATCCACGCCCTGTCGAAGCGCCCGTTCCTGAGGCTCGATCGGCACCCCGCCGAACACTGCGGCGACACCGAGGTCGGAGTGCTTGCCGTACTTGCGAAAGCTGTCGTCGACCTGCGCCGCCAGCTCACGGGTCGGCGTCAGAATCAAGACGCGAGTCCGCCTGGGCCCACCGAGCAGCCGGTCGATGATTGGCAGTGTGAACGCCGCGGTCTTTCCTGTTCCCGTATTTGCCAGGCCAATCATGTCGCGCCCACTGAGCGCAAGCGGAATGGCTTCTCGTTGAATTGGCGTCGGGTGAGTGTAGCCGGCATCGCTCACCGCAGCGAGTACTACGGGACTCAATCCCAGGTCAGTGAAGCTGGCCGGCGTCTCGGAAGTTGAAGAAACGGCTTCGAGTGGTTGTTCGTTTGGAGATGTGGTGTGCATTGATTCCTGGTTGCGGCGCCGGGGGCCGCTTGCTCGGGACCACCCCGAGGACCGGCGCACGAATGCGATGTCCTGCACGTCGCACGCGATTGCGCGCGATATGAGGACGCTTATGTCGGAGAAGAGATTGTCCTGCGGGGCAGAGACTGGCTCTTCAGTTGAGCCAACGCCCCAAGCGGTGGGAATCGGCTCCACGAGTGGCGTACGACAAGAGCATGACGCCGGCGCTCGTGAGATAAACCTAACTCGCTGTACAACTTGTCGCCACAGAAGCCTGTTCGGCCCGCGGCGTGGCTCGCTAGACCAGCTCGAGCGGTCTTCCCGACAGACGCGCAATCAGTCCAAGACGGAACGTCACATCGGTCCACCGCTCGTCGCCCGCGGTCATTTGCTCGAGCGGAAATCCGGGCCACACGAACGGGTTCGAGGACCGCGGCATTGCCAACCCCTTATGTGGGTGCCAGACCAGATCGCGATCGCGGTCGTCGAGGAAGCGGTCGAACAACTTCTCCCAACCTTCATTTCGTCTGAGGAAGCCGAGTCGGGCCATCAGCTCCAGCCACGCGAGCGCAAAAGGAACGTCCGCGTCCGCGACGTTCCTGTTAGGCAGGAGATCGCCGAGCACCAGATGAGGCTGTGCTACAATCTTGGCTCCGCACAGCTGAAGGGCTTCCTGACGGGGCTGCGGTTGCGACACATACCTGAGGATGTGGTCGAGCTGGACGTGATGCTCGTTTCGAAACAGCGGCATGTATGCGAGCATGGCAAGCGCGTAGATCGATGGGGGCGCCGCCTCCGCGGCCAGCACTTGCTTGTTTCCGACGCGGACCCAGGGCTTGTGCGCCAGAGGCGATCTGAGGAACGCATCGATGCGTCCGAGAATGCGGATGGCAGCGCCTCGAAGTCTTGGGTCGCCCTCGTACCCCGCCTGAGCCAGTGCGGCTGCAGCCGCCTCGCGTAGGATTGTCCGGCCACGGCGCGCCGTGTCGCCGTTTTCGTCTGCATCAGACGCCAGCTCGAACAAGTATGCGGGGTCGTCATCTTCAGCGAGCAGGCGAAACAGCACGCGTCGCGCGCGCATCAGTGGAGGCGCGTCTTTTTCCCAACCGTACTCGAGGAGCCGACGAAATGCGCTAATGGTGCCGACTCGCTCGAAATGATCTGCTCTCGAGGACGGTACCTCGAGCATTGATCCGTTCCAGATTCCGTCGGGCGCCTGAGCAACGGCGAGGGCGATCGCTGGGCCGTGCGAGTAGGCCATCACCCTCGCTTCCCGCGATATCTCCCCGCTGAGCCGACCCACATCGGTGAGCGCCCGGTATCTGATCGCATTGGACGCGTGATCCAGCAACCACGTCATGGGAAACTCTACCGGGCTACCGGGCGCAAGGGCGGTCGGCGTGGCAGCGACGTGGGCGGATGGTTCGGTCACGGTCGTGGAGGCGTTTAAGTCGTTATCCAACAACGCTTTCGTTCCGATTCCCGCAAGGGCCCGGCGAGAGGCGGGTAAGGATAGCACATTCGCATTCGGACGCTAGAGGGTGCTTCCACGGGTCCAACGAAGGGCTGTCACCGTCGGTATCAGCTCAGCACTTTCGCTTGTGATAGGGCGTTGGGGGGAACATCTTGCCCCGTGAACCTGATCTTCATGGCAATGCACCCATGCCATCGATGTTGTACCGACACCTCCGCCGCCTTCCTTCATGCGGGGTGAGTTCATCGACGTAAACGGAGCGCGACTCTACTACTACGCCGCCGGAAGTCGCGGAGCCGGCGAGCCGGTCGTTTTCCTACATGGATTTCCAACGTCATCGCACCTCTGGACCGATGTAGTCCCGCTGGTTCCCAAGGGGCATCGAGTCGTGGTCGTGGACCTCCTTGGCTATGGACGGAGCGACCGCCCGACGGGGAGGGACGTCTCGGTTCGAGGTCACGCGGAACGTGTCGTTGGGCTCCTCGATGAGCTGGCGATCAACTACGCGTGCATTGTGGGACACGATGTTGGCGGGGGCATCGCACAGACGATGGCGGTTCGATGGCCAACGCGCGTGTCGCGGCTCATGCTGGTGAACTCGGTGGGCTTCGACCTATGGCCTGGGCGTGAAGTGAAAGTCGCGCGAGCGATGTTGCCGCTGACGCGCCATCTGCCCGCGACCTGGTTGTTGTCGATTCTCCGCACCGACCTCATGCGCGGGTACGTCACGTCGGATCGTGGCGCGCATTCAATCGAGATGTACGTGCGCCCGTTTGCGAAGCCCGATGGTCGTGACTCTCTCGTCGAGCACATGATGTCGCTCGACAGCAGCGAAACGAAAGCGATCGAGCCGCGACTCAAGGATATCGTGGCCCCAACCGCTATTGTGTGGGGAGCGGAGGATCCGTTTTTGCCCGTGGCGATTGGACGCCGGCTTCAAACCGAGATTCCAGGCTCCTCCATTGCGGTCGTGCCTGACGCGCGACACTTCACGCCCGAGGAGGCACCCGAGAAGGTCGCGGACGTTTTGACGGAGCTGCTGACGAGGTGACCACGTCTCGGCTGGAGGCGCTGCGCGCGATGGTGGCGAAGAATCCATCGAATGCGCTCGCCCGATTCGGACTGGCGAACGAAGCGCTCAAAGCGCAACTCTACGAGGAGGCCGCGGAGCACCTTCGCGTGTACCTCGATCGACATGACGACGAGGGGAACGGCTACGGCCGGCTCGCCGACGCCCTGGTCAAGTTGGGCCGCATCGAGGACGCGCGAGATGCCCTGCGCAGAGGCATTGATGCGTCGCGCCGCTTCGGTCATCCGGGGATGGTGAACGAATTCGAGGCTCGACTCGACGAGTTGGAGGGGGAGTAGATGTCCGGGATTCGGAAGATGATGCTCCCGGTCGCCATGGCAGCGGGAGCGATTGGAGCGGCCGAATTGACGGCGCAGGTCCAGCCACCGCCCCAGCTGCCCCGCGTCGGAGACCGTGTCCGCATACGGGCGCCGAGCATCCGGGAAGATCGCTATGTTGGTCGCGTCGAAGCGCTGCCGCTGGATTCGATCAGGCTGGATACCGCGGGCGTTAGGCGCCGCCTTGGCTTCGACACCGGGCCGGTTCTGGTCGAGGAGTTTCGCCGCGTCACGCTCCCGACGAACGCGATTCAATCAATCGACATCAGTGCCGGCCGGACGCACCGCAAGTCCACGATCAAGGGCCTGGTCATTGGTGCCCTCGGCGGCGCCGTGTTGTTCGGCGCGACCAATTTGCCGGAGGTCGATCCGAAGTTCTCGGATTTCCTCGCCGGCGCGACGGTCGGCGCGATCGTCGGAGGCCTCGCCGGCGGCACCGTCGGATACTTGTTAGGCGGCGAGAAGTGGCAGTCCTTCTACCGCGCGGGGACGCTTCCGCCGTAGCCCGGCGGCAGCGTGTCCGCGGGTTCGATCGCGGCGGCCAACGCGTCGGTTGAGTATCGGCTCCCGGGATTCCACAGCATCCAGCTCTTGATGCCGTTGTCATACCCGGCGCGCATCTGCGCCCGGACCTCCGCCGCGCCATATCGGGGCGGCCCGAGCGTGAAGTCCTGATACCAGGGCACGAGACGAGCCGCGTTCGGCACCCCGCGACTGCGGCGCGCGGCATCTTCGAGCGCGTGGTCGATGGTGGCGTACGGGGCCGCGTTAGGGTTCGCGAGCTTGTACGTTCCCGGCGCGAAGTGGGACGGGTAGACCATGGGTAGCACGGCGTCCGCCTGGTCGACGAATTTTTCCCACTGTTGGCCGATGCCCATGTCCGTCGTGTCGGTGGCTGTCAGGCCGAACACGTCGATCGTCATCGGAACCCTGGTCGAGCGCAGCTCACGCCGTGTGAAGCCGAGCTGCTCGCGGATGACCTGGGCCCGGATCCGACCGTTCGCCAGCGGGAACGTAGCCTCGCTCACCAGCCGCTTCTCATCGGGGAACCGCACGTAATCGAACTGCACCTCGCTGAATCCAAGGTTCACCGCTTCCTTCGCGAGGTCGGCCGCATACTGCCACACCCCTCGCTGATGCGGGTCGAGCCACGGCCTTCCGTTCTTGTCCAACCACGGCTTCGCCGAATCCGACCGCCGTTTGATCGACCATTCGAGCTTTTTCTCGGCGAGCAGTGGATCCTTCGCGACGACGATGCGGGCGATGGGATAGATCCCGTAGGTGCGCATCGAGTCGAGCACGGCGCGCACGCGGCGATAAGACATCGGTCGCGTGGTGTCCGCACCGATCTCGCGGGCAAGCGGTACGGTCGAACGGTAGAGAACGAATCCGCGATCGTCTTTCACGTCGATGACGAGCGCGTTCACCTCGGTGCGCTTCGCGACATCGATGAGGTCCCACATCCGCTGCCCGAGCGCCGCCCAGCGATTCACATACAGGCCCCTAACAACGCGTGGCGTCGCGACTCGAGGCTGCGGGGGCCGCGCGATGGAGTCGGGCGGGGCTGGCGGGGCTGGGGTCGCAGTCGAAGCAGTTGGTCGCGTTTCACCGTTGGGCGTCGGCCCAGACTTTCGGTCACACCCACCGGCACCAATCGCGGAGCATGCGAACGCCACGTACGTGGCGGTTTGAAATCGTCGAAGGCGGCAATTCATGCTGTCGAGAATGTAGCGACCACGATTCGGCAAGGACAAATCCGAGTGCGGTTGTGCGGCGTACAGGTGGCAACGGTCACACGTTGTGACTCGCGACCCTCGCGCTGGCCGGCCGGCAGCGTTGGGAATCGCTCCCACGCCACTGCATCGCCGGAGGTTTCATGTCGTCTCGACGCTTTTTGCCGCGCAAGGTCGCGATTTCAATCGCGGCGGTCGCGATCGCGGGCGCGGGCTCGCTCGGTGTTGCCCTGCGAAGCTCTCTCGCCTCGGATCACCAGGACACGCCGGAGGTCGAGCTCCACCCGCGTCTCGACATCAACGATGTATATGCCTTCCCGGGCTCGAACGCGGATCGCATCGCGCTCGTGCTCACCACCTCATCGCCACTTACGCCCGCGGCGTCAGTCGGAGCCGCATTCGACCCCGACATCCTGTACCAGATCAAGGTGGACAATACGGGCGACGGCGTCGAGGATCTCGTCCTCCAATTCACTTTCGACGGCGACGGCGCTGGTCAGCACGTGACGATGCATGGACCTGTCGCACCGGACCAGTCGGGACGGTTGAACACGATGGTTGCCGGTGGCCCGACACTGACGGGCGCTACGAACACCGTGCTCGGCTCGGCCAGCGGTGTGCAGCTCTTCGCGGGCATTCGAGACGACCCGTTCTTCATCGATTTGGAGCAGTTCTTCAAGATCATTCCCGATCGCGCGCCGGTGGAGGGTCCGCTCTCCAAGATCGGCCCGAAGCCGGAGGCGACCGCCTTCCGCAATCCCGGTGTCGATTTTCTGCGCGGCATCAACGGCCTTGGCATCGTCGTGGAGCTCCCGGAGTCCATGTTGCTTCCGCCGAACGCTGGTGCCGATCCGAAGCTCGGGATTTGGGCCACGACGAGTCGCTGACCACCACGATGCCTAACGCTGAACACAAGGAGCTCTCCATGGTTCCCTTCACCATTCGCCGTACGGCGACCCTCGCAGCAGTACTATTCCTCACCGCATTCACGTTCGCGTGCAGCGATCACCCCGACAACGGTCTCATCACGGGCACTCGGGCAGCCTCTTCACGCTCGAGTCGGGTCTTCACGCAGCGCGAGCGTCTCGGGAATCCGCTCGTCAGTGAGGTCATGATCCGCAAGGCACGGCACCACGACCATAACACCGGTATCCCCAGCACTGACGTCGCCGAATTCACCGGCGATCTCACGGGGTTCGTCACCGGGGTCGCCGGCCGCGACGCTGCGTACGCGAACACCATCGCAGGAGCGCTGCTCCCCGATATGCTCGTCACCTACCCCCGGCGTGACAACGCCAATCCGGCGACGCCCGTGTTCTGGTTGAGCTGGGTGTTCGGCGGGTATGGCGGCCGAAGCTTGACGGACGATGTCGTGGACATCGGCCTCGGCGCGATCTTCGGCTCACTGCTCGGCAACACCACCAACGTTACGCCAGGCCTAACGACGGACAACGTCAACAGCAACGACGTCGCATTCGGCTCGACGTTCCCGTATCTGGCGGCGGCACACTGACAGCCGGGAATCGGGAATCGGGAATAGGGAATCGACCCCCTTCGGGATGCCTCTCATTGGCGAAAGTGACATTCCGAGGGGCTTCCGATTCCCGATTCCCGATTCCCGATTCCCTATTCCCGCACCTGCTTCGCCGCTTCGAGCACGTGGCCGATGTCTCGTGACAGTGCCCGCGCTTCCTGCGTTGCCGAAGATGCGTCATCGATCGACGACTGCACCCCCGCCGCTCTCAGCGCGATGAGATCGATCCGGATGTTCTGCAGCATCAGCGACGCGCTCTCGAACTGCGAGACGAGCGACTCCCGGCGGCTGAGCAGGTCATCCAGCGTCGCGCGCTGGCGACGGAGCAGCGCCAGTCTCTTTTCGCGTTCGCTCGTGTCCGGCTCGGCCGACGCGGCGGAGATTCGCGCGTCGATGCGCGACAGCGTCTCGGGGGTTACGTCCTGATCGAGCCGCTGGAGCGCCTGCGCCAGCGCAGCGACCCGTTCGACCAGCGACTGCACCGTCGGGCGCACATCGGGAATCATGTCCCGATCGGCCTTCGGCAGCTTTTCAATGGCCTCGATGATCTCCGCTTCGTCCTCGGCGGCGCGCATCACCTTGGCCCCGTGGGGCCCGTCGAGCACTTCGCGGGGAACGAGGCCCGCGGCGCGTTGCGGCGCACGACTCGCCGCCGGCAGGCCTAACGCCTGTCCCGCAGCGCCGCTCGCGCCTCTGGCGGGGAGGCGTGCGTCCTTGCCGAAAATGTCGCGAAGTCGGACGCCCTCGGCCCATAGCGCGCCGCCTCGCCGCAGCACCGACAAGGACATGAACGCGGCGGGCACCAGAAACCACGGAACCATGGGTGAAGTAACGATGTTCACCCCAGCGAGAATCGCCGCAGTCGTCCCCAGCCGCGCAACATGCATCCGAAACGCGCGAATGCGGTACTCGATCGGCACTTCCTGACCTGGCGAGAAACCGGGCGGCATGACAGCGCCGCGGGCGTATGCTCGGCGCTGCTCCCGAATTTGCTCCTTGAGCAAGCGGCGCTGGTCCTTGTTGTACTGCCGCCACTCGTTCCGCACGTCGCGCCACGAGCTGGGCATCCAGGGTGGTATCGCCGGCTGCGAACCATCAGCCGTCCCCCGCGGCTGCAGCCATGGTGGAACCGGCGCAGCGAGCGGCGGTGCAGGAGGCACGTACCTGCCGGCCAGCGCGACGTCACGCACGGCACGGTGCGTGGCAGGGGGCTGATCGTTCGACTGACCGGCGTTAGGCCGAGGAGCGTCGGTACGTGCAGGCATCACGTCTCGCATGGGCGCTGAGCGGACGGAGTTGTCGGAAAGGGCATCACGAAAAGCGGCTGCGTCCGACCACCGCTGATCGGCCTTCTTCGCCATGGCGCGTTCGATGGCTCGATCCAGGCCAGGCGGCACGTCGGGACGCAGGTCGCGGATGGGCCGCGGCGCCTCGTTGATGTGCTTCATGAGCATCGCCGGGGTATTGTTGGCGGCAAACGGTAGCTCACCAGTGAGCATCTGATAGCCCACGACGCCTAACGAATAAAGATCGCTCCGCCCATCGACGTCTCGCTCGCCGATCGCCTGCTCGGGGCTCATGTAGGCCGGAGTTCCGACCGCGATGCCGGTCACCGTGAGGCGGGAATCGCCCTCGGCGGCGCGCGCGATCCCGAAATCGGAGACCAGCGTACGGCCGGTCATCCGATCCATGAGAATGTTGTCCGGCTTGATGTCGCGATGCACGATCGATCGGCCGTGCGCGTACGACAGAGCGTCCGCGACGTCCCGAAGCACGCGGTGAGCGAAGTCCAGCGGGGCACGGCGCTCGCGCTTCAGATGGAGGCCAAGACTTTCGCCCTCCACCAACGCCATCACGAAGAACACGAGCCCGTCGACCTCGTCGACGCTGTAGATCGGCACGATGTTCGGGTGACTGAGCTGCGCTGCCGTCTGCGCCTCACGGAGGAAGCGTGACCGTACTTCGTCGCGAAACGCGAGCTCCGGCGGGAGCAGCTTGATCGCCACCGAACGCCGGAGCCGTATATCGCGAGCGCGGAACACGACCCCCATGCCGCCACGCCCGATCTCATCCGAGATCTCGTATCGGGCACCAACAGCAGTGGAAAGGCGAGACTGCAGCTCGTCAGGCATTCTGTTCACCCAACGACCGACGCGATCGCGTTGGCCGCGATCTCACGAGGTCCGCCGGTTCACGACTCCCGAGTCGCGAATCCCGAGCTTCCGCATCTCCTCGGCCACGTAGACCGCGTTGTCGACCTCCTGAGCGAGCACCATCGCGCGTTCGGCAAGCTGGGTCACCTGTTGGAAGCTCTGCCCACCAGTTTTCAGCTTCAACACGTCATAACGCATGTTCTCGAGTGCGAGAACACAGTTCTCGAACCGGGCGCTCTGGCTTTCGCGACGCTTCTTGAGGTCTCGCAGCGAGATCAGCTTTCGCCGCAGAACCGAGAGCCGCCGAATTCGCTCTTCGCTTCGACCATCCAATGGGTTGGCCGCGGCCTCGAGCTGCTCGATCTCTCGCTCGACCTTGTCGCCGTCATCGGAGGCGAAACCGCGATCGAGCTCCGTGAGATCTCCGGCAAGCAGCTCGATGCGGCGGTAGAGCGCATCGGCCGTCGCCGGCACCTCGTCCACCTGCTCGCGCTCTCGCTTCGGGAGTGTCTCGATCAACCGCAGGATGTCGTCACGGTGCCGTGCCGCGTCCCGAACCTTCGCCGCGTATGTCGGCGAAACGCGAGCGAGATTCGCTGCAGGAATCTCGGATGTAGCCAGCGGTCGCGCCGAGCTGTCAGCGAACAGGCGTCGGTTGGACCGGCGCGCTCGAACGCGATCGCGCTCGAGGACTTCGGCACGCTTCTTCTTGTCGAACAGCGCGCGGAAATCATCGATCGATTCCGCCACCACATCGAAGAACAGCCGATCCTTCGGCTGCTTGAACACGTCGTGCCAGTCGAACCCGTCGGTCCAGAGCTTGGCGTACTGGTAGGCGAGGTACACGCTCCAGATCCCGACTACGCCCATGGCGTTGAGTACGCCGAAGATCGCGAGCACGGTGATGACCGCGCTCACGGCGAAGAACGGCGCCAGCTTCTTTCTGAACGCGACAACCTTCGCGTCCCGCCAACGCGCCATTTCTTCCGCGGTGACATCGGTGCCCATTTCACCGGAAACGGACCAGGAGTCGCGTGACTGCGTCGGAATGCTCGCGAGCCGGTTCGGCTCGTGCGTCATGTTCGACGACGGGAGCTCGGGTACATTGCCGGTATCGAGCGCCGTCACGAGCGCGTCTGCACTTGGGAACCGATTCGCCGGGTCCTTCTCGAGCAGCATCATCACAGCACGTGCGAGATCGGCCGGCGCGTCAGGGCGATGCACGTCGATCGGCGTTGGCCGCTCACTGATCTGTTTGACGAGCAGAGCCGGCGTGCTTGGCGCGTTGAACGGCAGCTCACCCGCGAGCATTTGGTACCCTACGACACCGAGCGCGTAGAGGTCCGACCGGCCATCGATGTCTCGCTCACCCATTGACTGCTCGGGGGACATGTACGCCGGCGTTCCGATTGCCATCCCCGTAGCGGTGAGTCGGGAATCGGATCCCTCGCTCACGGCTCGTGCGATGCCAAAGTCAGTGACCATCACGCGGCTGTCGTCATCCGCGCAGAGCAGAATGTTGTCCGGCTTGATGTCGCGGTGAACGACGCCTCGCTCGTGGGCGTACGCCAACGCCTCAGCGACCTCTTTGAGGATGCGTCGCGATTCGGTCGCGTTCAGCCGGCCTTCTGAATGAAGCCGCGCGGCGAGGTTCTCGCCGTCGACGAACGCCATGACGAAGTACACAAGCCCGTCACGTTCGTCGACGCTATAAATGGGAACGATGTTCGGATGGCTGAGCTGCGCGGCGGTCTCGGCCTCTTTCAAGAACCTCGACCGAATTTCGCCGCGGAACGCGAGCTCTGGCGGGAGCAGTTTGACCGCGACGTGGCGCTTCAGCCGGCGATCTTTCGCCTTGTAGACGATTCCCATCCCGCCTCGGCCGATCTCACGGTCGAGCTCATAGTTGGCACTGAGCACGCGCTCGACGTGCGCGCGCAGCTCAGCGTCCGAGGACGAGACGACGGGATCCGGCACCGAGATTATCCGTTGGTGGGAGAGGCGAGTGGAGTAGTGTAGCACAGCGACGGACATCTGAAAAGACGAGTAAGGTGGCGCGCTGATTTGAGATGCATCACACGACCGGCGTCCACACGAGAGTCGCTTGGTCAACGTCTCACTGCCGTTTGCGCCAACCCCTACGACATAGCGGCCGCCGAAAGTTGCAATCCCCGCCAGGTTGGCGTAACTCACGTGCCCGATCCATGCACACAGGCGGCCCAATGCGACTGCGCAACGAGTCGCAACCCGGTTTCGCGGCGCGCGATGGTTCGCTGAATGCCGTGGAATGGAGTGTGCGCCGTCACACCCGGCCCGCCGGATGCGGGACGCTCTTCAGAACAGGTACTCAGAATGGCTCAACGCCAAACCCTTCCGGTCCTTCCGCTCCGCGGAACCGTGATCTTTCCGGGCCTCACCGCGCCGATTGCGGCTGGTCGACCGGGGACGCTGCGCGCGATCGAAGCGGCGTTGAAAAGCGACCGCTTGGTCTTCGCGGTCGCGCAGCGCGACAACACGGATGAACCGACGCCGGACATCCTCTACTCGATGGGCGTGATAGCGCGAATCGGGCAGATCCAGCGCGGACTTGGTGGCGTTCAACTCCTGCTTCAGGGTGAGCAGCGCGCCACCGCCCTCCAATATTCGACGTCGGAGGGCTACCTCACTGCCGTCGTCATGTCCACCGAGGAGATGACGCCGCTCAACGACCACGACCCGGCATTCGAGGCCCTTCACAAGGAGATCCGCGAGCGCGCGGCCGAGCTTGGCGAACGTCGTGGGCTACCCGAGGAGGTCGTTCACCAGGTTCTCGACTCAGTCACCGAGCCGGGACGGTTCGCAGACCTCGTTGCGGGCTACATCGAGCTTCCGGTCGCCGAGAAGCAAGGGCTGCTCGAGACCTTGAGCGTCGAGGAGCGCCTCCGACGTGTCCTCGTACACGTCCAGCGTCAGATCGGGCTGCTCGAGGCACAGGAGGAGATCAAGTCGCAGGTCCAGGAAGAGCTCGGAGAGCGCCAGCGGGAGATGTATCTCCGCGAGCAGCTCAAGGCGATCCAGAAAGAGCTCGGCGACGACGATCAGGCGAAAGAAGTCAGCGAGCTTCGCGACAAGCTCACGAAGCTCAACCTCCCCAAGGAGGCTCGAGCCGAGGTCGAGCGAGAGCTCGGGCGCCTAGAGCGGTCCGGGCGGGAGTCGATGGAAGCGCAGGTGATTCGCACCTACCTGGAGTGGATTGCCGAGCTTCCATGGAATACGCGCTCCGACGACCACCTGGACCTCCGGCGTGCGACGGACGTATTGGACGAGGATCACTACGGGCTTCAGGACGTCAAGGACCGGGTCCTCGAGTTTCTTGCCGTTCGGCAGCTCCGGGCTCTGCAACTCGCGGAGGAAGTCGAGAAGACCGGCGAGCTGCCGGCGTCGAAGATCAAGGCGGCCAAGGAGGACGCGACGCCGGCGCTGAACGTCGTCGATGACGACGACCGGACCATCACGGACGCGAAGGAGGCGAAGGCCCGCGCGATGGCCAAGGGCCCGATCCTGCTCTTCGTGGGCCCGCCGGGAGTGGGCAAGACATCCATCGCGAAGTCCATTGCTCGCGCGCTCGGTCGAGAATACGTCCGCGTCGCGCTGGGTGGTGCTCGCGACGAAGCGGACATCCGCGGACACCGCCGCACCTACGTAGGCGCGATGCCCGGCCGAATCATTCAGGGAATGAAGCAGGCCGGAACAAAGAACCCCGTTTTCCTGCTCGACGAGGTAGACAAGCTTGGCGTCTCGTTCCAGGGCGATCCATCGAGTGCACTGCTCGAAGTGCTCGACCCGGCTCAGAACGACAGCTTCACCGATCACTATCTCGGTGTTCCGTTCGACCTGAGCGAAGTCCTCTTCATTGCGACGGCGAACTTCATCCAGAACATTCCAGGGCCGTTGCTCGACCGTATGGAAACGGTCGACTTCGCAGGCTATACGGAACGAGAAAAAGCGGAGATCGCGAAGAAGTACCTCATCCCGCGTCAGCTCGAGGACGCCGGGCTTGCCGACAAGAAGGTCAGCTTCACCGACGACGCGGTCATGTCGGTCGTGTCCAACTACACCCGCGAGAGCGGCGTGCGGCAGCTCGAGCGGCAGATCGGCGCCGTCGCACGGAAGGTGGCGCGACGAATCGCCGCGGGCGACAGCGGAGTGATCGACGACGGCAAGATCGACGCGAACGAAGTCCGAGAGCTCCTCGGCCGTCCGAAGGTTCATCCCGAGCGCGCGGCCGAGACCAACGAGGTCGGCATCGCGACGGGTATGTACTACACGCCAGTGGGCGGCGACATCATGTTCGTGGAGGCGTCAATCCGCCGGTACTATGGCGGGGCGCCTAACGTCGACCAGTCGATGCAGGTCGGCCCGGGCGGCGCGGTCTCCCTCATTCTCACCGGCCAGCTTGGAGACGTGATGAAGGAGTCGGCACGCGCAGCGTTCACCTACGCGACGAACAACGCGGCCAAGCTGGGCATCCCCAAAGACCGTCTGGGCGCCATCGAGGCGCACATACACGTGCCGGCGGGGGCGATTCCGAAGGATGGGCCGTCAGCCGGAATCGCGATCGCGACTGCCCTCGTGTCGGAAATGTCGGATCGGCCGGTTCGCCGGGACGTCGCGATGACCGGGGAGATTACGCTGCGAGGTCGCGTGCTACCCATCGGCGGTCTCAAGGAAAAGGTGCTCGGCGCTCACCGGGCAGGCATCAAGGTCATCGTTCTTCCGAAGGAGAACGAGGCCGACATCGAGGACATTCCGGAGGAGGTGCGCTCGCAGCTGAGCTTCCACCCCGTGGAAACGCTGGAAGAGGTGCTCAAGATCGCGCTCGTGCCGGAAAAGGACGCCGAGGCATCCGAGGAGAAGAAGGAGGCGATGGTGGCGGCGTGAGTTCGCCGGGTCCGTCGAGACCCTGCCCAACCAACCTGCAACACACGACCGCGCTGGCTCGTACGAGAGCCAGCGCGGTTCTTCTTGCACGTCCCCCTGACCCGAGTTCGATGCGTTTTTCTGTTGTCGCCGCTTCGCGCGTTGGCATGGACGCGCTTCGAGTGAACCCATTGAGGACGGCGCTTTCGACCCTGGGGGTCATCATCGGGGTCGCTTCCCTCGTGGCCGTGCTGTCACTTGGTGACGGGATGGAGCGAATGGCGCGGGCAGAAGTCGAGCGCACAACAGATGTGCAGACGGTAAGCGTCACGTCTCGGACCACGGAGACCGTGGACGGGCAAACGCTTCCGGTTCGAGACTATCCCGTCTTCACTCTCGCCGACGCCACCGCCGCGCGCGACGAGATCGACCGGGCGATCGGCGTGTCGCTCTCATTATCTGGACGTGCGACGGTGGAATCGCCGCAAACAGGGAAACGTCGGTCGACCGGAGTGACGGCCACGCTGGCCGACGCCGATCAATTCATGCACCTCAAGTTCACGGATGGCCGGTACTTCTCGCCGGTCGAAGCTGCGCGAAATGCTCCGGTGGTGGTTCTCTCCAACAAGCTTGCGCAAGAATTAGCCGCGGGCCGATCGCCATCGTCCATGCTCGGCAGAGCGGTTCGAGTGAACGGCAATCCGCGTGAGGTGATCGGAATTCTGGCGCCGTACAAGGGTGAGTTTGCGCTGAACCTGTACGTGCCGTTCGTTGCCGCGAGCACGGTCCTACCGGCGACGACGGCGCCTCGAACTCCCACGCTGCTCGTGAAGGCGCAACGTCTCGAGGAGGTAGAGCTCACCAAGAGCCTCGTCGAGGACTGGGTTGCTCAGCGCTTCGGCCGCTGGGAAGGCCGTATCCAGGTGCAGACGTCTTCGCAGCGGTTGGCTCAGGCGACGGATGGGATCTTCGTCTTCAAGCTCTTCATGGGCGCGCTCACCGGCATCTCGCTGCTGGTCGGCGGCATCGGCATCATGAACATCCTGCTGGCCTCGGTCACCGAGCGCACGCGCGAGATCGGCGTTCGAAAAGCGTTAGGCGCACGTCGGCGCGACATTCTGTGGCAGTTCCTGGCGGAGTCGGTGGCGATCTCCGGCGCGGGTAGTCTACTCGGTGTGGCGCTGGGACTTTCCGGAGCGTTCGCGATCGTCGCCGGAATTCGGGCGCAGGCGCAAGCCATCTACCTCGATGCGACGTTCTCGTGGTCGACGGTGCTCTCGGCCGCGCTCTCGGCCATCGTGATCGGGCTGACGTTCGGAACGTACCCGGCGCGGCGAGCAGCGCGCTTGAGCCCGATCGACGCGATACGCCACGAGTGATCCGGTGAATGGGTCGGTTGACTCGTTAGGCGTTCGCGGGATCAGAACACGATCGGCCCGTTCTTGAACAGCTGCCAGCCGTTCACGCGCAACGGGAGCGGCTCGGTACCCTCGAGGAAATACTCCGTGTAACGGCGCTCCGGCGGCGTTGTGGAGTCCGCGAGCTGGCCGCTGACACGGTCTAGCTGTGCAGCGATGAGTCCTTGCGGCGCCGTCCACTGCGCCGAACTCCGCGCCGCGTAGTATTCCGCCATCATCTTGCCGAAGATCGGCGCGGCGAGCGTGCCTCCAGCGGCGCCGGCCGTGATCGTCTTCGGTTTGTCAAAGCCCAGCCAAACGCCGGCGACGAGCTCGGGCGTCATGCCGACGAACCAGACGTCACTGTTGTCGTTGGTCGTGCCAGTCTTTCCCGCCACGGGGATGCTCTCGGGCAGGTAGCGTCTTACCGACGTTGCCGTGCCGCGTTCGACGACCTCGCGCATCATGTCGCGGACGATGAAGGCAACCTTCGGATCGATCACCGCCCGCGGCGCTGCCGCCGGATTGGTGAACACTGCGTTCCCTGCGCGGTCCTCGATCCGGTAAATGAAGCGCGGGTCCACGTGCGCGCCGAGGTTGGCGAACACCGTGTAGGCCCCGACGAGGTCCAGCGGCTGCAGCGCGGAAGCGCCTATCGCGCTCGCGGGGTATGGCGCCACGGGGGCATCGATGCCGAACCGGCGTGCGAGCTGTACGATGGTGTCCATCCCAACGCGCTCGGCGAGCTGCACCGCGACGACATTCCTCGATTTCGCCAATGCCTCACGCATCGTGATCGGACCGAGGAACTGGTTGTCCGAATTATCCGGCCGGTAAACTCGGCCACGATCCAGCTGGATGGCGATCGCCGTGTCGGGAATGATGGTGCTGGCCGTTAGGCTGTCGGCAATCGCGGCAGCGTAGACAATCGGCTTGAACGCCGAGCCGGGTTGGCGCATCCCGTCGATGACGCGGTCGAAGGACGATTCGCGGTAGTCGCGGCCACCGATCAATGCCCGGACGTCACCCGTGGTCGGATCAACCGCCACCAGCGCGCCCTGAAGATAGTCCGTGCTGCCCTTTGGCCGCGACGCGAACTTGACGTGACGGTAGCCTTGCTGGGACTCGACGTCCTGAATTCCCGCGACCAGCGCGTCGTTCGCGGCGCGTTGCAGTAGTGGATCGAGACTCGTATACGCGCGGTACCCGCCGGTTGATACCGGAACCCCAGCGCGCTCGGCCTGGATGCGTACGACGTCCAGGAAAAACGATGCGTCCACCGAGAAGCCCGCGTTAGGTACCGTTTTGAGCGGAACGCGCTTCGTGCCTTCAGCCTGGGCAGGCGTGATGTATTTTTGCTGCGCCATGAGCGTCAGGACGAGGTTCCGGCGCTCCGTCACGCGGTCCGGGGCCTTGACGGGATCGTAGATCGCCGGGCCCTTCGGCATCGACGCGAGCGTCGCCGCCTCGGCCAGCGTCAGCTGGGCCGCCCCCTTCCCGAAATAATGTCTCGACGCCGACTCGATGCCGTACCAGCCGTGCCCGAAGCTGATCTGGTTCAGGTAGGCTTCGAGAATCTGCTCCTTGTTATAATGCTTCTCCATCTCGCGCGCCGCGCTCTGCTCGCGAAGCTTGCGCATCGGGCTCTTGTCCCGCCGGTCGACCAGGTCGGGGTGCATGTTGCCGACGAGTTGCTGCGTGATCGTGCTCGCACCCCGTGGGTCCCCTCGCACGGCATCCTTGAGCGCGCCGGCAATCCCGACGACATCCACGCCGTCATGCTGGTAGAAGCGCTGGTCCTCCACCGCCACGAAGGCCTGGCCTACGTAGCGAGGCAGCGTCCGGATCGAAACGATGGTGCGCTTTTCCTTTCCGAGCTCGCCAATCAACGAGCCGTCGCGAGCAAACACGAGCGACGACTGTGGCGGCACGATGATCCGCCAGGCTTCGTTCGATTCTCGCTCCTGCGCGGAAAGTCGGGCCGCAATCGACAAGACGATCGCAACGACGACTGAGGTGCGCCGGAACATTCGCGGGCCAACCATAGCGCGAAACATACACCTGACTGCCTCGAACGTACCTTGCCAGCGACCCAGGCTCCGGCACTGTGACAGCGATCACGCGTTTGGCATTCCGATGGCTGCGAGACGATGGCACCTTTCAGCATGGCATCGACGCTCGACCTGGCGATCGTCCAGTTCCGGCCGCGTAAAGGCAACTACGCCTCGAACATCGCGCGCATCGGCGGCCTGCTCGCGCGCGCCGCCACACTGTCGCCCAGGCCGGCCGTGGTACAGTTCCCCGAGACCGCGGCGACGGGATACTTCGTGGAAGGGGGCGTTCGAGATCTGGCGGTCACCGCCGGCGAGCTCGCGCGTGACCTCGATGCGGCGTATCGCCAAGCGCTGCGCGAGCCGCAGCCGGTGGACGTCGTGCTGGGCTTCTACGAGAAGTGGCGAGACACGCTGTACAACAGCGCCGCGTACGTCCGTCTCGGTCGCGGGGAGCCTGAAATTCTCCACGTCCATCGGAAGAACTTTCTCCCAACGTACGGGCTCTTCGACGAGGAGCGGTTCGTAGAGCGTGGCCTTGAAATGCGGGCGTTCGACACGCCATGGGGGCGTGCCGCGATTCTCGTCTGCGAAGACGCCTGGCACAGCCTTTCGGGGACCGTGGCTGCCCTCGACGGCGCCCAGCTGATCTTTCTTTCGTCGGCTGCGCCGGCGCGCGGTGTGTGGCCGCGTGAGGACGCAACTCCGGGCCCGGCGTCGGTGGCGCGATGGGAGCGCCTAGTGCGCGACATTGCCGAAGAGCATGGCGTGTTCGTGACGTTCTCGAATCTCGTCGGCAGCGAAGGCGGCAAGATGTTCCCCGGTGCGTCGATGCTGATGGGTCCGCGGGGCGATATCCGCAGCCGCGCTCCGGTCTGGGAGGAGGCAATGCTCCTCGCGACGATCGACCTGGGGGATCTCGCGCGCGCCCGGTCCGACGTGCCGCTGCTTGCGGACCTCCGGACCGCGCTCCCGCATTTGCGGGACCTACTGGACGACGTCGATCGCGAACACGTTAGGCCGCCGGTCGAGTGGGACGCGGTTCCGTCGAGCGACAATGGGGCCCAGGCCCCCGTCACGTCCGGTACGGCGCCGGCGGTGTCGCCACCGTCGTCGCTCGGAGCAGCTACCGACGCAGCTACGAACGGCGCCACCGTCGACGTGTGCATCGTTCACGGCGGCGAGGTAGCCCGCGGAGCGCCGCCGCCTCTCGACATCGATCCATCGCTTGTCGAGCAATGGTTGATTGCCTTCATTCGCGACGAGATGAAACGCCGCGGCTTCCAGCGCGCCGTCGTTGGCCTGTCAGGCGGCGTGGACTCCGCCGTGACGACATATCTCGCCGCACGCGCGTTGGGACCAGCCAACGTCGTGGCTGTGCGCCTGCCGTATCGCACCTCGAATCCGTCGAGTCTCGAGCATGCGCAACTCGTGATCGACGCCCTCGGCGTCGACGCCCGGACGATCGATATCACGGCTGCGGTCGATGGCTACCTGGCGACCGAACCCGATGCGGATCCGGCGCGACGCGGAAACGTCATGGCGCGAGTCCGCATGATCGCGCTGTTCGACCTCTCGTCCCGGTATCATGCGCTGCCGCTCGGCACCGGAAACAAGACCGAGCGACTGTTCGGCTATTTCACCTGGCACGCGGACGATTCGCCGCCGATAAACCCGTTGGGAGACCTGTTCAAGACCCAGGTGTGGGCACTCGCGCATCATCTCGGCGTTCCCGAGGTCATCGTCACCAAGCCCGCGTCGGCAGACCTCATCACCGGGCAAACCGACGAGGGCGACTTCGGCATCAGCTACGCCAAGGCAGACCAGATCCTGAACTGGCTGTTGTCCGGCTACACGCCGGGTGAACTGTCCGGCCGCGGGTTCGACGAGGCCGAGGTGGCCCTGGTTCAGCGGCGCCTCGCCAGTACGCACTGGAAGCGGCGCCTTCCCACGGTCGCGATGCTCAGCGCCACCGCGATCGGCGAATCGTATTTGCGGCCGGTGGACTACTAGGGCGTCACCGCGTAGTCGGTGTCGGCGCGGCTGCACCGGGCTTCAGCACGATCGTCACGATGCTGACAGCGTTCGGTGCAAGCGTGCCCGGTGCGTGCTTGGAAACATCAACCGTTGCGATGTCGTTAGGCTGGAGCGCCCCGACGCCCGACGGGAGTGCCGGCGGCCGAGCGGATGGCGTTTTGAGCAGGACAACCTTGTGTTCGGCCGAACCGGCCGGGCGAACCTCGGCGACGTGCAGCTCCGTACCCGTTGTCGCTCGCTTCTCGAGCTCCCCTGCGGCTGTTCTCTCGCGCACCGAGCCCCTGTCCTCGACGGTCGGGGCTCCGCCTGGCCGCTTCATCGGTCCGCCTTCGCCCGCCGGTTTGGCCTCGGTGAGCACGACCGCGCCGGTAGCGGCCTTCACGATGAACAGGATTGTGGGCCCACCCTCCCCTCGCGCGACCGCTGGGAAATATCGGGACACCATTCCCTTGACGTCAGGCGCGGGCCCGACGACGGTCTGGACTTCGCCGTACATTCGTTTTGTCGCCTGATTGGTTCCGTCGGGGGCGACCGCTTCCGGTGACGGCATGTCACACGCCAGGAACACGACGGCGAGCGCCGCCGCAATGCCTAACGTGACGCGGGCGCCGACGAATCGCGGCCGATGAGCGTGCATGGCCATGATTCTCCTCGTGAGGGAAGACGTTCGCTCGAAGAGCGCCGGCGCGAGCAGGACGCCGGATCGCAGTCGCCGCTCGCACACGTCCAGCAGCAGATTCCCGTAGGCGCGCGAGTCGCGTCCGGCCGCCAGCACGCGCGCATCGCAGTCCAACTCGACGGCGAGTCGCAGTCGGCGGACGAGCCACCACGCCACAAAATTCCACGGCGTGAGGACCCCGATCAGGGCGGCGGATTGCAGCAGCAACGGATCGCGGGCGCGCATGTGCTGGCGCTCGTGCTCGAGCATGAGCCCGCGCTGAGCCGGGGGCAGCGTCAGGGACCACTCGGGCACGACTATGCTCGGCCGAAGTGCGCCGATGACCGCCGGGCCGGTTGCCGCGGCGAGCCAGACAGGCTGCCCGTCGATGACAACCTTTCGCCAGCTCCGGCGTCGCCGAGCCAGCGCCCATGCGGTTGCGACATAACCGGTCACCGCAAGGAGCACGGCCGCCATCCACGCCCAGCCCAGCGCCACGCTCACGGTGCCTAACGACCTGGATTCCGCGCGGGCGATCAGCTCCGCGATGCCATTTTGTGACGCGACCCAGATCGATGGAACACCGGTGCGTGCTCGGGCGTCGTCGCCGACTCGCGCCGCGACAGCGGCCTGCGCGAGGCCCAGCCGCGGTGCCGCCAGCTGCCAGGCCGGTATGGCCGCCGAGAGGGTGAGGGCGAGCATCCAGATCCAGCGGCGCTGTCGGAGCGCTCCACTCGTGGCGCGATCGAGCAGGCTGGCCGCGGCCGCGAGCGCAAGCGACACGATCAGGGCATAGGTCATCCAGAGGGCGATCATCGCTTGTCTCCTCGCAGCCGCGCGTCCATCAGCCGGCGAAGCTTTTTGATCTGGTCGTCGGAGAGATCCCGATCGCTCACGAGCTGTGTCAGCAACAGTTCCGGCGACCCGTTGAACACGGTGTCGATCAGTCGCGCGAGCGCGCTCCGACCGGCAACGCGTCGTTCCACGAGCGGGAAGTAGCGGTGAGCCTTCCCCTCTCCGCGGTGGCCGACGTGGCCCTTCTCCTCCAGCGTGCGGAGGACCGAGAGCACGGTCGTATACGCGAGGTCGTCGGGAAGGCGCTCGCGCACTTCGGCCACAGTCGCCGACCCGCGGCTCCACAGCACGGCCATGACGTCGAGCTCGCGATCCGTAAAGGTGATGCGCATGGGTACTATCTACTAGAAGTTTAGTAGATAGTACGCAGCGACAGCCCGTCTGTCAACTAGTTTTCTAGTAGGTTGGCATGTGTGCTCGATTCGAGCCGCAAGAATCGGGTTGGCGACCGGTCAGCGAAGCGATAGATCTCAGCCAGCACTTATTGCAATCGCCATATGGAAGAGGGCTCAATGGATACCAAGGACTACATTCGGGTCGAGTCGGCCCTTGCCTTTCTCTCGAAGAACCGTGAGACGCAGCCATCGCTCGCCGAGGTGGCCGAGCATGTGGGGTTGAGCGAGCATCACCTGCAGCGGCTGTTCACGCGCTGGGCCGGAATCAGCCCAAAGCGGTTCCTGCAGTTTCAGACCATCGAGAGCGCGAAGACGCTCCTGCGCGATTCTCGCAGTGTGCTCGACACGACGTACTCGACGGGCCTGTCGAGCGGTGGCCGTCTTCACGATCTGTTCGTGACACTGGAGGCCGTGACCCCGGGCGAATTCAAGTCGGGCGGCGCAGGCCTAACGATCAGGACGGGCTTTCACGATTCTCCATTCGGCGAATGCCTCATCGGCGTTACCGATCGTGGCATTTGTGGACTGTCTTTCGTCGTGGACGGTGACCGGGCGGGCGCGATGGCCGATCTTGAGAGTCATTGGCCGGGGGCCACGTTCGTCGAGGATCAGCGCGCAACGCGGCTCACGGTACGAAAGGTGTTCGCGGCGTGGGAGGGGCACCGGCTGCAGCCGAACGCGGCATCAGGCGGAGTGGACGTGTCGCCGACACCGCTGTCTTTGCTGGTTCGCGGGACAAACTTCCAGGTGCGCGTGTGGCAGGCGCTTCTTCGCATTCCACCCGGAGCGGTCGCCACATATGAGGATGTCGCGTCGGCCGCTGGACGCGCTGGTGCGACGCGAGCAGTCGGGTCGGCGATCGCACGCAACCCGGTTGCGTATTTGATCCCCTGTCACCGCGTGATCCGAAAGACCGGCGCGTTCGGCGGCTATCACTGGGGCGCCGCACGAAAGGTCGCGCTGCTGCTTCGGGAAACAGCGGCTGCGTACGGCGACGAGCCAGCTGCCGCTGCCGGACGACCGACCGCTGCGATTCCGGAGAGTTCCGGACGGCGGTTCGCGTTCGCCGCCGGGTGAACATTCCGCGGGCGCCGCGAGCCGTTCTCGCCGCGGCGCCTAACGTCGGCCTTCCCTACCGGCCGGGGGCCTGCGCACGGCCCCCGGCGATCATGCAGCGAACGCGAGACTCACGGCTCGTCGAGCGTTTCGTTTCAGAGCTCGGTGCACGGCTCGAGCGTAGCGTACGAAGTTCGCGCCCGCCCACGGATATCGCCCGAAGAACTCGTGTGGGAGCATATCGCCCTTGAGACGGTTACACGGGGCGCACGCCGTGACCAGGTTGCCCGGAGTATGGGGCCCTCCCTGCGAGACCGGGTATACGTGATCCAGCGTCGCGACGTCGAGCGCCAGGGGAACGGCGCAGTAGACGCAGCGTCGGCTGCAATCGCGCATGGCAGCGTGTTTGAGCGCACGCTTGATGCCGGTGTCGTGGAAGTGCCGCGCGCGGCGAGAAAGTCCGCGCGGTGTGCGGGGGAGCGTGACTCGGTGGAGACCACGTCGAGACATTGCACCTCGCTGTAAAAGAAAAAGCCCCGCGACGGGGCAGTTGCCCGTGCGGGGTGGCGGGAGCGGAGACTCCGTGGCGCGTGCCGCTGCGTACTCGTTGGCGGCCCCGGCCTACACAATGGTTGTGTGCGTCGATCGCTCATCGGCCTCCGCGGCCCTGAAGTCTGTGAGCTTCACGCAGTCACATGAGTGCAGTCAATGTGCCAACCGCGCAAGCCCTGACTTTCTCATCTCTTGTAAAATCGACGCATCAACATTGTTCCAGGTTACGCGCGAGACGTCAGCTCGCGGCCGCGAGCTTTCCGAGGCGACGTGCCGGGTCCCGGAGCGCCGCGATGATTCTCGCTGCCATGGCGTCGAGGAACGTGCGGTCCGGCATCTGAGACCCCGGGAATGGCAGCGGAATGTCGAAGCCATCGTCGTTCCGTCGCGGTATCAGGTGCACATGATAGTGGAACACGTTCTGTCCCGCGGCTTCCCCGCTATTGACCACGAGGTTCATGTCGCCACAGCCGGACACGTCGCGAATGATCGGCGCGAGACGCATGCTGACGTCGAACAGATGCATGGCAACGTTCGGCGGCACGTCGCACAGCGACTCGTAGTGGTCGCGCGGTACGACCAGGACGTGACCGCTGTTCACCGGCTGAACATCCATGAACGCGATCGCTTGGGAATCCTCGTAACAGACCGACACTTCGGCGGCGCCCTGAATCAGGTCGCAGAAGATGCAGTGAGCAGCAGTCCTGGACATGCACGTCTCGAAGAGAGGGACCCAAACGAAGCATGCACCAGTGGTGCCAACGAGCTTGCCCTCCGGCAGCCGATCGCGGGATCAACGTTCGACACGCAGTTGCATCGGCGCCACAGCACCAGCACAACGATTCCCGGCTTCCGCGTGTAAACGCATGGATAGCCCGCGCCGCTTGGTCATGCGGCCGCCGGGTGCGCGCCGGTCCGACCGACCGAGTATCTTTCGCGCGCCGAGGGTACGGCATTGTTGCAGTTCGTGCCGGCGGCGATTCGTCGGATATGCACCCGCACACCTTATTCTGGAGATCGCCTTGGCCACTCAGACGCGCGGCGAGAAGAAGGGGCTGGCCGGCCTGAGCCGAGACCAGCTGGTTGCCGCTTACCGGACCATGCTTCTGTCGCGCAAGCTCGACGACAAGGAGATCCAGCTCAAGCGGCAGAACAAGATCTTCTTCCAGATCTCCGGAGCCGGCCATGAAGCCGTACTAGCGGCGGCCGGGTTGGTTCTTCGCCCGTCGTATGACTGGTTCTTTCCGTACTACCGTGACCGGGCCCTTTGCCTGACCCTCGGCATGACGCCGGCGGAGATGCTCTACGAGGCAGTCGGCGCGGCGGTCGACCCGAACTCCGGCGGCCGTCAAATGCCGAGTCACTGGGGGCACAAGGCGCTGAACATCGTCTCCTCGTCGTCGCCAACCGGTACGCAGTTCCTGCAGTCCGTCGGCGCGGCGGAGGCGACGCTTCGCGCGAAGCTGCTCGACATTACGAACGGCTTTCGCGATGACGAAATCGTATACGTCTCCACTGGCGATGGCACCACGAGCGAGGGCGAGTTCTGGGAATCGCTGAACACGGCGGCGAACCTGAAGCTGCCGGTCGTATACCTCGTCGAAGACAATGGGTACGCGATCTCGGTCCCCGTCGAAGTCAACACCGCGGGTGGATCGATCTCCAAACTCGTCAGCTCCTTTCCGGGGCTGTTGGTCCAGGAAGTCGACGGGTGCGATTTCCTCGCGAGTCACGCAGCGATGTCAAAGGCGGTCGACTACGCTCGCGCGAGAAAGGGCCCTGCCCTCGTGCATGCGCACGTCATCCGTCCCTACTCGCACTCGCTCTCGGATGACGAGGTGATGTACCGCCCGCCGACCGAGCGCGACGCAGATGCGGCACGGGACCCGGTGACGGTATTCCCGCGCTGGCTGGTCGAGCATGGCCACGCGAGCGATGACGAGATCGCGTCGATTCGGCAGGAGGTGGACGAAATCGTTCTGGCCGCCACGGACGACGCGTTAGGCCAGCCGCAGCCTGGGGTGGATTCAGTCTACTTCGGTGTGTACTCGCCCGACGTCGATCCGACGAGCGAGCAGTTCGACACCGAGGACGATCCGCAGTTCTCCGGGAACGAGACCACGATGGTCGATCTGCTCAACGCGTGCATGAAGGACGAGATGCGGCGCGACGAGCGCATCATCGTCTTCGGCGAGGACGTTGCCGACGTATCGCGCGAGGAGTACCTCGGCCACGTGAAGGGCAAGGGCGGCGTCTTCAAGGTCACGTGGGGGCTGCAAAAGGAGTTCGGCGGCACCCGCGTCTACAACTCGCCGCTTGCCGAAGCGAACATCATCGGCCGCGCGATCGGGTTGGCGGTGCGCGGGTTCAAGCCGGTCGTCGAGATTCAGTTCTTCGATTACATCTGGCCGGCGTACATGCAACTCCGCAACGAGCTGGCGACGATGCGCTGGCGGTCGAACAACAACTTCTCGTCGCCGGTCGTCGTCAGGGTCACTTACGGCGGCTACATTCGCGGCGCAATCTACCACTCGCAGACCGGCGCATCGTTGTTCACACACTGCCCCGGGCTGCGCGTGGTGTGTCCGGCAACAGCCCTCGACGCGAACGGGCTGCTTCGGACCGCGATTCGCTGCGACGATCCGGTGATCTTCCTCGAGCACAAGCACCTGTACCGCCAGACGTACAACAAGGCGGCGTATCCCGGCCCGAACTTCATGATTCCGTTCGGGAAGGCGAAAACCGTCCGCGAAGGGACGGACGTGACCGTCGTGACATACGGGGCGACGGTGCAGCGTGCGTTCGCGGCGGCGAATCAGGTTGCGGACCAGGGCATCTCGGTCGAAGTCATCGATCTGCGGTCGCTGTCGCCGTGGGACCAGGAGACAGTGTACGCGTCGGTGCGAAAGACGAACCGAGTGATCGTGGCGTATGAGGATTCAATCTCGTGGGGGTACGGCGCGGAGATCGCAGCTCGCATCGCCGACGACTGCTTCTCATGGCTCGATGCGCCCGTTAGGCGGATCGGCTCGACCGACACGTTCGTCGGCTATGCACCGCAGCTCGAGGACGCGATCCTGCCGCAGGTGGAAGATTTCAAAACGGCGTACGAGGAGATCACGAAGTTCTAGACGCGGAACGAGCCTGAACTGCACGTGACTGCTACAAGGAGGGCCCGGCTCGCGCCGGGCCCTCCTTGTCAACACCTATGACGCGGGACTGCCTAACGATCCGCCGTTAGGTAATCACCTTCCGCCACCAGGCGTCGTCCGATCCCACGGCCGGTGGCCACGGCGTCCCGGAGCGCTGCGGCACCCCGGAGCGCTCGTCACGGCGCCGCGCCGGGACGAACTCACTCTCACTGGCCGGAAGCAGGGCCAGCCGGACATTCGTTGGCGTGGTGAGCGCCGGACCCATGGCGCCCTGCGGCTCCGTCACGTGGATTATTCCGGTATCGGAGATCCAGTCGTTCAGCGCACCGCCCTGCGGGGCGAAGTTCGACGCCCGCGCGAACGCCGTGTTAGGCAGGTTCCGCGGCTGGCAGTTCGACACCGAGATCGGAATCGGCGCGATGAAGTCCTTGATCTCGGACGTGAAGCTGTCCGACGACCGGCTCTTCAGGTACGCCCGCCCGAAGCTCACGCAAGCCCCCGGCTGGAAGATGCCGGTCGCTTGTAGGTCGATCCGCGCCTCGCCGAACGTCAACGCGTCGAGCGACCGCGGCGCGTTCGGGTTGATCGGATCCGACACCGAGCCGGGGTTGATGGCTGCAGCCACGTTCGGGTTCCCCGCCAATGAGATAACCGGGCCCCAGCACGGCGGGGCATTTTTCTTCTCGCACGCCCCGCTGGTGACCCAGCGGTGGAAGCCGAGCACCGGGTTCGTCCCGCCCTGCGACAGGTCGTACTTGACCAGGATGTCGCCGGCCGTCCGCACATTCGTGACGCCATTGGAGCTCAGCGTCGTGGACTGGTTCAGCTCGAAGTCCATGTTCGTCGTCCCATTCGGCGCCTGCACCCGCTCCCACGCCAGGTACAGGAAGTCGTGGGCCGTCAACGGGTTCGTCGACACGTTGACCCTTTCGTTCGCGACATAGAAGCGCAGCAGGTCGCTCTTGTTGTTCGGGATCGACCCGGTCACCACCTTCGGCACCGCGTCGTCCTCCGAGGTGCCGCCGCCGAACGAGTTGTCGGTCTGGCCCGTCGGCCGGTCAATGTCGCACCCCTTGATCGTGCCCGTGCAGCTGATGAGGCCCGCCGTCGCCCAGTCTTTCCCGTTTGCAGCGTCGTCGACCAGGTTGCCGTCGATCTCGATCGCCGCCGTTGGCCCGTTCGGGTCCGGCGGGGTCTGGAGGAAGTCGTTCGGCACCGTCGCCTGGACGACCACCGAGAAGCTGCCGCCCGGTTGCAGGGTGATCGCCGGCGCCGAGAAGCCGCAGTTGAGCACCCGGCTATCGGTCTGGCCCGGGATCGGCGTGATGGTGCACTCGGTCTTGTCGGGGTTCTCCGTCCAGTTGCCAACGCCGGCCGGCAACGTGTCCGTGATCTGGACGTTGGTTGCCGGTCCCCCGTTGATGGATGCGCTGACGGTGACCGTGAACGACGCGGTCTGCCCGGGGTTGATCGAGACACCCTCCGGCATGTCCGGCGTCTTGGTGATGCTCAGGATCGGTGGGTTCATGTTTCTTGTTGCCGCTGGACTGTCAGGATACGGAAACTGGTTGCCGCAGGTTGAAGGTGGATTTCCTCCCAAAGAGGAGAAACTCCAGTGGGAGGCGATGACCTCCCAGCAACTTGCCGATGAAGGCGAGAAGATCATTTTTGGAGGAATCGGAAAGAATAAAGAACAGGGTGCGGTCGGCAAAGGCCAATGTCCACTCTGCCACGCGTTCCATGCAGGGATGCTCGGTGAACGAGCTCCCAATTTGCTTGGCCTGATAGATCGAGCGGGTAAGGAGCGGTTAGACGATCCAA
>Ga0207675_100000374_pt1 | contig 42984 bp, 40 predicted proteins | sample KBSSwiS42_FD_184305 | JGI IMG/M metagenome (GOLD analysis project Ga0207675, IMG submission 184305) | Switchgrass rhizosphere microbial communities from Kellogg Biological Station, Michigan, USA - KBS Switchgrass S4-2 (SPAdes) (version 2) | ecosystem: Host-associated > Plants > Roots >...
GTCGCGACCACCTCCCGTCCCAGCGTCGCCTCCTCGGGGTCGAGGTCCACGACGGAGTGGACGTCGGTGGTGGCGCCGCCGACGTCGACGACAACCACGTCGCTGGCCAGCGTCGCGGCGAGCACCTCGACCCCGGTGAGCACGAGATCGGGCGTGGGCCCGCGCACCATCGCCGCGAAGTCCGTGCGGGCGCTCAGGTGCTTCCCGCCGATCACGTGGGCCAGGAACATCTCACGGATCGCGGCGCGTGCGGAGCCGGGGGCGAGCATGCCGATCCGGGGTACGACGTTGTCGGCGAGAACGTACGGCGTGGCCGACGCAGCCAGGAGCCCCGCGACGTCCTCTCGGGCGTCGAGGTTGCCGGCCACCACGACCGGCGTCGCCCAGCGCGCCCCGGCCAGCATCCGTGCCCCGGCCAGCAGCGCCTCGGTGTTTCCGCCGTCGGTGCCGCCGACCAGCAGCACCACGTCGGGCCTGCTGGCGAGCAGTCCCGGCAGCGGGTGGGCGTCGGCGGCGAGGGCGACCACGTGCACCACCTTGCCGCCGCTCGACAGCGCGACCCGGCGCCCGGCCTCGGCCGTGACCAGCTCCTCGTTGCCGACGACGGCGACCCGGAGCCCGCCGCCGGCCGACGAGCACGCCAGCACCTTCGCGCCGTCGACCTCGGGATGGTCCGCTCGCAGCGCGCCCAGGCACGCGTCGTACCCGTCGAGGATGTCGGTGTCGATCGTGGTGCGGTGGGAGGTGGTGCCGACCAGGGTGCCCGACCCGACGTCGACGAGGGCTGCCTTGGTGAACGTCGACCCGAAGTCAACGCACAGCACCTCCTCACCCACCGAGGGAGGCCTCCAGGTCCGCGACCAGGTCGTCGGCGGTCTCGATGCCGACGCTCAGCCGGATCAGGTCGGACGGCACCTCGAGCTCGGTGCCTGCGACCGAGGCGTGCGTCATCCGGCCCGGGTGCTCGATCAGCGACTCGACGCCGCCGAGCGACTCCCCGAGCGTGAACACCTCGGTCCGGTCGCACACCGCCAGCGCCTGCTCCTCGCCGCCGGTGACCCGGAACGACACGATCCCGCCGAATCGCCGCATCTGCCGCGCCGCGACATCGTGGCCGGGGTGCTCGGGCAGCCCCGGGTAGTAGACGTGCGAGACCTGGGGGTGGCCGGTCAGGAACTCCACGACACGCTCGGCGTTGTCGCTGTGCCGCTCCATCCGCAGCGCGAGGGTGCGCAGCCCGCGTAGGGTCAGCCAGGCGTCGAACGGGCCCGCCACCGCCCCCATGGCGTTGTGGTGGAACCCGATCCTCTCCGCGATCTCGTGGTCGCGCACCACGAGGGCGCCGCCGATCACGTCGGAGTGGCCGCCGCAGTACTTGGTGGTCGAGTGCACGACGATGTCCGCGCCGAGCGTCAACGGCTGCTGGAGGTACGGCGAGGCGAACGTGTTGTCGACCACCAGCAGCGCGCCGGCGTCGTGCGCCACCCCGGCCAGCGCCTCGATGTCACCGATGTTGAGCAGCGGGTTGGTCGGCGTCTCGACCCAGACCAGCTTGGTCTCACCGGTCCGGATCGCGGCGCGCATCGCGTCGACGTCCGCCACCGGCGCCGGTGTGTGCGCGAGCCCCCAGGGGCCGGCTACCTGGTCGACCAGCCGGAACGTGCCGCCGTACGCGTCGTCGGGGAACACCAGGTGGTCACCGGGACGGGTCAGCGCCCGCAGCAGCGTGTCCTCGGCAGCGAGGCCGCTGGCGAACGCGAAGCCGCGCTCGCCCTCCTCCAGCGCCGCGATGCTGCCCTCGAGCGCGGTGCGGGTCGGGTTCGCGGAGCGGGAGTACTCATAGCCGCCGCGCAGCCCGCCGACACCGTCCTGCTTGTAGGTACTGGTCGCGAAGATCGGCGGGATCACCGCGCCGGTGGTCGGGTCGGGCTCGTAGCCGGCGTGGATCGCACGCGTCTCGAAGCCAGACTTGTTTCTGTGGTCCTGGGTCACCGGTCGAGCGTAGTGCTCGGGCGGGGTGGGCCGATTACCACGGTCCCGTGGTGTCCATCCCCTTCCCTAGCGCGATTCCGCTGGGGAGGTTACCGAATACCACGGCCCCGTGGTCTTCGGCCCGGCACAGCCTCACCCCGTCAGCTCGTAGTCGAGGAACACGCGGTGCGTGCCGTCGGCATCGATGCGCATCGAGCCGGTGCCGGTGATCCCCGCGAGGTCGCCCGAGCCACTGCCGGGCGCGATCACCAGCAGCTCGGACAGTCGCTCGGCACTCCGGCCGTCGGTGGTCGCGGAGTGCGCGAACGCGAACGCTCCTGACCGCCCGCCGAGTGAGCCCTCGAACGCCTCCATCGCGACGTACGTGCCGACCTCGGTGGCGGCGTCGTAGGCGTAGCTGAACTGCGTGGTCGACCGGCCCTCCAGCTCGCCCGCGAACTGCTTGACCATGTGGGCGTGGCCGACGGGGGTGCCCGTGGTGACGGGGGAGACATAGTCCGATGGCGTGAACTCGGTGACCTCGAAAGTTGCGTCAGCGTGCATGCCAGCGAACCTAGCGCCGGTCGGGGCGGCGGTCTTGAACGAATCCGCCAAGCAATCGCCGGGAACGAACCACCCGTGCGCCGTGTTGGAATGGGACGAGACCGACGAAGGAGTGCCCGTGTTCAACCGCGCCAAGTCCACGATGCCCGCCCCCGAGGACACCCTGCCCGGCCGCCCCGAGCGTCCGTGGGCGCTCGCCGAGCGGCACCGCGCGCTGGACGCGCCGCTGGTCACTGACAACGTGCCGGAGGGCTACCAGGTCGCGCTCTTCGGGCTCGGCTGCTTCTGGGGTGCCGAGGAGATCTTCTGGCAGGTGCCGGGGGTCTGGTCGACGTCCGTCGGGTACGCCGGCGGCACCACGCCGCACCCGTCGTACGAGGAGGTCTGCTCGGGCCGCACCGGGCACACCGAGGCCGTGCGGGTGGTCTACGACCCGGCGAAGGTGACGTACGCCGACCTGGTCGCGACGTTCTACGAGGTGCACGACCCGACGCAGGGCTACCGCCAGGGCAACGACGTGGGGACGCAGTACCGCTCAGCGATCTACGTCGAGACGCCGGAGCAGGAGAAGATCGCCCACGAGATCACGGAGCGCTACCAGCCCGAGCTGACCGCGCGCGGCTACGGCCCGATCACCACCGAGATCAGGCCGGCCGCCGAGACGGCGTACTACTACGCGGAGGACCTGCACCAGCAGTACCTGCTGAAGAACCCCTACGGCTACCGCTGCCACTCGGCCACCGGGATCCGGGTCCCGCGGGCCTGAGGGTGACCTCCCAGCCGCTGCTCCGGCCCGTCGTCGACCTGACCGAGGAGGAGGCACGCCGCGCGCTCGTCCTCAAGTGGGGCACGATGCCGCCGGGCGTGCTGCCGGCCTGGGTGGCGGAGATGGACTACGCGCTCGACCCGGTGGTGCGCGACGCACTGATCCAGGCCGTGCACGACGGCGTGACCGGCTACCCGACCGACCCCGAGGACTCGGCGCTCGGCAAGGCGTATGCGGGGTTCGCGGACCGTCACTTCGGGTGGCCGGTCGACCCGGAGTGGGTGCTCCCCGTCGTCGACGTCACGGCCGGGGTCCGGGTGGCGATCGACGTGCTCTCGGAACCGGCGCCGGTCGTGTTCCCCACGCCCGGCTACAGTCCGCAGTTCTCGGTGCCGGCGATCACCGGTCGGCAGCGGGTGGACCTGCCGGTCGAGCCGGACGCCGACCGCGCGGAGATCGACCTCGACCACCTCGACGCGTTGTTCGCCGCGGGCGCCCGGACGCTGATGCTCACCCAACCCCACAACCCGTGGGGGCGTGCCTTCACCCGCGCGGAGCTCGAGGGCGTCCGTGACGTGGCGTTGCGCCACGGTGCGCGCGTGGTCAGCGACGAGATCCACGCGCCGCTCGTGCTCCCGGGGGCCGAGCACGTGCCCTACCTGTCGCTCGAGGGCACCGCCGACCACGCGGTCGCCGTCGTCGCGGCTTCGAAGGCGTTCAACACCGCCGGTCTCCGCTGTGCGCAGGTGGTCGCGCCCGACCCGGTGGCGCGGTCCGCGCTCCGCCGCGAGCCGATGGCCCGCAACGACTCGTGGTCGCCGCTCGGCGTGGTCGCGGCCGTCGCGGCGTACGACGAGGGCGACCCGTGGCTCGCGTCGCTGGTGGGGCGGCTGACCGAGCTGCGGTCACTGCTCGGCGACCTGCTCGCCACCCACCTGCCCGAGGTGCGGATGCGTCCGCTGGAGGCGACGTACCTGGCCTGGCTGGACGCGCGTGCCTATGGGCATGCCGACCCCGCCGCGGTCGCCCTGGACCGCGGGCGTGTGAAGCTCGGCCCGGGGCACGACTACCACCCCGGCGTCGAGGGTCACGTCAGGCTCAACCTGGCCACCAGTCGCGAGCGGCTGACCGAGATCGTGCGGCGGCTGGCCACCGCCTGGACCTGAGCGTCAGCCGCGGTTCTCGGGACCGGCGATGTTGACCAGCCAGTCGATGCCGTACTTGTCCGTGAGCATGCCGAACGTGTCACCCCACGGCGCCTTCTCCAGCGGGACGTTGACCTTGCCGTCCGCGCTGAGGCCGCCCCACCACCCCTGCAACGTGTCCTCGTCGTCGCCGCTGAGCGAGACCGAGAAGCCGGCCGGCTCCGCGTACTCCATGTGGCTCGGCGTGTCCGCGCCCATCAGGGTCAGCACACCCGGCACCTCGAGCATCGCGTGCATGACGTTGGACTGCTCGTCGTCGGGCACGCCCATGCCACCGGCTTCGGCGAACGTGCTGACGTCGAGGGTGCCTCCGAAGACGGAGTGGTAGAACTCCATCGCCTCGCGGGCGTTGCCGCGGAAGTTCAGGTAGGGGTTGAGGCGTACGGTCATGGTTCCTCCTCGGGTCGTTGTGCCGATCGTGGCACCGGGCACCGACACTGACCAGCCCGGTCGCGGGGAGTCATCGTCTCGTCACGTGTCAGTGACCGGTGGAGCCGTCGATCGACTCCCGGAGCAGGTCGGCGTGCCCGTTGTGGCGGGCGTACTCCTCGACCATGTGGAGCACGATCCAGCGCAGCGTGAACGGCTCGCCCGAGTGGGTCCTGGTCGCGGCGACCGTGTCGAGGTCCATGCCGGCCACCCGATCGCGGCTGCGCGCCACGGCGGCGGCGAGCATGCCGCGCAGCTCGTCGGGTGAGCGGTCCACCGCGGTGTGCCAGTCCCAGTCCCAGTCGGCCTCCCAGTCGACGCCCGCGAACGGTGGCTCGGGCGCGTTGCCGTGGAGACGCACCGAGAACCACCAGTCCTCGACGAACGCCATGTGCGAGAGCATCCCGCCGAGGGTCATCGTCGACGGCGCCAGACGCGTGTCGAGCTGGGCGGCGTCGAGTCCGTCGGTCTTGAGCACCAGGGTGTCCCGACCGTAGTCGAGGAACGCCCACAGCAGCTCCTCCTCGTTCCCGACGTGCGGCGGGTCGGTGCGTGGCATCGTCACTCCCCTGTCTGGCCGTCGATCGCCTCGCGGATCAGGTCGGCGTGCCCGTTGTGCCGCGCGTACTCCTCGATCATGTGCAGCACCACCCAGCGGACGTTGAACCGGGTGCGGCCCAGGTGCAGCCGAGCGGTGGGCGCGTCGAGGTCCCTGCCAGCGAGCGCCGACCGGCTCCGCGCCACCGAGGCCTCCCACAGGTGCCGCAGCTCCTCGGCCGTGTCGGAGGTGGCCGAGTGCCAGTCCCAGTCGGGGTCCTCGCCGAACGGCGCGCTCGCCCACGGCTCCGGCTCGTCGACCCCGCCCACCACCGCGCCGAACCAGTGGTCCTCGTTGGATGCGGCGTGCTTGAGCATTCCGCGCAGCGTCATCTCCGAGGCTGCGATCCGGGTGTCGAGCTGCGCGGAGTCGAGCCCAGCGATCTTCATCGCGAACGTCGCCCGGTGGAAGTCGAGGAACGCCAGCAGCTGCTCGCGCTCGCTGCCCTGCTCGGGTGGGACGGTGCGCGCCACCGGGAACCCGGGGCGGGTGCCTCTTCCCGGGTCGCGGTCGGTGATGCAGTACTCGAGGCCGGCGGGGTCGCGGAGCACCGTCCAGGCCTCGTGGCGGCGCACGACGACGGCGCCCAGCGCACGATGGCGCTCCGTCTCGGCTGCCCGGTCGTCGCAGGCCAGGTCGAGGTGGGCCGATGCGGGGGTGTCGTCGACTCGTCGCTGCAGCAGGATGCGCACCGCGACGTCGTCAGGTCGCGCGAGCGAGTGGAACTCCGGGTACGTCGAGGGTCGCAGCGGCAGGCCGAGCAGCGCGCTCCAGAAACCGCACTCCGCGACGTAGTCCGCGGGCCGGATGTCCAGGCACACCTGGTCGACGATGCTCGAGTACGTCTGCCAGCGGGCGGGAGGCGCGGGCACTCGCTCTTGCTCCCCCACCAGGCAGAATGCCAGGCCGGCCGGTGACTCCATCACCACCAGGTCGTCCCCGTGCTCACGCACGCGCGCCCCGAGGTCCATGGCCCGGTCCGCCGAGTCGCCGATGTCTGGGACGTGCACATCGAGGTGGATCCCCGAAGCCCCCGAGCCCAGCCGCTGCACGCGCAGGTGGGCATCGCCGACGGGCGGCACCAGGGTCACGAACTGCCCCTGCGCACCCCGAGGCGATGACACCTCGTAGCCCGTGACCGCACACCAGAATGCAAGCGTGCGCTCGTGATCCGCGGCACTCAGGTCGAGGAACGCGGTAAGCCAGCCACCCATGAGCGTGAGGTTAGCCGGTCAGGAAACCCTCCTTCTTGAGCCACTGGAACGCGACGTCGGCCGGCTCGTCGCCGTTGACGTCGATCTGCGCGTTGAGCTTGAGCAGCACCTCGTTCGTCAGCTTCTTGGTGACCGGTGCCATCAGGTCCTCGATCTGCGGGTACTTCTTCTTCGTGTCGTCGGTGAGCACGAGGGCCACGTTGTACTTCGGGAAGAACTCCCGGTCGTCCGCGAGCACCTTCAGGTCCAGCGCGACGATGCGCCCGTCGGTGGTGAACACCTCACCGAAGTTGCAAGCGCCCTTCGCGGTGGCGTCGTAGATCGCGCCGGTCTGGTAGGTCTTCAGGTTGCTGCGCGGGACCTCCGAGCCCAGCGGCACGTCGTACTTCTCCAGCATCCCCTTGAGCCCGTCGGGACGGTTGATCAGCTCGGACTCGACACAGAAGGTGCGCTGCGCCTTCGGCACCTTCTTCAGCTCCGAGAGCTTCGTGATGCCGAGCTTCTTCGAGGTCTTCTGCGTGATCGCGAAGCCGTAGGTGTTGTTCATCGGCGCCGGCGGCAGCCAGGCGAGCCCGTTCTCCTTCGCGTCCTCGTCGCGGACGGCGAGGTACTGCTTCTGCTCGTCGGGGATCGACTTGGTGTGGCCGAGGTAGACGATCCAGCCGGTGCCGGTGTACTCCCACATGCTCTGGATCTGGTCGTCCAGCATCGCCTGGCGCGCCGAGGCGCTACCCGGGATGTTGGTCAGGTCCTTGACGCTCGCGCCGGCCGACTGCATCAGGATGATCGCCATCTTGCCGAGCAGGATGTTCTCGGAGAAGTTCTTCGACCCCACCGAGATGCTCGCACCGTCGAGACGCTTGGCATCCTTGAGCGGCCCGGCCAGCGTGCCGGTCGGCACGTAGCCGCCGGCGGTGCCCAGGCCCAGACATCCGGAGGTCAGCACCGCGGTCGCACCGACGGCGACCGTGGCCAGCAGCCGGCGACGCAGGGTTCGGGCGGACATCAGATTCCCTTCGGCTTGGCGATCAGCTCGAGCACACGCCCCAGCCACTCGATCAGCAGCGCGAGCAGGGCGACGAGGACGGCCCCGGCGACCATCACCGGGTAGCGGTAGAGCGTGATGCCGGCGGTCAGGATGCCGCCCAGCCCGCCGGCGTTGATGAACGTGGCCAGCGCGGCGGTGCCCACCAGCAGCACGAGCGCGGTGCGTATGCCGGCCATGATCACCGGGATCGCGAGCGGCAGCTCGACCCTGCGGAGCACCGCGAAGTTGGACATGCCGACCCCGCGACCGGCCTCGACCAGCGTCGGGTCGATCCCCTGGAGCCCGGTGATCGTGTTGCGGAGCACCGGGAGGATCGCGTAGAGGCTCAGCGCGATCACCGCCACGCTGAAGCCGACAGTGTCGGGCAGGAAGGGGATCTTGCCGGTGGCGGTGCTGAACGACAGGAACCAGCCCTGGCCGGACAGCCAGATGAAGAGAAGCACGATCAGGCCGATCGCCGGCGCCGCCTGGCCGGCGTTCGCGATGCCGACGACCGCGGGTGCGGCGGCCCGGAACCGGGGCCGGGTGAGCATGATCCCCAGCGGCACGCCGACGAACACCACGATCACGGCGGACACCAGGGTCAGCTTGACGTGCTCACCGAGCGCGAGCCAGACCGCTGCCCACTCCAGCGAGCTCAGCTCCACCGAGTCGAGGGAGGCGGTGTTGCGCCACCAGGCGTAGAGCGCGAACCCGACGGCCACGATGACCGGGATCGCGAAGATCTCGATCGCCTGCTCCGTGCTCATCCGGCGACGTTGGCGCGTCGGGGCCTCCGTCGCCGTGGCTGCCCCTTCGGCGGTGTCGCTCATTCGGGGCCCCCGGGGAACGGAGGGTGCTGCGAGGCTCTTCGTCTGGTGTTCATGCCTGCTGCTCCCGGTCCGGCTCTGGACGCTCGTCGGTCTGCTCACCGACGGCGGTGACACGTTGCGAGGGGTCGTGGTCCTCCTGCTCCGCGGCGCCCTTCTCCGCGTTTGCGTTGGCCTTCTCCTGCATCGCCCGCATGTGGTCGGTGACCGCGACGAAGTCGACCACCCCGAGGTACTGGTCACGGTCGCCCGTGACCACGGCGCCGCCGTGGCTGTTGGTGAGCATCGTGTCGAGCGCGTCGTTGAGCGTGGCGCGGTGATCGAGGCTGACCAGGTCCTCGGTCGGCTCCACGATCGACTCGCCCTTGAGCTGGCGCAGCCACGGCCAGCCGCGCGGCCGGTTGCGCTCGTCGAGCACCACGACGGCCGTGTCTTTGTTGGACTCCGCCCGGCTCCTCACCTCGGAGGCCGCCTCGCCGATGGTGGCGGTGGTCGGGGTGCGCAGCTCGAGCTCCGAGATGCGGGCCAGGCTCAGCTGCTTCAGGGACGAGCCGGCACCCACGAAGTCGGCCACGAAGTCGTTGGCAGGGCTGGCCAGGATCACCTCCGGCACGTCGTACTGCGCGATCCGCGCGCCCTCCTGGAGGATCAGGATCCGGTCTCCGAGCTTGATCGCCTCGTCGATGTCGTGCGTCACGCAGACGATCGTCTTGCGCAGCTCGCGCTGGATGCTCAGCAGCTCGTCCTGCAGACGCTGCCGCGTGATCGGGTCGACGGCACCGAACGGCTCGTCCATCAGGATCACCGGCGGGTCGGCGGCCAGGCCGCGGGCAACGCCCACGCGCTGCTGCTGTCCGCCGGACAGCTCGCGTGGATAGCGGGCGCGGTAGCGACCGGGGTCGAGGCTGACCAGGTCGAGCAGCTCGTCGACGCGCTTGTCGATCCGGTCCTGCTCCCAGCCGAGCAGCTTGGGCACGAGCGCGATGTTCTTCGCGACCGTCATGTGCGGGAACAGGCTGCCGCCCTGGATCACGTAGCCGACGTGCCGGCGGAGCTCGTCCGCGTTCTGCCGTCGGACATCGTTGTCGTCGATCAGGATCGTGCCGGAGGTCGGCTCGATCAGCCGGTTGATCATCTTCAGCGACGTGGTCTTGCCGCAGCCGGAGGGCCCGACGAACATCACGATCTCGCCGGCCGGGATGGTCAGGCTGAGGTTGTCGACCGCGGCGGCCTTCTGGCCGGGGTAGCGCTTGGTCACGCCGTCGAGGCGGATCTCGGCTCCGCTGACGTCGGAACCGCGCCCCTCGTCGTCGCGGTCGGCGCTCTGCGTGGGCGGGGTGCTCTCGGTGGTGGTCATCTCAGACACGGATTCCCTTCGAGGTGGTCAGGCGGCCGGCAAGGAGGAGGAGCGCGTCCAGCAGGAGCGCGACGATCACGATGCCGACGGTGCCGACAGCGGCGTAGGACACGGCGTTCTTGCCGCCGATCTGGGCGAGTCCGGTGAAGATCGAGACGCCCAGCCCGGGGCCGAGGACGTAGGCGGCGATGGCGGCGATGCCCATCGACATCTGAAGGGAGATCCGGATGCCGGCCAGGATCACCGGCCACGCCAGCGGGATCCGCACCCGCAGCAGCGACGCGACATTGCTCATCCCCATGCCACGGGCGGACTCGAGCAGGTTGGCGTCGACGCCCTGCAGGCCGACGACCGCGTTGCGCAGGATGGGAAGGACGGCGTAGAAGGTCACCGCGGCGAGCGCTGTGCCGTCACCCAGCCCGGTGACCGGGAGCAGAAGCCCGACCAGCGCGAACGACGGGATGGTGAGCCCGATCGCGCTGACGGCGTTGGCCACCGGCTCCAGCTTGGGCATCCGGGTCACCAGCACCGCGAGCGCGAGGGCGATGAAGGTGGCGAGGATGACGCACAGGATCACGAGATACGCATGGTTCAGCGCGTTGATCAGAATCTGCTCTTTGCGGTCGACGATGAAGTCCCACACGTGACACTGCCCCGATCTGTCGTGGACGTGTTCTCGACCCGGCCCTCACCATAAACGATCGTGGCCAGAGGTGCGAGAATCGACCAGTGAGGATCGTGTCCCTTCTTCCCTCGACCACAGAGATCCTCTTCGACCTCGGGGTGGGTGACCAGGTGGTCGGGGTCACCTTCGAGTGCGACCACCCGGAGGAGGCACGCAGCCGCACCATCGTCTCCACCAGCGCGATGCCGGACGGCTTGTCCAGCAAGGAGATCGACGACTTCGTCACCGCCGCCATGCACCGTGGCGACGACCTCTACCGCCTCGACGAGGGTGCGCTGTCCGGTCTCGACGCGGACCTGGTGGTGACCCAGGACCTCTGTGCGGTCTGTGCCGTGGACGTGGCCGTCGTGGCCGACGCCCTCGCTCACCTCGGGTGCACCGCCGACGTGCTGACGATCGACCCGCACACGCTCGGCGAGGTGCTCTCGTCGGTGCTGACGCTCGGTCGTGCGACGGGTGCCGACGACGCCGGCGAGGCGCTGGTGCGCGACCTGCGCACCCGCATCGAGGCCGTACGACGGGCCGTTGCGGACCGGGTGCGACCACGCGTGCTGCTGCTGGAGTGGACCGACCCGCCGTTCGCCCCTGGCCACTGGGTCCCCGAGATGGTCACCGTGGCCGGTGGCGTCCCGGCGCTGGGCCGGGAGGGCGAGAAGTCGTGGCGCGTCGACTGGGACGAGGTGCGCGCCAGCGCCCCGGACGTGGTCGTGTGCGCGCCGTGCGGCTACGACCTGGCCGGCGCCATCGGGCTGGCCGGGGAGCTGAAGCGCGCCGAGGTCCTGCCCGGACTCCCGATCTGGGCGGTCGATGCCAACGCGTCGTTCGCGCGTCCGGGGCCACGCCTGGTGGACGGGATCGAGGCGCTCGCCGGGATCCTGCACGGCGTCCCGGTGAACCCCCGCGTCACCGGGCTCGCCCACAGGCTCACCTGAGGCATCAACGTACGGGCGCGCATGGGGGCGGGTCCGGTGAATCGGCAGATTGCCCGGTTGGCTACCGATTCTGGCCGGTCGGTCGGAGGCCCGCGCCTCGGCGCTCAGGCCTGGGCGATGAAGGCGAGCAGGTCCTGCCGCGTGAGGACACCGACAGGTCGGCCGTCCTCCTGCACGAGCAGGGCGTCGGCGTGCTCCAGCGCCGCCACGGCCTCCCCGACGGGGACCGTCGCGCCGACCGTCGGGAGAGGGTCGCTCATGTGGGCCTCGACCGGGTCGGCGAGCCTGGCCTTGCCGGCGTAGAGGGCATCGAGCAGCACCCGCTCGGACACGGAACCGGCCACCTCGGCTGCCATCACCGGGGGCTCGGCGCGCACGACGGGCATCTGCGAGACGCCGTACTCCTGGAGGATGTGGATCGCCTCGGCGATCGTCTCGTTGGGGTGCGTGTGGACGAGGGCGGGGATGTCGCCGCGCTTGGCGCGCAGCACCTCGCCGATGGACTGTCCGCCGCCGGTGGCGGTGAGGAATCCGTACTGCGCAAGCCAGTCGTCGTTGAAGACCTTGGTGAGGTAGCCGCGACCGGAGTCGGGAAGCAGCACCACGATCACGGCATCGGCACCCGCCGGCTCCGCGTCGAGCTCGTGCGCCAGCTGGATCGCGGCCTTGGCCGCCATGCCGGACGAGCCGCCGACGAGGAGCCCGTCCTCGCGCGCCAGCCGTCGGGTCATCTCGAAGGAGTCGGCGTCGCTGATCTCGATGATCCGGTCGGCGACGTCCCGGTCGTAGGTCTCGGGCCAGAAGTCCTCGCCGACGCCCTCGACCAGGTAGGGGCGGCCGCTGCCGCCGGAGTACACCGAGCCGACCGGGTCGGCGCCGACGATCTGGATGTCGGGGTTCTGCTCCTTGAGGTAGCGGCCGACGCCGCTGATCGTGCCGCCGGTGCCGACACCGGCCACGAAGTGGGTGATCCTGCCGTCGGTCTGCTTCCAGAGCTCGGGGCCGGTCTCCTCGTAGTGGGAGCGCGGGTTGTTCGGGTTGGAGTACTGGTCGGGCTTCCAGGCGTCCGGCTCCTTTGAGAGCCGGTCGGAGACGTTGTAGTACGAGTCCGGGTGGTCCGGTGCGACCGCGGTGGGGCAGACGACCACCTCCGCGCCGTAGGCCTTCAGCACGTTGCGCTTGTCCTCGCTGACCTTGTCGGGGCAGACGAAGACGCACCTGTAGCCGCGCTGCTGGGCGACGAGCGCGAGCCCGACACCGGTGTTGCCCGAGGTCGGCTCGACGATGGTCCCGCCCGGCTTGAGCTCGCCGGACTTCTCGGCCGCCTCGACCATCCGGACTGCGATCCGGTCCTTCACGGAACCGCCCGGGTTCATGTACTCCACCTTCGCGAGCACCAGGGGTGTGGCGCCGTCGGTGGTGCGGTTGAGCCGGACCAGCGGGGTGTTGCCGATCAGGTCCAGGAGCGTGTTCGCGTACTGCATGACGCCAACGTATCGGGGTGTTCGTACCCTTGGCGCATGGGGAAGGCCGGGGCAGCACGCAAGCTCGCCGCTGCTGCCGTGTACGGCGGGGGCGGCCTGTCGGTGCTGGGCGCCTCGCTCTACGGCATCCTCCGGCTCGAAGCGGGGGTGGCGCGACGACTGATCGGGACGATCGAGAGCCCGGTGCCGGACTCAACCGGCTGGTACGGGCGGCGGCTCCCGGGCCCGGCCCTGCGAATCGCCCTTCTCGGCGACTCGACCGCGGCCGGCTACGGGGTCGTCCTCGTCGAGGAGACGCCCGGCGCGGTGCTCGGGTCGGGTGTCGCGCACCAGGCGGGGCGCCGCGTCTACGTGCGCGAGCTGTGCCGGGTCGGCTCCCGGTCCAGCGAGCTGCACGACCAGGTCGAGCGCACCCTTCCGATGCACCCGAACGTCGCGGTGATCCTGATCGGCGCCAACGACGTCACCCACACGCAGCGCCCGTCGCAGGCGGTGCGTCACCTGTCCGAGGCCGTGCGCACGCTGCGTGATGCCGGCGTGGAGGTCGTGGTCGGCACCTGTCCCGACCTGGGCACCGTGCGGCCGATCCCGCCGCCGCTGCGTCAGGTCGCGCGCGCCTGGTCACGGAGGATGGCGGCCGCGCAGACGATTGCGGTGGTCGAGCAGGGTGGGCGCACGGTGTCGCTGGCGTCGATCCTGGGTCCGGAGTTCGACGCAGCTCCCGCGCTGTTCTTCGGGCCGGACCGGTTTCATCCCTCCGCGAAGGGCTACGCGTCGCTCGCCGAGGCTCTCATCCCGTCGGTGCTGTCCGCGATCGGGCTCGGCCCGCAGGACGAGACGCACCCGACCGCGCTGCGGGGCGAGGGCATCCTGCCGGTCGCTCGCGCCGCCGTACGCGCCGCGAAGCAGCCGGGCACCGAGCTCGAGGGCACCGAGGTCGCGGGCGCCGAGCTCGGCGGCGGTGGCCGCTGGGTGACGCTGATGCGGAGGCGCCGTCAGAACACCACGGTCGAGGCGCCCGGCAGCGCACCGGCCGCCGAGGTCGACGGGTCTCAGGTCGGCGGCAGGTAGCGCCCACGCCGGTGCAGCAACGGGTCGGTGTCGTCGCCGATCTCGACGTGCTCGACCACGCAGGTCAGCAGCAGCGACCAGCCGAGCTCGTGAGCATCCTCGAGTCGGATGCCTGCCCACGTGGTGGCCGACGCGGGACGCGGCCCCCACAGGGTGTCCTCGAAGGCATCCTGGGCGAAGACACCGCCGGGCGCGGGCATCGTGCCCGCGAACATCTCCGCGAGGTCGCGCTGCGGCCAGCGCAGCAACGTGACCGCTGCGCTGCCCTCCTCGCGGACCCGGTCGGCGAGATCGGAGTCCGGGTCGACCAGGGCCAGCAGCCGGGACGGCTCGCCGACCGCGACCATCACCGACGAGACGGTCAGGCCGGCGCGCGAAGCGCCCGAGCCCGAGGTCCAGAGCGTGACCACACCGCCGAGCCGGCCGCGCAGCCGGCGCCCCGGGTCGCGGTCACCCTCGGGATCCAGGAATGGATGGTCGGTGTGGATCGTCACGCGTGCGAGCGTACGGCTGGCACGGACGTGCGAAGGCCCCGGACGTCGTGGGGGACGGGCCGGGGCCTTCGGGTTGACTGAGCTGGAGATCAGTCGCCCCTGAGGATCGCCATGATCCGCAGGAGCTCGATGTAGATCCAGACGATGGTCACGGTCAGGCCGAACGCGGCCCGCCACGACTCGCTCTCGGGCAGCCCGGCGGCGACGCCCTGCTCCACGTAGTCGAAGTCCAGGATCAGCATCAGGATGCCGAGGCCGAGGCCCACGATGCTCATGAGCAGGCCGAGGCCACCGAACCCGTTGACGCCGATCTGGGCCCCGAAGAAGCTCAGCACGAAATCGAGGAGCACGAGGCCGACGAAGCCGAAGAGCGCGGCGGTGACGAACCGGCGGAACTTGTCGGTGACCCGGATGTTGAGCACCTTGTAGGCCGCCAGCGTGCCGGCGAACGCGGCGATCGTGCCGATCACCGCACCGGGGACCACGCCGTTGCCGAAGGCGGCCTGGAACACCTTGCTCATCGCCCCCACGAACACGCCCTCGAGCGCGGCGTACGCGAGCACCAGCGGCGGGCTCACGACCCGCTTGAAGGAGTTCACCATCGCGAGGACGAAGCCACCCAGGGCGCCGACCAGCGAGATCGCGTAGAGCGACCCCATGGTGGTGTCGTCGGTGGCGGGGTCGCCAGTGAACACCCAGGTCGCAGCGGCGGCGACGATCAGCACGGCGAGCGTGAAGGCGGTCTTCTGGACGGTCGAGTCGATGGTCATCCGGTCGCCGGCGACCTGGTGCGTCGGGGGCGGGCCGTATTCGTAGCCCTGCTGGCCGCCGGCGGTGGCCGTGGCCGAGCCGGTGCTCCACGAGGACGGGTCGCCGTAGCCGGTGTACGTCTGGCCGTTGCCCGGGTAGGTCGTGTTGCCTTCGGCGTTGCGGCCGTTGAAGCCCTCTGCCCGACGGAAGACGGGATTGCTGCTCTGCATGGTCTCCTCCTTGGAGGCCTGTGACCCACCGCGCTGGCGGTCACTCGACATCCCGAGTCTATCGGGGTGCACGTTGGTCAAACGTCCGGCGTCGGGCGAGTGTTCCCGACGCCTGCATCCTCATGCTCCGACGTGGTAAGCCTGACGGGCCGCCGGGACACGGTGCGACCACCGGTGGGCATCGGGTCGGGCAAACCCGTCATCCGGAGGGTGGCACGAGCAAGGGAGGGACTCTCGTGAAGGTGCTCCGGTGGTTCGCCGCAGGACTTGTCTGGATCCTGGCGGGACTGGTCGGGCTGGTCGGTGCCCTGCTGTGCGTCACCATCATCCTGCTGCCGTTGGGCATCCCGGCCTTGATGCTCGCCAGACGCCTGTTCTCGCTTGCCGCGCGGCTGGTGCTCCCCCGGGTGGTGACGAAGCCCACGTCTGTGGTGAAGGAACCCGCCGGAAAGCTGGGGAGACAGGCTCGCAAGGCCGAGGAACGAGCCGCCGCGAGCGGTGCCTCGGCGCTCGACGCGGGCAAGGGAGCGGTCAAGAAGGGCCGCAAGCAGGGTCGCAAGGCGCGCAAGGCCCTCGAGAAGAAGACCGGCCGGCGCAAGCGGTTCGGTTTCTTCTAGCGCCAGCGGCGGTCGGGGCCCTCGCCGGTGTCGGTCCGGGGACGGGCTGTCGTTGGGTCTCGGCCATGTGCCCCGGGTGGGGGTCGAACCCACACTGGGAGGTTTTTAAGACCTCTTCCTCTGCCATTGGGATACCGGGGCCGAACCGACCGTACCGAGCCACGGCTCAGGCTCGCGATCGGCTGATGTCAGGAGCTGGTGAGGATGGCCAGCCGCTGGGTGGCTCGGGTCATCGCGACGTAGCGGTCGACCGCGCCTTCGACTCCCGTGCCGAACGACTCGGGATCGATCAGGACGACCAGGTCGAACTCGAGCCCCTTCGAGAGCTCCGGGGTCAGCGACCGGACACGGGACGTCGCCTGGAATGTGTCCGCCTCATTGTCCTGGGTGCCGATGACGCAGGCGATGCCTTCGGGGTTGGCGGCGAGCCAGGTGTCAAGGATCGGGCCCAGGTCCGACGTGGATTCGTGGACGACGGGGACGGCGCTGCTGCGGATTGACGTCGGCACATTGGCGTCCGGGAACACGGCCCGGATGACCGGCTCGGCCTCCGCCATGACCACCTCCGGCGTCCGGTAGTTGATGTTCAGGGACGCCATGCTGACGTGGGTCAGTCCCACTCGCTCGAGCCGTTCCTGCCACGACTCGGTGAACCCGTGCCGGGCCTGGGCACGGTCACCGACGATGGTGAAGCTCCGGGACGGGCAGCGGAGCAGCAGCATCTGCCACTCCGCGTCGCTCAGCTCCTGCGCCTCGTCCACGACGATGTGCGCGAACGGGCCGGCCAGCAGGTCCGGGTCGGTGACGGGGAGGGCGCCCTCGTCGACGAGAGCATCGCGGATGCCCTCCTGGCGCAGCTGGGCGATCAGGCCCTCGTCGTCGTCGGCCTGAAGGAGCTCGTCGACGACCCGGTCCATCCGCTCACGTTCGGCGGTGAGGGCGGCGGCGTGACGACGCTTGCGCCGCGATGCCTCTGGATCGCCGAGGCGTTGCCGGGCGGCGTCCAGGAGCGGCAGGTCGGACACCGTCCAGGCCTGTGGGTCGGCGCGCTGCAGCTTCCGGACCTCCTCCGGGGAGAGCCAGGGCGCACACATGCGCAGGTACGCCGGGACCGACCACAGGTCGCCGACGAGGTCCCCCGCCTCCAGCAGCGTCCAAGCCTTGTTGAAGGCCGTGGCCAGCTCCCTGCTTTGCGCCAGCGACCGACGGAGCAGCTCCCTGGACACGTCCTCGCTGTCCACCTTGTCGACCAGGATGGTGAGCAGCTCCTCCCAGATGTCGTCGCGTGCCGCGTTATGTGGCGTGCCGGGATCGGGCGCGTCGAACGCCTCGGCCCAGTCGTCGGCGCTCAGCCAGATGTCGGCGTACGGGGTCTCGACCTCCATGCCGTCGGTGGGCGGCTCCTCGTACAGCCGGACCGCCGGCTCGATCGCGTGCACCATCCGGGCGGAGGCCTTGAGCGCGGCGACCTCCGGATCGCTCTCGACCGGGGCGGTGGCCCCCTCGGGGGCGAGGTCCCGAAGGGTGCAGGTCTGCACGCCCTCCTCCCCGAGGCTGGGGAGGACGTCGGAGACGTACGCCAGATAGGGCTGGTGGGGCCCGACGAACAGCACGCCGCCCCTGCGATGACCGAGCCGCGGGTCGGAGTAGAGGAGGTAGGCGGTGCGGTGCAGGGCGACGACGGTCTTCCCCGTGCCCGGGCCGCCGTCGACGACGAGGGCCCCGCGCGACCCGGCACGGATGATCGCGTCCTGGTCGGCCTGGATGGTGCCGAGCACGTCGCGCATCCGGGACGAGCGGTTGCTGCCCAGGCTCGCGATGAACGCTGACTGGTCGTCGAGGGCGGCGTGCCCCTCGAACCCGTCCGGGGCGAACACCTCGTCCCAGAAGTCGCTGATCCGACCACGGGTCCAGCGATACCTGCGCCGGCTCGCCAGGCCCATCGGGTTCGCATGGGTCGCCCCGAAGAACGGCTCGGCCGCGGGAGAGCGCCAGTCGAGCAGCAGACGACGGCCGGCGCTGTCCGTCAGCCCGGCGCGTCCGACGTACACGGGCTCGGAGCCGTCGGCGGGGACGATGCGCCCCAGGCACAGGTCCAGGCCGAAGCGTCTCAGCGTCCGGAGGCGAGAGGACAGCCGGTGGATCTCCAGGTCCCTGTCCATCGCCTCCTGGCCGATGCCGCCGGGCGCCTTCCGTGCGGCATCGAGGCGGTCGGACAGGTCGGCGATCGACCGCTCGAGGCTGTCCGCGATGGCGGCGAAGTGCCGCTCGTCGGTGGCGATCAGGGCCGGGTCGCCCTTGGGGGTGAGGTGGTCGCGCAGGTCGAACGCGCTGGTCGTCAGGGGGTTCACGTCATCGGCTCCGATCGAGCGGCATTGTTGCGGCCGGTTGCCCGGTGCCACGCTGGGACAGATGCCGACCAGCAGCCGCGTGGACTCCTGGCCTTCGGGCGGCGATTCTGCGGCACAACCGGGGCCTTGCCGCAAGCCCCCCGGTCCGCTATAAGTTGAGAGTGGAGAGGCGTTGACCTCTCCTTTTGTGTGCCCACACCTGTGTCGCCGGTCGTCCCTGCCGCGGAAGGCCGGCACCACACCGGGCCCCGAGACGCGGAAGGAAGCCATATGCCCGCAAAAGAGGTCAGGGACGAGTCCGACGGCTTCAGCGCCGAGGAGCGCGCTGCGATGAAGGAGCGCGCGGCCGAGCTCCGCGCCGAGGGCAAGAAGGGCGCCAAGAAGGCCGACGGTCTGCAGGCGGTCCTGGACCGGATCGCAGACATGGCACCGGACGACCGCGCCCTCGCGGAGCGGGTGCACGTGGTCGTGACCTCGACCGCCCCCGAGCTGTCCCCCAAGACCTGGTACGGAATGCCCGCCTACGCGAACGCGGACGGGAAGATCGTTGTCTTCTTCCAGGACTCGGGCAAGTTCAGCTACCGGTACTCGACCCTCGGATTCCAGGACACGGCGAATCTCGACGACGGCGACCTGTGGCCTGTCTCGTACGCGCTCATGGCGTGGAGCCCCGCGGTGGAGAAGACGGTTGTCGGGCTGGTGAAGGCGGCCATTTCCTGACCGGAGGTACTGGCCCAGCAGGCAGTCTCGTCGGCGGCGCTCCTGTCGGTGCCCATCTCATGGACCTCGGTGCCGTGCAGGATCCCGAACCCGAGGGGGCAGCCCGGGCCACGGTTTCCCGACACAAGAGTGAGGGTGCTCGCCGCGGAAGGCCGCAAATGCGGAGTTGTCGGGGTCGACGACGTGGTGCGGACCCCGGGAACCCGGCATTTGCGGGCTTAGTGGGCTCGCGGCGCGGCCTTCCAGCCAGCCAGGGATGCGGCACGGGTGAGTACGGCGTCGAGCATGTCCTCGGTCAGCCTGCCGGTGAACGTGTTGTGGGGCGAGGGGTGGTAGCAGCCGAGCACGGTCAGGTCGCCGACGGCCATTTCGGCGCCGTGACCGAAGCTGGGCCGGGGTCGCGGCACCTCCAGGCCGATGTCGGCGAGCGCGGTCCAGCTGGCGTTCCAGCCGATCGCGCCGAGGCAGACGATCGCGCGCACGGTCGGGAGCAGCAGGGTGAGCTCGCGGTGCAGCCACGGTGCGCAGGTCGTGCGCTCCGCAGGCGTCGGCTTGTTCGCCGGAGGCGCACACCGCACGGTGGCGACCATCCGGGTGTGCAGCAGGCGCTGTCCGTCACCGGCGTGGGTCGACGACGCCTGGGTGGCCAGGCCGGTGCGGTGCAGTGCCGCGTGTATCCAGTCACCGGAGCGGTCGCCGGTGAAGTTGCGTCCGGTGCGGTTGCCGCCGTTGGCGGCCGGTGCGAGACCGACGATGAGCACACCGGGAGTCGGCGAGCCCCAGCCGGGGACAGGGCGGCCCCAGTACGGCTCCCCGTCGTACGACGCACGCTTCTGCGATGCGGCCGCCTCACGCCAACCCACCAGCCGCGGGCAGGCCCGGCACACCGAGATCCGGGCCGAGAGGTCGTCCAGCGTCGGCCGCGCCGCGAGTCGCGCGACCCCGGCCGCCGAACGGGCGACCGGAGTGTCCGCGTCGGCCGGGTCGCCGGGCCAGCCCGTGCCCGGCGGTACCGGGGTCGGGAACAGCTCGCCAGTGACCGGGTGCGGCAGGGACACGCGCCGAGTCACTTGAACGGACGGTCTCCCACGTCACCCTTGTGCGTGAAGCGTTCGCGGAGCTTGCGGGCCTTGGTCACCGCCTTCTCCTGACGCTGCTCGGTCTTGATCACGCCGCGGTCGTCGCGCATCGGCAGCTGGAGCGTCTCCTCCGCGGCCATGCCGGACTGGAGCTGCCGGCTGCGCTCGAGCTCGGAGTCGAGCTCCGCGCCGTAGAGCAGCGCGAGGTTCGTCAGCCAGATCCAGAGCAGCAGGACGATGGCGCCGGCCACCGTACCGTAGGTCTTGTTGTAGGAGCTGAAGTTGGCGACGTAGAACGCGAACCCGACGGAGGCCAGGATCCAGATCATGATCGCCACGAAGGCGCCCACCGAGATCCAGCGGAAGCTCGGCTGCCGCACGTTGGGCGTCGCGTAGTAGAGCAGGGCGACGATCATCACCACGAACAGGATCAGCACCGGCCACTTCGCGATGTTCCAGACCTGCAGGCCGGTGTCGCCCACCCCGAGCTGCTTGCCGATCGAGTCGGCGACGGGGCCACTCACGATCAGCATCAGCAGGACCAGGGCACTCAGCACGACGGTGACCAGCGTGACCAGGAGCTGCAGGGGGCGGAGCTTCCAGATCGGGCGCCCCTCCTCGACCTCGTAGATCGTGTTGAGGGCCCGTCCGAAGGCGCCGACGTAGCTCGACGCCGAGAACAGCGCCAGGGCGATGCCGATCACGAAGGCGAGACCCGCGGCCTGGCTTCCGGACAGCTCCCTCAGGGGACCCTCGATGTTCGTGAGCGTCTCGGAGGCGACCAGCGGATCCAGGACCTTGAGAACCGCGTCGGCGGCGTTCTTGCCCTGCCCGATCAGCCCCAGCAACGACATCAGGGCAAGGGCCGCCGGGAAGATGGCCAGCACTGAGTAGTAGGTCAGGGCCGCAGCCAGGTCGGTGCAGCCGTCGTCGAGGAACTCACGCACGCTGCGGCGTACGGCGAGGAGTACCGAGGGCCGCTTCAGGTCGGTCGGCTTCTCCACCTTGCCCGGGTGGTCCGGGCCGGGGCGCTCGTCATTCGCCTCGTAGTCCGCGACGGAGCGGTCCGAGTCGTCCGTGGGGACCTCCGGCTGGTGCTCCGGGTCGGCCGTGCGGACCGGACGTGTCTCGTCCGCTTCGTGTGTCTCTGGCATGCCGGGGTCCCTTTCCGAGCGGGCGGCCCGCGGGGTTCCTCAGACCTGCCTCCACGCTAACCCGCGCAGGCGCTCAGACCTGTGACCACGCGATGCCGTCGAGGATGTCGTACTCGGAGACCAGCATCGAGTCCACGCGGGTACGGCGCAGGATCCGGTCGAGGATCAGCGCACCGGCTCCGATCACGTCGGCGCGTCCCGGGTCCATGAAGGGCAGCTCCCGGCGCTCCCCCACCGTCATCGTGAGCAGCCGGCTGGTCACGCCCTGCACCCGGTCGCAGGCGATCACCGAGTGGTGCAGGATCGCGCGGTCGTACGCCGGGAGGTCGAGCACCATCGCCGCGGTCGTGGTCACCGTGCCGGCGACGCCGATCACCGCGGCCGCCTCACCCGGGTCGACGTCGCAGCCGTCCAGGGCACGGTCGATGTCCGCGGTCGCCTCCTCGACCTCCTCCACCGTCGGCGGGTCACTGAGGAGATGGCGCTCGGTCATCCGCACCGAGCCGACGTCGAGCGACTGCGCGCCGAGCATCTGGCCGTCGTCGGTGCCGAGGATCAGCTCGGTGGAGCCGCCGCCGATGTCGATCACGAGGTACGGCGGGGCCAGTCCGGCGGCCAGCAACCGGGTCGCCCCGTCATACGACAGCCGGGCCTCCTCGTCGCCGGCCACCACCTCCGGTGCGACGCCGAGCCGTTCCTCGACGCCGGACCGGAAAACATCGGCGTTCTCGGCGTCACGGGCGGCCGACGTGGCGCAGAAGCGCGTCGTCTCCACGTCGTGCTTCGCGACGATTGCGGCGTACTCGTCGACGGCGGCGAACACCCGCTCCAGCGCCGCCTCGGCGAGCCGTCCGGTGCGGTCGACGCCCTGGCCGAGCCGGACCATGCGCGTCTCGCGAACGTGCTCGACCATCCGGCCCTCGTCCGGGTCGAGATCGGCGACGAGGAGCTTGATCGTGTTGGTGCCGCAGTCGATGGCGGCGACCCGGGTCATGCCTGCCCGTCCGTCGGGCCGGTCGGGACGCACGGTCCGCTCGACCACCACGCCCCCAGCCGGTCGAGCACCTCGTCACCGAGCGGGTTCACGCCGCGGCCCTGGGCCAGCGACTGGCCGGCGAGCACGTGCAGGCACTTCACGCGGTCGGGCATTCCCCCGGCCGAGACGCCGGCGATCTCCGGCACCTCGCCGATCTCCGCACGCGCGCCGAGGTACGCCCGGTGCGCGGCCGCGTACGACGCCGCGAGGTCGGGATCGCTCGCCAGCCGCTCGCTCATCTCGCGCATCAGTCCCTCGGCCTCGAGGGTGCCGATCAGCGACGCGGCGCGGGGGCACGTCAGGTAGTACGTCGTGGGGAACGGCGTGCCGTCATGGAGCCGGGGCTCGGTCGTGACCACGTCGGGGTTGCCGCACGGGCAGCGGTGCCCGACCGCATGGATCGAGCGCGGCGCCCGGCCGAGCTGTGCCTCGACCACCATCTCGTCGTGGGAGGTGATGGTTGTTCCTTCGGGGTCCCCGGGTGAACGGGAGCGAAGCGAGCGTTCGCCGGGGGTGCTCATTCGTCGTTCGGGGTGATGTGCGTCGCGGGCGGGGACACCTTCGGCGGATGGTCGGCCTGCTGCAGCGAGTCGTACTGCTTGGACCACCACGACCGCGGCGCGACGTGCACGATCTGGTTCGGGTCGGAGAGCCGGTCGGTGCCGCCCATCAGCTTCCCGTCCTTGTCGATCACCTGGTAGGCGATCTCGCCCGGCAGCACCCAGCCGAACCGCTCCCGCGCCAGCGTCGCGACGTACGCCTTGTCGCCCCAGCGCTTCTTCTCGCGCTCCAGCGCGCCGATGTCCTTCTTCGACTGGATGATCTGGCCGCGGAGGTTGTTGATCTGGTTTCGCTGCTCGAGGTAGGCCTTCATGCTCGAGGCGTAGGAGACGACCAGCACCGCCAGCACGACCAGGATCACCGCCATCCGGCTGGTGAACCGGGAGCGCGGCCGGCCACGGCCGGCGGCCTGGCCTCGCGCCGACGTTCCGCGTTCCCTCCTGAGCCTGTCGAAGGGCTGGGCGGGCCGGGTGTTGGCCGGCGACCGGCGCGTGCGCGCGCTCCGGGACGGTCGCACTCTCCTCAGCCCTGGTACCGCGGGAACGCGCCGGCCCCGGCGTAGCGGGCGGCGTCGGCGAGCTCCTCCTCGATCCGGAGCAGCTGGTTGTACTTCGCGACCCGCTCGGAGCGAGCCGGAGCACCGGTCTTGATCTGGCCGCAGTTGGTGGCAACCGCAAGGTCGGCGATGGTGACGTCCTCGGTCTCACCGGAACGGTGGCTCATCATGCAGCGGAAGCCGTTGCGGTGCGCGAGCTCGACGGAGTCGAGGGTCTCGGTGAGCGAGCCGATCTGGTTGACCTTCACCAGCAGCGCGTTGGCCTGACCACCGGTGATGCCCCGCTGCAGTCGTTCGACGTTGGTGACGAACAGGTCGTCGCCGACGATCTGGACCGTGTCGCCGAGCTGGTCGGTCAGCGTCTTCCAGCCGTCCCAGTCGTCCTCGTCGAGGGGGTCCTCGATACTCACGATCGGGTACGACGCGACGAGGTCGGCGTAGTAGGCCGTCATCTCTGCCGAGTCCTTCTTCTTGCCCTCGAAGGTGTACGCGCCCTTTTCGCAGAACTCGCTCGCGGCGACGTCCATCGCCAGCGCGATGTCCTTGCCGAGCTCGAAACCCGCGCTCTTGACCGCCTCGGCGATCAGGTCGAGCGCGGCGCGGTTGCTCTGGAGGTCCGGCGCGAAGCCCCCCTCGTCGCCGAGCCCGGTGGCCAGCCCCTTCTGCTTCAACACGGACTTGAGGGCGTGGTAGACCTCCGCGCCCTGCTGGAGCGCCTCGCGGAACGTCGGTGCGCCGATCGGCGCGATCATGAACTCCTGGATGTCGACGTTCGAGTCGGCGTGCGACCCGCCGTTGAGGATGTTCATCATCGGCACCGGCAGCAGATGGGCGTTGGGTCCGCCGACGTAGCGGTAGAGCGGCAGCTCGGCCGACTCCGCAGCAGCGTGGGCGACCGCCAGTGAGACGCCGAGGATCGCGTTGGCACCGAGCTTGGCTTTGTTGGGCGTCGCGTCGAGGTCGAGCATGATCCGGTCGATCGCACGCTGGTCGGCGGCGTCCTCGTCCTCGATCGCGGGGGCGATGCTGTCGAGCACGCCGCGAACGGCCTGCTCGGTGCCCTTGCCGAGGTAGCGCTTCCCGCCGTCTCGCAGCTCCACCGCCTCGAACGCTCCGGTGCTGGCACCGCTCGGCACCGCAGCCCGGCCCTGCGCGCCGTCCTCGAGGAGCACCTCGACCTCGACCGTGGGATTGCCGCGCGAGTCGAGGATCTCGCGGGCGTGGACGTCTTCGATGAGGGCCACGGTGGTTGCTCCTGGAGGAAGTGTCGGGTCGGACTCCGTCAGCCTAACGGCGTACGGCGGGGTAACCCGGCATCTCGCCCCGTGGGCGGTAGGGCGAAGCGCGGGCCGGGCTCACCCTCCGGGAGGGGGCGTGACCCGGCGGACCGCGTCGCGGAGCGCCTGCTCCGGGTCGACGTCAGCGGCATGCGCCTCGACCACCAGCGCGAGCAGCCGGGAGCCGAGGTCGTCGCCGGGTGCCACGACCGGCGTGCCCGCGCGCTCCAGCCGGTCGACCACCTTGTCCGCACGGAGCAGGGCAGGCAGCGTCGGCGGGAGGCCGTCGGTGACGCTGGCCCGCTGCTTCTCCGCCGCCTTGATCCGCTGCCACTCCTCGTTGACCTCGTGCGGCTCCAGCGGACGGCCGCCCGTCTCGCCCTCCGCGTCGCCGAACACGTGAGGGTTGCGCCGGTGCAGCTTCGCGATCAGGTCGGCCGCGACGTCCTCGATGTCGAACCTGCCTGACTCCGCGGCGATCGCGGCGTGGAAGTAGACCTGGAGCAGCAGGTCGCCGAGCTCCTCGCGGAGGTCGTCCCAGCTGCCGGTGCGGTCGCCGGAGTCGATGGCCTCCAGCGTCTCGTGTGTCTCCTCGAGGAGGTAGCGGCTCAGGCTGCGATGGGTCTGCTCGGCCTTCCAGGGGCACTCCCGGCGAAGCCGGGCCATGGTCTCGACAAGCTCGACCACCGGGAGCGGATCCTCGACCACCGGGAGCGTCACGAGTCAGCCGCAGCGCAGCTCGGTCGGGAGCGCGGCGACGAAGTCCTGCTGCGCGTCACCGGACGCGGACTTCGCGTAGGGCGAGACCGGCCGCGAGATCGAGCCGTCGCCGCCGCCGGCCTGGCCGGACGTGCCGGGGTTGTAGCGCGGGTCGATCTCGACGTCGATGTTCTTCTTGGCCCACGCGGCGGAGAGCCTGCTGCCCTCGTTGACGGACTCGTCGACACCGGGCTTCGCGGTGCCCTTCTGCTTGAGACTCTTGGCGCCGACGTCGGCGAGCAACAGCTGGGAGCGCAGGAAGTCACTGACCACCTGCACGTAGGTGTCGCGGTCGGTGTCGGAGAGCTTGGTGAGCGAGTCCTCCAGCTGCTGGACCCGCTGCTGCAGCTGGTTCTTGTCGTACGTCCCGCCGACCGACTCGGCGTACTGCGTGTCGACCCGGGTGGTGACCATCGCATTGACGATGTCGCGCATGACCGCCGAGCGGGCCTGAGGCGCGCTGCCACCGAGGTCGCAGCTGATCCGGGTCACGTCGTCGACCTCGCTGCTCGGGATCGACTCGTCGCCGACCGTGGCCGCTGTGTCCGGGTGCAGCCCGGCGCATCCAGAGAGCGTGAGCAGCGCCAGCGCGCCAACTAGCAGGGACGTGATGCGGCGGATCGCTTTTGTGGGGTGACTCTTCACGAGGTCTCCTGTTGCGCCCCGGCGGGGTCGATCACGGTGTCGATCACCTTCCTGGTCCACGCCAGCAGCTCCTCGTCGCGCGGAGGTCCACCGTGCGACCCGGAGAGCGGGCGCGGCACCAGCATCGTACGCAACCCGGCCTTGACCACGCTCTTCGGGTGAAGCCGGTTGAGCCGGACCACGGCGGAGTCGGGCAGGTCCACCGGCGCGAAGCGGACGAACCTGCCCTGCGCCTGCACCTCGGTGAGCCCGGCCTGGCGGGCGCGGCCGCGGAACCGGGCCACCTCGAGGAGCCGGTCGACCTCCGGCGACGGCTCGCCGTAGCGGTCGAGCATCTCCTCGCGGAGAAGTGCGACGTCGTCGTCGGAGCGCACCTCGGAGAGCCGCTTGTACATCTCCAGCCGGAGCCGCTCCGAGCCGATGTAGCCGTGCGGGAGGTGGGCGTCGACCGGGATCTCGATCCGCATCTCCTGCAGCGCCTCGGGCTGGCTGCCGTCCTGCCGGAACTCCCCCACCGCCTCGCCGACCAGGCGTACGTAGAGGTCGAAGCCGACGTCGGCGATGTGACCGGACTGCTCGCCGCCGAGCAGGTTGCCGGCGCCGCGGATCTCGAGGTCCTTCATCGCGATCGCCATGCCGCCGCCGAGGTCGGAGTGCTGTGCGAGCGTCGCCAGCCGCTCGTGGGCGGTCTCGGTGAGCGGCTTGTCCGGCGGGTAGAGGAAGTAGGCGTAGGCGCGCTCACGGGAGCGGCCGACCCGGCCCCGGAGCTGGTGGAGCTGGGACAGGCCGAGGGCGTCGGAGCGCTCGATGATCATCGTGTTGGCGTTGGACACGTCGAGCCCGGACTCGACGATCGTGGTGCACACGAGCACGTCGAAGCGCTTCTCCCAGAAGTCCAGCATCACCTGCTCGAGCTGGTGCTCGCCCATCTGGCCGTGGGCGGTGGCGACCCGCGCCTCCGGCACCAGCCGCTGGAGGTGGGCGGCAGCCTTCTCGATCGAGTTCACGCGGTTGTGGATGAAGAAGACCTGGCCGTCGCGCAACAGCTCGCGGCGTACGGCGGCGGTGACCTGGCGGTCCTCGTAGGCGCCCACGTAGGTCAGCACCGGGTGACGCTCCTCGGGCGGCGTCGTGATCGTGGACATCTCGCGGATCCCGGTGATCGCCATCTCCAGCGTGCGCGGGATCGGCGTCGCGCTCATCGAGAGCACGTCGACGCTGGTGCGCAGCCGCTTCATCTGCTCCTTGTGCTCGACGCCGAACCGTTGCTCCTCGTCGACCACGATCAGGCCGAGGTCCTTGACCCGGATGTCGGGGTTGAGCAGGCGGTGGGTGCCGATCACGATGTCGACCGTGCCGTCGGCGAGGCCGTCGATGACCTCCTTGGCCTCCTTGTCGGTCTGGAAGCGGCTCAGCGCCCGCACGTTCACGGGGAAGCCGCCCATCCGCTCCTCGAACGTCGCGAAGTGCTGCTGCACCAGCAGCGTGGTCGGCACCAGCACGGCGACCTGCTTGCCGTCCTGAACCGCCTTGAACACCGCCCGCACCGCGATCTCGGTCTTGCCGTAGCCGACGTCGCCGCAGACCAGCCGGTCCATCGGCACGGTGCGCTCCATGTCGCGCTTGACCTCGTCGACGGTGCTGAGCTGGTCGGGTGTCTCGTGGAAGGGGAACGCGTCCTCGAGCTCGCGCTGCCACGGGCTGTCGGGCGCGAACGCGTGGCCCTGCGTGGCCTGCCGTGCGGCGTACAGCTTGATCAGCTCGGCCGCGATCTCGCGCACCGCCTTGCGGGCGCGACCCTTGCGCTTGGCCCAGTCGCCGCCACCGAGGCGGTCGAGCGACGGCTGCTCGCCGCCGACGTAGCGCGTGACCTGGTCCAGCGTGTCGGCGGGCACGAACAACCTGTCGGGCTGACTGTTGCCCCTGGGCTTGCTGGAGCCGTACTCCAGGACGAGGTACTCACGCACCGCACCCTGGAACTCGCGCTGCTTCATCTCCACGAAGCGGCCGACCCCGTGCTGCTCGTGGACGACGTAGTCGCCGGCCTTCAGCTCCAGCGGGTCGATCTGCTTCTTGCGCCGGGTCGGCATCTTGCGCATGTCACGCGTGGACGCACGCTGGCCGAGAACGTCCTCGCGGGTGAGCAGCGCGAGCCGCACGGTCGGGTCGACGAACCCGTGGTCGAGGGAGGCGCAGGTGACGGTGACGACGCTCCCGGTGGTCGAGCTTGTCGAGACCTGGTCCATCGAGACCAGGCTGTCGACCAGCCTTGCCGGCACGTCGTGCTCTCCGAGCACCTCGACCATCCGCTGCGCCGGTCCGTGTCCCTCACTGAGCAGCACGACCCGGGTGCCCTCGGCGACCCAGCCCCGGATGTCGGCGACCGCCCGCTCGACGTCGCCGCGGTACTCCTCGGCCGGGCGGACGTCGACCGCCCGGCTGGAATCGTCGATGTCGTCGTCGAGGCCGAAGGGACTCACGCTCCACCACGCCTTGCCCTGCGCGAGCACGTCCTGCCGTACGTCGCCGATCTCGCGCAGCGACGCGGCGCCGAGGTCGATCGGAGCCTGGCCACCACCGGCGGCGGCCGCCCAGCTCGCGCCGAGAAACTCCTCGGACGTCGCCACCAGGTCGTGGGCTCGCGTGCGCACCCGCTCCGGATCGAGCAGGAGCACGTGGCTCTCTGCCGGCAGCAGGTCGACCAGCATCTCCATCTCGTCGACCAGCACCGGGGCGAGGGACTCCATGCCCTCGACTGCTACGCCCTCGGCCATTCGGTCGGTGAGCTCGGCCAGCTCGGGGTGCTCGGCGCCGAGCGCCTTGGCCCGGCGGCGTACGTCGTCGGTGAGCAGCAGCTCGCGGCACGGCGGCGCCCAGAGCCGCTGGACCGGTTCGAGGGTGCGCTGGTCGGCGACCGCGAACGAGCGGATCTCGTCGATGTCGTCGCCGAAGAACTCCACCCGCAGCGGGTGCTCCTCGGTGGGCGGGAAGATGTCGACGATGCCGCCGCGCACCGCGAACTCGCCGCGCTTCTCGACCAGGTCGACGCGGGAGTACGCCGCGTCGGAGAGCCGTCGTACGACGTCGTCGAGGTCGGCGCTGTCGCCGACGGCGAGCTCGACCGGCTCCAGGTCGGCCAGCCCCTGCACCTGGGGCTGCAGCACCGAGCGGATCGGCGCCACCACCACGTCGAGCGGGCCGTTGCCCTCGTCGGCGCCCGGGTGGCGCAGCCGGCGCAGCACCGCCAGCCGGCGCCCGACGGTGTCGCTGCGGGGGCTGAGCCGTTCGTGCGGGAGCGTTTCCCACGCCGGGTAGTAGCCGACCCGGGCGGGATCGAGCACGTCACCCAGCACCTCGACCAGGTCCTCTGCCTCGCGCGCGGTCGCGGCGACCACCAGCACCGTGCGCCCGGCGTCGACCAGGCCCTTGACCACGAACGGCCGCAGCGCAGCCGGACCGGTCAGGTCGAGCGTCGAGAGCCGGCCGCTGTCGGCCATCGCCTCGGCGAGGACGGGGTTGCGCAGGACGAGGTCGGCCAGACCGGCGATGCTCAACGGGCGCTCCTCGAAACGGGGTGGGGGCACACCACGAACGCCCCCAGCCGGCGCGGGCAGGGGGTGTGGTGGAGCCGCGGCCAGTCTACGAGGCGGGTCCTACACGCTCGACCGGGCCGTCGTACTTCCCACGACGGCACTTGCACCGAGATGATGGACCGTGGTCGGGGTGATCCGCGCACTTGTCTCCGGGGCGCTGCTGGGTGCCGTCATCGGGGTGGTGGCCCGGCTGCTGATGCGGCTGGTCGCGCTCCTGGCCGGGGACCAGCCGTCGTTCACGTGGGGTGCCTCGCTGGCGATCGTCGGACTGTTCGTGGTCTCTGCCGCTGGAGCGGCCGCGGCGACACTCGCGTCCCGCCGGTGGCTCGCGGCGCTCGTGGTGGTGGCGACCTCGTTCCCGGTGGTGCTGATGGGGACCGCGATCGGCGTCAGCGAGGTGGTCTCGGCGCTCGACGAGGGTGTCGCTGGTCTCCGCCGGCTGGCCCTGCTCGTGGTGGCCGCACTGATCCTCGTGCTCGCGTTGGCGACGCCGTACCTGGGCTGGCGGCTGGCAGGTCGCCGGCTGCCCCGCGCTCAGCCCTCGGTCGTGGCCTGAATCTCCGCCTCGCTGCGCAGCACGCAGAACTCGTTTCCCTCCGGGTCGGCCATGGTCACCCAGCCGATTCCGGGGCCGTGGATGTCGCTGCGGTCGGCGACGACGGTGGCGCCCAGCACGACGAGCCGCTCGACCTCCTGGGCGCGGGTGCCGGCATTCGGGCGCAGGTCGAAGTGGATCCGGTTCTTGACCTGCTTGCCCTCCGGCACCTCGATGAACAGCAGCGGGTGACCACCGTCCGGCCGCTGGATCCAGCACTCCACGTGACCCCGCTCGTTCGGGTCGTCCGGCTTGTCGACGTACTCGAGCACCTGTTTCCACCACTCCGAGAGCTCGTAGGCGTTGCCACAGTCGACCGCGGTGTGGGAGATGAAGGACGTCATGGCGCCAGCCTGCCGCGCCCGTCCTCCTGCGGCGACCCATTTCGGTTATATGCCTTGACAGACATATGCCTGTAGTGGCATTTTCAAGCCATGGACGACCGGACCTGGACCGCTCTCGTCGACCCGCACCGCCGGGCCGTGCTCGACCTGCTGCTGCAGGGCGAGTGCTCCGTCGGCGACCTCGTCGAACGGCTCGGCCTGACCCAGCCGCAGACCTCCAAGCACCTCAGGGTGCTGCGCGAGGCGGGGCTGGTACGGGTCGAGCGGGTGGCCCAGCGCCGGATCTACGCGGTCGACCCGGCCCCGATGACCGAGCTCGACCGCTGGCTGGCGCCGTACCGCCGGCTCTGGAACGAACGCCTCGACCGGCTCGGGGCCCACCTGGAGGAGAACCCATGACCGACACCACAACGGGCACCACCCACCCCACTCCCGACCGCGGCAGCTACGTCGAGCACGAGCGGGGACCCGCGGTGCGCTTCGAGCGGCACTACCCCTTCCCCGTCGAGCGGGTGTGGCGTGCGGTGACCGATCCCGCCGAGCTCAGGGCGTGGTTCCCCTCACCCGAGGTGACCTTCGAAGCCCGCGTGGGCGGCACCATCACCCTCGCCGGCGACCCGTACCAGGCCGAGGCGATGACCGGCCGGGTGCTGGCCTGGGACCCGCCGCACGTGTTCGGCTTCGAGTGGGGCGGCGACCAGCTCTTCCTCAGGGTCACGGCGGACGGCGAGGGCAGCCGGCTCGAGCTGCTCGACGTGCTGGACGAGAAGACCCGGGCGGCCCTGCACGCCGCCGGCTGGACCATGTGCCTGGCCGGGCTGGACCGTGCCCTCACTGGCGCGGGCGAAGCCGCGCCGGAGTTCCGACCGCTGCTCGAGGAATACCGCGCAGCCGGCTTCCCCGACGACGGCTGGGTGCCGGACGGCGTCTGAGCCGAGGCAAAGGACTTGGTCTCCCGACCTCACTCGGGCAGGCTCGCGCCATGGCAGAGCGACAGTTCCCCGACATGTGGGTCGACCCGGACGACGACCCTCGCACCGACGGCGGCGCGACGGACGAGCGCGGGGTGCTCCTCGACTACCTCGGCAACTACCGGAAGACCTTCGCGATGAAGCTCGACGGGCTCGACGCCACGCAGCTGGCCACCCGGTCGGTCCCGCCGTCGACGATGTCGCTGCTCGGGCTGCTCCGCCACCTCGCCGACGTGGAGCTGCACTGGTTCCGCAAGGTGATGGGCGAGCAGCCGGACGTGGTCCGGCACTTCCGCACCGCGGACGACCGCGACGCCGACTTCAACGGCGCGGTCGCGGACGACGCGGTGGTGGAGGAGGCCTGGCGCGTGTGGCGCGCCGAGGTGGCCAACGCCGAGACCTTCATGGACGGTGTCGCCGACGTCGGCTCCATGGTCCCGCTCGACGGCGGCGAGGTGCCGGTCCGCGACCTGCTGGTGCACATGATCGAGGAGTACGCGCGCCATGTCGGCCACGCTGACCTGCTCCGGGAGTGCATCGACGGGCGGACGGGGCAGTAGTCGAGGGTTGGGCTTGCGTGCTCGCGCCGGGCCTCAGCACACTCACACCGCCCACGGACCCTCCGGCGCCCGCACCCGCGCCTCGTCGGCCTCCTGGTCCGTGGCCTTCTGCTGGCTCTGCCGCTCGGCCTCGACCCGGCGCAGGTAGTGGTCGACCTCCTCGTCGACGCGCGCCGCGTCCCAGCCCAGGACGGCCGCCATCAGGGTCGCGGCCGGGCGCGCCGAGGTGGTGCCGCGGTCGAAGGTCTCGATCGAGATCCGGGTACGACGGGTGAGCACGTCGTCGAGGTGACGTGCACCCTCATGGGTCACCGCGTAGACGACCTCGCCGGCGAGGTAGTCCGCGGTGCCGTCGAGCGGCTCTCCCAGCGCCGGGTCGCGGGCCACGACCGCCAGGACCTCGTCGACCAGCCCGCCGTACCTTCCAAGGAGGTGGTCGATGCGGGCGACGGGGAGCCCCGACGACCGGGCCAGCGCCACCCGCTGGTTGGTGCGTGCCTCGAAGCCGGCGGCGCCCAGCAGCGGCACCCGGTCGGTGATGCTCGGGCCCACGTGCTGGCCGGACCGTTCGAGGGACCGTGCCGCGGCGTCGACCGCGTCCTGTGCCATCACCCGGTAGGTCGTGAGCTTGCCGCCCGCGACCAGGACCAGGCCGGGCACGGGCGCGACCACGGTGTGCTCGCGTGAGATCCGCGAGGTGGGCTCGTCCTTGCCTCGGGCCAGCGGCCGCAGGCCGGCGTAGACCCCCTCGACGTCCTCGTGGTCCAGCGGGGTGCGCAGCAGCGTGTTCACGTGACCGAGCACATAGTCGATGTCGGCGCGCGACGCCGCCGGGTGCGCGAGGTCGAGCTCCCACGGGGTGTCGGTGGTGCCGATGATCCAGTGCCGGCCCCAGGGGATCACGAACAGCACCGACTTCTCGGTCTTGGTGATGAAGCCGGTCTCGGACCGGATCCGGTCGCGGGGGACGACGAGGTGGATGCCCTTGCTCGCCGCGACGTGCAGCGCACCGCGTCCGCCGACCAGGTCCTGGATCTCGTCGGTCCAGACACCGGCCGCGTTGATCACGACTCGCGCGCGCACCTCGAGGTCACGGTGGCTCTCGAGGTCGCGAGCCCGGACACCGACCACGCGGTCGCCGTTGCGGAGGAAGCCGGTGACCCGCGTGCGTGAGGCCACGTGGGCGCCGTACGCCGCGGCCGTCCGGGCGACGGTCATCACCAGCCGGGCATCGTCGACCTGGCAGTCGTAGTAGCGGATCGCGCCGGTGAGGTCGTCGGTGCGGAGGTCGGGTGCCATCCGCGCGACCTGGCGACGGGACAGGTGCCGGTGGCGGGGGACACCCATGTCGTACCGGCCCGCCAGGCTGCCGAACAGGGCCATCGCGTCATACAGCAGCAGGCCGGCACCGACGTAGGGGCGCTCCCAGTGGTGGTGCAGCGGGTAGAGGAACGGGACCGGTCGCACCAGATGGGGCGCGAGCCGGGTCAGCAGCAGGCCGCGCTCCTCGAGCGCCTCGTGCACCAGCCCGAAGTCGAGCATCTCCAGGTAGCGCAGGCCGCCGTGCACGAGCTTCGACGAGCGCGACGACGTCCCGCTGGCGAAGTCGCGCTGCTCGAGCAGGGCGGTCGAGAGCCCGCGGGAGACGGCGTCGAGCGCCGCGCCGGCTCCGGTCACCCCGCCTCCGACCACGAGCACGTCGAGCTCACCCGCCACCATGGCGTCGAGCGCGGTGGCCCGGGAGCGCGGTCCGAGACCCGCCGAGATGCTCATGCGCTCGAGTGTGTCAGGCAGATGTCAGGGGGCGACGCCCACGGCGTTCGCTGCGTCGCCCGGCTTGCCGGTCACCCTCACCTGCGCCACCACGATCGGGTGGTCGGAGGTGGCGCGCACGAAGCCGCTGCGGTCGCGCTGGTAGCCGGAGAACGCGACCTCCTTCGTGCCGAGGATCCAGTCGATCCAGGCGTGGCCAGCCATCCGGCAGCCGCCGTCGTACGTGCTGCCGTCGGCGGAGTGCATCGGCGCCCGGCTGGCCATGCCGCAGAAGTACGTCGCCCGGTCGTTCATGTCGCCCGCGACGATCAGTGGGGTCTTGGTCCGCGCGACCAGGGCGTTGGCGTCGCGGGCCTGCTCGCTGACCGCGCGCGTCCGGTAGCCGGTCGCGTCGCCGTAGCCGCAGCAGGTCGCGGGGTTGTGGTAGCTGGTCACCCAGAACTCGGCGCCGGTCTCCTTGTGCCGCAGCAGCACCCGGGGCATGTTGCGTATCGCGCCCCTGAAGTACGGGTAGGGCCGGGTCTCCCCCTTGACCAGGTCGAAGGTGTCGGTGCGCCAGACGATGGAGTTCTCGGCGTCGAGCGACCGGCCGAGGGTGCCCGGGTATGCCGCGTAGGTGCCGCCCGCGACCCGGTCGAAGGCCACCCGCTGCGTGCGCGCGAACTCCTGGAACGCGGCCACGCCCACGTCGTACCGGATCAGCAGGTCGCGGGCGTTGCGGGTGCGCTGCTCGACGTTGCCGCGGTGGGAGGCGCCCTGGACGTTGAAGTTCGCGATCGTGAACGAGGCCACGGGGCGCGCGGGGCGCGCGGGGGGCTCCGGGCGTTGGGGGCGCTCGGGGCGCTGGTCGGTGAACGCACGCGCCTTCGCCGCCAGTCTCTCGAGCGCCTTCTGCCGGTCGCCGACCAGGGCGACGGGGTCGGGAGTGGGGCTGGCCGACCTCGTGGGGGCGGCGCGTGTCGGCGTCGCGCTGGGGGTCGCGGACGGGGTGACGGAGGACGACTGCGTCGGGTCGGCCACCGCGGAGGCGCTCGGAGCGTCGGAAGGCTCGCCGTGCGCGGCCAGGGCGTCCAGCGGGGCCACCAGGGACGGCTGGGCGAGGTACGCCGCCGCGGTCAGCAGCAGGCCGATGCTGAGCGTCAGCACCAGCACACGCAGGGACCTGCTTGGCCGGGACACGGCCACAGGCTAGTCGGCCTCGCCCGACGGCGCAGGGCTACCGACGAGCTACTGGACCACCACTTCGACCCGCTGGAACTCCTTCAGCTCGGTGTAGCCGGTGGTGGCCATCGACCGGCGCAGGGCGCCGACGAAGTTCATGGTGCCGTCGGCCACCCGCGACGGGCCGAACAGGATCTCCTGGAGCGACCCGACGCGGTCCATCTCGACCCGCTCACCTCGTGGCAGCTCGGCGTGGACCGCCTCACCGCCCCAGTGGAAGCCCTGACCGGGGGCGTCGATCGCGCGTGCCAGCGGCGAACCGATCATCACCGCGTCGGCCCCGCAGGCCACGGCCTTGGCCACGTCGCCGCTACGGCCGATCGAGCCGTCCGCGATCACGTGCACGTAGCGCCCGCCGGACTCGTCGAGGTAGTCGCGCCGGGCGGCGGCAACGTCGGCCACGGCGCTGGCCATCGGCACCGCGATACCGAGCACCTTGCGCGTCGTGTGCGCGGCGCCGCCGCCGAAGCCGACCAGCACGCCGGCCGCGCCGGTGCGCATCAGGTGCAGCGCCGCCTGGTGGGTCGCGCAGCCGCCGACGATCACCGGCACGTCGAGCTCGTAGATGAACTCCTTGAGGTTCAGCGGCTCCGACTGCGAGGACACGTGCTCGGCGCTGACCGTAGTCCCGCGGATCACGAACATGTCCACGCCGGCGTCGACCACGGTCTTGGCGAACTCCTTGGTGCGCTGCGGCGACAGCGACCCGGCGACGGTCACGCCGGACTCGCGGATCTGCTGCACGCGCTCGGTGATCAGCTCCGCCTTGACCGGCTCGGAGTAGATCTCCTGCATCCGCTGGACCGCGGCGTCGCCGTTGAGGGAGGCCACCTCCGCGAGCAGGTCGCTGGGGTCGTCGTACCGGGTCCAGAGGCCCTCGAGGTTGAGCACCCCGAGCCCGCCGTACTGTCCGAAGGCGATTGCGGTCTCCGGCGACATCACCGAGTCCATCGGGGCGGCCAGGATCGGCAGCTCGAACCGGTAGGCGTCGATCTGCCACGCGATCGACACCTCCTCCGGGTCGCGCGTGCGCCGGCTCGGGACGATGGCGATGTCGTCGAAGGAGTACGCGCGCCGGCCCCGCTTGGCGGCCCCGATCTCGAAGTCGTTCACCGGAGAACCTTATCGGCCGGCAGGTGCAGGGGCAGGTGCATGACGTGGAGGCCGACGTACTCCCCCGACGGGCGGCGGAAAGCCTCAGGGACGGTGCCGATCACGGTGAAGCCGAGCGACTCCCACAGGCGTACCGCGCCGGTGTTGGTCTCGACCACGGCGTTGAACTGGATCGCACGGAAGCCGCTGCGCCGGTGCCAGTCGACGACGTACTCCGCCAGCGCGCGGCCGACGCCCTTGCCCCGGGCCTCGGCGCCGACCATGAACGACGCGGTGCCGACGTGGGCGCCCTGGGCCGGACGGTTGGCACCCATCTTCGCGCTGCCGAGGAGGGTGCCTCCCTGGCGTGCGGTGACCAGGTGGTCGCCCGCCCAGAACTTCCGGGCCTCCGGCTCGGCGATGTCGCTCGGCATCGCGTAGGTCTCGCCCGCGCGCGCCACCTCCTGGAGGATCGGCAGGAACTCGGGCCAGTCGTCGTCCTCGAAGGTGCGGATCTCGACCCGTTCGGTCACCGCGTGCTCACCGGGGGCTCAACGGCCGGAGTAGTTCGGTGCCTCGACCGTCATCTGCACGTCGTGCGGGTGCGACTCCTTGAGGCTGGCCGAGGTGATCCGGATGAACTGGCCCTTGTCCTGGAGCTCGGGGATGGTGCGTGCGCCGACGTAGAACATCGACTGGTGCAGCCCGCCCACGAGCTGGTGGGCGACCGCCGCCAGCGGTCCACGGTAGGCGACCTGACCCTCCACGCCCTCGGGCACCAGCTTGTCGTCGCTGGTGACCTCGGCCTGGAAGTAGCGGTCCCGGGAGTAGGACTTCTTGCCGCGGCTGGACATCGCACCGAGCGACCCCATGCCGCGGTAGGACTTGAACTGCTTGCCGTTGACGAAGACCAGCTCGCCGGGGCTCTCCTCGCAGCCCGCCAGCAGCGAGCCGACCATGACCGAGCTGGCGCCGGCCGCGATCGCCTTGGCGATGTCGCCGGAGTGCTGGAGTCCGCCGTCGGCGATCACGGGTACGCCGGCCGGGGTGGCTGCGGCCGCCGCCTCGTAGACCGCGGTCACCTGCGGCGCGCCGACGCCGGTGACGACCCGCGTCGTGCAGATGGAGCCGGGCCCGACGCCGACCTTGACCGCGTCGGAGCCGGCGTCGACGAACGCCTGGGCGCCGGCGCGGGTGGCGACGTTGCCGCCGATCACCTGCACGTGGCGGGTGGCCGGGTCGGTCTTGAGCCGGCGCACCATGTCGAGCAGCATCCGCACGTGGCCGTGGGCGGTGTCGGCGACGAGCACGTCGACGCCGGCCTCGATCAGGGTGGTGGCCCGCTCCCAGGCGTCGCCGAAGTACCCGATCGCCGCACCCACCATCAGCCGGCCGTCGTCGTCCTTGGACGCCTTGGGGAACTGCTCGGACTTCACGAAGTCCTTGACCGTGATCAGCCCGGCGAGCCGGCCCTCGGGGTCGACGATCGGAAGCCGTTCACGTTTGTGCCTGCGGAGCAGGGCGGTCGCGTCGTCGCGGGAGATGCCGACCGGTGCGGTGATCAGCGGCATCGGGGTCATCACCTCGTCGACCTTGGTGGTCGCCCACTCGGCGACCGGGGTGAACCGCAGGTCGCGGTTGGTGATGATGCCGAGCAGCCGGTCGTCGAGGTCGACCACCGGCAGTCCGGAGACGCGGTACTCGCCGCACTTGGTGTCGAGGTCCTCGAGCGTCGCGTCGGGACCGATCGTCACCGGGTTGGAGATCATGCCGGTCTGGGTGCGCTTGACCAGGTCGACCTGGTAGGCCTGGTCGGCCGTGGACAGGTTGCGGTGGAGCACGCCGAGGCCGCCCTGCCGGGCCATCGCGATCGCCATCCGGGACTCGGTGACGGTGTCCATTGCGGCGCTCACCAGCGGCACCCGCAGCGAGATCTCGCGCGTCAGCCGGGTTGTGGTGTCGATCTCGTCGGGCGCCAGGTCGGACTCACCCGGCAGCAGGAGGACGTCGTCGTAGGTGAGTCCCAGGGGCAGGAACTTCGCGGGTACCTCGTCGTTCATGGCGCCTTCCGGTCGGACGGAGGCTCATTCTATTCGGTCTCGGCAGGTGCTTACCGCGGCGGTGCCGTGTCCGGCGACAGCCGGTTGCTCGGCGAAACCGGACGGATCGTGCGCAGCCCGATCCGCAGCTGCAGCAGGTTGTCGTGGAGCCGGACCATCGGGTGCAGCCCGATCGAGGCCACCATCGGCAGCGTGCCCTGGTCGTCGCCGGGCGCGAGCAACAGGATCTCGTCGCGCCCTGCGTGCCGTGCCACCCCGGCCACCATCACCAGCAGCGCCCGACCGATGCCCTTGCGGCGCCACGCGGGGCTGACCACGACCGTGGTGTCGCCGTTCGGCTCCACACTGGCCGTGGCCACGACGGTGGCGCCGGTGCGGGCGACCACGGCGTCTGCGTACACGTCGTACACGACCACGTCGGGACCGATCGGCTCGGTCTCGAGCTGGTCCGCGCCGCGGACCACGTCGAGGAGCGCCGCGACCCGGGCGTTCTCGGCGAACGACCACGCGGCATCGTCCTCGCCGACCAGCCCGGCCAGCACCAGTTCGGCCTGGCTGCGGTCGGCCATGATCTGCTCGGCTGCGCGCAGCCAACGCACCGGCTCGTCGACCAGGTGCCGCGGCCCGCAGGGGGTCACCCCGACCGTGTCGCCGCCCGCGGCCGCCACGATCGAGGCGATCTCCTGCCCGGTCCACTCGTCCGCCGCCTCGAGCACGAGCTCGTCGACCACGGAGCCGACGTCGGGGAAGATCTGCAGGGCCAGGATGTTGAGTCCGTTCTCCCCGCACGTGCTCGTGATCCGGGCCAGCGACCCGGGTCGGTCCGCGAGGGACGTCCGCACTCTCCACAACATGTCCCGATGGTGGCCCGCGCATGTTGCGGGAGGTCGTCCGTTGTGTTGCGGCCGTGAAAACAGCGGCGCACGCTGGTGGGATGGACGCGGTGGCGGAGGCGTTCCGGGCAGTGCCCCGGCACGGGTTCCTGCCGCGCAGCGAGCGCGGCCGCGCGTCGTACGACGGGCCGATCGCGATCGGGGACGGCCAGACGAACTCGCAACCGCGCACGGTGGACGCCATGCTCCGGCTGCTCGAGGTGGACCGCGGCATGCGGGTTCTCGACGTTGGTGCTGGCTCGGGCTGGACCACGGCCCTGCTGGCCGAGCTGGTCGGCCCGACCGGGTCGGTGCTCGGTGTCGAGATCGCGCCCCGGCTGGTGGCCTGGGGTTCGGCGAACCTGGCCGCCGCGAAGTTCCCCTGGGCCTCGATCATCGAGGCGTCACCTGGCGTGCTTGGCTGGCCTGAGCGGGCGCCGTACGACCGGATCCTGGTGTCCGCCGACGCATCCGCCATGCCCGGTCCGCTACTCGACCAGCTCGCCGACCCGGGCCGTCTGGTGGTGCCGGTGCGCTCGCGGATGACGCTGGTCGTGCAGCGGGACGGGGAGCGCGAGGTCAGCCGCCACGGGTCCTACCGGTTCGTGCCCTTGCTGTAGACCCGTTGCAGACACGCACCTGCTTCCGCTCTCCGAACACGTCCTGCCACTCCCGGGTCGTGAGGTCGCGTCCGGCGAACGTGCAGCCGAAGTCGAGCAGGTGCCCTGGCCGGATGTCCCACTCGTAGAACTGACCCCGCTGGTTGGCGATCAGCACCGTCTGTTCGTCGGGCAGGACCTGCACCCACGCTGGAGCGTCGTGGCTGGGCGTGACGGAGCCGAGCAGCTCACCGTCGCGTCCGTTCCACAGGCTGACGCTGCCGTCCAGCGCACCGGTGACGAAGTACTTCGAGGTCGGGCTGTAGGCGACGGAGACTGCGGCTAAGTCGTGCCCGGAATCGGGTGTCCTGATCCGGTCGCCCGTGGCCGCGTCCAGCAGCTCGACCGCGCCGTCGGATCCTCCGAGGGCGATCCGGGTGCCGTCCTGTGAGAGGTCAGCGGCGCTGACGTTCGCGAGCTCCGTCGGGCCGCGACGCACCTTACCGGTGGCCGCCTCGGCGAGCACCCAGTGTTGGGCGGGCGGGTACGTCTCGTTCGGCTTGGGCGGCTGCGGCGTGTACGTCACCGCGAGAACCCTCGAGCCGTCGCGGCCCGCCACGGCGAGCGTGAGGATGGACCCACCGATGTCCATCGGTCTCCCGATCTGGGTCAGCCTGGTCGCGTCCAGCCACCGGACCTTCCCCGCCCGCTCGGACACCACGATCCTGTGGCCATCGGCGGAGTACTGCAGCCCGGAGAGGTGCGCCGCGGCGACCGTTCGCCGGTGCACCAGCCGGCCGCTGGCATCCCACACCCTGACCACGCCGTCCCCGCCCGTGGTGGCGAACCTGCGTCCGTCCGGGGACCAGTCCCACGCGCCGTACTCCCCGTGGCCGGTGTCGATCCGTCTCGAGACGTTCCCTCCGGCCGTGGGCACGAGCCGGAGGTAGGAGCGTCCGCCGCCCTCGTCGTTCCAGGCGTACGCGACCCGATCCCCCGCCGGGGACGGCAGGACCCAGCCATCACCGAGGTCGACCCCGGCCACGACGCGCAGCCGCGGGATGAACCGTTGCCCACCTGCCACGTCCCACACCTGGAGCTGGCGGTCGGTACCAGCCGTGTACAGGGTGCTCCCGTCGGGGCTGAACTGGACCCCGTACGTCTCCGTGGAGTTGGTCTGGAACCGCTCGAGCAGCGCCCCCGTGCGGGTGTCCCACACCAGTGCCGTGCGGTCCTCGGCCCCGCTGGCCACGAGCCGCCCGTCCGGCGAGTACGCGATGTAGTCGATCGACGCCTCATGCCCGGCCAGTCTCTGCACCTTGCCGGTCCGGGCGTCCATCAGCACAACGTCCTGTTCCCCGTAGAAGGCGAGCTGACGTCCGTCTCCCCTGACCTGGAAGGGCGACCACCCGCGCATCGGCGTGGAGACGTCGTGTGCGGTCTCACGATCTCCGTCGCGGAGCAGGTAGTCGGTCAGGCGGGAACCACCGTCGCGCTCGCGGTACACCCAGAGCCGACCCCGGTCCTTGCCGAACGACAGGTTCACGAGGCCCGCGGCGTCGAGCCGGATCCGGTTGACCGGTCGGCTCAGGTCAGCGGTGTCCCAGACCAGGACGGTGGAGGCGACCCAGTCGTTCGAGCCCCGGTTGTGCTCGATGAACGCGGCGGCCATCCGCGACCCATCGGCGCTGAACTTGACGTCGTTCACCAAGGAGGGACGCGACGGTAGCCCACCGGCCTGGTCCGGCATCGGCTCGAGCGTCTTCGAGTCGAGGAGGACGACGCTGTCCGGGTCAAGGTTGAACTTCCCGACGGCCAGCTGGCGCCCGTCCGGACTGAAGTCGAGTGGTGCCATGCCGGGCCAGAACGCGATCTGGGGCTTGCCGCTGTCGGCATCGAACCTGGCCCTCACGCGCCGCGTCCGCGTGTCGTAGAGCCAGACTTCGTTGCGTTCGTCGTACGCCGCCATCGTGCTGCCATCCGGACTCATCGCCAGGCCCCAGAACGGTCCACCCTTCCCACGAGCCGCGCCGATCAGCTGCGGCGCTCGAGTCAGCGTGGCCAGCAGGTTCGCCCGCGTCGCCGGCGAGTCGTCGATACGCATCCCGGCCAGGGCCAGCAGGACGGCCAGGTCAGGTTGCTCCGACAGCAGGCCGCGCGCCCCAGCGAGACGGGAGTCCGACTCCCGGGTGGCCAGGTCCGCCCGCTGCGCCTGCCGGACCGCACCCCAGCCGGCCAACGCGGCGACGAGCAGGAGGGCCAGCACGCCGATCAGGAGCGCACGGAGCCGGCGGTTGACCCGATGCTCGCGCCGTACCTGCTGTTCCGCCGTGAGGTGCTCGCGCATCTCGAGCCGTGAGGAGGCTGCCAGGAACTCGCGTTCTGTTGGCGTCAGGTCGGGTGCGGAGCGGTCCTGCCACTCGAGCGCGGCGGCCAGGCGGACACCGCGGTAGAGCTCGCTGTCCGGTGCACCCATGCCTCGCCATGCGTCTGCCGCGCCCGTCAGATGCCGCAGGATCCGGTGTCCGTCAGTGTCGTCCTCCAGCCAGCCCTGCAGCCGTGGCCAGGCCCGGGCCAATGCCTCGTGGGCGAGCTCGAGGGAGCCCGCGTCGCTGGTCACCAGCCGGGCGGCGATCAGCATCTCCACCAGCCGCTCATGCTCGGCGTCGGCCACCACTAGCCGGCGGGGCAGCCTGCCCCGCACCGGCTCACCCTCACGCCCGGGTACGACGAGGCGCAGCATCAGGTCGCGCACCAGCACCCGCTCGTCGGGGTCGACCTGCTCATAGATCGCTTCGGCCGATCGCGCGACAGCCTCGCGGATCCCGCCGGTGGCCGTGTAGCCGGCGACCGTGAGCGTGCGGCCCTCCCGACGGTTCCAGCACGCGCGCAACGCGTGCGACATCATCGGCAGCGCACCGGGCTGACCCTCGAGGTCGCGG
>Ga0207675_100000375_pt1 | contig 42840 bp, 37 predicted proteins | sample KBSSwiS42_FD_184305 | JGI IMG/M metagenome (GOLD analysis project Ga0207675, IMG submission 184305) | Switchgrass rhizosphere microbial communities from Kellogg Biological Station, Michigan, USA - KBS Switchgrass S4-2 (SPAdes) (version 2) | ecosystem: Host-associated > Plants > Roots >...
CTGCATGGACCTCTTCGGCGCGCGCGCCGTCTCGAGCATCCTCGGCACGCTCTACAGCGGCGCTGCCTTCGGCAACCTGCTCGGACCGGTCATCGCCGGCGCGGTGTTCGACCGCACCGGCAGCTACGTGCCGGTGGTGTGGGCGTGCCTGATCCTCGCAATGCTGTCGGCCCTCGCGTCGGCGCAACTGCTGCGCGACCGCGGCACAAAATATTGAATGGACTCCAACGGAGTCCGCCCCTCCCTCTCGGAAGGAGGGGAGCGAAGCGGGGAGGGAGCAGCCCTGGTCGCGCGAGCGATCTCAGGGTCCGCCGTAGCGGACCCTGTAGATCGCACCGGCCGAGTCGTCGCTGACCAGCAGAGAGCCGTCGGGAAGGGGCAGGACGTCGGCAGGGCGACCCCAAGCGCTCTCGCCTTGCAGGAACCCGGTGAGGAAAGGCTCAGGCGTTCCCGCGCGACCCTGCGCATCGATCGGCACGCGGACGACCTGGTAGCCGACCTTGCTGCTGCGGTTCCACGAGCCGTGCTCGGCAATGAAGACGTTGCCGCGATACGCCGCCGGAAACTGGGTGCCGCGGTAGAAGCGCATGCCGAGCGCGGCGACGTGCGCACCGAGCTGAGCGACCGGTGCCGTGAACTCACTGCACGGGCGACGCGCGCCGAACTCCGGGTCGGGCGAGTCGCCCTGGTGGCAGAACGGAAAGCCGAAGTGCTCGCCGGCGCGCGTCACGCGGTCGAGCTCGTCGGCGGGAAGATCGTCGCCGAGCATGTCGCGGCCGTTGTCGGTGAACCAGAGCGTGCCGTCGACCGGGCTCCAGTCGAAGCCGACCGAGTTGCGAACGCCGCGCGCGACGGTCTCGATCTCGCTGCCGTCGACGTTCATCCGCTGGATGACGCCGTGGCGATCGTCGGGCAGGCAGACGTTGCACGGCGCGCCGACCGGAACGTAGAGCTTGCCGTCGGGACCGAACGCGATGAAGCGCCGGCCATGGTGCGTCTCGCCGGGAAAGCGGTCGCTGACGACGCGCGGTGCGGGCGGCGACGCCAGGCGGTCGTCGATGCCGTCGAAGCGCAGCACGCGCTCGAGCGCGCCGACGAAGAGCGCGCCGTCGCGGTACGCGACGCCGCTCGGCACCTGCAGCCCGCTCGCGATCGTGTGCACGGTCGCGCGCGCGCCGGGAGCGCCGAGCTGCACCGCGTAGACCTTGCCGGCGCCGGCGGAGCCGACGTAGACGATCGCCTGCGCCGCGTCGTAGCGGCCGAGCGCCATCTGGCGGGCGTTCGGCACCGCGTCGGTGACGAGCTCGACGCGAAATCCGGCCGGCACACGCAGCTTGTCGATCGACGGTGCCGCAAGCGCGGCGACGCTCGCGAGCACACCGGCGAGCGCGACCGCTACGCGCGACTGGGGCCGCGCTCCTCGCACGACGAGATTCATCACGCCTCCTTGGCTAGCCACGTGCCGCGCGCTCGGTCTTCGCCGCGGCGACGCCGACCTTCTCGCCGGCGGCAGCGATCTCGGCCCAAGTCACCGCGTCGACCGGGATGCCGTCGCGCAGCCGTCGCGCGCGCGATGCGCGCTCGGGCTCGCCGGGCGTGAGGACGCGCTCGACGCCGGGCTGCGGCGGCGACGCGGTCGCGTAGGCGACATAGCCTTCGAGCTCGCGCGCCAGATTCGCTGCGGTGCCGAGCCGGCCGGGATCGACGAGGATCGAGAACATGCTGTTGAGGACGCGGCGGCGGCCATCCGTCACCGCGCGCGTCGTCTCGCCGCCGGCGAGCGCGCCACCGAGCAACTCGCAGACGAGCGCCAGTCCCGCGCCCTTGTGCTCGCCGAACGGCAGCAGCGCGCCGAGCGGCTCGACGACGGCGTAGCGCGGCTCGACGGTCGGCTCGCCGCGGTCGTCGATCAACGTCGCCGGATCGACGGTGACGCCCTTGTTGTAGGCGACGCGGGTCTTGCCTTGCGCGATCTTGCTGGTCGCGAAGTCGAGCACGACCGGCTCGCCGCCAGCGCGCGGGATGCCGACGCAGAACGGATTGGTTCCGATGCGTGCGTCGCGGCCGCCGAACGGCGCGACGATCGGCCGCGACAGCACGTTGACGAAGTGGATCGAGACGAGGCCCTGCTCGATGCACTGCTCGGCCCACTGCCCGATCCGGCCGAGGTGGTGCGAATGCGCGAGACCGACGACACAGACGCCGTGCGCCCTGGCGCGCTCGGCGCCGAGCGCCATCGCCTCGCGGCCGATCACCTGGCCGTAGCCGTGCTGGCCGTCGAGCGTGAGCAGCGCGCCGCTGTCCTGGCGGACCGCGACGTGCGCGTTGACGGCGAGGCCGCCTTCGAGGACGGCGTCGACGTAACGCGGCACCATGCCGACGCCGTGCGAGTCGTGGCCGCGCAGGTTGGCCTCGACGAGGTTGGCGGCGACCGCGGCGGCTTCGCCGTCGTTGGAACCGGCGGCGGCGACGATGGCATACACAGCGTCTGTAAGCGCATCGACGCGAAAGGTAAACGTCTCGGTCATGGCTTCGCCAAGGGAGTAGAGTTCCCGGAGGGTACCAAGTCGTCGCGCCATCGATCGGAGGCCCGCCATGCGCCCGCTCTTCTTGCTCGCCCTGTTCTCCTCGTTATTCGTCGTCGCCGCACCGGCAGGCGCCGCAGCCGGCACCACCCAGGTCGTCCAGCAGCGGCTGAGCGACGGCCGCATCCTCCTCACCGACCAACCGGTGCGCGGCGCGACGACCGAGCGCTCGTGGGACGTCCAGGTCGACGATCCCGCTGCCGCGCGCCAGCGCGCCGCCGCCGTGAGCGCCGAAGCGGCGCAGGTCAGCGAACGCATCCAGCGCATGATCGAGCAGGACCGCCGCGCCGACATCGAGCGCGAGCGAACCCGCCTCGCGGCGCTCGCGATGGCTCAGCAACAGCAGCAGCGCGACGACGAGCCTGGTTACTACGGCGGCGTCGTTCCGTACGGCTACGGGACCGGGTTGGCCGTCGGCGGCCACGGCCGCGGCCACGGACACGTCGGCCACCACGCCAAGTTCCCGAGCACCGACCGCTGGGGCAGCACCGAGAAGTTCGGCACCGTCGGCAAGTTCGGCGCCGCGGCGGCGCCGCCATCGACGCTAGTGCGCAGCGGCCGATCGCAGATGTTCGACGGCCGCTGAGCGCGCGCCACGCGCGCTCGACAGGCGGTCGCGGACGGACCCCGCGCCGGCTCGCCGGCGGACCCGCTATCCTTCGCGCAGGCGCCCTGCCCGGCGCCTTCGCATCATGCTGATCGACTTCTTCTTCACCCTGCGCGCCGCCAAGCTCAAGGTCTCGGTGAAGGAGTACCTCACCCTGCTCGAAGCGATCCACGCCGGCGTCCTCGACGACGAAGAAGGCCCGACCGTCGACCGCTTCTACTACCTCGCGCGCACCGCGCTGGTCAAGGACGAGGCGCAGTTCGACAAGTTCGACCGCGCGTTCGCGGCGTACTTCAAGGGCGTCGAGCTGATCACCGACTTCAGCCAGGACGTGCCGCTCGAATGGCTGCAGAAGCGCCTCGAGCTTGAGCTCTCGCCCGAGGAGAAGGCGAAGATCGAGAAGATGGGTTGGGACGAGCTGATGGAGACGCTCAAGAAGCGCTTCGAGGAGCAGAAGGAGCGCCACGAAGGCGGCAACCGGATGATCGGCACCGGCGGCACGAGCCCGTTCGGCGCCTACGGCTACAACCCGCAGGGCATCCGCATCGGCCAGGACAAGGGCCGCAACCGCTCGGCGGTCAAGGTCTGGGACCAGCGTCAGTACAAGGACTACGACGACTCGCTCGAGCTCGGCACGCGCAACATCAAGGTGGCGCTGAGACGCCTGCGCCGCTTCGCGCGCGAAGGCGCCGAGGAGGAGCTCGACCTCGACGACACGATCCACTCGACCGCCGCCAACGCCGGCCTGCTCGACATCAAGATGATCCCCGAGCGGCACAACAAGGTGAAGGTGCTGCTGCTGATGGACGTCGGCGGCACGATGGACGAGCACATCCACCGCGTCGAGGAGCTCTTCAGCGCCGCCAAGACCGAGTTCAAGCACCTCGAGTTCTATTACTTCCACAACTGCGTCTACGACTTCATGTGGAAGAACAACCGTCGCCGCTACAGCGAGAAGTTCAGCACCTGGGACGTGATCCGCAAATACAACAAGGACTACAAGCTGATCTTCGTCGGCGACGCGACGATGAGCCCCTACGAGATCCTGCAGCCGGGCGGCAGCGTCGAATACAACAACGAGGAGGCCGGCGCCGAGTGGCTGCAGCGGCTGACCAACGCGTTTCCGAAGTTCGCGTGGATCAACCCCGAGCCGCAAGGCGTGTGGGGCTACCGCCAGAGCATCGCGGTGATCCAGCAACTGATGAACCAGCGCATGTTCCCGCTCACCTTGCCCGGGCTCGAAGGAGCCATGCGACTGCTCGTCAAATGACTCGGCGGGCCCCGGACCGACTCCGCGCGGGCCGGTTCGAGGTGGCCTGGGGCGCGACGCTGCTGCGCGCATTGGTCGGATCGCTCGTCGCATTGGCGCTCGGTGGTTGCGCGATGCTGCCGTTCTTCGGTGACAAGAAAGACGACGCGGAAAAGGCCGAGCCGCTCGTCGAGCAGTACGACATCGAGGTCGATGCGCCGGCGCCGCTGAAGACGCTGCTGCTCGAATACCTCGACGTCAGCCGCTTCCAGAAGGCGCCACGCTCCGAGGCGGTGACCTCGAGCGAGCTCGACCGCCTCGCCGCGGTCGTCCCGGCGCAGGCGAAGACGCTGCTCGAGACCGAGGGCTACTTCAGCGCCGATGTCACGATCGCGCGCAGCGATCCGCCGGGTGCGCTGCCGCTGCTGAAGATCACCGTCGTGCCCGGCCCGCGCGTCGAGGTCGCACGCGTCGCGATCGACGCGACGGCGCCGCTCGCGCCGCATCAACCGTCGCGCGAGGAGCCGTGGGGCGATCGCCTCGACCACATCCGTTCCGTCTGGCCGCTCAAGCCCGGACAGCCGTTCAGGCAGCCGGCATGGAGCTCGGCCAAGACCTCGACGCTCGCTGCGGTGCGTGCCGACGCCTATCCGACGGCGACGTGGAAGGAAACGCACGCGCTCGTCGATGCGACCGCGAACACCGCTGCGCTCGAGCTCACCCTCGAGCCCGGGCCGCTTTATCACCTCGGCGAGATCCGCGTCCAGGGCATCAGCCGCTTCGACGAGACCGCAGTGCGGCGGCTCGCGACCTTCTTCCCCGGCGCCCAGCACAGCGAGCGGCTGCTCCTCGACTACCAGGACCGGCTGCTCAAGCTCGGACTCTTCGAAGGCGCATCGGTCGAGCTCGACACGAGCGGGCCGCCGGACGCGGCGCCGGTCATCGTCAAGGTCAAGGAGCTGACCCAGCACCAGGCCAACTTCGGCATCGGCTACAGCGCCAACACCGGTCCGCGCACGTCGGTCGAGCACTACGACCGCAAGGTGTTCGGGCTGCCGTGGGTGTCGCACTCGACGCTGATCTACGGTCCCGACCAGAAGCTGCTCGGCATCGAGCTGACGTCGTACCCTCGCGAGGACATGTGGCGCAACCTCCTCGCCGCCAACATCGAGCAGCTGCGCGCCGCCGACGAGGAGCGCAACAGCAGCACGGCGCGCGTCGGCCGCTCGTTCGACTCGAACCGCTACGAACGTCTGGCCTATGCCGAGATCACGCAGGCCCGCGTCGACAACGCAGCGCTCACCGACAAGAGCGTCGCCGCATCGCTCAACTACCACTGGCTGCAGCGCGACGTCGACAACATCCTGCAGCCGACCGTCGGCAGCGCGCTCTCGCTGCAAGGCGGCGGCGGCTACGGCTCCGGCCGCGAGCAGCGCACCGACCGGCCCGGAGAGGAAACCAGCAAGGGCCCGTTCCTGCGCGCCTACACCCGCTACAACTACTACCGGCCGTTCGGCGGCTGGTACGCGAACGCACGCGTCGAGGCGGGACAGGTCTTCGTCCACAGCCGCATCGCCGTTCCCGACACGATCCTTTTTCGCGCCGGCGGCGACAACTCGGTGCGCGGCTACGGCTATCGCACGCTCGGTCCGCGCGTCAACGGCGTCGTCGTCGGCGGCCGCGTCGAGACGACCGCCAGCGTCGAGCTCGAGCACGTGCTGACCGAGCGGCTGCCGTCGCTGTTCGGCGCGCTTTTCGTCGACGCCGGCAACGCCGCCGACCGCTGGAACGAGCTGCGTCCGGTCGTCGGCGTCGGCACCGGCCTCCACTACCGCAGCCCGGTCGGGCCGCTGCGCCTCGACGTCGCCTACGGCGTCAACGAGCAGCGCTGGCGGCTGCACCTGAGCGTCGGCGTCACCTTCGCCGCAACGCAATGACCAGCGACCTCGACAGCGCTCCGCCGCCGCGCGATGACGCCGAGCGCGCCGCCGTGCCGCGGCGCCACGGACGCCGCGCGTGGCGCTGGCTCGGCGGCACCTTCGCCGCGCTCGTGCTCCTCGTCGTCGCGACCATCGCTGCACTGCTCTGGGCGCTGCACGACGCCGGCGGCAGCGCCTGGCTGCTCGGCCGCGTCCCGCAGCTCACCGTCGTCGGCCCGCGCGGCTCGCTGATCGGCGACTTCGCCGCCGAGCGGATCGAGATCGCGTTTCCGGGCAGCGGCGTGCTCCGCCTCGACGCGCCGAGCTGGAACGCGCTCGCCGCGTCGCGCGGCGACCGCGGACGCTGGCTCAAGCTGAGCATCGCGACGCTGCACGCCGAGCGCGTGACGTGGCTCGCCAGCGCCGCCGCGCCACCCGGCGAGCCGCCGCGGCCGCCGGCGACGCTGCGCGTCCCGGTCGAGGTCGAGGTCGATGCCGCGACGGTCGACGAGCTGCGCATCGGCGACGACGACGCGATGCCGCTCAGGATGCTGAAGGCGCGCGTCCACGTCGGTGCCGACGGCGGCGCGCGCCATCGCCTCGACGACATCGCGCTGCTGCGCGACCGCGTCCGCGCATCGGGACGCGCCGCGATCGACGTCGACCCACCGCTCGCGGTCACCGCGCAGGCGTCGTTCGCCGGAGCCGACGACGCCACACTGCCATGGCAGGCATCGCTGACGGCCTCGGGTCCGCTCGACCGTCTCGACGTCGCCGCAGTCGCGCGTGTCGCTCCCGCCGGGGGACGACCGCCGCAGTCGCTCGACGCACGCGCGGTCGTTCGCCCGTTCGCGACGTGGCCGCTCGGCGATCTGCACGCGTCGACCGAAGCGCTCGACCTCGCCGTCTTCGCGAACGACTTGCCGACGACAGCGCTGAGCGGCAGCGCGGTGGTGACGACGACCGGCGCGGACCAGCCCGCGGTGGTCGAGCTGCATCTCGTCAACGCCCGCGCCGGCCGCTGGAACGAGGGTCGGCTGCCGGTGCGAAGCGTCGACGCGACGCTGCGCGCACGGCCCGACGCACCCGAGGTCGTCGACGTCGAGACGCTGCGCGCCGCACTCGGCGCCGCGGATCGTCCCGGCGGACGGATCGACGCCCGCGGCCGCTGGGCCGGCGATGCCTGGAACGTCGCCGCCGATCTCGACGGCGTGCGGCCGGTCGCGCTCGACGGCCGCGCGCCGCAAGCGACGCTCGCCGGAACGGTGACGCTCACGGGCAGCGGCTTCGCGAAGGCGCCCGAGCAGCACGTCATCGACGCCGTCGCGCAGCTCGCGGGATCGTTCGCCGATCCGCGCCTGCCGCGCGACGCGCCGCGCAACGCTCGCGTGCGTGCCGAGGCGCGGATCGCCGCCAACGCGATCGAGATCCGCAGCGTCGAGGCGACGCTCGGCGGCGCGCGCGCGAGCGGCACCGCGAAGCTCGTCCGCACCGCCGCCGACCGGCCGTGGCGCGCGAGCGGCAAGCTTCACCTCATCGACTTCGATCCGCTGCCGTGGTGGCCCGGGCGCACCGATTCGCCGCTCGCGCACGGCACCAACCGCGTCAACGCCGACGCCGAGTTCGACATCGCGCTCGCCGCCGCGCGTGGCGACCGGGCGCTGCTCGACACGATCGCGGCGACGCGCGGCAGCAGCGAGCTCCGCATCCACGACAGCGTGCTCGGCGGCGTTGCCGTCGAAGGCTCGGCGAGCTTCGTCAACCACGACGGCAGCGCGCACACCGCGCTCGACGTCGCCGCTGCGGGCAACCGCGCGAACGGTCGCGGCCAGCTCGGCGCAGCGGGTGCCGACGCATGGCAGATCGCGATCGATGCGCCGGCGCTCGAGCGGCTGTCGCCGTGGCTCGGTACGCGCGGCAACGGTCCCGCGCTGCAAGGCGCGCTCACTGCGAAGGCGCGCATCGACGGCCGCTGGCCGACGCTGCAGAGCGCGGGCGAGCTGCACGGCACCGGCCTGCGCTTCGACACGGTCACGCTGCGCAGCGCCGAAGCTCGCTGGCGTGTCGGCAGCAGCCGCGACGCTGCGCTCGACGCCGAGCTGACGCTCGACGGCATCGACGCCGCCGGACGCGCGATCGAGCGCGCCGCAGTGCGCGTCGCGGGCAGCGCGCGCGCGCACCGCGCCGACCTGCGCATCGAGTCGGCAGCGTTGCCGCCGGCCTGGGCCGACGCGATCGCGGCACGCGCACCGGCGAGCGCGACGAGTGCGCCGGCGGTCGTGGTCGCTCTGCCTGCGAGCGCAGCCGCGTCCGGCGCGAGCGCGGCGAAGACGACGACGCGCAGCGTCGTCGTCGCGAGCGTCGAAGGCGGCCTCGTCGACTCCGGCAATGCGCGCAACGCCGGCTGGCGCGGCACGCTCCACGAGCTCGTCGCGAAGAGCAGCGGCGCGCCGGCGCGCACCTGGCTGCAGGCGCGCGAGCTGCGCGGCAACGTCGTCTGGGGCGACGGGCCGACGCGCGTCGACGTCGATCCCGGCACGCTGCAGGCGCTCGGCGCGACGGTGCGCTGGAGCCGCGTCGCCTGGCAGGCGGGCGCGACGCCATCGAGCGCCGGCCGCCTCGACGCGCACGCGGTCGTCGAGCCGATGCCGGTCGCGCCGCTGCTGCACACGCTCCAGCCCGACTTCGGCTGGGGCGGCGACCTCACCGTCGGCGCCCGCGTCGACGTCAAGAGCGCGCCGAACGTCGGCGTCGACGTCGCCCTCGAACGTACCGCAGGCGACCTCACCGTCACCGAAGGCACGACGACGACCGCGCTCGGCTTCACCGAGCTGCGCGCGGGCATCGCTGCGCACGAAGGTGTCTGGCGCTTCACCGCGACGGTCGACGGCAACGCGGTCGGCACCGGGTCGGCGTCGATCACGGCGCGGACGACCAGCGGCGCGACGTGGCCGACCGCGTCGACGCCGATCGACGGCGTCGTCGAGCTGAACGTGCCGCGCCTCGGCACCTGGGGAACGTGGCTGCCCGCGGGGTGGCGGCTCGACGGCGAACTGCACGCGAACGCGCGCCTGCAGGGCCGCTTCGGCGCGCCGACCTACACCGGGCGGCTCGAAGGATCGCGGATCGCCGTTCGCAACTTCCTGCAGGGCGTCAACATCAGCGCCGGCACGGTGGCGATCGCGCTCGAAGGCAGCACGGCGCACATCGAGACGTTCACCGCGAAGGCCGGCAGCGGCACGGTCCGGCTCGAAGGCAACGCGACCTTCGGCGATGCGCCGGTCGCGCAGCTCACGCTCGTCACCGAGCGGTTCCAGATGCTCGGCCGCGTCGACCGCCGCATCGTGACGAGCGGCCGCGCCGCGATGCGACTCGACGCGACCACCGTTGCCCTCGACGGCAGCTTCAAGGTCGACGAAGGGCTCGTCGACTTCACGCGCTCGGACGCGCCGACGCTCGGCGACGACGTCGAGGTCGTGCGGCGGCCGCGCGCGAAGCCTTCGGCCGACGAGCCCGAGCCGCCGCCGCCGACGGCCGCGCCGGTCGCGCGCAAGGTCGCGCTCGACCTGCACGTCGACATGGGCGAGCAGCTGCGCGTGCGCGGCCACGGCCTCGACACGGGCCTGCGCGGCGAGCTGCGTCTGACGTCGCCCGCGGGCCGGCTCGCCGTCGACGGCACGCTGCGCGCGGTCGGCGGCACCTACCAGGCGTACGGCCAGAAGCTCGTCATCGATCGCGGCATCCTCGTCTTCGCCGGGCCGGTCGAGAACCCGCGCCTCGACATCGAGGCGACACGGCCGAACCTCGACGTGCGCGTCGGCGCGCTCGTCACCGGCACGGCGCTGGCGCCGCGCGTGCGGCTGTTCTCCGAGCCGGACATGTCGGACATCGACAAGCTGAGCTGGCTGATCACGGGCCACGCGAGCGAAGCGGGCGACGCCGCGACCACAGCCCTCTTGCAGCAGGCCGCGCTCGCGCTGCTCGCGGGCGAAGGCCCTGGCGTCACCGACCGCGTCGTCAAGTCGCTCGGCTTCGATCAGATCGGCGTTCGCCAGGGCCAGACGCCGGGCGACAACAAGGACACGATCGTCACCCTCGGCAAGCAGATCTCGCAACGCTGGTACGTCGGCTACGAGCGCGGGCTGAACGCGACCGCGGGGAGCTGGCAGCTCATCTATCGCATCGCGCAGCGAGTCAGCGTGCGCGCGCAGGCCGGCGAAGACAATGCGATCGACCTCCACTGGACCCTGCGCTGGCGCTGATCGCGCGCGCAGCGCGGCGCGCGCTCAGGGCGCGGCGTCCCAGTCGGACTTGCGGATGTGGTTCTGCATGAACGCGTCGACCGCGGCGGCGGGGTCGAGCTTCGACGGATCGAAGTCGAACTCGCCTTCGTGCGTCGCGCCGTTGTCGAACGTCGCGCGGAAATGGATCGCGCGGCCGACGACCTCGTAGTCGACGTGATAGCGGACCGGATCGCCGCTTCCGCCGCGTGCGTGCGTTCCTTCGACGGTCGCCAAGTCGCCCTCTCGCCGGAGCAGGGTCGCCAGTATGCCGGGTCTTACACTGACGCCGCCTCGCCGTAGTTCAATGGACAGAACGGCCGCCTCCTAAGCGGCAAATACAGGTTCGATTCCTGTCGGCGGGACCAGCGTTCGATTCCGAGGCTCCACCAAAATTCGACGTTCTCCGGCAGGCAGGTCGCGGCTGATCAAGAAAGCCGGCTGGGCGATTGAAGCTGGCCACGCACGACTCTGTCGGCGCGTTGTTGGCCTATGCTGCGACCGAAGGCCCGGTCGACACGATAGTCAAGCACTTCGCTTCGGCACTCGGCGAGCGCGGCATCCGCGTCAACGCGGTTGCCTCGGGTGTGATCGGTCCAAGTCACGCCCCTACTCTTCCGAAATCGCCAGTGTGTCCACTGTCGCGTCGAACACCAACCGACGAGGTTCTGTCGGTGTCCACTGGTCCCAATGCACGCCAAGGCCCGCGTTGTTCGGGTCCCCGGTCCGGATGAACGCGGCGACGCTTTGCTGCATCGCGTTGGAAAGCGCCAGCCTGCCTGGCTCGTTGGCCTTGGTCCAACCGAACGCCTCGAGGTTCATCGTGAAGTTGCCGAAGATGAACGCGAGATCCTCGGCGTGCCACGCGCCGTAGACGTCGTTCCAAGGCGCGGGCTCCTCGTTCCACTTGAAGTCGTAGGCGTACAGCGGAACCTGCGGGTAATACGCCGTGTTGCTCGCGTTCGACAAAGCCCAGAAGGTCGCCGTCGTGATGCTCGGCGCCGGCGTGACGTGGTTCGCGTTGTTGTAGGTGTACGTGTTGTAGTTGTCCACGGTGAGCGGCGAGACGATGTTGGCGTCGACGATGTCCTGCAGCTGCAGGCCGCTGGCGGTGCCGAGATAGGTCCCGTTCATCCACTTGACGCGGGTGTAGTCGTCGATCTTGAAGGCCGACGAAAAGAGCTTGCCCTCTTCCGAGGTGTTCCCGACGATCTGCGGAACCTTGTTGAAGTTGCCGGCTTTGACGGCGTTGGTCGCACTGGTCGGTAGCACCGTGCCGTCGGCGATCGGCGCGACGGTGCCCCAAAGCGTCGCCGTCGTCGAGCCAGGCTCGAAGGTGCGCGAGCCGGTGCCCCACTTGCCGCCCGTCGGATCGACCTGGATGCCGTAGAGGTCAGCGGCGGTCTTGGTCATCAGGTAGTTGCGGATCCACTCGTCGCTCTGCGCGGTGCGGTACGCATCCGCCGAAGCCTTGTCGGTCGCGAGCCGATCCTTGATCAGCAAGGCATTGATGATCGCGTTCGCCTTGTTCACCGCCGCGGTCATCGAGCTGCCGCCGAGGCCGCCACTGAGCGAAATCGCCTTGTGGAAGAGGCCTGCAGCGAGCGGCGAAACGATCAACGCGTTGACGTTCGTCGAGCCGGCCGACTGGCCCATGATCGTCACGTTGCCCGCGTCGCCGCCGAAGTTCGCGATGTTGTCCTTGACGAACTTCAGCGACTGGATCATGTCCAGCAGCGCGTAGTCGCCCGAATCGTGGACCGGATCGCCGGTGTTGAACGCCGGATGGGCGAACCAGCCGAAGAGTCCGAGGCGGTACGCGATCGTCACGACGACGGCGTTCGCGCTCTTCGCCAGGTTGCCGCCGACAGTCTCCGCATCGAAGGAAGAGCCGACGACGTTGCTGCCGCCGTGGATGTAGACGATGACTGGCAACTTCGATGCGTCGGTCGCGCCCGTGGGACTCCAGATGTTCAGATAGAGACAATCTTCGGAGCCGATCTGCTTGTAGAACGTCTCCCACACCGCGCTGTAGTCCTTGCCCTTCGGCGGCGGGCCGAACAGGCCACCGATCTGGCTGCAGGGATCGGCGAAGTCCTTGGCCGACCGGGTGTCCGTCCAGGCATCGGGCGCCTGCGGCGGCTGCCAGCGCAGGGTGCCCACCGGTGGCTTGGCGAAGCGGACGCCCCGCCACGAGATCGTGTTTCCGTCCGCCTCCACCACGCCGTCGATCTGGCCGTATGCGGTCGAGCGAACCGTGGTTGGGGCTGCGGTCGAGCCGCTGTCGTCGCCGCCGCATCCCGCGAGCCCGAGCTCCAGGATGGCCGCCACCGCGTATGCGGCAGCGACACGCGTTGCGCCTCTGCTATTCATGTCTCACTCCTCTCATTCCTTCCGCCGGCAGATGCGCTGCCGCGTGGTGATGGCTACACCTACTCCGGCATCGACTGGCGAGGAGCTTCCACGTTTGGCAGCGCCGTGCCAATGTGCGCTCGACACACAAGTACGCTCGTCGTTGTGGCGAGAGGCGCTACCGCGAGGCGGCCGCTTGGCGCGTACCCGGCCGCTGCGTTACGCTCCTTCGCCGCGGCTGAGCGTTCCCGCAATCGGTAGATCGTTGACAGGAGGATCGAATGAAACGGCGCCAGCTTGTGTCGCTCCTCGGCGCTGCGCTGCCGCCCTTCGCGGTGCTGACGGCCCGCGCCGGCCCGACCGACGGCTGCGGTGTTCCGCTGTCGCGAGATGACGGTTGGCGCGTGCCCGTCGACGACGACAAGCTCGTCGACCACGCTGCGCTGTGTCAGATGGGCGATCGGCTGGCCGCCTCGAGCGGGGCCAACATCCATGCCGTGCTGGTCGCACGCCGTGGCGAGCTGGTGTTCGAGCGCTACTTCAAGGGTACTGACGAGGTCCCCGGCATCTTCTACGGCAAGCGGGTGGAAGACGTCGCCTTCGACGCCGACACGCTGCACAACATGAAGTCGGTTTCGAAGAGCGTGGCGTCTCTCACCGTGGGAATCGCGCTCGACCGCGGCCTGATCCGCAGCGTCGACGAACCGATCTTCGGCTTCTTTCCCGAGTTGGCGGACTTGCGTACACCGGAGAAGGATCGGCTCCTGTTGCAGCACGCGCTCACCATGACGATGGGCCTGCAGTGGGTGGAGGCAACGCCGGACACCGGAGATGAAAACAACGACGAGGCGCGCATGCACCGGGCAGCAGACCCATGCCGCTACGTCCTCGGCCTGCCAGCGACCGCGCCGGCCGGCCAAGAGTTCTTCTACAACACCGGCGCGCTCACCCTCGTCTCGGCCATCGTTCGCAAGGCGACCGGACGTCCCCTGGACGAGTTGGCGCGATCAGCGTTGTTCGAGCCTTTGGGCATTGCGCCCGTCCAGTGGAGCCGGGTGAAGGGCGATACCGACGCCGGAGGAGGATTGCGCCTGCGACCTCGCGACATGGCGAAGATCGGCCAGCTCGTGCTCGCGGGCGGTCAGTGGAACGGCCGCCAGATCGTCTCGAAGGAATGGATCGAGACGTCGACGGCACCGAAGATCAAGGCGGTCGCCGACGGCTTCAACGGCCTCTACGGGTATCTCTGGTGGCTTGCTCGCTATCGAATCAACGGCCGGGAAGTGGACTGCTTCGCCGCGCAAGGTCGAGGTGGCCAGTACATTCGTATCGTCCCGGACCTCGATCTCGTCGTCGCCGTGGCGGCCGGGTACTACCAGGACTACAGCGCGCGGGCGGGTCAAGTGCAGTTCGGGGTCTTTCGCGACGTCGTGCGGGCAACGCTGGCTGCGGGTTGAGCTGAAAAGCGTCCGTGTGGGCGCTGCGCATCAGGCCGATGACGTCTAACCCTTGATTGGACGGGTTTCGGCGCCATGGCGACGCCTGGCGCCTCGTAGCAGGAGAGAGCGCGCTGGCAACACGCGTGCCCGTACGCGCTGTCCTGTCGAGCACTGGCGTCGCTTTGACGCATGCGCAAGACTGAAGTGGCATTGACCTCACGGCTGCGTGCGCGAGCTCGATGCTCGCGCCAGCGTCACCAAGCTGCGCGCGGTATGGACGGGCCGGACGGCTTGCACGGCGATCCGGAGAGAACAGCATCGAAGAGGAGACTCTCAGCATGACGACGAAACCACTTGCCGGCAACGAGCCGCGAGACCTGCGGACGCGCTTCGATCGGTGGTCGAGGCGAGCAGCCCTGGCCATCGGCTGTGCGGCCGCGGCCGCGCTGGCCGTGCCGGCCGCATTCGCCGACGACCAAGACGGCAGAAACGCAGGAATGAAATGGGTGGCCAGCTGGGCCACCGCTCCGGCCTCGTACTTCGTGTACGCGGCGCCGGTGCCGCAGAACCAGGCGCTCGGCTTTTCGCCGACCAAGTACGCTCTCGCCAACATCCAGCCCGATCTCGCGTTCCCGTTCCCCGATGCGAAGACGTCGGGTGCGACCGCGAACAACCAGACGTTCCGCTCGATCGTCAAGCCCGACCTCTGGGGGCGCACGATGCGGGTCAAGTTCTCGAACGTGTTCGGCAACCAGCCGCTCACGCTCAACGCCGTCACGCTCGGTCTGCAGGAGTACGCCGCCAACCTCGTGAAGGGCTCGGTGGTGCCAGTCAAGTTCCTCGGCTCGAGCTCGGTGACGATCCTGCCCGGGCAGGAAGTCTGGAGCGACGGCGTCGAGGTCGGCTGGGTGGGTGAGAGCGGCAACAACCCGTTCCTGCGGGGACGCAACCTGGCGGTCAGCTACTCGGTGCAGGGCGACAGCGGCCACATGACGCACCACAGCGGCGCCAACCAGACGTCGTTCATCACGCCGGCCGGCAGCGGCAACCACGCGAGCGACGAGGATGGCTTCGCCTACGAGTTCACGACGACATCATGGTTCTTCCTGACCACGCTCGACGTCATGGCCTCGAGCGACACGGTCGTCGTCTGCGCCTTCGGCGACTCGATCACCGACGGCACGCACACGACGCTCAACCTCAACGACCGCTGGTCCAACGTGCTGTCGCGAAGGCTGCACGATGCCTACGGCAACAAGGTCAGCGTCGTCAACGAAGGGATCGGCGGCAACCGCGTCATTCCACCCGTGGTCGCGAACGCCACCGCCGGCCCGGCAGCGGTCGACCGCCTCGATCGCGACGTGCTCGGGCTCTCGGGCTTGACGCACGTGATCTGGCTCGAGGGGATCAACGACCTCGGCGCAGGCTACGGCCAGGCGGCAAGCGCGACGCCGGTGATCGAGAACCCGGTCGTGCACACCCCGGCCAACATCATCGCGGGCTACCAGAACGTCGTCGCCCGGCTGCATGCGCGCGGGATCAAGGTGTTCGGCGGGACCATCCTCTCGGCGCTCGGGATGAACAATCCGCCGGAGGGCTGGGACCTGGTCAACTTCCCGACCTTCCTGGCGAGCGTCGACAACGGCCCGATCGTCGATGCCAACCGCCAGGTGCTCAATCAGTACATCCGGACGTCGGGGCTCTTCGACGGTGTCGTCGACTTCGACGCGGCGGTGCTCGATCCGGCGACCGGCAACATGAAGGCGGAGTACTTGCCGAACAGCCAGTTCACGCAGCTGCCTTGGGACTACCTGCATCCCAACCATGCCGGCTACAACGCGATGGGGATGGCCATCGACATCACGCAGTTTGCGCCGCGTCGTCTCCGGTGATCCGGTTCGCGCGTTGACCGCCGCCTGCTGCCGACTCCGCGGCAGTGGCCTGACTCTCGCGGCGTCTGCTACCGGAGTCAGGAGTGGGCACCTTTGGGGGCAACTCGATCCGGTTGCCCACTCAGAATTCGACTCCGCTCGACGTTCACACAAGGGCGATTTGGACCAGCAGCCCAAAGCCGGTTGCTCCGAGTGCGAACAGCGTGACCCGGCGGTAACTGGTGTCGCCGGTGCGCCGGTAGATGGCGATGCCGAGGCGATTGCCGACCAGCGCGAGCGGCGCTGCCACCACGAACAGGCGCCAGAAGCCGAGGCCGAAGAGCGCGGGATGTCGCGCGAGGAGCAACGCAAGCCTCACGACTTGCATCGACAGGATGAACGCCTGTGTGAGCGCGCGCCCCTGCTCCTTGCCGGCCCCCGCGAGCGCGTTCCAGACGACGAGCGCGGACCCCGGAAATGCCGAAAAGCCACCCACTAGGCCGCCGCCGCAGCGACGAAGAACGATCGAGTGGCGTTCGGTTCGCGCCTCGCGCCCGCTTTGGGTACGCGCAGCAACGACCATGTCGCATACCCGATCAGCATCAGGCCGCGCCCGATCTTGAGCTCTCGGGTGGCGAGTCCGACAGCAGCGCGATGCCGAGCGGCAGCCCGACCACTCCACCGACGAGATACGGCATCACTCCGTCGCGCCGCCTCCAGGGTGTCATGTAGCGCCGCAGATCGCTCCAAAGCGCGGCGGCTCCGAACGCCTGCGTGAGGAGCGAGAGTCCCATCAGCATCGCGACCGCGAGCTCGGGCGAGAGCACGGCGAAGCTGAGGCAGCCGATCGCCGAAAAGCCGAATCCGGATAGGCCGCTCAGGACGGCGGCGACTGCGTAGATGGTCAACAGTGCCGCGAGCGACGGGAAGTCGCTGCAGGCGATGAGTGCGCATAGTGAAGTCATCACTGGAGGTGCTCAAGAGATCAAGGCGGCCGTAGGCCGGAATACGCGTCGTTGGCGATGAGCCAGGCGGTCAGGTCGTCATAACCGCCACGGCACCGGAGCCGGCTTGGTGCGCAGGACGACCCGCGCCGTCATCTCGCGGCGCGCGAGCCGCTGCATGCCCTCGGCAAACGACGACATGGGCAGGACGCAGGGGACCTGCGGCCTGAGGATGCCTTGCTCGACGGCCGCCAGGAGTTGCTCGTCGGCAGCGCGACCTCGCTCGGGCTCGCGCTCCATCCACGCGCCCCAGTTGCACCCCACGACGCTGTAGTTCTTCAGCAGCGGGAGGTTCATGGCGAGGTGGGCGATCTCGCCGCTGGTGAATCCGATCGGCAGGATGCGGCCGCCCCACGCCATCGCCCTCGACACGGTGGCGAAGAGCGAGCCGCCGACGTTGTCGAAGAAGACGTCGACACCGCGGCCCTGGGTCAGCTCGAGCAACCGATCGCGCAGTGCTTCGCGCGAGTAGTCGATAGCGTGGGCCGCGCCCTGCCACCGCGCCATTTCGCAGCGCGCCGGCGAGCTGGCGCCGGCGATGACCGTCGCGCCGAGCTGGCGTGCGATGTCGATGGCTGCCATCCCGACGCCACCCGCCGCCCCACTGACGAACACGGTCTCATCGGGCTGCAATTGGGCGCGCGAGACCAGCGCGTAGCGGGCGGTCCCGTAGGCGTAGCGCACGGTCGAGCCGGTGTCGAAGCCGATGCCGTCCGGCAGCTGCACGACGCTGGACTCGGGCGCGACCAAGCGCTCGGCCATCGCGCCGTGCCAGACGCTGCACGCCACGCGGTCGCCGACGCGCACGCGCCGGACGGCGTCGCCGACGGCAAGCACCACCCCGGCGGCGTCGCTGCCGGGCACGAAGGGCAAGGCGGGCTTCATCTGGTAGCGGCCGGCGACCATCAGCGTGTCCATGAAGCTCACGGCAGCTGCATGGACGTCGACGAGCACCTGGCCGGGGCCGGGGACCGGATCCGCCATCTCGCCGAGCTCGAGCGCCTCGATGCCGTCGAAGCCGCGGCACACGACCGCGCGCATGTCAGCGCAGCTCCCGCACGCGAACGGTGACGACTTCGGCAGCGGCGCACTCCACCGACCCCTGGCGCACGCTGCAGGCCACGACTGACTTGCGCACACCGTGCTCGACCACGCGCGCGCTGAGCTCCAGCGGCCGCGCGATCCGTGCCGGCGCGAGGTAGCGCACGCGCAGGCTGGCGGTGACGACCGCGAACGGCGGCGCACCGCTGCTCAGGTCGTGACCGGCCTCGCGGCAATGCATCGACAGCGCTGCCCAGACCGCGTGGCAGTCGACGACCGAGGCGATCGTGCCGCCATACACGAACCCCGGAAAGCCGATGTGCTCGGGCCCGGGTTGCCAGACGCAGACCAATGCGTCGCCTTGCCATCGGCTCTTGATGTGCATGCCGTGAGCGTTGAGCGCGCCGCACCCGAAGCAATGCACCTGCAGCCGGTCCTGCAGGGCACGGCCGTCGTCGAACGGGTCGTGACTCGCGGCGGGGGCGTACGACCTCGATGGAGCGCCGATCCCGCGTTGCGCCGGTTCCATCGTCAGGCCCCCGCGGATGGCCGGCGCGGATCCGCCGTCCCCGATCGATCGTGTGTCGTTCGCCTCGCCAGACGCACGCGCGGAATCAACATGTCGACCCGCTCGCGATAGTCCCGGTATCGCTCGCCGAACCGCCGCAGCAGATCGCGCTCCTCGAACGCGATGCCGATCAGGATGTAGGCGCTGAGTCCAAGCGCGAAGAGCAGCCGCCCGGCCGTCATCACCGGCACCGCCCACAAGCTCAGCATCAGCCCGGCATAGAGCGGATGGCGCACGTGGCGGTAGAGCAGCGGCGTCTCGAACCGCGCCTCGGGCAGCGGGCGCAGCGTCACGTGCGCGAAGGCCTGCCGCAGCCCGAACAGCTCGAAGTGGTCGATGAGGAAGGTGCTGAAGAGCGCCAACGACCAGCCGAGCGCGAACAGGCTCCACAGCAGCATCGCGCCGGCGCCGTCCTCGACCTGCCACACGACCGGCGCCGTGATCGGCACCCAGAGCCCGAACATCAGCGCCAGCACGGCGCACGTGGCCAGCACGTACGTGCTGCGCTCCAGCGCCGGTGCGACGACGCGCGTCCACCGGCGCTTGAAGCCGCTCCGCGCCATCACGCTGTGCTGAATGCCGAACAGCGCGAGCAGCAGCAGATCCGTGGCGATCGCTTCCATCGTGGGCGAAGCGGCACCGGAATCGACCGACTTGGGGACAAGCACGTCGGCACTGAAGCCGATCAGATACAGCTGGGTCGCGAGGGCGGCCACGTAAGCGACCAGGCCATACAGGATCGAGAGCAATCGGCGCATGGAGACCTCCTTGCGACGGCATCGTCGCGTGGGGCCGTCCCTTCAGCGTCCCTGTGCAACGCCGCGGTGCGCGGCTATAACGGCGCGATGCCGTTGCGCTCCCGGTCGCCCTCGCTGCACCTGCAGGTGTTCGGCGTGCCCAAGACGGTGGTCGACGGACGCGAGACGCGGTTCCCGCTGCAACGCGCCTTCGCGCTGCTCGCGTATCTCGCGTTCAACACGGGCCCGTTGCCCCGCGCCCACCTCGCCGCGATGCTGTGGCCCGACGCCGACGAATCGCGGGGGCGCACGCGCCTGCGAAGGCTCGTCTACACGATCGAGGAGTCGCTCGGCGCCAGGATCGTGTCGGCCGAGGGTGATTGCCTCGCGCTCGATGGGCACGCCGTCGAGCTCGACGCGCTGACCTTCGCGCAGTTCGCGCGCGTCGCGATTGCGACGACGACGCTCGACGAGAACATGCTGTCGCAAGCCCGCGAATGGCTCGAGCAAGCGCGCCGCCCCTTGCTGCAGGGCATCGCGTTCGGATCGGAGACCTTCGACGATTGGCTGAAGGCCACCGCGATCGAGCACGAGCATCTGCTGGCGCGCCTGCTCGAGCGCGTCGTCGACGCGCTCGGCGGGCAAGGCGAATCTGCGACCGCGTTCGACCTGGCCGAAGCGCTGATTGCGCTCGACCCCTATCGCGAACCGAGCCACGTGCTGCTGATGCAGCTGCACGCCCGCCAGGGCCATGCCGCCGGCGTCGAGGCCGCGTACACGCGCTGCGCCGATCTGCTGCGTGCGGAGTTCGGCATCCGGCCTGGCCCGCAGACCGAAACGGCCTACCTGCGCATCACGGAAGACCTGAAGCGCCTCTCGGTCGACCGGGTGCAACGGCCGACCGTGCGCTTTGCGGAGAGCGGCCAGGGCGCTGTGGCCTACACGACGCTCGGCCGCGGAGAGCAGGCCCTGGTGATGGCGCCGGGGTTCGTCTGCCACATCGAGATCGCGCTCGAGCACCCGCCGTTTCGCGCCTTCGTCGAGGCGTTGGCGGATCGCTTCCGGGTGATCCTGTTCGACCGCCGCGGCGTCGGCCTCTCCGAGCGGCTGCGCGCCACCAGCACGCCCGCCGCGATGGCGGCCGACATCGCGGCGATCCTCGACCACGCCGGCGAGTCACGCGCGTGGCTCTTCGGGTCGTCCGAGGGCGGGCTCGGCGCGATGCGCTTCGCGGTCGATCGGCCGGAGCGCGTCCATGGCCTTTGTCTGTTCGGCTCGCTCGCGCGTGGCTCGGCCGCGCCTGACTACCCGTGGGCGCTGCCGGCAGCCGCCTACGACGTGTGGCTGCGGCGGCTGCTCGCCGGTTGGGGCGGACCCGTTGGCATCGAGACCTTCGCTCCGAGTCAGAAGGACGATCCGGCGTTTCGCGCCTGGTGGGCGCGCATCGTCCGGCATGCGGCCTCGCCCGGTGGGCTCGAAACGATCCTCGCCGGCCTGCGCGACGCCGACCTGCGTGCCGATCTGGGCCGGATCGGTGTGCCGACGCTCGTGATGCATCGGCGCGGCGACAGAGCAGTTCGCTTCGAAGCAGGCGAGCATCTCGCGCGGAGCATTCCGGGCGCGATGTGGCATCCCCTCGAAGGCGTCGATCACTTCTGGTGGTGCGGTGACAGCGCCCCGGTCATCACCGCGATCTTGAAGTTCGCTGCGTGACCACGGTTCGGATCGGTTGTTGGCGCGAGGCAATTGGGCGGCCTGGCGGGGCGGCTCCCGATTGGCCGGACGCGCCACGGTGCGCGGCATGGTGATTGCCGAACCCGCACGCGCTCGTTTGCGCGTCCAACCCAGGAGCATGACCATGGCAACCGCCAAGAAGACCCCAGCCAAGGCCTCGGCGACCGCCGCGGCCGCCCGAACCGACGCGACCGCGCTCCTGCAGCGCGACCACGCCGAGGTGAAGAAACTCTTCAAGCAGTACGAGAAGCTTGCCGACGCCGAGGCCGACGGCGCCGAGCGCGGAGAGCTGGCGGCACAGATTTGCGCAATGCTGACCGTCCACGCGACGATCGAAGAGGAAATCTTCTACCCGGCGGCGCGTGCGGCCGAGGTCGATGCCGACCTGCTCGACGAAGCCAATGTCGAGCATGCCTCGGCAAAAGACTTGATCTCGCAGATCGAGTCGATGAGCCCGGACGACGAGCTCTACGACGCCAAGGTCAGCGTGCTCGGCGAATACATCGACCACCACGTCCAGGAAGAAGAGGGCGAGATGTTCCCGAAGTGCCGCAAGTCGGAGATGGATCTGGCGGCGCTGGCCGAGGCATTGGCCGAGCGCAAGTCGGAACTGATGGCCGAAGCGTAGCGAAACCGGCCCATCCATCTCGCGACTTCGGCCGATTGGTGGGCCGATCCAACAAGCGGGCCGCGGACCCAAAGATGCCAATCAAATCGCCGAAAGCCGAAGGAAAGACGAGGGCAGCGCTTGCGCGCAAACGCGTACCGTCGTTGCCGCACGAAAGAGACGAGTCCGTGGGGAAGAACGACGACGCGCCGCGAAAGATCATGCAGCAGGCAAAAGCCGACATCGACAGCGGCAAAGTGGCCACGGACCGCAGTGAAGCCACCGACGCGGCATACCGCAGGCAAAAGGAAACCTAGCAGCCTTTGAGCCAACCTCGGGGTCGTGGACCTCGGCCAGATCGATCTGCTCGTGCAGGAGGGCTTCTATTCGAATCGAAGCGACCTTGTCCGCACGGCGATCCGCAATCAGCTCGCCCGGCATTCGGACGTCGTCAAGCAGACCATCACCCGGCGCAGCCTGACGATCGGCCTGCAGCAGTTCGCCAAGGCCGATCTCGAGCGCCTGCAGGCAGCCGGCGAGCGCATCCGGATCCTGGGCCTCACCGTCGAGGCCGCGTGCGAGCTCTTCGCCGAGGAGCCGGCGGTGCTGAAGCCGCTCGCGCTGCTGCGCGACACCGGCCTCGGATACCTTCGCCTCGGCCAGCCCGCGACGGAGCTTTCGGGCGGCGAGGCGCAGCGGATCAAGCTCGCCACCGAGCTTCAGAAGCAGCAGCGGGGCCGTTCGCTCTACGTCCTCGACGAGCCGACCACGGGCCTTCATCCCGCCGACGTCGACAAGCTGATGGCGCAGCTGCAAGGTCTCGTCGACGCCGGCAACACCGTGATCGTCGTCGAGCACGACGAGCGCGTCATCGCCGCCTCCGACTGGGAGATCGAAATCGGCCCTGGCGCGGGTCAGGCGGGTGGCCAGGTGGTGCGGTCCGCCGCGCGCGAACCCGTTGACGCCTGGGCATCGGCATAGCGATTGCCGAAGCGCAGGTCGGCGATCGTGCCGTCGAGAGGGGGAGACTTGGAAAAGAACATCAGATCGATCGACGGCACTCTGCGGGCGGCGATGTCGGGCCAGATCGGCTTCGACACCCTGGTCGTCGGGGCCGGCTTTGCCGGCAGCGTGCTCGCCGAGCGGCTGGCCAACGTTCTCGGCCAGCGCGTCCTGGTCGTCGACAAGCGTCCGCACATCGGCGGCAACGCCTACGACCGGCACGACGACGCCGGCGTGCTGATCCATCCCTACGGCCCGCACATCTTCCACACCAACTCGCTCGAGATCTTCGAGTACCTGTCGAAGTTCACCGACTGGCGTCCGTACCAGCACCGCGTTCTGGCAAGCGTCGACGGCCAGCTCCTGCCGATGCCGATCAACCTCGACACGATCAACCGCCTGTACGGCCTGAACCTGACGTCCTTCGAGCTGCAGGACTGGCTCGACTCGGTCGCCGAAAAACTCGATCGCGTCGAGACCTCCGAGGACGCCGTCGTCTCGAAGGTCGGCCGCGACCTGTACAACAAGTTCTTCCGCGGCTACACCCGCAAACAATGGGGACTCGACCCGTCGGAGCTCGACGCGAGCGTCACGGCGCGGGTGCCGACGCGGACCAATCGCGACGACCGCTACTTCGCCGACACCTACCAGGCGCTGCCCAAGCACGGCTACACGCGCATGTTCGAGCGCATGCTCGCGCACCCGAACATCAAGGTGATGCTCAACACCGACTATCGCGAGATCGTCGACCTCCTGCCGTGGCGCCACATGGTCTACACCGGCCCGATCGACGCCTTCTTCGACTTCCGCCACGGCAAGCTGCCGTACCGCAGCCTCGAATTCCGCCACGTCCACCTCGCGACCGAACAGTTCCAGCCGGTCGGCACGGTGAACTACCCGAACGACTACGGCTACACCCGGATCAGCGAGTTCAAGCACATCACCGGCCAGCAGCATCCGGGCACATCGATCGTCTACGAATACCCGCGCGCGGACGGCGATCCCTACTACCCGGTGCCGCGCGCCGAGAACGCCGCGCTCTACAGGCGCTACGAAGCGGAGGCCGACCGCCTCGACAACGTGACCTTCGTCGGCCGACTGGCGACCTACAAGTACTACAACATGGACCAGGTCGTCGGCCAGGCCCTCGCCGTCTTCAGGCGCTTGCAGGAGCGCGCGGCGCGAGGGCAGCCCGCCGATTCGTTGCGGGTGGTCGCCTGAATCGGCGCGGCTGAAGCGTCACTCGCCTACACGCCGCCCGGAATGTGCATCCGCGACGCCGTCGTGCACTCGGCGATCCGGTCGAGCGGGATCTTCGGCGTGCGATCGGCGCGCAGCAGGCCGTTCGCCTCCTGGAAGGTATCGGCGAACTGGGTGTAGCAAAAGCCGCTGAAGAGCGGCGTGTGCACGACGGTCTCGAGCAACCGTCCGAACATCTCGGCGAGCTCGGCGCCGTCGCGTGCCGAGCTGTAGCCCCAGGTCGGCGACGTGCCCGCGCGTTCGCCAGCGAGGGCGATGCCGCCGAACTCGGTCAGCATGATCGGCTGGCCCCGGTGCGGATAGCCGTCGAGCGTCAGGACCCGACCGCCGGGACGGCGCCGATCGAACAGCTGCTCGGTCTTGATGTCGCCGTAGCGCTGGCGCAGATGCTCGGTGTTCGCGTCGTAGTCGTGGATGCCGATGATGTCGGTCGCGCTGCTTTCCCAACCGTCGTTGCCGATCACCGGACGGGTCGCGTCGAGGGTCTTGGTGAGGTGATAAAGCGCTTCGACCGCGTGGCGCTGCGACTGCATCGCGGTGAGCTCGGGCACGCCCCACGATTCGTTGAACGGGATCCACGCCACGATGCAGGGATGGCTGTAGTCGCGCTCGATCGCCTCGCCCCACTCGCGGATCGTGCGCTTGATCGCGGTGCGGGTGAAGCGGTAGGCCGCGGGCATTTCTTCCCAGACCAGCAGGCCGAGCCGGTCGGCCCAGTACAGGTAGCGCGGATCCTCGATCTTCTGGTGCTTGCGCACGCCGTTGAAGCCCATCGCCTTGGCGAGCTCGACGTCCTTGCGCAGCGCCGCGTCGTTCGGCGCCGCCATCAGGGTGTCGGGCCAATAGCCCTGGTCGAGCACCATGCGCAGCAGATAGGGCCGGCCGTTCAGCATGAAGCGGTCGCGCAGGATCGACACCGAGCGCAGTGCCGTGTACGAGCTGAACTCGTCGATCGTCTCCTCGCCGGCGAGAAGGCGCACGGTCGCCTGGATCAACGTCGGCCGCTCCGGGCTCCAGAGCAGCTCGTTGCGAAAGTCGTCGATGCCGGGGTCGGCGAGGACGATGATCCGGTCGGCCTCGAGGTCCATCACCTGATAGCGATCGCGTGCGAGCAGCCGCTCGCCGAGGCGAAGGGTCACCTCGATCGCGAGGTCGTCGACCGGATCTCCGCTCACCCGCGCCTCGAAGCGGATCGCGAAGGTCTCCACGTGCGGAGTCCAGCGGATCTTGTCGATGTAGGTGCGGCCGACCCTCTCGAGCCACACCGTCTGCCAGATTCCGCTCGTCCGTGGATACCAGATCGCGTGCGGCTCGAGCTGCCAATCCTGCTTGCCGCGCGGCTTCGTCAGCTCGTGCGGATCGTCGACCGCCATCACCGTCAGCTTCTGCTGCCCCGAAGGATCGAGCAGCGCCGTGATGTCGGCCGAGAACGGCGTGTGACCGCCCTCGTGGGTCGCGGCGAGGCGATCGTTGATCCACACCTTGGCCGCGTAGTCGACGGCGCCGAAGCGCAGCAGGGTGCGGCCGTCGTCGGGCCGATGCTCAAACTCGCGCTCGTACCAGCAGCACGGATGGAAGCTTCGGTCATCGATTCCGCTCGCTGCCGACTCGGGCGGAAACGGCACCTCGATCGCGTGGCTCCAGCGCCCGACGTCGGTCGGATGCGTGCAACGACGCGCGTCGTCGTAGGCGAAGCGCCAGCGTCCGTTCAGCGATGTCCACCGTGACCGCTCGAGCTGCGGATTGGGATGTGCGGTTGCGTCGGTCACCGATCTCGTCTCCGAGCCGCGATGCGATCGATTCTGCGATGCGAGTGCGCGTCGTCCCGCCGACGCCGCGGCGAGGCCGGACTTTTTTGGCACCCGCGCAGCTTCAGGCGAGCGCGTCGTCGAGCCGCGGCAATCGCAGCGCGCTGCCCGGAGTCGACACCCGTCGCGGCGTTGCTCCGGACGGCACGGCGAGGACGGCGTCGATCGCATCGACGATCGTCTCGGCCGCCGCGTCCCACGAGTAGCCGGCGACGCAGGCGCGCATCGCCGATTCGCGTGCCGCCCGGGTCGCGTCACTTTCACCGAGCGCAGCGCGGCAGGCAACGATGAACGCGTCGGGCGTCTGGGCGATCGCGACCAGCGCGCCGAACAGGGCCTCGACGTCATGGATCGGCGTCGAGACGACGGGCTTGGCCGCAGCCATGTATTCGAGCGTCTTGGTCGGGCTGATGAACTCGGTCGATTCGTTGCGCGCGAACGGCATCAGGCAAACGTCCCAGCCGGCAACGATCTGCGGCAGGATGGCGTAGTCCTGCTGGCCGAGCCAGTGCAGGTTGTCGCGTCGAGGCAGACTCGCCGGATCGATCTTCACGACCGGCCCGACCATCACCACCTGCCAGCCCGGATCGGCGTCGGCGATGCGGGCGACGAGGTCGAGGTCGAGGCGCTCGTCGATGACGCCGAAAAAGCCCAGCCGAGGTGCTGCGATGCGGCCTTGCAGCGCGACGGCGCGGCGCACGGCGAGCGCATCGGCGCTGGCGCGAGCGGGTGCGTAGTGTGCTGCGTCGACGGCGCTCGGCAGGCAGAGCACGTTGGGGTTTCGATCGCGCTTGGCTGCGTAGAGCCGGGGGCCGCCGGTCGTCACGAGGTCGGCCCGCTCCAGCAGCGCGGCCTCGCGCTCGCGCAGTTGCGACGGCGCGTTCTTGAACGCCGCGAGCTCGTCCATGCAGTCGTAGACGACGGCTCGCGGCGACAGCGCGTCGAGCAGCGGCAGCGCCATCGGCGTGTAGAACCAGACCACATAGTCCTCGATTCCGGTCTCCGCCAGATAGTCGGCAACGAGACCGCGCAGCACGGCCAGCTGCTCGTCGTGAAAGCCGGCGGCGCGGAGCGACGTGTGCGCGCGCAGCACCTCGACGCCAGGGCATGGGCTGGAGCGTTCGAGGCGGGCCGGCCCGTCGCCCGGCACCGGCTCTTCGACGAAGACGACCGGATGGCGGCGCGCCAAGCGCGAAAGCAGATGCTGCGGCCGCTGGAAGACGAAGGCCCAACGCAGATGCGAGAAGACGATGAGATGCGACATGCCTGGATCGAAGATGTGGGTCGGCTGCGAGGCAACGGGCGTGCCGAGTCTTCGACCTCAGGTCGCGACGCGCCGCCGCCGCTCGACCGCGCAAATGTCGCTTTCGACGACGTAGCGCGTCAGCGCATCGTCGAGCGTGGGAAGCAAGGAGGCCCGCTCGCTGCCGAGCACGCCGTAGCGGGGTCGGGGGGCCACCTCGCCGGCGCCGGCGCCACTCGTCCGGCGCAGCGTCGACACGTCGACCGCGGCAGCGCCGGCGGCACGTTCGACAAGCTCGGCCCAGCTGACATCGCCCTGGTTCGCGAGGTGCCACAGCCCTGCCTCGCCGTCGACGAGCAGATCGAGGCAGGTCTCGACCAGATCGGGCACGTAGGTCGGCGAGACACGCACGTCCGCGGCGGCACAGAAGTCGTCGCCGCGCATGAGGGCCGCAAGCGCACGCGTCACGAAGTTGTGCGGATCCGCAGGGCCGAAGAAAGCGCTCGTCCGAACGACCATGGCGTGCGGGCAGAGGGCCAGCGTGTCGCGTTCTGCAGCGGCCTTGCTGTGGCCATAGACATTGAGCGGCGCGACCGGATCGCTCTCGACCCACGGCCCCGCGCCGTCGCCGCCGAAGACCTGGTCGCTCGAGAACGTCGCGAGCCGAATGTCGTGCGCGGCGCATTGCGCGGCGAGCACGGCCGGGCCGACCGCGTTCTCGCGAAAGCAGCGCTCGACGTCGCTCTCGGCAGCGTCGATGCGAACGTAGCCGCTGGCGTTGACGATCGCCCATGGACGCCAGCGCGCGATCGCCGCGGCGACCGACGCCGGATCGGCAATGTCCATCGCGGCGCGATCGAGCAAGCGGTACGCGAGGTTGCGTCGGGCACAGCACGCGGCGAACGCACGGCCGAGCGTGCCGCTCGCGCCGCTGATCAGGATCGGCGCGGCCGAAGCGCCAACGAGCGGTCGATAGCCAGCGAGCCGCGTGATCGCGCTTGGCGGTGCGACCGGCTTGGCGATGAAGCGTTCCGCGCTGCGCCACCAGCCCTCGCCTTGCAGAACCGGATGCGCCGGCACGCGATCAGCGGCGAGGTCTGCGATCAGGCCGGCGAGCGCGGTCGCGCGCGGCGGCGACGAGCGGACATCGTACGGGCCCGCTTCGTAGTAGCCGCGGCATTCGCCGAGCAGGCAGTTCCAGTCGAACGCGCCGAGCAGCGCCCAGGCGGTGACGGCGCGGACGTCGGCGCCGCCGGCGCGCGCCTGCTCGGCCCCGCGCCAGATGTCGACGAGCCAGCGCAGTTGATCTTCGCGGCGCGCATCGATGTGGGCCTCGGTCACGGCCAGCGGAATGGCATAGCGTCGCCACGCTTCGTCGAGCAGCGATGCAATCGTGGGCACCGGGGTCGCGAGGACGCGGACCGACTCGATGTCGACGAATTCCGGACGCGGCGCGCCGCTGCAGCGCCGTGGATAGCGGTGCAGGCGATGATCGAGCCAGCGATCGCTGGTCACGTAGTGGTTCACGCCGATGATGTCGGGACGACATGGGTTTTCGGCGAACCAGCGGATCTCCGCCGCCGTGCCGCCGCTGTCGCGAAGGTAGTCCCAGAGGGCATGGCGCTCGTCGACGCGTCCGCAGAGCAGATCCCACGCGAGCCAGCGGCGCTGGTTGTAGAACTCGACGACGGCGGCGAGCGGAGCGGTACCGTCGGTGCGACCGAGGTCGTCCGTCTGCACGAGTTGCGCCGCCGGATGGCTGCGGCGGATCGCCGCCATCGCGAGCACCGTCGCGCGGCATTGGTTGAGAACCGCGCGAACGAAGGCGCGGTCGTCGCGCGCGTGGGGATACCACAGGCCGTACAAAGCGCTGAAGCGCGCGGTGGTGAGCGGTTCGTTGATCGGGGTCCAGCAGCGAACCCACGGATAGCGCGCGGCGACCGCACCGGCGTACTCGGCGAGCGCCGGTGCGAATCCCGGGTCGAGCAGGTCGGTGTGCGGCGGCCCGCTGCCGTGGTGGACGAGGCCGACGATCGGCTCGACGCCCAGCCTCCTCAACTCCGTGAGGCCGCGGTCGGCACGCGACCAGTCGGCCGCGGCCGTGCCGCCAGGAGCGGTTTCTTCCCACAGCACCGGATAGCGAAGGGTGCGCAGGCCGAGCGCTGCGAAGCGCGCGAGGTCGTCGGCGCGGCCATGGTGCCCGCTGCGGTCGAGCTGGGTGAAATACCGGTCGCCGACGCGGTTGATCGTGCATTCGATGCCACCCCACATCGCGAGCGGGCGGAACCGTGGTGCGCGCGAAGCGGCCGCGCCGCGCGGCGTGGCGGCGCTGACTCGATCCGGCTGGCAGTCGCTTGGGCTGGCGTCTTGGTCATCGGTCTTGAACATTGCTCGTGCGTGGGTGAGGTCGATTCGCGGAGGCAATCGGCGCACCGCTGCCCCAAAGCTGCTCTCACCACCGCACGTCGGGACGATGAGGCGCGCAGGGCCGTTCTAGAGGCGTCTGCCGCCGTGCCATCCTGCCGACATCCGCGGTATGCGCAGCGAAGCGACGGCAAAAACCGCGCCGAGCAGCGCTCCGGAGATCACGTCGAGGACGACATGCTGTTTGATGAAGAGCGTCGACAACACGATCGCGGAGCACCAAATCCAGTTGCCGATGTGCAGGAGCGCCGGGGCACCGATGCGTCGCCCGATGTCCTGGAGGCGGAGCATCGTGAATGTCGCCGTGGCCACGTGCATGGACGGGAACGCGTTGCCTGCGGCATCCATCCCCTGCAGCACGGAGAAACCGGCGTATCCGGACGGGTCGACGCCGGTCTGCGGAATGGTGGTGGGCCAGAACAGAAAGATGACCAGACCTGCGGCGCACAACCCGCCGATCCAGCACCCGTAGGCGAGCAGTCCGCGCAGGTCCGGTTGCAATCCGGGGCCGGCTCCCACGTACAGCCACAGCGTGAGATAGACGAACAGCGCCGCAGGCTCGAACGGGATGGCGTGATCGAGCGCGGTGAGAGGCATCGTCGTCACCGCGTACGCCGGGTGGTGCAGAAGATGGAGATAGGCAAGGAGGAACAAGCCGATTCCCACCGTCGTGCCGAGAACCTTCAGAAGCAGATGACAGCGCATGCGCACTGCCAAGGCCGTTGTCCAAGGCGCGAAACGGGGAGACGCCACGGACGGAACGGGCGCGACCGGCCCAGAACGACGCGCGTCTTGCCTGGTCCCGGTCGGCACTTCGGTCGCCGGTGCACCGGGCTCGCAGAGGCCGCCAACCTTGACGGCCGGGTGATCGCCGTCGAGCAGGTCGAGCGCGCTTTCGTCGGATGTGGGCCGTTCCATGAGGGATTCGCGTCATGGGGCTGAATCTCTCCCGTGATCGCCGGTCGATCATCGTCGCGATTCGAGCACTGAGCGCGATCTGGGCGAGAACCGGCGTCGGCAACAAGCGTGCCGCAAAGGCGACGACCCGACCCGGCCCGGCGCTGAGGCTCGTTCTGCTATTGCTTGGTGGCGACCGGGAGATCGCCGGCATCCGCCGGCCTGGCGGGCTCTTTCGCTTCGGCAGCCGGACCCGAGGAAGGCATTCCTTCATCGTCGATGGAGTGCGTCTCCTTCTTCGTGCCACTCGCTTTGGCGCGCTCCGACAGGCGAAGGTAGAAGGTCGCGACGTCGCGCAGGTCCTGCTCGTCGAGATCTTCGATCCCGATCATTCGGTTGCTCGCGTTGCGGCTGGACGCGAGCAGCTCGTTGAGCTTCAGATGGACCGCGACGCTGTCCTTGTTCTGGCTTTGCTGGATGAGAAACACCATGAGGAACGTGACGATCGTCGTCCCGGTGTTGATGACAAGTTGCCAGTTTTCCGAGAAGTGAAAGACCGGACCGACGGCACCCCAGATCAAGACCGCGAGCAGCGCAGCGCAGAAGGCAGCGGGAGAGCCGGCCCAGCGCGTGATCCTGCTTGCGAAGTGGTCAAACTTCGTCAGGAGGGGCGAGCGTTCGGCGTAGTACGCGCTCGTTGTCGTCGGCATGGCACCGAGTGCGTCCGAGCGACTGGGCGGGCTCTTCTGGGATGTCATGAGTTCTCGAAAGTGAACTGGAGCACCGGTCCGACCGCTTCGATGCTAGGCATCGGGCTTCAGGACGACCTTTGTCCAACCTTCCTTGCGCTGATCGAAGTTCTCGTACGCCTGTGGTGCCTGCTCGAGCGGTAGCTCGTGCGAGACGATCCACGAGGGCTTCACCTTGTCCTTCTCGATCAAACGGCTGAGCAGGCGGTTGTAGGCTTTGACGTTGGCCTGGCCGGTGCCCATGCTCTGCCCCTTGAACCAGAAGGAGCCGAAGTCGAACGCCATCCGGCCCCGTTTCTCGAGCTTGTCTTCGGCATTGGGATCCTCGGGAACGAACACGCCGACGACGCCGATGCGGCCTGTTGCCTTCACGGTCTGCACCAGGTTGTTCATCGTCAGGTTCGGGACCTCCTCGCGGTGCATGTTGCAGCACTGGTAGCCGACGCATTCGCAGCCGCGGTCGGCGCCCTTGCCGCCGGTCAGCTCCATGATCTTCTCGACGCCGTCGCCGTCGGTGTCGTCGATGGCGATCGCGCCGAGCGTCTCGGCGAGCGCGAGCCGGTCCTTGTGCGTGTCGACGACCATCACCTGGCTCGCGCCCTTGATCGTCGACGACAGCGCGGCCATCAGGCCGACCGGCCCGGCACCGTAGATGACGACGCTCTCGCCGGGCTTGACGCCGGCCAGCTCGCTCGCGTGGTAACCGGTCGGAAAGATGTCGGCGAGCATCACGTAGTCGGTCTCCTTGTCCGCGGCGTCACGCGGGAGCACCAGACAGTTGAAGTCGCCGTAGGGAACGCGCAGCAGCTCGGCCTGGCCGCCGCTGTACGGGCCCATGCCGGCAAAGCCGTACGCCGCCCCGGCCATGCCGGGGTTGCACGTCAGGCAAAAGCCGCTCAGGCCCTTCTCGCAGTTCTCGCAAAAGCCGCAGCCGATGTTGAACGGCAGGCAGACGCGGTCGCCGACCTTGACGCGGTCGACCGCAGCACCGACGCCGACGACGACGCCGAGGTTTTCGTGGCCGAGGATCCGTCCGGGTTCCATGTCGGTCCGGCCTTCGTACATGTGCAGGTCGGAGCCGCAGATGTTCGTGCTGGTGATCTTCACCAGGACGTCGGTGGCGCGCTCGATCGTCGCGTCGGGCACATCGTCGACGCGGACGTCGCGCGGCCCGTGGTAGACAAGGGCCTTCATGCCGCCACCTTCTTCGCTGCCTTGGCTGCGCCGCCCTTGGGCTTGGCGTCGCTGCCTCTCGCGAGCTGCTTCTTGCGCTGGTACAAGGGCACCGCGAGCGCGCGGAGGTCGAGCGCCGCCTGCTGCGCCTTCAGGAAGATCTGCTCGCGCTCCTCGAGGACGTGCTGGTCGATCGCCTTGGCGAGCTCCTTCACCGTCGCGTCGTAGTTGTCGGCCGACGACTTCATGCCCTGGATCCGGGCGATCAGCTCCTTGGCTTCGGCGTGCTCTGCGAGCGCCTCGTCCATGAGCGCGTCGTCGCCGATCGCCTCGCGCACCGCCGGATAGAAGATCTCTTCCTCGATCTGCGCATGCACCGTCAGCTCCTGGCAGATGCGCTCGGCGAGGGTGCGCTTGGCGGCGGCCGGTGCAGCGTCCTCGCAGAGCGCGTCGTAGTCGATGAAGAGTAGCTTGACGAACTTGTGGTCGGCGTCGAGCAGGTCGATCGCGTTGTCGTAGGGGATGGCTTGTTTCATGAGCGGTTGTCGTCCTTGGGCTGCACTGCCTCCGGGGTTCCCCGGTCGCACCAGCGCACTGATGCGCACGGATGCGCTCGGGGGAGAAGCGACAGTCGGCAACGAACGTGCCGGACACGCTGACGTTGTCTCTCCCGCACGGCCACCGCTCGTGCGGACGGGTCAGGACACCGATTCCCCCAAGGTGTCCGAGGCAGTTGCGCCGCGTTCACCCGCAGGCTTCTCCGCGCCGACGGTCGTGTCCTTGCGGGTTTGTCGTTCGAGCTCCGCGTTGACCTCCGCACCCAAGAGAACCGAGAAGGCAGACAGAAGAAACCAGGCCAAGGCAAGCACGATCATGCCGACCGAGCCATACGCCTGGTGGTAGCGATGAGAGCCCGCCACATACCAGGCCAAGATTCCTGAGCCGGACAGCCACAGCGCCGTGGCGAGAAGTGCACCCCAGCTGATCCAGGACCATCGCGCCTGCGCGCGGCTCGGGCCGTATCGGTAGAAGACGAGCAGTGAGAGCCAGAACATCGAGGCCACAACCGGCCAGCGGGCATAGAACACGAATCGCTGGAGCAGCGGCGTCAGATCGAGCCAGCGTGTCAGGATCGGCAGGCTCGTCAAGGCGAATGCGACGCAGAAGGCGATTGCAATGGCCCCGAGCGTCAGAAGCAGGGCAACGGCGGTGCGCTGGAGAAAGGAGCGCTTCTCCTCCTCACCGTACGCCAGGTTCAGCGCCCGCATGAGCGCCGTGACCCCGAGCGACGCGCCCCACAACGTGACGAGCGCTCCCCCTGCAACACCAAGGCCGAGCCGAGAGCGATCCGACTGGGCAAGGCCACGGATCAACGCCGTCAAGAGGAGCGTTGCTTCGGGCTGCAGCTGCTCCTGCGCGAAGCCGAGCTGCTCCGATACTTGGGGCACGTCGAAGACCATTCGGTAGATGCCGAACAGCGCCAGCAGTCCCGGAAAGGTGGCGATGAGCGCATAGAACGCGACGCCAGCGGCGGTGATCGAAAGATTGTCTTCGGCGATCCGTCGCTTGACTCTGAAGAGAACGTCCTTCCAACCAGAGGCGGGGATGTCGCCCGGGCGAGCCGCTTCGCGCCCCCGATCGAGTGTTCTGGATCCCAAGCCCGTCCCCGATTTGAGCGCACGCGCTGACTAGTGCATCGATGGTCGCCGGCTCGCGAACCAGGTGAGCATTTCTTCGAGCTCGCTTGACTTGTCGAACACCGCATCCGCCCCGAGCTCTTGGCAGCGAGATCTCATCTCGGGTGTGGCGTAGTTCGTCAGCACGACGCGCCGCGGGGGATTCGCGTACGCACGAATCGCCTTCAAGACCCCGAATCCCGAGCCCGAGCGAAGAAACACGTCGACGATCACGACGTCGCAGCCATTCGTTCGTGAATCCATCCACTCGATCGCGACGCGCGCTTCCGCTGCACAGCCCACCACTTGGACTCCGGCTTCCTGCTCGAGAGCATCGATCAGGCTTTCGCGAACGACGGGGCTGTCTTCGATCACGAATGCTCTCAGTTTTTCCATGGGCCTGCCTTGAGTGCCAGAGTCGCACCTCGGCGCATCCCGCGGAATCAGCGGCCGCATCGACCTTCTGTAGGTGTAAGGCTTGCAGGGCCTTCGGCCGCGACCGAGGCCGGCGTGGGTCGCGTTGCCGTGAGGGCGGAACCGAGGCGCCGGTCGCAACCCTCCTCGATCGACCGGATCTCACAGCTCTGTCCCGCGAAGCGTCTTCGATGAGACGCTGGCCTTCCGTCGCTAGGCGGCTTTGCGGGTTTCGAGGATCTCGTTCGCTTGTCGGCGTCCCAGATTCCTGAGCGCAAAGATGGCCGGCAGGTGCTGTGCGCGCGGGCGTGCCTTGCCCTCCTCCCAGTTGTAGATCGACTGCGCCGACGCGCCGATGAGAAGGCCGCATTCGGCGGCTGAGAGGCCGAGGCGTTTGCGCTGAGCGGCAATGCTCCGCGCGCTAAAGCGAGTGCCAGGCGAGACAAGGTCTTCGTTCGCTGCAGCGGGCGAGGAAGACGCCCCGGCCCTGCCAGCTCGGCGAAGGCCGCGCTCGAGTTCCTGGACTCGGCGTTTCAGGGCTGCAATCTCGGAGCGGTAGCTTGTCGAGGACTTCTTGAGGGAAGAGGTTTCGCGGCGAATCTCCTTGCGGGAGATGCGCGAGATTTCATCCTTGAGGACAGATGCGATATTCGGCATGAGTTGGCGTGTAGTGGAAACGGCCAGTCATCTTAGGGTCTCGCGAGTCGAGCGATGCCACGCGGCGATCATCTCGGGACCACGTCAAACGCACCCGCATTTGCCCACTCGCACGAGGCGGTTTTGCCCGCCCGCCGTGGCGACGTGCTAGGCGGATCGCCATTGATACCAACTGACACGTTTACGAAGCGCGCCGCACGAAGGATCGACGCGGGATCGCGTTAGAAGGTCGGGCGACCCGGCGTTTCCCGGGAGACCTGTACCGATCCGATCCCGATGCCTTTCTCCGTTTCGCTTCCCCGTTCGACCGACCTCCTCCTTCGCACCCGAGTCCTCCCGGCTTCCCTGACGACGATCGCCCTCGCGGCGTCTTGCGCGGCGATGGCACAGACGGACTCCGGCTCGGGATCCTGGCAGCTCTATTGGGTTCCCAGAAACCAGACCCTCGCGACCTACAGCGACTTCGATGCGTGCCGGCGGGCCGCGAACCTCACGAGCAACCTTTCGTGCAGGCCCGCCACGCCCGCGACCAACACGACGCCGACACCGCCGGTGATGCAACCCCTGGACGTCAAGCCGCCGACGATGAACAACGCGTTTCACATCGACGCTTCGAGCCTCCCCGAGGCCGCGGTCGGCGTCGCCTACGACCGCGTGCAGCCGACCGCTGAGGTGGCGCCGCCGTCGGACATCGGCGCCTTTCGCATCCCGTGCAGCTTCTCGCACATGGCGTTCGACGATCCCCTCGTCTACCCCGGCGTTCCCGGCGCTGCGCACCTGCACACGTTCTTCGGCAACACCGCGACGAGCGCGACGAGCACCGCCGAGTCGATCCGCACCAGCGGCGACTCGACGTGCCTCGGCGGCACGATCAACCGCAGCGCGTACTGGGTGCCGACGATGATCGACACGGCGACCCGCACGCCGATCGTTCCCGACGTCGCGGGCATCTACTACAAGCAGGGCTACACGCTCAATCCGCCGACGATCATCCAGCCGCTGCCCGTCGGCCTGCGGATGATCGCGGGCGATCCGACGAACAACAAAGCCGGCAGCCCGGTCGCGCTCTTCAAGTGCATCGGCGGCCCGAACAACTCGAACGACCAGTACGGCTCGTCGATCCCGAACTGCGACGCCGGCGCGCAGGTCTATCAGGTGGTCGTCTTCCCGCAATGCTGGGACGGCAAGAACCTCGACTCGCCCGATCACAAGAGCCACATGAGCTACGTCGTCGCCGCGGCGTCAGGCTCGGGGTTCAGGTGCCCTTCGACGCATCCGGTCGCGATTCCCGAGATCACGTTCAACATCATCTACACGGTGCAGACGGCGAACGCGGCGAAGGCCTGGCGTCTCTCGTCCGACACCTACGACATGAGCCTGCCGGGCGGCTACTCGTCGCACGCCGACTGGGTCAACGGCTGGGAAAAGGCGATCTCCGACGCGTGGGCCGCGGGCTGCGTCGAGGCGCGCCGCGACTGTCACGCCCACCTGCTCGGCGACGGCCGGATGATGTACTGAGCGCGCGCCGCGCTACTGGGTCGGCGGATAGAGGAAGGTCTTGGCGACGGGAGCCCAATCGTTGCCGAGCATCCGCCACTCGAGCACCGCGTCGGGCGGCGCGTGCTCGACCGAGATGGTGTAGAGGCGCCCGATGTCGAAGTCGAGCGTCGACTTGACGCGCGCGGCGGTGAGGTAGACCTCGCCGCCGCCGCGGACGCGGAACTCGTGCTTGCCCGGCATCATCGACGCGACCCAGCCCTTGCCGTCCTTCAGACCGGTGCCCGGCGCGAGCTGGCCGCACGTGCCGTTGGCATGCGCCCGTTGCGCCTCGACGTCGCTCGGCGCCGGTGCGCGCGCCCACGCCGACGCAGCGAGGGCGACGGCGAGGGCCGGCAGGGCGCGCGTCGGGCGAGCGCGCGAACGGTCGAGCGGTTGCATCGCTCGACCTTAGCGCAATTCGCCGCTCAGAGAAGCGACTCGATCGGCAGGATCGAGAGGATCTGCACACCGAAACGCTTGAGGCCGCTCGTCTCGGGCTCGTGGTCGTGGCGCTTCTCGTCGCCCGATGCGCTCCGCTCGATCCATTGCAGGCCGTCGCCTTCGGCAGCGAGGCGGACTTCATAGGCGCGAAGCGGGACGATCGAATCGAACGCCGCCGCGAGCCGGCCGGCGAGCGCAGCGCTCTCGATCACGACGCCGAGCTCGGTGTTGAGACGTGCCGAGCGTGGATCGAAGTTGAACGAGCCGACGAAGATCTTCGTGCCGTCGACGGCGTACGTCTTCGCGTGCAGGCCGGACGCGCTGCCCGAGCCGGTGCGGCTTTCCTCGACCCGCGCTGTCGCGGCGGCCGGCTTCAGTTCGTACAACGTGATGCCGGCGAGCAGCAGGTCGCGGCGTCGCTTCATGTAGCCGGCATGGACGGCGCTCACGTCCGACGCGGCGAGCGAGTTGGTGAGGATGCGGACGCGAACGCCGCGGCGCGCGAGCTCGGTGAGCGCTGCGGTGCCGTGGTCGCCGGGAACGAAGTACGGCGAGACGATGTCGAGCGAACGCTCCGGGCGTCCCATCGCGCGCATCAGCTCGGGAAAGAGAAGCACGTCGCTGCGGTTCGACGCGTCGAGCGTCTTCGCCGGATCGTCGGTGACGACCCGCGCGGCGGCCCAGTCGATCGCGAGCCGCCGCGCCTGCAGCTCCTCGACGAGCGACGACTTGCGTACCGCCTCGAGATATTCGATCGATGCCGGGTCGGCGCGCATCGCCGTGAAGCGGGCTTCGAGCTCGTGCGCGCCGTCGACTCCCGGCGTGCCGACGAACGCCGCCGCCGGATACGCCGACGCGCTGTTCCAGTAGCGGTCGAACTGCGCCGACGTCTCCTGCACCGCGGGGCCGACGCCGAGCACGTCGAGATCGGCGAAGTCGGCGCCGTCGCCGGCGGCGAAGTACTCGTCGCCGATGTTGCGCCCGCCGACGATCGTCGCGACGTTGTCGGCGGTGAACGACTTGTTGTGCATGCGCCGGTTCAGGCGGCCGAAGTCGGTCAGGAAGCCGAGTGCGCGGGCGCTGCGCTGCACGAACGGGTTGTAGAGCCGCACCTCGATGTTGGCATGCGCGTCGAGCGCGGCGAGGATCGGATCGAGCCCTTTCGTGTTGACGTCGTCGAGGAGAAGGCGGACGCGAACGCCGCGCTCGGCGGCACGCCAGAGCGCCTCGAAGAGGAGGATCCCCGCGCGGTCGTCGTGCCAGATGTAGTACTGGGCGTCGAGCGAGCGCTCCGCCGCCGCGGCGAGCACCACTCGCGCCGCGAATGCGTCGCGCGGCTCGGGGAGCGCGTGGAAGCCCGAGGTGCCGGCGGGTGCGGCCGCGACCAGCGGCGCGACGCCCCTGCCGAGACGCGTGTCGTGCGCGTCGGCGATCGCGGTGGAAGTGACGCGGTCCTCCGGCACAGGCGGCAGGGCGGCGCAGCCGATGAGGAGCGCGCCGAGCGAAGCGCTCGCGAGGCGCCTAGCGGTGGATGGCAGCGTCAACGGCGGCGAGGAACTGTTCGTCCCCGAACGGCTTTCGCAGCAGCGCCGTCGCGCCGCCCTCCATCGCTTGGGCGAGGTCGTCGCGGTCGTCGAGCGCCGTGATGAAGACGATCGGCAGGTCGATGCGCTGCTCGTTCAGCCAGGCCTGGACGTCGAACCCGGTCATCCCCTGCATGCGGATGTCGAGCACCAGGCACGCAGGCTGGTGCGTCGCCAACGACTTCAGGAACTCCGGCCCCGAACCGTAGGACTCGACTTCGTAGTGCGCCGAGCGCAGCAGGCGCGTGAGCGCCTTGCGGATCGGAAACTCGTCGTCCACGACCGCAACGATGGCCGCCGTCTGTTCCATGGGTCCCCGACGAATCTGGACCCCGAAACAATAGGCGCCGCCGAACGGGGCGCCTATAGGACCTTGGACCCTGTTCGGGCCCGGCCCGAGTCAACGGGTCCTGAGGACGCCCATCCGCTCGACCAGCCGGGCGAGCTGCGCCAGCGACTTGACGTTCATCTTGTTCATCATCCGGGCGCGATGCACCTTGATCGTCTTCAGCGCCGTGCCGAGCTCGTCGGCGGTCTGCTTGTTGAGCCGGCCGGCGACGACGCGGTCGAGGACCTGGCGCTCGCGCGCGGTCAGGCTCGCGAGCCTTTGTCGTCCGACGATCAGGTCGGCGTTGTCACGGCGGAAGGCGCGGTCTGACTCGATCGCCTCGGCGACGCTCGCGAGGAGCTGCTCGCCGTCGACCGGCTTGCAGAGGAAGTTGCTCGCGCCGGCGCGCATCGCCCGCACGATCGTCGGCGGGTCGCTGCGGCCGGTGAGGAAGATGATCGGCAGCGGCATCCCGGATTCGACGAGGCGGCGTTGCACCTCGAGGCCGTCGATTCCCGGCATCGCGAGGTCGAGGATCACGCAGCCCGCAGCCGCCGGGTCGTGCACGCGCAGGAACTCCTCGGCCGAGTCGTACGTCTCGCTTGCCCAGCCGGCCGAGCGCAGCAAGCGCTGGAGGCTGCGCAGCACCGAGGGATCGTCGTCGACGATGAAGACGGTCGGCCCTTCGTGGCCCATGTCAGCTCTCCTTGACGGCGACAAGCCCCGTCGCCCGTGGTCGATCGGTGGCCGGCGGCGAAACGGTCGGCACGCGCGGGATCGTGAACGTGAACGTCGCACCGTGCACGTCGTTGTTCTGGCACCAGATGCGGCCGCCGTGGGCGCTGACGATGTTGCGCGAAATGACGAGCCCGAGCCCGATGCCGAGCGCCTTGCTCGAGACGAACGGCTCGAAGATCTTCTCGATGCGGGCCTGCGGGATGCCCGGCCCGCCGTCGACGACCGCGATCGCGACCTCGCCGTCGCTGGCGGCCGTCGCGCGGATCACCAGCCAGCGCGCCCAGCGCTCGGAATGCGCCATCGCCTCGCACGCGTTGTAGATGAGGTTGAGCAAGACCTGCTGCAGCTGCACCGGGTCGCCATGCACCGCCGGCAGCATCGGGTCGAGCTCGAGCGTGACGCTGACGTTGCGGCTGATCAGCTCGCTGCGCAGCATCCGGACGACGTCGCGAACGAGGGTGCCCACGACGATCGGCTCGCTCTTCGATTCGCCGCGCTCGAACAGCGCGCGCAGCCGCCAGATGATCTCGCCGGCGCGCTGGTCGTCGGCGACGATGTCGCGCAGGATCTCGCGCAGCGTCTCGAGATCGACCGCCGGCGCCGACGCGAACCGGAGCGCCGCCTGCGCATTGCTCAGGATCGCCGTCAGCGGCTGGTTGAGCTCGTGGGCGATCGAGCCCGACAGCTGGCCGAGCATCGCGACGCGCGAGAGGTGCGCGAGCTCGTTGCGGTTGACCTCGGCATCGAGCTCGGCGCGGACCGGCGCGGTGATGTCGGACGTCACACCCCACATGCTCGCCGGCTTGCCGCGACGGTCGAGGCGGACATTGCCGTGCGACGCGACCCAGCGCACTTCGCCGTCGCTGCGGACGATGCGATGGCGCAGCGCGTAGTCGCCGCCGCGCTCGCGAGCAGCGCCGATCGCCGCCGCGACGGCGGCGCGATCGTCGGGGTGGACGAGATCGAGCCGCTGCGGCAGATCGGGCACGTCTTCGGAAGCGATGCCGAGGATCGCACGGTGCGCGTCGTTCGCCCACGGCCGGTCGCGCTTCAGGTCGCGCATCCACAAGCCCACGCCGGCAGCGGCCGCGGCCATGCGCAGCAGTTGCTCGGTGCCAAGCAGCTCGGCGTCGATGCGTCGACGGTTGCGATGCTCGAGCGCGAACGCGGTCACGAGCGATGCGATGACGAGCGCGAGCGAGAGCGAAGCGACGACGTGCCAGGGGTCGGCTTCCCAGATCGCCGGCAGGCGTGCGCCCGCGGCCGACGCCTGCGCCTGCGCGGACCACGCGGGCACGAGCGTCGCTCCGAGCCCGGCGGCTTGCCGCGCGCGCATGCGAAGGCGCCGTCCGAGGAGCGCGGGCCTTGCCGCAGCTTCGCTCCCGGGGGAGCGCGGCAGGGCCGCCGCCAGCGTGGCGGGCGCTGTGCGCACCACGCCGCCACCGGATCTGACTGCGCTCATCCGACTCCCCAACGACACGCAGACGAGCGTTCGCGCATCGTCGCCTTACCTCCAGCTTTTTGGGCAGCAGCATCGCCGTGCTGTTGAAGCGACGAACGCGGCCGGAGGCTCGCGTCCCGTCATCGCCCGACGCTTCGAGTGTCGCTCCGGAGGGGGCATCTTTCAATGACATCGGCTATGCACGCGTTTGCCGAGGTCGAGGCGGTCCCCGGGGTGTCGGCGGGCGCGCGCAGCCGGGTTGGCTGTCGTTGTTGCGCCGCAACAGCCCGCGCGAGCCCGTCGACGCCGCGTGCGTCGGCGCAGCGCATTTGCCGCAAGATCACGGGCGGGACCGCGATGGGCCAAGGTCCAATGGTCGCTTCGCAGGGCAGTCGCTACGGTTCGCAATGGAGCCGAGCGGCCCCCGAGCGGCGATCAGGATCTCGCTGGCCCGGGCGGGCAGGTCGATAACGAGGAGGTTGCATGAATCGGAATTCGGGGCGGTTGTTCGCGTGCGCGCTTTCGGTGATCCTGCCCATGCTCGCGGCGACGCCGGCGTCGGCCCAGCAGCCCTACGCGCAAGGTCTGATCGAGAACCCCTTCGTCGCGAATCTCGGGATGTTCATCGTTGGCAGCGACCTCAAGGCGCGGCTGAACGGATCGTCGACGACCAATCCCGACGTCGACTTCAACGACACCTTCGGCACCGGCTCCGACGAGACGCGCGTCCGGCTCGATCTGCTGTGGCGAATCAACCCGAAGCACCACGTCCGCTTCTTCTATTTCGACAACGACATCACGCGCAATCGCGTCCTCGACCGCGACGTGCAGTGGGGCGACACGGTCTATCACGTCGGCGCCAACGTCGAGTCGAACGTCAAGATGAAGGTGTACGAGCTGGCGTACGAGTACGCATTCATGCACCAGCCGACCTTCGAGCTCAACGGCTCGCTCGGCATCCACTACACCGACCTGCGGGTCAGGCTCGCCGGCAACGCGACGACGGGCGGCGGCGCGACGGCGGCGTTCGTCACCGAGGAGCGCAAGCTCCCGGCGCCGCTTCCGGTCATCGGCGTGCGCGCCGGCTGGGCGTTCGCGCCGCAGTGGTACCTCGAGGGAGTTGGCCAGTTCTTCAAGGTCAGCATCGACGGCTACAACGGGCACTGGATCGATGGCCGCGCCGGCGTGACGTGGATGTTCCATCGCAACTTCGGTGTCGGCCTCGGCTACAACCGCTGGTGGACGAACGTCAACGTCGACCGCGACAACTTCAACGGCTCGGCGCGCTTCGGCTACTCGGGCCTGCAGGCGTACCTCACCGGTACGTTCTGACCCTCGCGCCGGCTGCCCGCACTGCGGCGGTCGGCCTCTCGCATCACCTCGGAGATTTCCCATGAAGTTCGCCCCCATCACGGCCGCGATGCTCGCGGCAAGCGTTGCCTTTGCCGCCGGCGCGCAGCAAGCGCCGGCCACG
>Ga0207675_100000376_pt1 | contig 42834 bp, 37 predicted proteins | sample KBSSwiS42_FD_184305 | JGI IMG/M metagenome (GOLD analysis project Ga0207675, IMG submission 184305) | Switchgrass rhizosphere microbial communities from Kellogg Biological Station, Michigan, USA - KBS Switchgrass S4-2 (SPAdes) (version 2) | ecosystem: Host-associated > Plants > Roots >...
TTCGGGCAGGACAGCGTCAACGTCTTCGCCGGCTTGTGTGCCGTCGATTCGCGGGAGTCCGTCGAGGCGATGATGAAGGCATTGCGCGATCACGGCCAGGTCTGCACGCGGATGGGCGCGTACAAGCCGCGGACGTCGCCGTACGCCTTCCAGGGCTACGGCGCGTCGTGCCTGCCGTACGTGTTCGACCTCGCCGGCAAGTTCGGCATCCGCGTGATCTCGATGGAGGTGACGCACGAATCGCACGTCGACGAGATTCGCACCGCCCTTTTGGCGACCGGAAACGCGACCGGCGTGATGCTCCAGATCGGCACGCGCAACACGCAGAACTTCGAGTTGCTGAAGCTCGTCGGCAAGCAGCAGGAATTGCCGGTGCTGATCAAGCGCGGTTTCGGAATCACGCTCGACGAGTCGCTGAACGCCGCCGAGTACCTGGCCACCGAAGGCAATCGCAAGGTCGTCTTCTGCCTGCGTGGCATGAAGACCAACATGGGCGATCCGCATCGCAACTTCGTCGACTTTTCGCACGTCCCCGTCGTCAAGCGGCTGACGCGGATGCCGGTCGCCATCGACCCGTCCCACTCGGTCGGCACGCGTGCCCGCGCGCCCGACGGGCTGCTCGACATCTTCCACGTCGTCGCGCAGGGTGTCATCGCCGGCGCCAATCTCGTGCTCGTCGATTTCCATCCGGATCCGTCCAAGGCACTGGTCGACGGGCCGCAGGCGCTGCTGCTGTCAGAGCTGCGGCCGTTCCTCGACGACGTCGCGATCGCTCGCGAGAGCTATGAAAAGCGCACGAAGCTCGCGCGCGAGCACGGCGTCGCCGCCTGATTCATTCCATGCGGGGCCGTACGCCGCGGGGGTTCGCGCAGCGCCACCACGAGACCGCCGATGTCCTCGTCGCGCCCCAGTCGTATAGCGCGCCGCGTTGGCTGGCCGGCGGGCACGCGCAGACGATCTGGCCGTATCGGCTGCGTCGCCCATCCGTCGAGCTTCGACGCGAGCGCATCGCAACCGCGGACGGCGACTTCTGGGACTTCGACTGGCTCGATGCGCCATCGGCGGACGCGCCGGTCGTCGTCGTGTTCCATGGCCTCGAGGGCAGCTCCGACTCGCATTACGCGCGTTCGCTGCTGGTAGCCGCTGCTTGCGCCGGCTGGCGCGGCGTGGTTCCGCATTTTCGCGGTTGCAGCGGCGAACCGAATCGCCTGCCCCGTGCCTACCATTCGGGTGACCATCAGGAGATCGGCGCGATGCTCGCGGCGATTCGACGCGCCGTCCCGCACCCGATTCCGCTTCACGCCGTCGGCGTTTCGCTCGGTGGCAGCGCATTGCTCAACTGGCTGGGTCGACAGGGATCCGCGGCAGCGCAGACCGTCACGACCGCCGCCGCGGTATCGGCGCCACTCGACCTGATGGCCGCCGGCATCTCGATCGGCCGAGGCGTCAATCGCATCTACACCGCCTACTTCCTGTCGTCGCTGAAGCCGAAATCGATCGCGATGGCCGGCCGTTTCCCGGGACTGCTCGATCCCGCGCGACTGCGTCGCGTGCGAACGATGTGGGAATTCGACGATGCCGTCACGGCACCGCTGCACGGATTTGCCGGCGTCGCCGATTACTGGACGCGCGGATCGTCGAAGCCGTGGCTGCGCGATGTCTCGGTACCGACACTCGTGCTCAACGCGCGCAACGATCCGTTCATTCCCGCCGAGTCGCTGCCGACCGTTCGCGACGTGTCGGCGTCGATAACGCTCGAGCAGCCCGCGCACGGCGGCCACGTCGGATTCGCGAGCGGCCGCTTTCCGGGTCACGTCGGCTGGCTGCCGGCACGGTTGCTACACTACTTCGCTTCGCCAGCCTAGAAGACGCCCCGAGTCACCGATGCTGCCGCCCGAGATCTTCAAAGCCTACGACATTCGCGGCATCGTCGGCCGAACACTGACGCCGTCCATCGTGCAGAAGATCGGACGCGCGCTGGGCAGCCTCGCGCGGGAGCGCAAGCGCGACACGATCGCCGTCGGACGCGACGGTCGCCTGTCCGGACCCGAGCTGATTGCGGCACTGAGCGACGGCATTCGTAGCGCGGGCGTCGACGTGATCGACGTCGGCATGGTCGCGACGCCGATGACATATTTCGCCGCCCAGCACCTTGGCACCGGATGCTGCGTGATGGTGACGGGCAGCCACAATCCGCCCGACTACAACGGCCTCAAGATGGTCATCGACGCGACGACGCTGTCGGGCGACGACATCCAGCGATTGCGCGCGCGGATCGAGAGGGACGACCTCGCAAGCGGCGACGGTGCGCTGCGTGCCGAGGACGTTTCGCGTGCGTATCTCGACCGAATCGTCGGCGACATCAAGCTTGCGCGTCCGATGCGCATCGCGATCGACTGCGGCAACGGCGTTGCCGGCGCGTTCGCACCCGAGCTCTATCGGCGTCTCGGCTGCGACGTCGTCGAACTCTTCTGCGACGTCGACGGCAATTTCCCCAATCATCATCCGGATCCGTCCCAGCCGAAGAACCTCGAGGATCTGCGGCGCCGGCTTGCGCAGGGCGACTGCGAGCTCGGCCTCGCGTTCGACGGCGACGGCGACCGGCTCGGCGTCGTGACGCCTGCCGGCAACATCATCTATCCCGACCGGCAGCTCATGTTGTTCGCCGCCGACGTGCTGACACGCGCGCCGGGCGCGACGATCATCTACGACGTCAAGTCGACTCGCAACCTGAAGCCATGGATCGTCGAACATGGCGGCGTGCCGATGCTGTGGAAGACCGGGCATTCGCTGATCAAGGCGCGGATGAAGGAAGTCGGCGCGGCCCTCGCCGGCGAAATGAGCGGCCATACGTTCTTCGGCGAACGCTGGTACGGCTTCGACGACGGCCTTTACGCAGGCGCGCGACTGCTGGAGATCCTGTCGCGCCATCCCGACCCCGCGGCGGTGCTCGATGCGTTGCCCGACGCGGTGTCGACGCCGGAGCTCAACATCGGTTGCGCCGAGGGCGAGCAGCACTCGCTCGTCGCCCGGCTGCAGGCCGACGCGCATTTTCCCGGCGCGTCGGACGTCATCCGCATCGACGGACTGCGCGTCGAGTATCCGGATGGATTCGGACTCGCGCGGGCGTCGAATACCACACCGGTGATCGTGCTGCGCTTCGAGGCGGACGACCAGGCGGCACTGACGCGGATCCAGCACGAGTTCCGCCGCGTGCTCACGGCCGCGAAGCCCGGCGTCGAGTTGCCCTTCGCATGAACAGCGCCACGGTCGCTGCCGAGGTTCCAGTTACGCTCGCCGACATCGAGGCGGCGCGCGAGCGCATTCGCGGCGGCATCTACGAGTCGCCGTGCGTCGAGTCGATTCCGCTGTCGCAACTGACGGGCGCGCACATCTACTGCAAGCTCGACTATCTGCAGCGCACCGGCAGCTTCAAGGAGCGCGGCGCGCGCAACGCGCTGCTGCAACTGTCGGCCGCGCAGCGCGAGCGCGGCGTCATCGCCGCCTCGGCGGGCAACCATGCGCAGGGCATCGCCTACCACGGCGCGCTGCTCGGCATTCCGGTCACCGTGGTCATGCCGAAGTTCGCGCCGCTGATCAAGGTGACGAACTGCCGCCAGCTCGGCGCGACGATCGTGCTGCACGGGGCCGACCTGTCCGAAGCGCGCGCCGAGGCGGAGACGATCGCCGCGCGCGAAGGCCTGACGTTCATCCATCCGTTCGACAACGCGCATGTCATCGCTGGCCAGGGCACGATCGCGCTCGAAATCCTCGAGCAGACGCCGACCGCGCAGGCGATCGTCGCACCGGTCGGCGGCGGCGGTCTGCTCGCAGGCATTGGTACCGTCGTTGCCGCGCGCAAGCCCGGCGTGCGCGTCATCGGCGTCGAACCCGATCACGCCGCGTGCCTGACGGCGGCGCTGGCCGCCGGGCACCCGGTGCCGGTGGCGCTGTCGCATACGCTCGCCGACGGCCTCGCCGTCGCGCAGGCGGGCGCGCGTCCGTTCGAGATCCTGCGCCGCGTCGTCGACCAGGTCGTGACCGTCGACGAGGCGACGATCGCGCTCGCAGTGCTGCGGCTGATCGAGCTCGAGAAGAGCGTCGTCGAGGGTGCGGGCGCTGCACCGCTTGCCGCATTCCTTGCGGGAAGGCTCGATTCACTGAAGGGCAGCGACGTCGTGCTCGTGCTGTGCGGTGGCAACATCGACCTGACGATTCTCGATCGCGTCATCGAGATCGGGCTCGTGGCCGATGGCCGGCTGTCGCGGTTCACCGTATCGATCAGCGATCGTCCGGGCGGTCTCGCACGCCTGGCGGAGATCATCGCGTCGACCGGCGCATCGATCAAGGAGATCGTGCACGACCGTGCATTCTCGGGCCCGGACCTGTCGGAGGTTCGCGTCGTTTGCGTCGTCGAAACGACCGGGCACGAGCATGTCACGCACCTGCACCGCGCGCTTGCCGATGCGAAGGTGAAGATCGTCGCGCCGTCCTGACGGGCGATCGGCTTACGGCTCGCGCGGGACGCGGCGATGAGCGTCAGGCCGGCGCGGTGCGCCGCCGCAGTTTCTGCCAGAGCGCAACGGCGACGACGCCGACGATGCCGACGACGTCGCTCGCCGGAGCCGGATAGACAAGTGCCAAGCCCGCGACGATCAGGATCGCGCGCTCGATCAAGCCGCAGCGTCGAAAGAGCCAGCCCTGCGTTCCGGTGGCAAGTGCTGCGATCCCGATGCACGCGGTGATCGTGATCCACGCAACCTCAGGCCACGAGCCGTGCGGCGGCGCCTTCAGCAGCAGCGCAACGCCCGCCGGATCGAGCACAAAGACGAACGGAACGACGAACGCAGGCAGCGTGTATTTCCATGCCTGCAACGTCGTCCTGTACGGATCCCCGCCGGTGATCGCCGCCGCCGCGAACGGCGACAGCGCCGTCGGTGGCGAGACTTCGGACAGCACCGCGTAGTAGAAGATGAACATGTGCGCGGCGAAATCGGGCACGCCGAGCTTGATGAGCGCGGGCGCGGCGATGACGGCGCAGATGATGTAGCTCGCCGTCACCGGGACGGCAAGCCCGACGATCCACACAATGAGCGACGTGTACAGCGCCGTCAGGAACAAGCTGCCGCCGGCGTAGTCGATGACGATCGCGCTGAACTTGAGCCCGAGTCCGGTTTTCGCGACGACGCCGACGATGAGGCCCGCCGCCGCGCACGTTGCAGCCACGTTGAGCACCTGCAGCGATCCGTCCTTCAATGCAGTGACGACCTTCGGCGGCAGCATCGCGCTCGCGCGGTCGAGGAAGCTGACGGCGAACGTCACGACCGTTGCCCAGAACACCGACAGCAGCGGCGAGAACCCCAGCACGAGGAATACGACGATTGCGATCAGCGACACGAAGTGGAACCAGTAGCGCCGCGTCAGCGACGACACCGTCTGCGTCGACTGCATCGGGACATCGCGCATGCCGAACTTCCGCACGTCGAGCTCGACCATCAGGAACAGCGAGATGTAGTAGAGCGCCGTCGGGATCGTCGCCATCAGGATGACGTCGAGGTATCCGATCTTCAGGAATTCGGCGATCAGGAACGCGGCGGCACCGAGCACCGGCGGCGAGATGATCGCGCCGAGTCCTCCGGCTGCGAGGAGTCCGCCCGCTGGCTCCGCACGGTAACCGGAGCGCGCGAGCATCGGCCAGGCAACGGAGCCGATCGTCACCGTCGTGGCCACACCCGATCCCGAAGGGCCGCCGAGCAGGAACGACGCCAGCACGACGGTACGTCCCGCGCCTGCGTGCTTGCCACCCATCGCGGCGAAGCTGAAGTCGAGGAAGAACTTGCCGGCACCTGATTGCTGCAGGAACGCGCCGTAGATCGTGAACAGGATGATCAGCGACGAGGACACGTCGACCGCCGTGCCGAAAATGCCTTCGAGCGTCTGGTACATGAACCCGGTGAGGCTCGACACGTCGTAGCCGCGATGCGCCCACTGCCCCGGGAGCCACGGGCCCGCGAATCCGTAGGCGATGAAGCTCGCTACGACGATCGTGATGATCCATCCCGACGTGCGCCGGCACGCCTCGAGCACGAGCAGCACGAACACGACGCCGAACGCGACGTCGGCGTCCGACGGTGTGGTGTTACGGTCCCAGAACTCGTCGCCGCCTTGCAGCAGGTAGACGATGGTCGCGGCGCCGGCAACCGCACAGACGACGTCCCACCACATCAGGCGGTTGCGATAACGGCCCGCAATCGGGAACAGCAGGAACACGAGGACGAGCACGAAGCCGACGTGAACCGGCCGCAACACCTGCGCGGGCACGATCTCGAGCGCCGCGTACAGGTGGAACACGCTCATCACGACGAGCGCTGCCGTCGTGAACGTCCCGAGCCAGCCGCGAAACCGGCTTACCGCACCCTCTTCCTCCTCGACGAACTCAGCGGCCTTGCGAAGACGCTCGTCCGTGACCGCTGCGTCGCTCGGCTCCGCCGGCGCCGCCGGGCTCATTGAATCTTGATGCCGTGTTCTTCGAAATATTTCTTCGCGCCGGGATGGAACGGCACGGGTGTTGTGATCGACTGATTCTTGAGGTCGATGTTCTCGGCCTCCTTGTGGACGGCGACGAGTTCGGGCTTGTGCTCGAACAGCGTCTTCACGATGTCATACGCCATCTTGTCGCTCATCTTGTCCGACACGACGAGGACGTTCCAGACATCGATGTTGGCATCCGGCTTGTCCTGCCCGGAATAGCTGTTGGGCGCGATCGTTGCCTTCACGTAGAGCGGGCCGTATTTCTTGTTCATCGCGTCGACGTATTGGGCGTGATCGATGAGTTTCATCTTGATGCCGGGCGTCGCGGCGAGGTCGGTCAGCGCGGCCGTCGGCACGCCGCCGACCCAGAAGAACGCATCGATCTTGCGGTCCTTGATCGCGTTCACCGATTCGGCTGCGCCCAATCGTTCCTGCTTGATATCCTTTTTCGGATCGAGACCCATCGCCTCCAGCACGCGCAGCGCCATCACTTCGACACCGCTGCCCGGCGAGCCGGTGGAAACACGCTTGCCTTTGAGGTCCGCCATGGCGTTGATGCCGCTGCCTTCGATCGTCGCCACCTGCATCCGGTTCGGGTACAGCACCATCAGCGTGCGTGCCGGGACCTTCGCACCCTTGAACTTGTCGAGTCCCTGTGCGGCATCGCTCACGGCGTCGACCATCGCAAAGCCGACCTCCGATTTGCCGGTGCCGAGCAGCTTGAGGTTATCGACCGAACCGCCGGTGACCTCTGCCGTCGCCTGCAAGCCGGGAACGTATTTCGACAGCACGTTCGCCATCCCGCCGCCGAGCGGGTAATAGACGCCGCCGGTGCCGCCGGTCGTGATCGAGATTTTCGTCGACGCCTGCGCAAGCGCAGCCGGCGCAAACGAGATTGCGGCCAGCGCAAGTGCCGCAATCGACGCAAGATAACGGACGGATCGGGCCATTGTTCCTCCTTCAAAGTTTTGTTCTACGATGACGGGGAATGGTACCGGAAATCGGCGTTTCCGGACGGTCGCAACGAAGCGGCGGAATCAACCCGCTGCGAGCAGATCGGGAGGCAACGGCGCCCGCCGCTCGATCGAACTGACGTGCAGCTTGAACGCGCCGAGCCGGCGATCGAGAAAGAAATTGCGCAACGTGCGCGCGATCGTCCGAAACGCGAGCTCGGCCCACGGAATCTCGCTTTCGTCGAACAGCCGGACCTCGAGGCTCTCCGTGCCCGGACCGAAATCGAGATCGAGCAGGCGCGAGCGGAACATCATGTAAACCTGGTGAATCTGCGGCAGGCTGATGACCGTGTAGAGATCGCCGAGCTCGACCCGCGCGTCGGCTTCCTCGAGCGTTTCGCGCAGTGCGCCGCTTTGCAGCGTTTCGCCGTTCTCGAGAAAGCCCGCCGGCAGCGTCCACAGGCCATGGCGCGGCTCGATCGCGCGCTTGCACAACAGCACGCGCTCGCCCCACACCGGCAGGCAGCCGGCGACGATCTTCGGATTCTCGTAGTGGATCGTCCCGCACGTCGCGCAGACGCGCCGCTGCAAGGTGTCGCCGTCGGGAATGCGCAACTCCAGCGTCGCCGCGCCGCAATTGCTGCAGAAATTCATTGCCATGTGCGCGACGCTACACCTTCAGGAAATGCTCGCGGTAATAGCGCAGCTCGGCGATCGACTCGAGGATGTCGGCAAGCGCCTCGTGCTTGCCTTCCTTCGGAATGCCCTTCATCAGCTCGGGCTTCCAGCGCCGCACGAGCTCCTTCAGCGTCGACACGTCGAGATTGCGGTAATGGAACCAGTCCTCGAGCGCCGGCATGAACCGGGCGAGAAACCTGCGGTCCTGGCAGATCGTGTTGCCGCACATCGGCGACGCCTTCGCCGGAATGTGCTCGCGCAGGAACTCGAGTGCGGCGGACTCGACGTCCGATTCCGTCATCGTGGCCGCCTTCACCTTGTCGATCAGGCCCGAACGCCCGTGTGTTGCCTTGTTCCACGAGTCCATTGCGTCGAGCGCCACGTCGTCCTGGTGAACGACGAACACGGGCGCCTGCGCCACCGTTTCGAGCGCGTGGTCGGTGATCACGAGCGCGACCTCGATGATCCGATCCGTGTCGGGCTTGAGGCCGGTCATCTCGAGGTCGATCCAGATCAGCCGGTTGGCGTCCTGTGGCATGGGCGGTAAGCGTAAAATGAGCCGTTCAATTTAGCATAGCGCCGAGGCTGATCGATTCCCGGCGCCCACCCCCGTGCCGCCTTCGCTGTTCACGATTGCATTCGTCGTTGCGTTGATCGCATCGCTCGGCATCCGCTTCTGGCTGGCCGCGCGCCAGATTGCACACGTCCGTGCGCATCGCGACGCGATGCCGCCTGCGTTTGCCGACCGCGTCGATGCGAATTCGCATCGCAAGGCGGCCGATTACACCATCGCGAAGCAGCGCCAGGGGATGCTGGAGATGGGCGTCGACGCAATCGTGCTCGTCGCGATCACGCTCGGCGGCGGATTGGGGGCGCTCTTCGCCGCCACCGAGGCATTGGCCGCGCCGCCGATCGTCCGCGATCTCGTGTTGCTGATCGGCGTGGCGGTCATCGGTGGAATCGTCGGCCTGCCATTTTCGTGGTGGCGCACGTTCCGCATCGAGGAGCGCTTCGGCTTCAACCGCACCACGCTGTCAGTCTGGTTGTCCGATCTTGCGAAGGGCATTGGCGTGGCTACAGTGCTCGGCGTGCCGCTCGTGCTGCTCGTGCTGTGGCTGATGCGCAGCGCCGGCATCTGGTGGTGGCTCTACGCGTGGCTCGCGTGGATGGCTTTCCAGTTGCTCATCCTGGTGCTCTATCCGACCGTCATTGCGCCGCTCTTCAACCGCTTTTCACCGCTGCCTGCCGGCGACGCGCGCGAACGGATCGAGCGGCTGCTCAACCGCTGCGGCTTTCGCGCATCGGGCCTGTTCGTCATGGACGGGTCCAAACGCTCGGGGCACGGCAACGCGTATTTCACCGGGTTCGGCCGCGCCAAGCGCGTCGTGTTCTTCGACACGCTGCTGACGCGACTCGTGCCGGAGGAGATCGAGGCAGTGCTGGCGCACGAGCTTGGCCACTTCCGCCGGCGTCACGTGGTGAAGCGCATCGTCTGGTCGGCATTGCTGTCGCTCGCGCTGCTGGCCTTGCTCGCATGGCTCGCGGACGCTTCCTGGTTCTACACGGGGCTCGGCATCCCGCAGCACGACGTCGCCGCCGCGATGGCCCGCCCCGGTGTCGCGCTCGCACTGTTCATGCTGGCGCTACCCGTGTTCACCTTCGCGCTGGCACCCCTGTCGGCCGCTTATTCTCGCCGGCACGAGTTCGAGGCCGACCAGTTTGCCGCCGAGCACGCGTCGGCAACGGCGCTGATCGCCGCGCTGATCAAGCTGTACGAAGACAATGCCGCGACACTGACGCCGGATCCGCTGCATTCGGCGTTCTACGACTCTCACCCGCCTGCCGCCATCCGTGTCGCGCGGCTGCAGACGCTGGCTGCGGCCGGCTAGGGCCTAGCCGATGTCGCCGCTACGCGCCGCGGCCGCATGCGTGTTAGGCGCGGTAGCCGCGATTGCCGCGGCGCAGTCCGCCGCACCGTTCGCCAATGGCGACCCGCAGCGCGGGCATGCGCTCGTCGACCGCGACTGCAACGCCTGCCACGTGCGGCTCGTCGGCGATGCCGACCGGATCTACACGCGCGACGACCGGCGCGTACGCACGCCCGCGCAGTTGCAGGCGCAGGTCGCCTTTTGCAACACGCAGCTTGCCACCGGCTATTTCCCCGACGAGGAAGAAGATGTCGTCGCGTGGCTCAATCAACGCTACTATCGGTTCAAGCCATGAAGCCCTCCGCTCCACTTCCCACGACGACTGGCGAACTCGCCGCGCTCCATTGCCACGCCGGTGCACCACGGCTAACCCCGGGCGATTTCGCTGCAGCAGCGCCGGCGCTGGACGGCTGGTCCCGCAGCGGTGTGTGCATCGAGAAGATGTTCGCGTTCGCCGATTTCCACGCGACGATCGGCTTCGTCAACGCGCTGGCGTGGATCGCCAATCGCGAGGACCATCATCCCGAACTGCGCGTCTCATACAACCGCTGCGTCGTCATGTGGTCGACGCACGACGCCGGCGGCGTGACTCGCAACGACGTCATCTGCGCGGCGAAGACCGATCGCCTGTTCGCCGGGTGACGCCGGCGCGGGCCGACGCGGATCGCGCGCCGCCCGCCGGCCCCGATCTTTCGCCCGGCGTTGTCGTTGCGGCGCACCGGCGCCATTACATCGTCGAGCTCGATGCAGGGGGCACGATCGCATGCGTGCTGAAGGGACGTTCGCTGACGCTCGCATGCGGCGACGGCGTTCGCGTCGCGCGCGAGGCCTCCGGCGACGCGATCGTGGAGATCGAGCCGCGCGTGAGCCTGCTCTATCGCTCCGATGGATTCAGGGAAAAGCTGATCGCCGCCAACGTGACGCAGGTGCTGGGCGTGATCGCACCCGACGTGCCCGTCGACGAGCATCTGCTGAATCGCTGGATCGTCGCCGCGGAAACCGAGCACTGCCGATTCGTGCTGGTGCTGAACAAGTCGGATCTGCCGAACGCGGCGGAGTTCGCGTCCCGCTTCGGCTCCTACGCGGCGCTCGGGTACGCCAGCGTGCAGATCGCCGCAACGCGCGATATCGCCGCATTGCGCCCATTGCTCGACGGGCAGCACAGCGTCGTCATCGGCCAGTCGGGCATGGGGAAATCGACGCTGATCAACGCGCTCCTTCCCGGCGCAGCCGCACGGATCGGCGCGATCTCCGACGCGCTGCGCAGCGGTCGCCACACGACTACGTCAACCGCGCTTTACCGATTGCCCGGGGACACCGGATGGGTCGTCGATTCACCCGGCATGAAGGTGTTCGGCTTGGCGCATTGCACGTCGGAAGCAATCGAGAACGCGTTCGTCGAGTTGCGCGACCTCATCCCGCAGTGCCGATTCCGCGACTGCCGGCACGATCGGGAGCCGGGCTGCGCCGTGCAGGCCGCCGTGGCGGCGGGCACGGTCGCGCCGCAGCGCGTGCAGTTGCTGCAAACGCTGCTGCAGGAGACCCGCGCGGCGAACAACCCGGCGCGCTGACACCCGATCCGCGCCACCGCAACGAAGCATCGCCGCCGCTACGGCACCCAGTTCGCGAGCGACAGGAGGAAGATGAGCAGCAGCCACAGGATCAGCGCACGCCATACGAGGCCGACCGCTGAAGGCAGTACGTCCGCTTCGACGGGATCGCCGACGCCGATCTCGGGCCGCGGATCGATGTCGCCGCCCGCCGCATGCACAGGGCCCCCCAGTTGCACGCCGAGCGCACCCGCGCCCGTCGCGAGCAGTATTCCGTACGTGAATCCGCCGTGGGCGACCGGCCACGCGCTCGCCTGCGTGCGCCAGCAATAGACGGCGTCCTCGAAATCGCCGACAACGGCGAACGACAGCGCCGTCAGCCGCACGGGAATCCAGTCGACCCACCGCAGCAACTGCCGCGCGGGCTCGCCGAACACGGAAAGCGACCGCACCGGCGCACTGACGTCGGCGCCGGGAACAACGCCTTTCCATTCGTCCGCGAGCAACACCGCCGCGCGGTAGAGCACGGCACCCACCGGACCCGGCAAGACCATGAACCAGAACAGCACGCCGAACACTTGCCGGTACGCGTCGGCGAGTCCGCGCTCGATCGCGAGTCGCGCGACATCCTGGCTCGCGATGTCCGCTGCGACACCGCCCCGCCACTCGGCGAGCGCGCGGCGCGCCGCGGCGATGTCGCCACCCTTCAGCGCGGCGACGATCGCCGATACCGAATGGCTGAAATGTCTGAACCCCATCAGCAGGTAGAGCACACCGACGTTGACAAGCAACCCGAGCGCCGGATGAATGTGATTGGCGATCCACCACGCGAGGCCGGTGATGACGACCGGAGGTCCGATCGCGAGCGCCGTGGCGAGCGATCCCTGGCCGAACGTGCCGCCGTTCAATCGCTGCTCGATGCCGCGCACGTAGGACAGGAATGCACGCTCGACGGCGCCGCGCCATTCGAACGCGCGCCACTGCTCGAGCGCCAGTGCCGCGACGATCGCGAGCAGGTTCATCGTGAGCGCGCTGTCATCGACGCGCGCCGCAGCGTTCGCAAGGCTGCCCGCCGGTCAATCGGCCGCCGCGCGCAGCGGTGCGACGACAGCCTTGGGCAGCGGTACCGGCTTCCCCGTCTCTCGATCGGTCCACACCATTCGCGCCGCGCCGTCCGCGCAGCGCTGGCCAGCGACGGAAAGATCGTAGTAGCTGCCGATGCTCGTGCGACCCGGATCTCCCAGGTACATGCGCACCTCCACGTCGGCCGGGTAGACGAGCGGCACCTTGAAATTGCACGATGCGTTGACGACGACCGCCAACGCTCCGTTTTCCGGCGCAAGCGCCTCCGCGAGCGAATACATCCATTCGACCCGAGCTTGTTCCATGTACCGGAAATAAACGGAGTTGTTGACGTGGCCGAGCGCATCCATGTCGCTCCAGCGAATCCTCTGCATCGTCGTATGAACCAGGACACGCTGACCCTGCACGTCGTCACACCACGTCGGTTGAGTGATGACGTCATTATAATTGACGCTCACGTGCGGACGTCGCGCACTGGACCGCCGAGGTGGTGTCGATGACGCGCGAAGCGATGGAGTACGACGTAGTGATCGTCGGCGGAGGTCCGGCGGGGCTTGCGGCTGCAATCCGCCTGAAGCAGCTGGCCGCACAGGCCTCGCGCGAAGTGTCCGTGTGCATCCTCGAGAAAGGCTCGGAGATCGGCGCGCACATCCTGTCCGGTGCCGTCATCGACCCCCGTGCGCTGAACGAGCTCGTTCCGGACTGGAAGGCGCAGCAGGCGCCGATCGAGACTCCGGTTACCGAGGACCGGTTCCTCATCCTGTCGCAGGCCAAGGCCTACCGTATCCCGAACCGGCTGCTGCCACCGCTGATGAACAATCACGGCAATTACATCGTGAGCCTCGGCAACGTCTGTCGCTGGCTTGGCCAGCAGGCGGAAGCGCTCGGCGTCGAGATTTATCCGGGCTTTGCCGCCGCCGAAGTTCTCTACGACGACGACGGGCACGTGCGCGGCGTCGCAACCGGCGACATGGGCGTGGCGAAGGACGGCACGCACAAGCCGGAATACCAGCAGGGCATGGAACTGCACGCACGCTACACGCTGTTCGCCGAAGGTTGCCGCGGCTCGCTGTCGCAGGCACTGATGGAGCGCTTCAAGCTGCGCGACGGCGTCGACCCGCAGAAATACGGGATCGGCATCAAGGAGTTGTGGCAGGTTGCGCCCGAGCGTCATCAAACCGGTCTCGTCGTGCACACGCAAGGCTGGCCGCTGGATGCGTCGACGGGAGGCGGGTCGTTCGTCTACCACTTCGACGACAATCTCGTCGCGATCGGCTTCGTCGTTCACCTGAATTACGAGAATCCGCATCTGTCGCCGTACGACGAGTTCCAGCGCTTCAAGCTGCATCCGGCGATCCGGCCGACGCTCGAAGGGGGCAAGCGGCTCGCATACGGTGCGCGTGCGATCAACGAGGGCGGCTTGCAATCCGTGCCGCGGCTGACGTTTCCCGGCGGCGCGCTGATCGGATGCGCGGCCGGCTTCGTGAACCTGCCGAGGATCAAGGGTTCGCACAACGCGATGAAGACCGGGATGCTGGCTGCCGAGGCCGCGTTCGCCGCACTCGGCAACGATCGCAAGCACGACGAACTCTCCGACTACGGCGAATCGTGGCGCAGGTCGTGGGTATACGACGATCTGTACAAGGTTCGCAACGTAAAGCCAGGCCTGCGCTTCGGCATGTGGCTCGGCACGCTGCACGGCGGCGCGCACATGTGGCTCAACGATCTCGGCATGGGGGCGCTCGTGCCCTGGACGCTGCATCATCGGCACGCCGACAGCGAAACGCTGCGGCCCGCCGCGGAAATGCCCCCAATCGCCTATCCGAAGTACGACGGGACGATCACGTTCGACAAGCTGTCGTCCGTATACCTGTCCAACACGAATCATGAAGAAGACCAGCCCGTGCACCTGCAATTGCGCGATGCCCGCGTGCCCGTCGCCGTGAACTGGCGGGAGTACCAGGGACCCGAAGCGCGCTACTGTCCTGCAGGCGTTTACGAATTCGTGCCAGCGCCCGCTGCGGCGGCGGGCGCGTCGAGCGACGCGGCTGCAGAGTCGTCGGGGACCGGCATGCGGCTGCAGATCAACGCGCAGAATTGCGTGCATTGCAAGACATGCGACATCAAGGACCCGACGCAGAACATCCACTGGGTGACGCCCGAGGGTGGCGGCGGACCGAACTACACGAGCATGTAGCGGCAATGAAAAGCGGCCCCGAAAGGCCGCTTTTATTGCCGTCGGTGAGCCCGATCAGACGCGCGGCTCGCCGGCGCGATTGACGGTGATGGTCGCTCCCGGCGCGTTGCTCATCTGCACGCGATGCTCGAGGCCGTCGAACACGTACGTCACGTCCCAATAATCCGGCCGGTCGTTACGCGATACGTCCGTGCAATGCTGGACGTCGGTTCCGTACCCCGAGTCCCGGCCCACGTTGCTGCCGATCGCAGCACCTGCGACGGCACCGCCGACCGTTGCGACGTCCTGACCGCGTCCGCCGCCGATCTGATGCCCAAGCACGCCGCCGATCACGCCGCCCACGATGGCACCCGGAATGTTGGCGTTGCCGGTGATTTCGCGCCGTTCGACCCAGCAGCGCTGCTCCGGCGGACCGACGACGGCACGCACTGAGGTCACCTGCGCTTCGAACAACCGCTCGTCTCCGCGCCTGCGGTAGTCGTACGTCTGCGGCGGTGCCGCATAGGCCGGTGCGGGTGCGACGTACGCCGGTTCCGGCGCTATGTAGCGGCGATCATCGTTGGCGCCGTAGCGTTGCTCGACGGCCCTCACCGATGAAATCTCGCGACCGAGCCCCATGTCTGATAACGATGGATATTCGCCCGGTTGGAGGACGGCGCAACGGCCTTCAAAGCGCGAGTCCTCGCACACCTGCCATGTCCCACTCTGCACGACCGCCGATTGTGCGCGATCGTTGAATCCGGTGCGCTCCATGTTCGTGATCTGGCGGTCGGCTACGAATGACTCGCCGCGAAACCCGTCGCGCGAATAAAAGGTCACCTGTGCCGCAGCGTGTGTGGCGACGACCATGCCGACGATTCCCATCGCTGCCTTCAGTGAGTTGCTCATGCGATTCCTCCGATGAATGCATCCAGGATGCACCAGCCGTTACCTTACGTGCGCGGAAGTGGTGGTGCTGTCGGCGAGGCCTGCCAGCCACTGTAAGACAGACGCCGAAAGGCGATCTCGTGCGTACAGGCGAACCGGGTACGCCGAACCGTGCGGAATATTCGCCAAAAGGGGACACCTGTCCTACGTCCGCGCCGTAAACGGGCGTTCCTGTCCCAGGTTCGGGACATCCGCCTCACGACGCCGACCGGTGTCGCCCGCAGAATCGCCTCCATCGATTGCCGGACCCGCGATTGCGGATAGCCACAGTGAAACAAATGAAACACCGCAGCACCCGTCGTGAAGCACCGGTGCCGTCGAACGAACCTAGACTCGTCGGCGAGCAGCGTGTCATGGCGGTCCAAGCGGCACCGCAATCCGCTGCGCCACGAGCGCTGTTCCAATCGTCATACCTGGAAAAGGGTCGGATAAATTCCATGCAAACGTCGTTGCAAGCTTCAAAGTCACTGTCGAGCCCGGCAAGCCGATACGCGAAGCCGGTCGAACTGTCGAAGCGCGTGCGCTTCGATATCGATCGCGACGTGTTTCGCGGGCGCGGATTCGATTTCGGCACCAAGTTTCTTCCCGACAGCATGTCGGGCGTCGGCGCGCTCCTGTTCCTGACGCCCGCCGAGCGCCGATACCTGTCGCAGGTCGAAGGACGCACGTACGCCAACATGTTCGGCCTGGTCGAGCGATTCATCGGCGCGAAGATGCTCGACGTCAGCCGCGGCCATTGGCTCGGCGACCAGCACGCCGTCGAGGCGCTCGTCCGCTTCACCGACGAGGAGCTCAAGCACCAGGAAATGTTTCGCCGGCTCGAGCTGATGGCGGCCAGCGGAATGCCCGCGGGCTATCGGTTCGTCCCCGAAGCGAATGCCGTCGCGTCCGTCGTGCTCGGCAAGTCGACGTGGGCCGTGCTCGCGCTCATCTGCCATATCGAAGTGTTCGTGCTCGCACATTACCGGCAGAGCATCGCACCTGATCCCGCCCTGTCGTCGCTGTTCAAGGACGTGATGCTGCATCACTGGCGCGAGGAGTCGCAACACGTGATCGTCGACGAGCTCGAATGGGAACGCGAGGACGCGGCGCTTTCGCCATCCGCCCGCGGTGCGGCGGTCGACGAGCTGATCGAGCTCATCGGCGCGGTCGATGGAATCGTGCAGGCGCAGGCGCACGCCGATTGCGAATGGTTCGTGAAGACCTGCGGCCGCGAGCTCACGGCGGGCGAAGCCGATCGCGTGGATCGCACGCTGCTGAGTGCGTACCGGTGGCAGTACATCCTGTCGGGCGCCAGCGAGCCGCGGTTCACGACGGCGCTCGCCGCCAAGATCACGCCGGCGCAGATGCAGCGGATCGAGGTGGCATTGGCGCCGCTCGCTCCCCACGCGAGGGCGGCATGAGCGCCATCGCCGAACGCGCCTCTGTCCGCCTCGAAGGGGACATGGTGCTGCGGATTCGCGACGGCCGTGGCACACGGCTTCGCTGCGCCGGCGGCATCGTCTGGATTACGCAGGAAGGCAGTGCCAATGACACCGTGCTTGGAACCGGCGCAGACGTGACGCTCGAGTTCGACGGCACGACGCTGGCCGGGGCGTCGCACGGGGCGTCGGTCGTCCTCGAGGTTCACGCGGGCGCGGTGCCGCCGGCGCTCGTGGAGACCGCTACGTCGACGGGCACCGGCCGGCGATTGTTGCCGAGCGGATCGCGATTCATTGCGGCGCTGCGCCGTGGCTTTGCACGCGTATCCGAGTTGCTGCAATGGGCCAACGCGCGCAACCGCGATTTCGACGACGTGCGTGCACTCGAATGGAGCGACGGATATCCGTCGCGTGGCCTGCGGCGGGCGGCAATGCGTGCCCACGAGGCGCGCTCGTCAATTACGGATCAATCGACTTTGTGGAGACACATATGAACCTGAACACGAATGCCGGCCGCCTGGGCGACCGTCCCGTCATCGTTGCACTCCATGCGAGCTCGAGCTCCGGTGGGCAATGGGCGCCGCTCGCGTCGTACAGCGCACCGCACGTCGACGTCGTTGCGGCCGATCTGCACGGACACGGACTCGGTCCCGCATCGCCGTCGGCCGGCGAGAGGATCTTCGCGGAAGACATCGCGCGGATCGGCAAGCTGTGCGACCGGATCGGCGGCGGCGTCCACCTGGTCGGCCACTCGTACGGCGGCGCAACAGCGCTGCGCGTAGCTCTGTCGATGCCGGAGCGCATCCGCAGCCTGACGGTCTACGAGCCGGTGCTGTTCAGCGTCCTGCACGAGCGTTACGGCCGCGGCCGCCCCGGGGCGGAAATATGGGAAGTCGCCCACAGCGTGCGCCGCCATGTGCGCGCAGGCATGTCCGACATCGCTGCCCGGATCTTCATCGACTACTGGTCCGGCGCCGGCACGTGGGACTCTCTTCCGCCGTCGCGCCAGATGGGCCATGCATCGCGGATGGCCGTGATTGGCGCGCAGTTCGACTCGCTGGTTCGCGATTCGGTCAAGCTCGAGCAGTTCCGCGCCCTTGGCATCCCGGTACTGTGCATCGTCGGCCGCGACACGCGCGCACCCGTGATCCGCATCGCCGAACTGCTTGCAGGCACGCTGCCTCACGCGACGCTCGAGCGCATACCGGGTCTTGCCCACATGGGTCCCGTGACGCATCCCGTTGCGTTTGCGGAACGTGTCGTCGATTTCGTCCGTCGTGTCGAAACGCTGGAGCCGCTGGTCCGCAAGGCCGCGTAGCCGCCATGTTCTTCTGACCTGCGACACACGAAACAGGCGCCAAGTAGCCTACAACCGCCTCACCTTCGCTCGCATCCGTTAACATCACGGGTGGGTTGCGGGCGGTGAGGCATGCCGAACCAGAGACAACAAATTCGCTTCTGCACGGGTAGCGACGGCGTTCGCATCGCCTATGCCACGTCGGGCCGCGGACCTACGCTTGTCAAGGCCGCCAACTGGCTCAGCCATCTCGAGTTCGACTGGGAAAGCCCGGTCTGGAGCTCGCTGCTGGACGAGTTGTCGAGCGCGCACACGCTCGTCCGCTACGACGAACGCGGATGCGGGCTGTCCGACTGGAATGTCGAGGACCTGTCGTTCGAGGCGTGGGTCAAGGATCTCGAGACGGTTGTCGATGCGATCGGCGTCGACTGTTTTCCGCTGCTCGGCATCTCGCAGGGTGCGTCGATCGCCGTCGAGTTCGCCGTGCGGCATCCGGAGCGCGTCAGCCACCTGATCCTCCACGGCGGATACGCGCGCGGCCGGTCGAAGTGGTCCGACACGCAGGAGCAGCGCGAAGAGGCGGAAACGATCATCCGGCTCGCCGAACTCGGCTGGGGCCGCGAGAACCCGGCGTTTCGCCAGTTTTTCACGACGCAATTCATCCCGGACGGCACACCCGAGCAACACCGCTGGTTCAACGAGCTCGAGCGGATTTCGACGTCGCCCACAAACGCAGGCCGCTTCATGCGCATTTTCAACGCGATAGACGTCACGAGAAAATTGCCTGAAGTCAGGTGCCCAACACTCGTGCTTCATTCGACGCGCGATGCCCGCGTGCCGTTTGCCGAGGGCAGGCGGATGGCGAGCCTCATTCCGGGCGCGCGCTTCGCGCCGCTCGAAAGCAACAACCATCTGCTGCTCGCAACCGAGCCCGCATGGTCGCGATGGCGCGACGAGGTGCGGGCGTTCCTGCCCGCCGAACCGACGGCCGATCCGCTGTTCGCAACGCTGACGCCGCGCGAGCGGGAACTCGTCGAGCTCATCGCCCAGGGCTGCGACAACGCGCAGATCGGTGCCCGTCTCGACCTGCGGGAGAAGACGGTCCGCAATCACATCACGAGCATCTTCGCAAAGCTGCAAGTCGAGAACCGTTCGCAGGCGATCGTGCTCGCGCGCGATGCCGGTTTCGGCAAACGGATGTCCGCCTAAGCTGAAGCGGGCCGGCGCAACGCCGCGGGCCGGCGCCGCTGCGCGGTTACCGCGTCACGACGCGGTGAGCCAGGCAGCGCCGCGAACGCCGCTCGAGTCGCCATGCGCATGCCGGACGAGCGCGGTGTCGACGCGGTCGCTGAACACCCAGCGCGACCAGAGCCGCGGCACCGACTTGTACCAGCGGTCGACGTTCGATAAGCCACCGCCCAGCACGATCACGTCGGGATCGAGGATGTTGATCACGTGCGCGAGCGCGCGTGCGAGCCGCTCTTCGTAGCGGGCGAGCGTCGCATCGCAGGCCGCGTCGTGCTGTGCCGCGCGCGCGACGATCTCGTACGCCAGCGACGCATCGCCCGGAACGTGCGCCTGGTGATCGCGCGCGAGACCCGGTCCCGACAGCCACGTTTCGATGCAGCCGTGCTGACCGCAGAAGCACGCAGCGCCCGGACGCTCGTCGTCATTGGGCCACGGCAGCGGGTTGTGGCCCCACTCGCCGCCGATGCCGTTGCGGCCTTCGAGCACGCGACCGTCGACGACGATGCCACCGCCAACCCCCGTGCCCAGGATGGCGCCGAACACGACCCGCGCACCCTGCCCCGCACCGTCGGTCGCCTCGGACAGCGCGAAGCAATTGGCATCGTTGGCGATCGCGACCGTGCGGCCAAGCCGCGCTTCGAGATCGCGCTTGACGGGCATGCCGTTGAGGCAGACCGAATTCGACCCGCGCAACAGGCCCGTTGCGCGCGACAGCGAGCCCGGTGTGCCGATGCCGACAGTGGCGCCGCCTGGCGCGATGCCGCATTCGCGCTCGGCATCGGCAACGAGCGTCGCGACGAGTGAAAGGATTGCGTCGTAGTCGTTGTACGGCGTCGACTCGCGCCGGCGCAATTGCTGCCGACCCTCGCCGTCGAACGCGATGATCTCGGTCTTGCTGCCGCCGAGATCGACGCCGATGCGGACCGTCCCGACGTGCGCATCGGCGGGCGCGTCGGTGCGCGCGAATACCTCGGCGCCGCCGGCCTCGCGGCGCTTGGCGACCTCGCCCCGCGCTTCCATGTGCGTCAGCGCCGTGCGCACTTCGTCGGCGGTGACCGATGCGACCGCGCCGACCGCCCAGCCGGCAATGCCCTCGACGGTATCGGCCGCCGCCGGATGCGTGGCGAGATAGCGCCGGATCGCGCCGATCAGCGTTTCGTGCGACGGCGATACGGGGATGGTGGGTTCGTCAGGCATGATGGCGGCCGGCCCAACCCTCGAGTTGACGGTGTGATCGGCATCCGGAATATTACCGCTTGCCGCACTCACCGGACCAACCTCACGTCATGATCCGATTCCTCGCAGCCCTGGCGCTTTGCGCACCGCTGGTAGCCGCCGCGCAGGGCCAGCTCAACCTCTATTGCAGCTCGCCCAACACCGCCTGGTGCCAGGGCATGGCGGTGGGCTTCGAAAAGGCGACGGGCACGCGCGTGTCCGTCGTGCAGAAGGCCACCGGCGAGATGTTCGCGCAAGTGAAGGCCGAAGCCGCCAACCCCAAGGGCGACATCTGGTGGGCGGGCCCTGCCGATGCGTACCTGCAGGCCGCCGAGGAAGGGCTGCTCGACGAATACCGGTCGCCGAACGTCGCGCAACTCTACGACTGGGCGCAGCGGATCACCGAGCTGTCGAAGGGTCGCGTGTCCGGTGTCTACGGCGGCATCATCGCGCTCGGCTACAACACCGAGCTCTTCGCAAAGAAGAAACTGCCCGTTCCCAAGTGTTGGAAGGACCTCGTAAACCCCGCCTACAAGGGTGAGGTGATGCTCGGCAATCCGAACTCGTCGGGCACCGCGTACCTGATGCTCGCGACACTTGTCCAGGTGTTCGGGGAGGACGAAGCGTTCAAGTACCTGCGCGCCGTACACCCCAACGTGAATCAGTACGCGCGATCCGGCATCGGTCCCATGACGGCCGTCACGCGCGGCGAGACGGCGATCGGCAGCACCGTGCTGCACGGCGTGATCAACGAAATCGTCCGCGGCTTTCCGGTCGAGCCCGTGCTGCCGTGCGAAGGCGTCGGCTACGAAGTGGGATCGGTCGCGATCATCAAGGGTGCGCGCAACCTCGAAGCCGCGCGGAAGTTCGTCGACTGGTCGCTGTCGCCCGAAGGTCAGAAAGTCGGCCTCGACGTGAAGGAATACGCGATCCCGACCAATCGCAGCGTCGCGCTGCCGCCGCAGGTGCCGCCGATGACGTCGATCAAAGTCATCGATTACGACTTCGCGAAATACGGCTCGTCCGCCGAGCGCAAGCGCCTGCTCGAGCGCTGGGAGAAGGAAATCAACTCGGCGCCGCGATGACTCGCGCGAGCCGGCTCGCGCGAGGCTGGCTCGCCGTCGGCACGCTCGGATTCATCGCCGCCCCGTGGTATGCGCTGCAGGACAGCGTCCTCGGCGTCGCATGGCTCCGCGACTATGCCGGCCATGCCAATGCACCCGCGCTGGTCCAGATCGTCGCGCACGGTCGCACGTGGCTCGTCCCGCTCGCGATCCTGCTGGTCGCAGCCTTCGCCTGCATCTCGATCGCGAAGCGCACGCTCCGCGCCCGCGCGATGATCGCCGTCGGCGCACTCGGCTTCCTGTACCTGCTCGCGCAAGGCTTCGCCATCGGTCCGCGTGGCCTGTCGCACGCGTGGCTCGTCGCATTGCTGGGGCCGGTGTCCGTCGCGCAGACCGGCCTGGGGCTTGGCGCCGCCTTCGCGGCTGCGGCCTTCGCGATGCTGTTCGCCACCGGCATCGCCGAGCGTGGCGCATTCAGGGGCGATCCGTTCGTGGCATGCTGCGTCGTGGCCGTCAGCGTGCTCGTGGCCACGTTCACGTTCTATCCGGTGGCGGCGATCGTCGGACAGGCGCTGCAGGACGCGCACGGCGCGCTGTCGCTCGACGCGTTCTCGGACCGGCTCTTCACGCCGAAGATATGGTCGCTCGGCTGCGTTGCGGGCCAGTCGGGCTGTGGCGTGGCGTGGAACACGCTGATCCTGGCAGTGCTGTGCGCAACGGCGTCGACCGCGCTCGGCCTCGCGTTCGCCCTGATCGTCACGCGCACCGGCTTCCGCTTCAAGAAAGCGTTGCGCACGCTGTCCGTGCTGCCGATCATCACGCCGCCGTTCGTCATCGGCCTCGGACTGATCCTGATCTTCGGCCGGTCGGGGCTCGTCAACCACGCGCTCGAATGGGCATTCCACATCGAGCCGACGCGGTGGATCTACGGCCTCTCCGGCGTGCTCATCGCGCAGGTGTTCGCGTTCACGCCGATTGCGTTCCTGGTGCTGATCGGCGTCGTCGAGGGCATCGCTCCGTCACTGGAAGAGGCTGCGCAGACGTTGCGCGCCGACCGGCTCCGCACGTTCGTCGATATCTCGCTGCCGTTGATGCGCCCGGGCCTTGCGAACGCGTTCCTCATCACGTTCATCGAGTCGATCGCGGACTTCGGCAATCCGATCGTGCTGGGCGGCAATTTCAACGTGCTGTCGACCGAAGTATTCTTTTCCGTCGTGGGCGCGCAGCTCGACCAGGGACGTGCGGCTACGCTCGGCATCCTGCTGCTGCTGTTCGCGCTTGCGGCGTTCGTCGTCCAGCGCCGCGTGCTCGGGCGCAAGGTGTACACGTCGATGACCGGCAAAGGCGACGCCGGCTTGCCGGCGCTGCTGCCGGACGGCGCGCGCCGCGCATGCTATGCGCTGGCGCTGCCCTGGATCGTGCTGACGATCGCAATCTACGCCACCGCGTTCGCCGGCGGCTTCGTCGAGACATGGGGCCGCGATTTCACGCCGACGCTGCGCCACTACATCAAGGCGTTCGGCATCGAATGGGGTCCGAACGGGATGATCTGGGCCGGCGCGGGCTGGAGCTCGTTCTGGACGACGGTGAAGCTCTCGGCGATCGCCGCGCCGATCACCGCCGCACTGGGGCTTGTCGCCGCCTACCTCCTCACGCGGCAGAAATTCGCCGGCCAGTCGCTGTTCGAATTCGGCACGATGCTGTCGTTCGCCATTCCCGGCACGGTGATCGGCATCTCGTACATCCTCGCGTTCAACGTGCCGCCGATCGAGCTCACGGGTACGGCGCTGATCCTCGTCGTCTGCAACGTGTTCCGCAACATGCCGGTGGGCGTGCGCGCCGGTATCGCGTCGATGACGCAGATCGACCGCAGTCTCGACGAGGCGTCGGCAACGCTCGGCGCCCGCGGTTTCACCGTCCTGCGCACGATCCTGCTGCCGCTGTTGAAGCCAGCCGTCATCGCCGCGCTCGTCTACAGTTTCGTCCGCTCGATGACGACGGTGTCGGCGGTGATCTTCCTCGTGTCCGCGCAATACGAATGGGCAACGACCTACATCATCAATCGCGTCGTCAACGGCGACTACGGCGTCGCGATCGCGTACAGCTCGGCGCTCGTCGTCCTGATGCTCGGCGCGATCTGGATCATCCAGATGATCGTCGGCGAGCGGCGGCTCGGTCGGCGGACGGCCGGCGTTGCGGCGGCACCCGTACCCGGAGTCGCGCAGCTCGGGGCAACGGCGGCGTGACGCGTCGATGAAGGCCGCCTCGATCGAGTTTCGCGACGTCACCAAGCGCTACGGCGACGTGACGGCCGTCGATCGCGTCTCGCTGGTCATCGCGGCGGGGTCGCTCGTGACGCTGCTCGGTCCGTCGGGGTGCGGCAAGACGACGATGCTGCGGCTGATCGCCGGGCTCGAGCTGCCGACGGCGGGAACGATCCGCATCGGCGACCGCGATGTCTCGCACGTCCCGGCGGCCGAGCGCGACGTGTCGATGGTATTCCAGAGCTATGCGCTGTTTCCGCACATGAGCGTGCTGGAGAACGTCCGCTACGGCCTCGTCGTGGCCAAGATGGCGCGCGCATCGGCGAACGAGCGGGCGCGCGCAGCACTTGCACAGGTCGGCCTCGACGGCTACGACGAGCGGCTGCCCTCCGAGCTCTCCGGCGGCCAGCAGCAGCGTGTGGCCGTCGCGCGTGCGCTGGTGCTGGAACCGCTGGTGCTGCTGTTCGACGAACCGCTGTCGAACCTCGATGCGCGGCTGCGCCGGCAGATGCGCGACGAGATCCGCGACCTGCAGCGGCGTCTTGGACTGACGGTCGTCTACGTCACGCACGACCAGGCGGAAGCGATGGCCGTGTCCGACCGGATCATCGTGATGAACCGCGCGACCATCGCGCAGGAAGGCGCGCCACGCGAGCTGTACGAGGAACCGCGCGACCCGTTCGTCGCGGGGTTCATGGGCGATGCCAATCGCGCCCGCGGCATCCTCGGGCGTCGCCACGGGACGCTCGGCGATGTGAGGCTGGGGCCCGTGACGCTGTCGTTACCCCATCGGGGATTGCCGGACGGCGACGTCGAGCTGTCGATCCGGCCTGAGTCGATCGCGTTGCGACCCGCAGGCGAGACGCCGCTTGCCGCCATCGTGCGGAAGGCCGTGTACCTCGGCGGCGTCATCGAATACACGCTCGACACCGGCATCGGCGCGCTGTTCGCCGTGGCAACGGCAGTCGAGCACCCGTTTGCCGTCGGCGATACAGTGTCGCTCGAGCTCGCCCGCCACGGCGTCGTGCTGATCCCACCCGGACAATCCGATGAACGCCACTGACATCGACGCGCGCGCGCGCTTCGCCGCGCGCCTTGCACGCGAAGCAGGCGCGCTCGCCCTGCGCTATTTCCGTCGCGAGCTCGCCTACACGCCGGAGTCGAAGGGTGTTGCGCAGGACTGGGTGAGCATCGCCGATCGCGCCGTCGAAGATCATTGCCGTGCCGCGCTCGTGGCGGCGTTTCCCGATGACACGATGCTTGGCGAGGAATCCGGGGGTGCCGTCGCCGAACGCGCGTGGATCATCGACCCGATCGACGGCACGCTGAATTTCGTGCACGGCGTGCGTTACTGGTGCGTATCGATCGTGTTCATCGACGCCGGCCGGCGAATCATCGGCGCCGTCTACGATCCTCCGCACGACGAGCTGTTCTTCGCGACGGCCGGCGGGAGCGCAACCCTGAACGGTGCGCCGATGCACGTATCCGATTGCGCGCGGCTCGATCGCGCGCTGATCGTTCAGGGATACGTGCAGCGCCACGACATCGACGCGAGCCTCGAGTTGCGCCGCACGCTGATCGAGGAAGGTGCCGAGGTGAAGGACCACGGCGCGGGGGCGTTGATGCTCGCGCACGTGGCGGCAGGCCGCTTCGACGCCTACCTCGAGCCGCACATGCACCCGTGGGACGCGAGTGCCGGCCTGCTGCTGGTCGAAGAAGCGGGTGGACGTACGTTGCGCTATCCGGGTGCCGCCGGGCTGCGCGCGGGCGGCGCAGTGCTGGCGAGCACGCCGGCGCTATACGACCGCTTGCACGCACTCGCGGGTTGGTAGAGCGAGGAGACGACCGAACACTACCGGCGGCGCGACCGTTCGCCGGCCGCTCGTCAGAGCTTCAGCGCGCCGCTGTACCAGAACTCCTGCACGCCGTGCAGGTCGCGGCGCACGGCCGGCGGAAAACCGGCCCGGCCCCCGCGCCGGTCAGTCAAGAGATCCTCGAACAGCTCGGGCGCGCCGCGATGGTCGTTCCAGAGCACGGCGATCATGTTGCAGACGCGCGGATACTGGCTGGCGAGCGCACACGGCGCCCGGTCGGGCGGAAACCCGTCGAACCACTTCTCGGTGAGCGGCAGCAGGTGCTCGGCCGGGCGAGCCTTGCGCACGGCGCTCCAGTCGTTCACATCATGCAGCGCCGACGTGTTGGCCGCGGCAGGTTGCATGCGCTTTGCAATCGGCTGCACGACGTCGTTCAGGTCCTTCCAGCCACGCCTGCTGCCACTGTAGATCGACATTCAGTCTCCCCTGCCACCGCCGCGACGGCCCGTCAGCCGTCCATCCCGTAAGAATGCCACGCGAGTGCAGCCGAATTCAAGGACTATCGGACGGGAGCCCGGGCGCGCTGCCATTCGTCGGAAGCCGGGATCGCACCGCCACACCGGGAGACCTGCTACGGAGGTGTGCAGAAAACCGGCCCTTCGACCATCCAGCCCTGGCCGAGCATGACGCCGACTTCGCTGTGGCTCGTCAGATACCGGTGGTTCGCCTGCCCGCCCTTGCCGTTGTTGTACATGCGGATCACCGGGATGCGATTGGCCGCGCACGCGCCGATCGCATCCGGACCTTCGGTGCGAAACACGAGCCCTTCGAAAATCCACAGCGGGTTGTTCTTCACGTCCTGGCATTCGTTGGCGAGAATCGTGAAAAAGTGCGTGTTCGGACCCACGCCCGGCTTGCCCAAGAACCGGCATGCCGCCGTTCCGAGCGTGCTTTCCGGCGGATAAACCTTGTACGTGTAGCCGGTGCGCTGCCAGCCCGGAATCGCGATGCCGGCATCGAGAATCGACACTTCGTTCGCATCCGCCGTCATGAAGTAGTGATCGAGCGACGCGTTGTAGTACTCGACGGAAAGCGCCTCTCCCGTGCCTGGCGGAAGCGGCTGCCAGCGGTCGAGCAGCAGTACGTCGTCGCCGCCGCCGGCAACCTTGGTCATTCGCGCGCTCGTGGCCCGCGCGAGCGGATCGTCGTCGACGTAGGCGCCGAGGAAGGTGAGCGACCACGTGAAGATGTCGTCCGACGACGCGACGTCGAAACCGTGCCGGACGCCGTCCAGGACGACGAACTGTTTCGGACCGGTGAGGAGCGTCATGCCTTGCGCCGTTACCTCCGCGGGCGCCGTCGTGTCCGCACCACCGGAAATCGCGAGGTAAGGCAGGTCGATACCTTCGAGGCCTTGCGAGTCCCGGCCGAACGCCGGGAAGAAAGGCTGGCCGAAATACGGGACGTAACCGACGGCGGCCTTCAGGCGCGTGTCGTCGATCACGCTTTTCAACGCCGTACCGACCGACACGGTCAGCTTCGCACCGCGCATCAGCAGCATCGATTCGCCGCCGGCGCTGGCACCGAATCCGCCGATACGGGTGGGGTCGATCCGCGCCGCGAAGCTCGGGTCGGCGAGCACGACGTCGAGCGCACGGCTGAGCGACTGCGGCCGGGCCGCCTGCATCGCCGTGTAATTCTGGAAGTCCAGGATGGCGCGCAGCAGGTCGTCGAGCGTGCTGATGCGCGCATCGACATAGCGGGAGTCGCCATGAAACGGTGCGACGACGACATAGCCGTGACTCGCGAACAGCTTGAGCGCCTCGATGTAGTCGCTGGAGATCGGGCTGCCGCCGAATCCGTGCGAGAACAGCAGCACGGGAAAGCGTTCGCGAGCAACCGCAAAGATGGGGGGCTGTCCGCCGCGCTGCATGTGCGGCACGACCTTGCCGTTCGGCAATGCGTAGTCCGCGTAGGGATTGGTGTCCGTTGTCGGGTAGCAGACCAGGTTGGCGTATGCGAGCGTGCGGTTGCGGAAGTCCCCATACAAGTCGCGGTCGTCAGGCATGGACACGTTCACGACGAACGCATGCGCCGGATCGACGAGGAGGTCCGTGACGTAACCGGTGCCGCCGCCCCCGCGTCCTTCCCAGTACGCCTGTGCATCGCCGCCCATCAGGCGCGAGAAGTCCTGCTCGACGTTGCTGCAGCCCACCGGATACGCGCCGGGCGCGATTGGCGGAACGATGCCGAGAACGTCGTTGAACGTCTGTGCGTGAGTGCCAAGCGCGGCAAACAGCAGAGACGCGGCGAGCGCCCGTACGAATCGAATCACGTGCGACATGCAGTACCCGTTGCGGTCGGCGCCCACGTGCGCCCTGCTGGCGTAGACGCCGGAGCGCGGCGCCGGTTCCGTCGCCGACCGTCAGAACTGATCGGCGGAGAGCGCCAGCGCGGTGGCGCTGCCGTTGACGACCGATTGCGCGAGGGCATCGGCCTGCGGCAACAGGCACTCCGCATAGAAGCGCGCGGTGGCGATCTTGGCGCGCATGAACGCTGGATCGCCGTCGCCCGCTTGCAGCCGGTCGGCGGCGATCTTCGCCGAGCGGGCGAGCTGCCAGCCGCCGGCGACCAATCCCCACAGCTCGAGGTACGGCACCGACCCTGCGTGCGCGATGCGCGGCTGCGTCGCATACGTCTGCACCACCCAGTCGATCGCCGACTGCAGCGACGCTGTTGCCGCCGCGAGCCGCAGGCCGATCGCGTTCAGCGCGGAATCGGCCTGCGACGCGAGATGCGCGGACACCTTGTCGATCTGCGCGGCAACGAGCCGCGCGGTGGCGCCGCCGTCGCGGGCCGTCTTGCGTCCGATCAGGTCGTTGGCCTGGATGCCCGTCGTGCCTTCATAGATCGTGATGATCCGCGCATCGCGGTAGTGCTGGGCGGCGCCGGTTTCCTCGATGTATCCCATGCCGCCATGCACCTGCACGCCCAGCGACGTTACTTCCTGCGCCGTCTCCGTGCACCAACCCTTGACGATCGGGATCATCAGGTCGACGAATGCCTGGTGCTGCGCGCGGGTCTCTGCGTCGGGCGCGTGACGCGCATTGTCGACGGCGGCGGCCGTGACATAGCCGACGGCGCGCATCGCTTCGGTGTATGCCCGCATCGTCATCAGCATCCGCCGGATGTCCGGATGATCGATGATCGGACCCGCCTTGGCCGCCTTCTCAGCGCCCGGCGCCTTGCCCTGCACGCGATCGCGCGCGTATGCGACCGCGCGCTGGTACGCACGCTCCGACAGCCCGACACCTTCCATACCCACCGAGAAGCGCGCCTGATTCATCATGATGAACATGTACTCGAGGCCACGGTTCTCCTCGCCGATCAAATAGCCGGTCGCGCCCCCGTTGTCGCCGTACGCCAGCACGGCCGTCGGGCTCGCGTGAATGCCGAGCTTGTGCTCGAGCGATACGCAATGCACGTCGTTGCGCGCGCCAAGCGAGCCATCGGCGTTGATGAGGAACTTCGGAACGAGGAACAGAGAAATGCCTTTGACGCCTTCAGGGGCCGTCGGCGTGCGCGCAAGCACGAGGTGAATGATGTTGTCGGTAAAGTCATGCTCACCGAACGTGATGAAGATCTTCTGCCCGAAGAGCTTGTAGGTGCCGTCGCCTTGCGGAACGGCGCGCGTGCGCACCGCCGCGAGATCGGAGCCTGCCTGCGGCTCGGTCAGGTTCATCGTGCCCGTCCATGCGCCGGACACCATCGACGGCAGGAACTTCGCCTTCTGCTCGGGCGTTCCGCAAAGCTCGATTGCGTCGATCGCGCCCTGTGTCAGCAGCGGACACAGGTCGAACGCCATGTTCGCCGCATGCCACATCTCCTCCACTGGCGTAGCGACGAGTTGCGGCAGATTCTGGCCGCCGTACTCCACCGGCTTCGTGAGTCCGTTCCACCCGTTCTCCGCGAATTGCCGGTAGGCGGGCTTGAACCCGGCCGGCGTCTTGACCGTCCCGTCAGCCAGCAGCTTCGATCCCTCGCGATCGCCTGTCGCATTGAGCGGGTCGAGCACTTCGGTCGCAAACCGGGCGGCCTCTTCGAGGACTGCCGTCACCGTGTCGGGCGTCGCGTCCTCGAACCCGGGCAACGAGGCCACCTGGCTCAGTCCGGCAAGGTCGTTCAGCACGAACTGCATTTCGGCCAGCGGGGCGTGATAGGTGCTCATGGGCAGGTCGCAGGATGGATCGAACCCGATAGGTTAACCGATCGCGCCGACGCGCGATCGCAGTGTCTCGCGCCGGTTGGCATTGCAGCGGGCGCCCGCTGGCGTCGCTATTTGCCGTCGACAAAGGCCTTCTTGCGCTGCCGATAGCGCTTGGCCGCTTTTGGGTCCGTCAACGCCTTGAGTAGCGCATGGTGAAGCTCGTAGAGCGCCGCGTCGAAGCCCGCGTCCTCGAGCCCCTGCGCATGACCGAGCGCCACGGCATTACCCGCCAGGCGCACCGCTTCGTTCTCGAGTTCGCCGGTGAGAGGTGCGGAAGTGTCGAGAAATGCGTTGCGGCACGTGGATACCGACACCGAATAGTATTTGCGGCAGGCTGCGGGCCGCGCGTCGTACACCGAGCAGGTTCCTTGCTCATCGAGCAATGCGCATGGAATGCCGGCGCGAACGTGTGCCGCTGCGGACAGCGGTGCGATACGCTGCAGGTTCGCCTCGATGCGCGTGATGGTTGCGGCGCGATCGGCATTGCTGAAGCGCCCGGCGATATGCTCGGCGAGAACGAACGCCTCGTGCGGGCGAATCTCCACGCGCAGGTGACAGCAGTAATGGCATCCACGCTCGCAGGCGACGTCGACGCTGCGTTGCGCGATGACGTCGCGTTGCAATGTCGCCAGCCGGCCGTACATGTGAACCGTCTCCGAACGCACGACGGCCGCGTCGGACGAGGCGCGCGCAGACGCAACCGCGCGTTCGCGATCGAACGCCTGTTGAACCGCGGGCGGCACGGGCGCGTCCATGCCCGATTCTAGGGCTCTTCACCCACGCTTCCGCAAAAAAATCCGGGCAGCCGCAAGACACGCGGGCGCCCGGACCCCTCGAACCATCCTGCCTCTGCGTGGCGAAACTCGTGTTACAGCGCGGGCGGCAGCGCCTTCGCCCGGTCGTACGTCGCCTTCGCCACCATGTTGGCGTGCAGGATCGTCGGCGTGACGATCGAGAAAGCATCGCCCGCGTCGATGGCGGCGTCGAGTTGCGCTTCGGTCGTGATGTGCGTCTTCGCCGCATCGAGATTGGTGAACAGCACGACGACCACCTGCCACGTGACGTTGAAATCGCTGCCACCGGTTCCGTTCATGATGTGATCGTGTCCCCAGACGCCGTCGCCATAGACATTCGGGACCGTCGCCTGCGCGAGATCGGCGATGCCAGGGCCATGGTCGCCGCAGTTATCGCCGCCTTCGTGGGCGCAGTTCATCGTGCCTACCGCATCGGCCGCCGCGTTCGGATACACGACGATGAACAGCGGTGAAATGGCGTGCGCGTTGGCGTGCGACGGGGACGGCGTGCCCATTGGCGTCATGATGTAGATGAGTTCGCCGGCGCGATCGTCGTAGCCGGGCTCGATGATCGTCCTGCCGAGTTGCCGCTCGCCCGACGGTACTTGGGCATCCGCCGCGGTCACGCCCGTCAGCAACGCACCCATCGCGACCAACAGTACAAGCCAGAATCTTGACTTCATTTGAGCTCCCAGGATTATGTGATTACGCCGCGCGAGTGAGATTTCACCGCCGGAAACGCGCCTGACCGGATAAGCAAACCCGGCCGGCATGTATTCGGACGTGCGCGTCGAATCGACAGTCTAGGCAGCGATGACGACCGCAAGACTTCAGCGGCCACGCACTCTTGTTTCGTTTGTTTCGCGCGCTGCGGAAAGGCGCTAGAGATCGAGTACCGAATCGAGGCCGCGACGTACGCCGACGAGCGTCGACACCTTGCGGATCGCAAGCAGCGCGCCGTCGACGTAAGGCCGCGCGCTGCTGCCGGAATCGTGGCGGATCGAGAGCTTCTGGTCGGGCATGCCGAAGATGACCTCGGCGCTGATCACGTACCCCGGAAGCCGTATCGAATGAACCTGCGATCCCGCGAGCGTCGCACCCCGGGCCTCGCGCGGTCCGACGGTCCGATCGAGCGGAATCGTCGGCTGCGGCGCGCGGATCTTCGCGAGCCTCGATGCGAGCTCACGGGCGGTTCCGCTCGGCGCATCGACCTTGTCGTCGTGCGCATAGTCGATGATCTCCCATTGCGGAATGAGCCTCGCCGCCGCTTCGGCGAACTTCTGCAGCAGGACCACCGTCAGCGCGAAGTTGCCGCACGCGAGCACGCCGCGCTGACGCTTCCGCGCAACGGCGTCGATCTCCGCGAAGTCGTCATCCGTCAGGCCGGACGTGCCGACGACGACATGCGCGCCGTGTTCCAGCGCCACGAGGATGTTGGCCTTGGCCGAAGCGGGCTTCGTGTATTCGACGAGCACGTCGCACGCCGTTGCGAGCGCCTCGCGAGCCGATGCATATACGGCAGCGGTCAGTCGCGGCTCGTGGAGCACGTCGCCGAGCACCTGGCCCGCGTGCGTGCGCGAAACGGCGGCGACGAGTGCGAGATCGTCGGCATGCGCGATCGCGCGGGCGAGCTCCGAACCGGCCCAACCGGTGGCGCCGGCGACGCATACGGAGATCATGCCGAGGGCAACGCGCGTTCGACGATTCGGTCGGCGCTGCGTTTCGAGCCGCTGAAGGCATTGAACCCTGTCGCCGAACGCGCCTGGCTGCGAACCTCGTGCATTGCGTAAGGCGGTGTCGATTCGGCGCGCAGCGACTCGACATCGACAGGTTTGTTCATCGCGGTTTTCCTGCGCGCGTGCCGGTGATGACTGGGTCGTTCTGCGGCCGTCGCCGGCTGCGCGCTATTGCATGTACCAACCGTGGCTGACGACCAGCGACTGGCCCGTCAGCGCATTCGTCGGGAAGGACGCGAACATCACCGCGACCTCGGCAACGTCGTCGAGTGTCGTGAACTCGCCGTCGACCGTGTCCTTCAGCATCACCTTCTTCACGACGTCCTCCTCGGAGATCCCGAGGGTGCGCGATTGCTCGGGAATCTGCTTTTCGACGAGCGGCGTGCGCACGAAGCCGGGACAGATGACGTTGGCCCGGACGCCATGCGCGGCGCCCTCCTTCGCCATCGTCTTCGCGAGGCCGATCAGGCCGTGCTTCGCCGTCACGTACGGCGCCTTCAGCACGGAGGCGACCTTCGAATGCACGGAGCCCATATAGATGAGGCTGCCGCGGTTGGCCTTGTACATGTGCGGCAGGCAGGCCCGGGTCGTGAGGAACGCGCCGTCGAGATGGATCGTCAGCATCTTCTTCCACTCGGCATAGCTGAATTCCTCGAGCGGGTGGACGATCTGAATCCCCGCATTGCTGACGAGCACGTCGACGCCGCCGAACGCCGCAACCGTCTTCGCGACACCCTCGTTCACCTGCGTCTCGTCCGTGACGTCCATCGCGACGGCCAGCGCCTCCTGATGGCCGCCGATCTCGCGCGCCGTTGCCGTCGCGGCGTCGAGGCCGATGTCAGCGACGACCACGCGGGCACCCGCCTGCGCGAAGCGCCGTACGATCGCCTTGCCGATGCCACTTGCCGCTCCCGTTACCAGCGCCACCCTTCCTTCGAGCACCATGCCAGATCCCTCCGTCGTTGGGGCGCGAACGGCCGCCGGCGATCGTGCGATCATCCGCCTTTCGCACGCCAGCGGTGCCGCGGCACCGGCATAACGACAATCCGGCGCCGGCGCAAACTGCAAGTATAGGGTCGCGCGCGGCGCTCATGCGTTTGATCGTTCTCGTTCAGGGATATTCATGGTGATCGGGCCACTCCACATGTTGCGGGTCATGTCCATCGCGCTGACGCTGTTCGCCCTGCTGCCTGGCGCGGCCAATGCCGGCGCGGACATGAAAAAGGTGCTGCGCATCTCGATGAACGACATCACGAGCCTCGATCCCCAGCAGGGAACGGATCTCTACTCGACGCGCGTCACGACTGCGATCTTCGAGGCGATGTACGAGTTCGAGTACCTGTCCACGGGCTCGAAGGTGATTCCGAACACCGCGGAGGCGATGCCCGCGATCACCGACGACGGCCGCACGTGGACGATGCGCGTGAAGAAGGGAATCCTGTTCGCGGACGACCCCGTCTTCAAGGGCAAGCCGCGGGAACTCGTCGCCGCCGACTATGTTTACTCGATCAAGCGGTCGCTCGACCCGAACCTGCGCCAAGGTGGCGACGCCGCGCTCACCGACCTCATCGTCGGGGCGCGTCCCGTTGTCGATGCGGCGCGCAAGCCGAACGCGAAATTCGACTACGATGCCCGCATCGAAGGGCTGCAGGCAACGGATCGCTACACCGTCGTGATGCGCCTGGCGCAGCCCGATTACACGCTGCTCGAGCGGCTCGCCGGTTTGCCGTCGATGGCCGTTGCGCGCGAAGCGATCGAAGCCGCCGGCGCCGATGTGATGAGCAAGCCGGTGGGGACAGGACCGTACCGCCTCAAGGAATGGCGGCGCGCGTCGCGCGTGGTTCTCGAGGCCAACCCGAATTACCGCACGGTCCGCTTCCCGGAAAACGCCGACGCACCGCAGCAGGAACTGGTGCGCAACATGCGCGGCAAGACGCTGCCGCAGATCGGCCGCATCGAGATCAGCATCATCGAGGAATCGCAGCCGGAGATCCTCGCGTTCACGCAAGGGGACCTGGATTTCATCGCGCTCGGTGGCGACGATACGAAGCGCGTACTGGAAAAGGGCCAGTTGCGGCCGGACCTCGCGAAACGCGGCATCAAGCATGTCCGCTTCGGCTCGCCGAGCGTCACGTTCACGTACTTCAACATGGAAGACCCGGCCGTCGGCGGCTATTCGACACAGCAGATCGCGCTGCGCCGCGCGATCGGAATGGGCTTCGATGTCGACGAGTTGATCCGCGTGCTCTTCGCCGGCAATGCGCTGCCCGCGAACCAGTTGCTGCCGCCGGGGGTCAGCGGCCACGACCCGTCGCTACCCGCCAAGTCCATCTACGACCCGGCCGGCGCGCGAGCGCTGCTCGACCGCTTCGGCTTCAAGGACCGCGACGGCGACGGCTATCGCGAGACGCCGGACGGCAAGCCGCTTACGGTTGTTCGCGGCACGCTTCCGGAGTCGTGGTACCGCGAGGCCGACACGCTATGGAAGAAGAACATGGATGCGATCGGCGTGCGGATGCAGGTGCAGCAGCAGACGTTCGCCGAGCTTTTGAACATGAGCCGCAGCGGCAAGCTGCCGATGTTCAACCTCGGCTACCGGTCGCTCGAGCCCTCCGGGTACCAGATCCTGCAGACGCTGTGGGGCCAGTCGCCGCGCGACACCAACCCGTCGCAATTCAAGCAGGCCGCCTACGACACCGCCTACGAGCAGTTCCTGCGCACGCCCGCGGGCCCGGCGCGCATATCGCTCGCGCGCAAGATGTCGGACATTTCGCAGGCGTACATGCCGATGATCCTGCACACGTACGGGGTGGGCAACGTGCTCTACTACCCGTGGCTGCAGGGCTACTGGCCGTCGGCGTTCGGGTTCTCCTGGAAGTACCTCGACGTCGACGTCGCGATGCGCGCAGCGAAGGGCAACGGCGCGAGCAAGTGATGCGCGCACGCGGCGCGACTTACGTCTCGGTCGGCAGCGCCACGCCGAACAGCGCTTCGCGCAGCTTGTAGAGCCGGTCGCGCAGTTCCGCCGCGCGTTCGAACTCGAGGTTCTTGGCGGCGTCGAGCATCTGTTTCTCGATCTGCCGCAGCTCGCGCTCGAGATCCTTCTCGGGCATCGCCGCATACTTCGCGCGCACCTGCGCCGCCTTCTGCACGGTGCGCTCCTCGTCGATGTCGTAGACGCCGTCGATCATGTCGCGGATCCGCTTCTCGATGCTCTTCGGCGTGATCCCCATCCGCGCGTTGTGCGTTACCTGCTTCGCGCGACGCCGCTCCGTTTCGCCGATCGCCGCCTTCATCGAGTCGGTCATCCGGTCGGCGTACAGGATTGCCTTGCCGTTGATGTGCCGCGACGCGCGCCCGATCGTCTGGATCAGCGACCGCTCGGCGCGCAGGAACCCCTCCTTGTCCGCGTCGAGAATGGCGACGAGCGACACTTCCGGGATGTCGAGGCCTTCGCGCAACAGGTTGATACCGACGAGCACGTCGAACTCGCCGAGCCGCAGGTCGCGGATGATCTCGACGCGCTCGACGGTGTCGATGTCGCTGTGCAGGTAGCGAACCTTGACGCCGTGCTCGCCGAGATAGTCGGTCAGATCCTCGGCCATTCGCTTCGTCAGCGTCGTCACCAGCACTCGCTCGTTGCGCGCCACGCGCAGGTTGATCTCCGACAGCAGGTCGTCGACCTGGGTCGCCGCGGGTCTCACGTCGAGCACCGGATCGACGAGGCCGGTAGGCCGCACGAGCTGCTCGACGACCTGCCCCGCATGCTTCTGCTCGTAGTCGGCCGGCGTGGCAGACACGAAAACCGTTTGCGGCAACAACCGCTCGAACTCGTCGAACCGCAGCGGCCGGTTGTCGAGCGCCGACGGCAGGCGAAAGCCGAAGTTGACGAGATTCTCCTTGCGCGCGCGGTCACCCTTGTACATGCCGCCAACCTGCGGGATCGTCACGTGGCTTTCGTCGACGAACATCAGTGCCCGCGACGGCAGGTAATCGATCAGTGTGGGCGGCGGCTCGCCGGGGCCACGGCCCGACAGATGCCGCGAATAGTTCTCGATCCCTTTGCAGAAGCCGATCTCCGACATCATCTCGAGATCGAAGCGCGTTCGCTGCTCGATCCGCTGCGCCTCGATGAGCTTCATCTGCCCGACGAAGAAGTCCTTCTGCGTGACGAGCTCCTGCTTGATCGCCTCGATCGCGTCGAGCACTTTCTGCCGGCCCGTCACATAGTGCGACGACGGGAAGATCGTGTAGCGCGCCATCTTGTGGCGCAAATGTCCTGTCAGCGGATCGAAGAGCTGCAGCGACTCGACCTCGTCGTCGAACAGCGATATGCGCACCGCGCTCTCGGCGTTCTCTGCGGGGAAGATGTCGAGCACGTCGCCGCGCACGCGGAACGTGCCGCGCCTGAAGTCGAGCTCGGCGCGCTGGTATTGCATCTCGGTCAGCCGGCGGATCGCGTCGCGCTGCGACAGCTTGTCGCCCTGCCGCACGTGCAGGATCATGCTGTGATATTCGGTCGGATCGCCGATGCCGTAGATCGCCGACACCGTGGCGACGATCACGCAGTCGGGACGTTCCAGGATGGCCTTGGTCGCCGACAGCCGCATCTGCTCGATGTGCTCGTTGATCGAGCTGTCCTTCTCGATGTAGAGATCGCGCGACGGCACGTACGCTTCGGGCTGGTAGTAGTCGTAATACGAGACGAAGTACTCGACGGCGTTGTTCGGGAAGAACTCGCGAAACTCCGAATAAAGCTGTGCTGCGAGCGTCTTGTTCGGCGCGAGCACCAGTGCCGGGCGGCCGCTTCGCGCGATGACTTGCGCCATCGTGTAGGTTTTGCCGGAGCCGGTGACGCCGAGGAGCGTCTGGAACGACAACCCGTCGGTAAGTCCCTCGGCCAGCTTCTCGATCGCTTCGGGCTGATCGCCGGCGGGCTCGAACGGCTGATGCAGCTCATAAGGACTGTCGGGGAAGGTAACGATCATGACTCTCGCGCAGGGACCGGGCAACCGGGCATTTTAAGGTCTGGACGAACGCAGCGTGCGAAGGCTCGAACGACCCAGGTCCACGCCCGATCCGCTGCATGTGGGGGCGGACCTCACTGGCGCAACCCGGCATCGTCGAAGAACTCGCGCAACATGAAGTTTTCCAGGTCTCGCGTGTCCTGCGCGCGGGCGGAGAGCGTGATGTTGCGACCAAGCCGGTGCGACTCCCAGACGAAGTCCTCGTTCTCGTAGCGCCGGATGATCGAGATCATCTCGCGGACGATGGCGATGCGGATGTCGGGGTTGTCGCCCTGCCGCACTTCAATGCGCTGCTGGGCGCGCCGGTTGATGTCCTTGTTCCAGCCGAAGAACGTGAACTCGGCGTCGGAAGAGCCGAGCTTCGTGATCTGGAAGATGCCGCCGCTGTTGCGCGTGCCCTTGCCGAAATCGCGCGTGTTCACCGACGCGAGATTCTGCGCGACGATCCGATCGCGGCGCGCGATGTCGCTTTCGGGTGCGTCGGCTGTGTTGCCCTGCGATGGATCCGGCTCGCCGCGTGCGCGACGACGCTCGGCGATGAAGGCCGACAAGTCGGTCGGTGGCGGCGTCCGCTGCGCCGGTGCGGGCGGTGCCCGCGGTACCACGGGCGGAGGCGGCACGGGTTGCGGCTCCACGGGTGGCGCGATGGTCACCGGTGACGATGGGGAGGTGAGCGGCGGCGCAGCGGGCGGCGGTGACGGTCTGCGCGGCAGCGGCCTGGGCGCAGGCTTCGGACGCACCTGCGGCGTTGGCAGCGTGGGGGCCTGCTCCGCAACGACCACCGGAGGCCGCGATTCCGGCACGAGCGTCGACGGGCCTTGGAGCGTGGCCGTCAACGGCGCCGACACCTCGTCGCCGGGCGCCAACGCATTGTTCGCGAGCAACGGCACTCGCGGCAGCAGGTTCCACAACGCCGCGAGGTGAACCAACAGCGACAGCACGATCGCCAGCCAGAGGACCGGAATCGTGATGACGTCGTGTCGGGAGCGCCGTTCGTCGCGCCAGTCTTTCATCGGGTTGTCGATTCCGGCCCGAGGCCGGCCGATGCGATTGGGGGCAGTTGCCGGGAGGCGGTGCGATCGATGGAAGCGAAAGCGACGCTCGCAGCGAGGGGCACGGCTTTGGACAGCGGTGATCCGGCGCCGTTCTGGCGGAATATCCTGCTGTCCGGCCGAGCCGGACGCGGTGGCCAGCCGCTACTTTACACAACTGCCCAACAGCGGCGATGCCGGCAACGGGCTACGTGTCAGCTGAGCCCGGGAGTGCCGGGGCAGCCACAGCGTCAGCGCCAGCCACCCCGACGGTGTCGCAATTACTTCATTTCAGGAAGCGACTCTTCGGCGATCGACGGCGCATCGCCCACGACGAACTGCAGCGCCGCAAGACGCGCGTACAGCGGATTGTCACGGACGAGCGCGTCGTGCGTGCCCAGCGCGACGATGCGACCGCGCTCCATGACGGCGATCCGATCGGCATGGCGCACCGTCGCGAGCCGGTGCGCGATCATCAGCACCGTGCGCCCCGCCATCAGCCGCTCGAGGGCGCGCTGGACGATCCGTTCGCTTTCCGCGTCGAGCGCACTGGTGGCCTCGTCCAGCAACAGGATCGGCCGGTCGGCGAGGATCGCGCGGGCGATCGCGAGCCGCTGTCGCTGACCGCCGGACAGCTTCACGCCGCGCTCGCCGAGCAGACCGTCGAAGCGATCGGGCAGCCGCTCGATGAATTCCGTCGCATAGGCGGCGTCGCACGCCGCCTTCACTTCGGCGTCGGTCGCATCGGGACGCCCGTAGCGAACGTTCTCCAGCACGGTCGACGCGAAGATCACCGGATCCTGCGGCACGAGGGCCAACTGCCGGCGCACGTCGCGGGGCTCGGCCGCGCGCAACTCGACGCCGTCGATCCGAACGTCGCCCGCTTGCGGATCATAGAATCGCAGCAGCAGCTGGAACACCGTCGTCTTGCCGGCACCGGACGGGCCGACGAGCGCGACTTTCTCGCTGGCGCGAATGTCGAGCGAAAAATGTTCGAGCGCCGGCGTGTCGGGGCGTGACGGGTAGTGGAACGTCACGTCGTCGAACGTGACGGTGCCCCGACCCGGCACGGGCATCGGCACCGGATTCGCCGGCGCCCGGATCGCCGGCTGCACGGCGAGGAGTTCGAACAGGCGCTCGGTCGCACCTGCGGCGCGTTGCAGGTCGCCGATAACCTCGCTGATCGAGCCGACGGCGCCCGCTACCAGCACCGCATAGAACACGAATGCCGAAAGCTGGCCGGCGCTCAACCGGCCGGCGACGACGTCGTGCCCACCGATCCACAAGATCACGCCGATGGCGCCGAACACGAGCACGATGACGGCAGCAACCAGCAGTGCGCGCTGACGTACGCGACGCGTCGCCGTGGCGAACGCCGCTTCGACGCGCGCCGCAAAGTCGGTGCGGTCGCGCGCCTCGTGTCCGTACCCCTGGACGGTGCGGATCTCGTGCAGCGATTCGTCGAGAAACGCACCGACGTCGCCGACGCGATCCTGCGTCGCGCGGGAAAGCTTGCGCACGCGGCGGCCGAACAGCACGATCGGCGCCACCACGAGCGGCACGCCGGCCAGCACGAGCAACGTCAGCTTCGCGCTCGTCAGCGTCAACATCACGAGGCCGCCGACCATCAGCAGGAAGTTGCGAATCGCCATCGAGGCGCTCGACCCGACAACCGTCTCGAGCATCGTCGTGTCGTTGATGAGCCGCGAGATCACTTCTCCGGTGCGCGTCGACTCGAAGAACGTCGGCGGCAAGTCGAGCAGGTGGTCGAACACCTCGCGGCGCAGATCGGCCGTGACGCGCTCGCCGAGCCACGACACGTGGTAGAACCGCATGTACGTCGCACCGGCCATCACGACGATGACGCCGAGCATCAGCGCCAGCATCCGGTCGAGCTCGGCGGTGTTCGACGCGGCGAATCCGCGATCGACGACGAACTTCAATCCCTGGCCGACGGCCAGCACCGCGCCGGCCGCGACGACGAGACCGATCGCAGCGAAGATCACCTCGCGCCGGTACGGCCGCAGGAAGCGCCCGATACGGGCGACCGTCTTCAACGCGGTAACGGGCGGAATCTTGGGTGCTGGTTCGAGACGGGTATCGGAACGGGCCATCGGAATGAGATCGGAATGCGTGCGCTCGACGGGAGCGACTTCCGGACGTTGGGTACGCCGCCCGGTTCCACAAGGCGGGCATTCACGCGCTGTACAATAGCGTGTTTTCGAACACTACCGGATTCACCATGAACGCTCCGCTTGCCGCGTCACTGTTCGGCGCCGTGGATCTCGCGCCGCGCGATCCGATTCTCGGCGTTACCGAAGCCTTCAACGCGGATGCCAATCCGCGGAAGGTCAACCTCGGCGTCGGCGTTTACGTCGACGACAACGGCAAGGTGCCGCTGCTCGATTGCGTGAAGCGCGCCGAGCGCGAGATGACCGACAAGGCGTCGCCGCGCACGTACCTGCCGATCGACGGCATTCCCGCGTACGACAAGGCCGTGCAGTTGCTGCTGCTCGGCACGGATAGCGAGATCGTGGCGCTCGGCCGCGCCGTCACCGTCCAGGCACTCGGCGGCACCGGTGGCCTGCGCGTCGGTGCGGATTTCCTGCGCAAGTTCGCGCCCGGTGCGAAAGTGGCGATCAGCACGCCGAGCTGGGAGAACCACCGCGCGCTGTTCGAGGCCGCGGGCTTCGAAGTGATTTCGTATCCGTACTACGACCCGGCGACGCACGGCCTCGATTTCGCCGCGATGCGCGCGTCGCTGAATGCGATGGCAAGCGGCACGATCGTCGTGCTGCACGCGTGCTGTCACAACCCCACGGGCGTCGATCCGACGCCGGAGCAGTGGGACGAGATCCTTGCGACCGTCCGCGCACGCGGGCTCGTGCCGTTCCTCGATCTCGCGTATCAGGGCTTCGGGGACGGCATCGACGCCGACGGCATCGTCGTGCGCAAGTTCGCTGCAACGTCCGGACCGCTGTTCATCTCGAGCTCGTTCTCGAAGTCGTTCTCGCTTTATGGCGAGCGCGTCGGTGCGTGCACGATCGTCGCCAGCGACAAGGACGAGGCCGCGCGCGTGCTGTCGCAGGTGAAGCGCATCGTGCGCGCCAACTACTCGAATCCACCCACGCACGGCGGGCAGATCGTCGCGATGGCGCTCACCAGTGCGCAGCTGCGTGAGATCTGGGAGATCGAGCTCGGCGGCATGCGCGAGCGCATCCGCGCGATGCGCGAGGCGCTGGTGGCGAAGCTCGCCGAACGCGCGCCGGGTGTGGACTTTGACTTCGTCCGCAAGCAACGCGGCATGTTCTCCTACTCCGGCCTCAACCGCGAACAGGTGCAGCGGCTGCGCGACGAGTTCTCGATCTACGCCGTGGATACCGGTCGCATCTGCGTGGCGGCGCTCAACTCAAAGAACATCGAGTACGTCGCCGATTCGATCGCGGCGGTCCTCGGCCACGTGCCGGTTCCTGCTCCGGCGACGGCCTGACCGACCGTGCGCTTCACCTCGCATTGAGGGTGGGTTGAAGCGTCGGCGTGCGATGTTATAATTGCACTCCTCCGCGGGAATAGCTCAGTTGGTAGAGCGCAACCTTGCCAAGGTTGAGGTCGGGAGTTCGAGACTCCTTTCCCGCTCCAGTTTTACGGGAGAGCCCGCAAAGAGCTCTCCCGTTTCGTTTGCGCGACGGCAATCAATTCGGCGGTCGCGCCCCACTCCTGGCGGGGTGGCAGAGTGGTCATGCAGCGGCCTGCAAAGCCGTGGACGCCGGTTCGATTCCGACCCCCGCCTCATTTCCTCGAATAACGAA
>Ga0207675_100000380_pt1 | contig 42566 bp, 38 predicted proteins | sample KBSSwiS42_FD_184305 | JGI IMG/M metagenome (GOLD analysis project Ga0207675, IMG submission 184305) | Switchgrass rhizosphere microbial communities from Kellogg Biological Station, Michigan, USA - KBS Switchgrass S4-2 (SPAdes) (version 2) | ecosystem: Host-associated > Plants > Roots >...
CATCAACTTGATCATCAACTGTTCGTCGCCGCGGCGTACGGGGGCGAACCCGACGCCGCAATTGCCCATCACCACAGTGGTCACGCCGTGGTTCGACGACGGCGCAAGCGTGTTTTCCCAGGTGATCTGGCCGTCATAATGGGTGTGGACGTCGACGAAGCCCGGCGTCACCACGAGCCCGCGCGCATCGATTTCCTCCGATCCCGCGCCGTGGACAGTGCCAATCGCGGCGATGCGTCCGTCGTCGATGGCCACGTCTCCGCGATAGGGTGGCGCGCCGGTACCGTCGACGATTGTTCCGCCGCGGACTACCATGTCATATCGCAATGCCATACCGCACTCTCCTGTGATGCCGCCTTGGACAGGGTCGACAGAATCTTATAGGATAAATAGTGGATGCTATTTAACATGAACCCTGTCCGAGCAGCAACAGCGAATCGACATCATGGCTGACGGCGGCGCGCCCGCCCGCCGGGGGCGACCGCCGTCGGCGGGCCAACGCCCGCGGCGGTCGACGAAGGAGATACGCGAGCGCATCCTGGAGGCGGCGCGCGAAGTGTTCGCCCAGCGCGGCTATTCGGGCGCGACGACGCGTCAGATCGCGACGTCTGCCGAGGTCGCGGAGCCGCTGATCTTCAACCATTTCGGCAACAAGGCCGATCTTTTCGCGGTGGCGGTGCTCCAACCGTTCAACGACCGGTTCGCGCAGTTCATCGTCCGAAGCGATACCTTGCCGCTCGACCGCGAACTGCGCAGCGCCGAGTTCGTCCGCGCGCTCTATCCGTTCCTGCGCGACAACGCCGATCTGCTGCTGGCGCTGGTCAAATCCACGCACGACATGGAGGCCCCGCACCGCGAGCTGGACGCCTATTTCACCAGCGCCGTCGAGCGGATGCGCTCGCAATATGAGGCCGCCGGTCTCGCCTTCGACGTGCCGCCCGAGCTGCTGGTCCGCTACGCGTTTGGAATGCTCGCGGGCGCGGTGCTGTTCGAGGACTGGTTTTTCCATACCGGCAAGCCTCCGGCGGCCGTGGAAGAGGCGACTCTGGCGCGGATATTGTTCAAGGCGAGCGAGCCGGCGAAGTGACCAGCGGGCGGCGTTTGCCGGACATCATATTCATGATCGATCCGCGCGCGCCGCAGCACTCAATGGACAGCAATTTCGCGCGGAGTCACAGATCGCGCCATGACGCAGCAAGCCGAACTCCAGCAGAAGCACCCGCAACGCCGTGTCGCGTCGCACGTCCCCGACGATCTCGTGGTCGATTTCGACGCCTATCGCCCTATGCAGCCGGACAAGGGCTATCATGAGGTTTTCGCCGCGTTGCAGGGCAAGGTTCCGGATATTTTCTGGTCGCCCTACAATGGCGGGCACTGGGTGCTGACACGGCGCGACCATCTTGCCGAAGCCTTTGCGGATTATGGGCGCTTCACCTCTTCGCAGGGCGCGTCGGTCGACAAGGTGATGGATCGGAACGCTCCGCGCCTCGCGCCGATCGAGGCCGATCCGCCGTCACAACAGGTCTATCGCAAGCTCTTCTCGTCGGCATTCACGGTGCTGGCGCTCAAGGAGCGCGAGAAGGAAGCGCGCGCGCTCGCGATCGAGCTTGTCGAGGAACTTGCGCCGCGCGGCCGCTGCGAGTTCGTGACCGAGTTTGCGCAGCACCTGCCGATCAAGATCTTCATGCGCATGGTCGACCTGCCCGAATCGGACCGGCTTACGCTGTTGCCGCTTGCCAATGCGCAGGTCGCCGCGGACGCGCCGAAGGAAGAGACGATGGCGCAACTGTTCGCTTATTGCGGCCAGCGTGTCTCCGAACGGATGAAAGCGCCGGGCGACGATTTGATCAGCCAAATCGCGACTGCACGGATCGACGACCGGCCGATCACCTTGCACGAGGCAATCGGAGTCACGGCGCTGCTGCTGATCGGCGGGCTCGACACAGTGGCGTCGATGATGGCGCACATCATGCATTTCCTCGCCGGCTCGCCGGCGCACCGCCACGCCCTCGCGGACGACCCGAAGCTGTCCACGCCGGCAGTCGAGGAACTGCTGCGGCGCTTTGCGCTGACCAATCCGGGACGGACCGTCGTTTCGGATATCGATTTTCACGGCGTCGCGATGAAGGCGGGCGACAAGGTGCTGCTCGCCACGCCGTTCGGCGCCGTCGATCCGCGCGATTTTCCGGAGCCGCTCGCCGTCGATTTTGCGCGCAAGTCGACCAACAAGACCACGTTCGGCAATGGCCCGCACGTTTGCCCCGGTTCGATGCTGGCGCGGATCGAGCTCAAGATCCTGCTCGAGGAATGGCTGCCGCGGATTCGTGACTTCGCGCTCGATGCCGAGAATCCGCCGCGGTTCCGCACCGGCGTGAACGGCAGCATCGATCGGCTGCCGCTCGTGTGGAATCCTGCCGCGTGAATGCGATCGACTTCACGGGCCAGGTCGTGGTCGTCACTGGCGCAGGCGGCGCGCTGGGCGCCGCCTTTTGCCGCGAGTTCGCGCGGCGCGGTGCCGCGATCGTCGCCAACGACCTGGGCGGATCGACCACCGGCGCTGGTGGTTCGACCGAATATGCCGACAACATCGTCGCGGAACTCACTGCAGCCGGCGCGCGCGCCGTCGCGAGCTACGATTCGGTCGCGACCGCTAGCGGCGGGCAGGCGATCATCGACACGGCGCTCGGTGCCTTCGGTCGGATCGATGCAGTGATCAGTAACGCCGGCAACCAGCGCAACGGCGCCTTTGGCGAGCTCAGCGAAGAGGATATCGAGGCGGTCTACGCCGTGCACGTCAAAGGGGCGTTCAACGTCTGCCAGCCCGCCTATCGCGAGATGGTGAAGCAGGGCTATGGGCGGCTGGTACTCGTCAGCTCGCAATCCGGCGTGTTCGGCAACCCGTTTCGCGCCAATTATGGCTCGGCCAAGACCGCGATGATCGGGCTGATGAACGTGATCGCGCAGGAGGCGCCGCCCGGCGTGGTAGTCAACACGCTGTTTCCCAACGCAGTCGGCGGCCGGCTTGGCGGCACGCCGCTCGAGGAACGTCCCGATATTGCGTTCCTGAAAGCCGCCGGCGAACGCAGCCGCCATTATATCGAAGGGATGCGCCCGGAATTCGTCGCTGCGATGGCCGCGTTCATGGCGAGCCGCGAGTGCGATCGCTCGCAGCATATGTACTCGGTGCTGGGCGGCAAATATTCGCGCCTGTTCGTCGGCCTGACCAAGGGTTGGTATGTGCCGGGAGCCGATGCGCCGAGCGCCGAGGACATTCTCGCGCATCTCGGCGAGATCGACGACGCCTCGGCGTTCGACGTCCCGCTCAGCGGGCTCGATGAAATGGACACGGTGATCGAATCTCGGCGCAGGCTCGGACTTTCCTGAAGGCCTCGGCCCGGCGCCGAATGCGTGCCGCCGCGTTTGCGGCACCGCGCATCAATTCTTCGCCAGCAGTTCCTTGAGCGCGTATTTGATGACCTTGCCGGTAGAGTTGAGCGGCAGGCTGTCCACGAACGTGATGCCGCGCGGTACCTTGTAGTTGGCGAGGTTCGCCTTGCACCAGGCGGTCACTTCCTCCCCGGTGATGGTCGAGCCGGCGGACCGCACGATGAACGCATGACCTACTTCGCCTAGCCGCTGATCGGCGACGCCGACGATCGCGGATTGATGGATGCCCGGCAGGCCCGACATCTGCTTCTCGATCTCGGCCGGATAGACGTTGAATCCGCCGACGATGTACATGTCTTTGAGCCGGTCGGTGAGCTTCAGATAGCCCTCGGCATCGAGAATGCCGACGTCGCCGGTCCGCAACCAGCCATCGTCATCGAAGGTCTGCGCGGTCGCTTCCGGATTGTCGAGATAGGCGATCAGCAGCTTGTCGTCGCGGATCAGCACCTCGCCCGCCTCGCCCGGCGGCAAGGTCCGCCCGTCGGGGGCGCCGACACGGATCTCGGTGCCCGCGATCGCAGTGCCGACGGAGTAGGCGACGCGCTCGATCGGATCGCCGGGCCGAGTGTGCGTCGCCGATCCGCAGCATTCCGTCATCCCATAGCCGGTGGTGATTTCGGCGATGGCGGTTTCGGTCCGCAGCCGCCGCATCAGCTCGATCGGGACGACCGTCGCACCGGTGGACAGGAATCGATAGCTCGAGATGTCCCAGTCTCGCCAATTCGGATGGGCGAGCACTTCCTGGAATACCGTGGGCGGCGCCGGCATCACGCTGATGCGGTTATTCGCGATCAGGTCGAGGATCGAAACCGCATCATAGGCCTCGGGCCAATAGACGGTACTTCCCGTCATCAGGCCCGCCACCCAGCCCGCCTTGTACGAGGCATTGTGCGAAAACGGGCCGAACACGCAGTAGCGATCCGCCGCGGTCTGGCGCGAGATACCCGCCCAGGCCCGCGCACCGCCCAGCGACCGCCGATGGTCGAACAGCGCGCCCTTGGGCGCTCCGGTGGTGCCCGAAGTGAACATGATGTCCGCCAGCGTATCCGGCGTTACAGTCGCTTCGCGTTCGGCCAGAGCAGCAGGAGCCGTGTTTTCCGCAAGCGCCACGAAATCCTGCCAGGCCAGCGCTGGCGGGCCGGACTCGCCGGGCGCCGCACGCAACACGACGCGGCGGCGCAGTGACGGCATGTGCTCGCCGTCGAGCATCGCGGGGTAACTGCGTCCAAGAAAGTCACCGATCACGAACAGCCGTCGAATGTCGCCGCGACGCACGATGTCCGCTACTTCGCCGCCGCGCAAACGCGTGTTGAGCGGCACCACCACGCCGGCCGCGCGCTGGATGCCAATGGCAGCGGCGACCCATTCCCACATGTTCGGCGCCCAGATCGCCGCCCGGTCGCCGGGCATTGCGCCATCGGCGATCAGCGCGCGCGCGACCAGATCGGCCTGGCGGTCGAGTTCCCGATAGCTGATCGGACCGTCCTTGGACGACACCAGCGCGGGTCGATCGCCGAAACGGCGCGCAGCGTCGCGCATCAGAGCAGGGATCGTGGTGGTCATCTGCGTCGAGTCCAGCATTGCATGTCAGGCGTCGAGCCGCTTCAGGAAATCGCCCCGCGCCGACCAGATCACGGCGGCGCTCAACGGGCCGAGCGTCGCCAGCGCGACGGCGATGGCGCGTCCGACGAGTTGCGGATCGCCGAACACATATTCGGTGAGCAGACCAACCACCATCGGACCCAGCGCAAAACCCATCAGGTTGGAGGAAAGCACGAGCAAGGCGGCGAAACGGCCCTTCATCTCGCGTGGCGAGATCATCTGCATCGCCGCCAGGGTCGGCCCGAAGCTGGCGCCGATGGTCAGCATGATGCCGAGCACGGCGAAGAACAATAAACTGGGTGAATCGAGCAGGAAGATCAGCGCCAGCAGCGGCGCGGCAATCAGCGTGAAACCGGCCATCAACCGCAGCGAGATGTCGCGCACGCCGCGGCTGAACATCCTGTCGACGAACAGGCCTTGGGCGAGTCCACCGACGATGCCGCCGAAAGCGACGGCGATCGACATCATCGCGCCGGTCTCGGTCGCGCTGAGGTGAAGAACGCGCCGCGCATAGGTCGGCGTCCAACCCATTGCTGCCTGTACGGTCATCGCCATCAGCCCCGACCCCAGCACCAGACCGATCTTCAGCCGCCGATGCTGCGCAATATGCCGGAAAAAGGCACCCCAACTCGCCACGGCCTCGCCGCGCGGGGGCGCACCGACGCTACGCGGCTCGCGGATGGTGAACGCCAGCGCAGCGATCAGCACGCCGGGCAGCCCGGTGGCCACCAGTACCTGCCGCCAGGGTGCAAGCGCTCCGACCGGGCCGGGCATCGCCGTGCGCGTGAAGAGATCGAGCAAGAACCCGCCCAGCGCATAGGACACAGATATTCCGACGATGCCCGAGAGCGTGAAGATCGCCATCGGCGTCGACAATCGGTGCCGCGGAAATATGTCCGAGAGCAGCGCCTGGCCGGCCGGGGAGATCGCGCCTTCGCCAGCGCCCACCAGCGCGCGTCCGAGGAAAATTCCCGAATAGCTTCGCGCCAGGCCCGTCCACGAGGCCGCCAGCGACCAGATCGTGATCCCGGCGAAGATGATCTTGCGTCGGGAGTAGCGATCGACCAGCCCGCCGATCGCCAGGCCCATCACGCCGTAGAACAAGGCGAATGCGAGGCCCTGCAGCAGGCTGATCTGGAAATCGTCGAGATGCAGATCCGCGCGCATCTCGGGGATAAGCACCGATATGACTTGCCGGTCGATCAGCGAGACGATCTGGAAAAGGCTCAGCATCGCGACCGACCACCAGGCAGTCCTGGCGTCGTAATTATCTGGCCAGTCGCTGTGCACGGTCTTTGGGAGAGGTTGCGCCATGATCAGCGCTGGAGATGCGCGGGAAGCGTGCGCATGAAGATCGTCTTGATTTCGGTGAAGCCGTGCAGCCCCTCGACGCCGCCTTCACGACCCACTCCGGAGTGCTTGAACCCGCCATAGGGGAGCGTGAAGTCGATCACGCGTCCGTTATGACCGAAATTGCCGGTCCGGATGCGACGGCCCATGGCATAGGCGCGTTCGGGATCCTGCGTGAAAACGCCTCCCGACAGGCCATAGTCGCTGTCGTTGGCGATCGCGATCGCATCTTCTTCCGAGCCATAGGGGATGATCGTGCCGACTGGCCCGAAAATCTCCTCGCGTGCGATGATCATGTCGTTGCTGGCATCGGTGAAGAGCGTCGGCTCGATGTACCAGCCCTTGGCGAGGTGCGCGGGCCTGCTTCCGCCCGTGACGAGTTGCGCGCCCTGTGCCCGTCCCTTTGCGATATAGTCGAGCACGCGCGCCTGTTGTCGCTGCGCCACCAGCGGCCCCATTTGCGTCGAGTCCTCGAAGGGATCGCCGACCGTCACCTGGGCCATCGCTGCCGACAGCGCCTCGGTCACTGCGTGCTTGAGCGCCTGCGGCACCAGGATTCGGCTGAAGGCTGCGCATTGCTGGCCACACAGTCCGACCAGATTGGGCATGATGCCGGCGACGACAGTGCCGACATCGGCATCGTCGAGCACGATCGCCGCCGATTTTCCGCCGAGTTCGGTGGTGATCCGGCCGCTGCGGCCGCTGACGATCGCTGCGATATGCTCGCCGGCTGCCGTCGACCCGGTGAAGCTGACCTTGTCGACCAGCGGGTTTCGGACGAGATGCTCTGAGACCTCGCGATCGGCGGTGAGCACCGAGAAAACGCCTTGTGGCAGGCCGGCGGCCGCGACGCATTCGGCGAGGATCAGCGCCTCATAGGGCGTCTCGGGTGACGGCTTGGCGATGACGGTACAGCCCGCGGCGAGTGCCGCCGCGACTTTCAGCGACAGCGTGGCCAGGGGAGCGTTCCACGGCACGATCGCCGCGACCACACCGACGGGTTCGCGCACCACAATGGCATGGCCACCCTGCGCCGAGGGACGCACTTCTTCGAAACCCTGCTCCGCCAGACCTGCGAAATAGCGGTAATAGCCACCCATGAACGGCGCGCTCGCCGAGGATTGGCGGAACGGCATGCCGACTTGCAGCGACCAGGCGCGGGCGAAGTCGTCCGAGCGCTTCGCCATTTCGTCGGCGATCCGGTGCAGATACGCCGCGCGCTCGGCACCCGCCATCCGCGGCCAGGGGCCATGGTCGAACGCTTGACGCGCCGCGGCCACCGCGCGGTCCATATCCTGCATGGTCGCGCTGGCCACGCTCCCGACATGGCGCTCGGTGGATGGAGAGACGATCTGGATCGTTTCGCTGCCGGACGAATTGGTCCAGTCGCCGCCGATGAAGAGCTTGTCGGGATGCGTGAGAGTCAGCGGCGTGTCGGTCATGCGGGGGTTCCGATCCAGAAAGGGGGTGGGGATCGCCGGATCAGCTTTCGACCACTACCGGCAGCGACAGAATGTTCGCGACGCCGCCGTCGACCGGCAGGACATGCCCGGTCACATAGGCCGAAGCTTCGGATGCCAGGAACACCACGGGCCCGACCATCTGCTGCGGATTGCCGAAATCCCCGAGCGCGATGGCGCTGCGGAAGATGCGGGCGCGTTCGGGATGGCCGACGGTCGGAGCAGCCATGTCGGTGTCGAAGAAGCCGGGCGCGATCCCGTTGCAAGTGACTCCGGTGGCGGCGAGATCGGCGGCGAACGCGCGCGTCATGCCGAGCACGGCGTGCTTGCTGGCGACATAGGCCGACAGATTGGGCCGCCCGGTAAAGGACACATAGGAGGCGAAGTTGATGATCCGCCCCCATTTGCGGTCGACCATGCCCTTGGATAGGTCGCGGCAGAGCAGATACATCGACGAGACATTGACGTCGAACATGCCCTCCCACTGCGCAAGCGACGATTGGTGGAGTGCTCCCCAACCGCCGATCGCTCCGTTGTTGACGAGGATGTCGATCGGAACGCGCTCGGCCGCCAGTTTTTCGGTCGCCTGCTGCACGGCATTGAGGTCGCTGAGGTCGAACGCGATGGTGCGAACGGATGCGCCGATTGCGCGCAGCTCGTCGGCGCTGCGCTCGAGCCGATCGGGATCGCGTGCGCTCATGACCAGCGACGCGCCGGCTTCGGCCAATCCCCGGGCAATCGCCTTGCCGAGGCCGCGCGACGCGCCCGTGACCATTGCCGTCTTGCCCGCCAGAGAGAAAAGCCCGCTCATCTTCGATTCCGTCAATTGGCCGGGTTTCGTTTCGTGACGCCCACATAGCCCCGATGGGAGCGGCTATTCGACGACCGCGGGAAAGCCATCATAAGGGTGATGTCACTGCGCAATTGGGTTGTCGCCGGCCACGCATCGACCACAACAAGACAGGATCGGAGAGAGTGGTGGATGACTGCGAGTGCGAGCGCCGACGCGGTGGCGGAAACGATCGCGGATTTTGTGATCATTGGCGCCGGTTCGGCCGGATGCGTATTGGCGAACCGGCTGAGCGAGAATGGTCGCTACCGGGTGCTGGTGCTCGAAGCCGGACTCGATGATCGGCCGAGCCGGCACCTGGTAGATCCCCGCCAGGCGGCGAGCGCGCTCAACATCCATGTCCCGGCCGGTTTCACCAAGATGCTGCAGAACCCGCGGCTGAACTGGAACTATCGGACTGAGCCCGACGCCAATTTCGCTGGGCGCCAATTCGCCTTTCCGCGGGGCAAGGTGCTTGGTGGATCTTCCTCGATCAACGGCATGCTCTGGGTGCGCGGCCTGCCGGAGGACTATGACGGCTGGCGCCAGCTCGGCCTGGCGGGATGGGGATGGGACGAGGCGGAACGCTATTTTCAGAAGATCGAGCGTCGGGCGGGCGGCGCGAGCGACACGGCGCCGGCGGGAGGACCGCTTTCGATCGGCGACGTGCCCATGCGCCATCCGATGCTCGACGTCATGACGCAGGCATTTTCGCAGATCGGGGCTCCGCTGAGCAACGACCTCAACGGCACGACGCGCGAAGGCGTCGCGCGGGTCCGCCTCAATGCCGATCGCGGGCGGCGCGCCTCCGCGGCCACTGCCTATCTCCATCCCGCGATGCGCCGTCCCAATCTCGAAGTGATCACTGGGGCGCTCGCCGCTCGAATATTGTTCGATGGCAAGCGGGCGGTGGGAGTCGAATATGCGCGCAGGGGACAGATGCGAGTGGCGCGCGCCCGCCGCGAAGTGATCCTTTCCGGTGGGGCGATCAATTCGCCGCAACTGCTCGAGCTTTCCGGCATCGGCGATGGCGCCCGGCTGAGCGCGCTCGGAATCGAGACGCTGGTGCACAGTCCCCGCGTGGGCGAGAATCTGCAGGATCATTATGCGACGATGGTCCGCGCTCGAATGAAAGACGGCGTCCCGAGCCTGAACGCATTGTCGCGCGGCCTGCCGCTGCTCGGGCAAATGCTGCGCTACGCCGTCACGCGAACGGGCCTGCTCGCGCTTGGCGGCTCGAATCTGACGGCATTCATGAAGTCCGATCCGGCCATGGACCTTCCAGACCTGCAATTCTTCGCGAGCCCGGCGACGATGGACTTCGAGAGCCTCGCCAAGCGCGGGATCATGACGATGGAACGCCAGCCCGGATTGACGCTCGGGGGCTATGTCATGCGGCCCCAATCCCGCGGGTCGATTCATCTGAAATCGCCCGACTTCCGGGCAGCGCCGTCGATCCGCCCGAACTATCTATCGGAAGCGGCAGACCGGCGCGCGCAGGTGGCGGCCTTGCGGATCGCGCGCAGCGTGCTGAATGCACCGGCGCTTGCGCCCTATTTCGACCATGAGCTGACGCCGGGCGCGGCGCTGGAGAGCGACGAGGAACTGCTCGGTTTCGCGCGTGCGGCAGGCTCGACCGGCTATCACCAGGCCTGCACCTGTGCGATGGGTGTGGGCACGGATGCGGTGCTGTCCGGCGCGCTTCGGGTCAATGGCGTCGATGCGCTTCGCGTGGTCGATGCGTCGGTGATGCCCAATGTCGTGTCGGGCAATACCAACGCCGCGACGATGATGATCGCCGAAAAGGGCGCCGAGATGATCCTGGCGGACGCGCATTGACCCGGCCGGTCTGGCGGGCGACATCGCATGGATGATGGGCGTGCCCATCGGCTTGTCAGCTCGAACCTGCCGCCGCATCTCCCGAATGCACTGCCGCCACCGCACGATTGAGCAGGTCCGATGGAATTGCGACTTGAACCCGAGTTGGAACTGTTCCGCCAGGAGATCCGCGCCTTCATTCGGGAGGTCTTGCCGCCGGAAATCCAGGAGCGCCAGCGCCGCAAGGTCGCGAACAACGCCGCGGTTCCCGACCAGCTCGAATGGATGCGCATACTGTGTGCACACGGCCGCTCGGTGCCGCATTGGCCGGAGGCATTCGGCGGATGCGGGTGGAGCCCGATGCAGCTCTTCATTTTCAACGAGGAACTGTACGCCGCGGATGCGCCGGAGTTCGACTGGGGCGGCACGCATATGCTCGGCCCGGTGCTCTACACCTTTGGCTCCAAATATCTCCAGGACCGCTTTCTGCCGATGATCCGCGAAGGCGCGACGGTCTGGGCGCAGGGGTTTTCCGAACCGGGTTCGGGATCGGATCTCGCGTCGCTTCGCACTTCGGCCGAACTGGTCGGCGAGAAATATATCGTAAACGGCCAGAAAATCTGGACGAGCGGTGCCGCGCATGCCGACTGGGGCTTCTTCCTGGTTCGCACCGATAAGACGGTGAAGCCGCAGCGCGGCATTTCCTTCCTGATCATCAAGATGGATTCGCCGGGAGTCACGGTCCGCCAGATTCCGCAGATCAACGGAGAGGCCCATCTGTGCGAGGTATTCCTCGACAATGTCGAGGTGCCCGCCGACCAGCTGATCGGCGAACCGGGGATGGGCTGGACCTACGCCAAGTTCCTGCTCGAGCACGAGCGGACCACGTCGAGTTTCATTTATTGGAGCAAACGCGAGCTCGCGCGGGCCAAGGCCATCGCGATGGCCGAACAGCTCGACGGCCGCCGCCTGGCCGACGATCCGGCGATCCGCGCGCGCTTCGCCAAGCTCGAGGCAGACCTGCTCGCCCTCGAATGGTCGGTGTTGCGCGTGCTCGGCCATGAACCCTTCGAGGCACCCGAGGCCGCGGCCGCTTCCGTGCTGAAGATCCGCGGCTCGGAACTGCAGCAGGAAGTCACGATGCTGCAGGTGGACCTGCTCGGCGCGAAGGCGCTGCGCTACTTCGAGGTCGCTCCGGCGCTTCCTCCACCCCCGACGCCGGATTGGCCCGACTATGTGCCGGGACGGACCGCGGTCGCGCTGATCAATCGCGCGGCGACGATCTATGGCGGGACGAAGCAGGTGCAGAAGAATATTCTCGCCAAGCTCGCCTTCGGCCTCTGAGGGACTGCGATGGACTTCTCACGCTCCGACATCCAGACCATGCTTCTCGACAGCGCGGAGCGACTGCTGGCCGAGGATTCGGGCGCCGAATATTGGCGCGAGCAGCGGCACAACGCGCTCGGCTTCGACGCCGAGCGCTGGGCACGGTTCGCCGAACTGGGTTGGCTCGCGCTGCCCTTGCCTGAATCCGCTGGGGGCCTTGCCGGCTCGATCGAGGATGTCGCGCTGCTCAATGTCGCGCTCGGCCGGGCGCTCGCGCCCGAGCCCTATGTCAGTAGCGTGGTGCTTGCCGCCGATATCCTTGGGCGTGCAGCCCCGGATGGGCCGGCACAACAGGCCCTCGAGGCCATAGCGATCGGGGCCGGAAGGTTCGCGCTCGCACATCAGGAAACTGGCATCGACTCGCTTGCCGGTGAAGCGCCCGGCACAGTGGCGCGACGGACGGGCGACGGCTTCGTGCTCGACGGCGCCAAGTTGCTGTGCCTCGACGCGCCGAGCGCGCACCAGTTGATTGTCTCGGCGCGGATCGATGGCGAGGACGGGCTGGCCCTGTTCCTCGTGCCCGTTTCGGCCGAAGGCCTGTCCCTGGCGCCCTATCCCTTGATCGACGGGACGCGCGCCGCCGATGTCACCTTCCGCGCCGTCGCGCTTGGCCACGACGCATTGCTCGCGGGGACCAACGGCGGCGCTGAAGTGCTCGCCGCGGCGATCGACCGCGCCCAGATCGCGCTGATGGCGCAAGCGGTGGGAGCGATGGAAGCGGCAAACACGGTGTGCGGCGCCTATGCCAAGGAACGCAAGCAATTCGGCGTTGCGATCGGCTCGTTCCAGGCCATCCAGCACATGCTCGCGGACATGTTCGTGGCTGCGAACCAGGCACGTTCGATGCTTTATTACGCGCTCGCCAACGCCGACGCTCCCGCCGAGAAGCGGCAGGCGGCGATTTCGGCGGCAAGAATCGTCGTCGGTGAGGCCAGCCACCTGGTCTCGCGCAACGGCATCCAGCTGCATGGCGGCTATGGCCTGACCGACGAATATGCGATCAGCCATTATTTCCGCCGGCTGATGTGCATCGAGAAGCAGTTTGGCGACCTGAATGGGCATGTCGCCCGCTATGGTGACACGATTTTTCGGTGATATGCATGTCGCCGGGCCCAAAATCGATGCTTGAGCCCTCCGATTCCCCGAGCTTGCCTTTGCCGGTCACTCTTGAGCAAGTGGATGCCGGCTGGCTGACTCGCGCAGTGCGCCAGCGCCTGCCCGGCGTGACGATCACCAGCGCCACGATCGAGGACGTACTCTATGGTACGTCGACCAAAATCCGTGTTCGCGTCGAGGCGTGCGGGGAAGGCGCGGGCTCGATCGACGAAACATTGATCGTCAAGGGCGGTTTCGAGCGGCACAGTCCGCTCATGGCTGCGATGTACGCCAATGAAGTCCGCTTCTACGCGGACATCCAGTCCGAAATCCCGATGCCGTCACCGCGCTGCTATTTCGCAGGCGTCGATCCTGCCTCGCATCAGGGAATCGTCATCCTGGAGGACTTGCGCCGGCCCGGCATCGAATTCTGTGATGCGCTTCGACCACATTCGTACGACCGGATCGCGCGGCGGATGGAGACGATGGCGGCCTATCATGCCGCCACTTGGCAATCGAAGCATTTTGCGCCCGGTGGACGCTGGGCTGACATCCAGAGCAGGTTCGATGGCTGGGGCCTCGAGTATATGCGTCGCTATCTCGAGCCCGCGACTTGGGAGACCTATATGGCGCTCCCGCGCGGTGCCGCCGTCGCCTCGCGTCTCAAGAATCGATCGTGGATGGAACGCGCGCTCGCGGCGATCGGCGAAATCCAGCACCGTCAACCGAGATGCCTGGTCCATGGAGACACGCATCTTGGGAATCTCTATGTCGGAGCGGACGGCACGCCCGGATATTTTGACGCACAAGTGGCGCAAACCGCCTGGCACCATGAAGTTTCCTACCACATCACATGCGCCTCGGACCTGGCCGACCGGCGCGCCTGGGAGCAAGGCCTTCTTCGGGTCTATCTCGACTCGCTGGAGGCGGGAGGTGGACCGACCCTGGCCTGGGAGGACGCGTGGCTCGACTATCGACGTTCGCTCGTCTGGGGCCTGTTCATCTTTCTGATCAACCAGACCCAGTTCCAGACCGAGGCAGTCAATACCGCTTATGCGGCGCGCTTCGGGCAAGCTGCGCTCGACCATGATCTGCGCGAGCTTCTGCCCTGACCCGCAGGCGGGGTCACCCGGTCGCGCCGAGGCTTTGGCGAAGCAGGAACTTTTGCACCTTGCCGAGCGGGGTGCGCGGAAACTCCTCGACGAAGAACAAATGGCGAGGAACCTTGTAATTCGCCATCCGCTCCCGCGACCAGAGCGTGAGGCCAGGCAGATCCAGCGCAGCACTGACCCGCAGGATCACGCAGGCGGCGCAGACTTCGCCCATCCGTTCGTCCGGCCAGGGGATCACGCTGACGTCCGCAATGGCAGGATGCTCCCGCAGGATATTCTCTATTTCTGCCGGATAGGCATTGAATCCGCCGACGATCACCACGTCCTTCAGCCGGTCGAGGATGCGCAGATTGCCGTCGGCGCCGACCATGCCGATGTCGCCGGTGTGCAGCCAGCCATCGGCATCGATCGTCGCGGCGGTCTGTTCCGGTTCCTCGAAATAGCCCTGCATGACGTTGGGGCCGCGCACGAGCAACTCCCCGCTCTCGCCTTGCGGCAAGGTAACGCCCTGCGGATCGACGATCCGCAGCTCGACGCCCGGTAGCGGGCGGCCCACGGTCGTAGCGATCGTCTCGAAATCGGCATCGGGCGTGTTGACCGTGATCAGCGCAGTCGATTCCGTCTGGCCGAAGCTGGTGAGGAACAGGTCGAAACCAAAGACTTCGCGGCCGGCGCGGATCAGGTCGACCGGCACTTTGGAAGCGCCGGTGTGGCCAACTCTGAGCGAGGACAAGTCGAAGTCCGCGAACCGTGGATGCTCCATCAGGCTGGAGAATATTGCCGGCGGCCCCATCAGGACCGTGATCCGTTCGCGCTGGATGAGCCCGAGCAAGGCTTCGGCGTCGAACGTCGCGATCGGATAGGTAGTGATTCCGGCGACCAGCGCCGACACCCAACCCGACCGATAGCCGAAGCTATGGAAGAAGGGATTGACGATCGCCATGCGGTCGCCGGCGCGCAAGTCGTTGGCCTCGTTCCAGATCGCCGGCATCCACAGCGCCTGCCCGTGACTGTGCATCGCGCCTTTGGGGCGTCCGGTAGTGCCGCTGGTGAACAGGATGTCGGCGATCGTCGTCGGCGACACTGAGGCCATCCGGGCGCCAAGTTCGGCGTCGTCGGCGCGGCGCGCCTCGAATGCCGCGAGACCAGGTCCGTCGAAGGTGATGATCTGCTCGAGCGCGGGCAGGTCGCGGACCGGGCGGCTCGCCGCCCGACCGCCTCCGGCCTCGGTCAGCATTTCGGGATAGGCGTTGCCCAGAAATGCAGCGACCGTGAACAACAGGCGGGCTCGCGTCTTGCTCAGGATGTAGAGCGCTTCGCCCCCTTTGAACCGCGTGTTGATGGGAACCATGATCGCGCCCACGCTCTCGATCGCGCTGGCTGCAATGATCCATTCCGGCGAATTCGGTGCCCAGATCGCAACACGGTCGCCATGCTGCACGCCGTGCGCGATCAGCGCGGCAGCAAAGCTGCGCACCTCGGCGGCGAATTCGGCGAAGCTGAGGACATCGCCGTTCTCGCCGACGATGAACGGTCGGCTCGAATAGCGCGCCGCTACATGTGCGATGACGCCAGGCAGGCAATGGCCGAGCGCAACGCGCATGCCGGAAAAGTGCGGGCTTGCGCTGCCGTGGGACGCCACCTGCACAGCCGCCTCAGAGCAGTCCGCGCTCTTCCGAGGTCTGAACGCCGTCGGGTGAAACGCCGGCTTCGCGCATCGCCTCCACCACCGCGGTCATCGCCGACGCAATGCAGGGAAAGCCGACATAGGGAGTCAATTGGATCAGCAGGCCTTCGAGCTCCGCTGCGGTCAGCCCATTGGCAATGCCGATCTTCACATGGTTCTTCAGTTCCAGCGGCTGGCGCGTCGCGACCAGCGCCGAGATTATTGCGACGCTCTTTTCCTTGCGGCTGATGCCCTCATGCCGCCAGGCGTCGTGGAACGCCCAGCTCGCGGCCATGCGCGTGATGTCCGATCCGAAACCATCCGCCTCGGCGGCGCTGCGGAAGGCCGCGCCGAATTGGTCGCCCATCACCCCGGAAATGAAGGCGACGCCGGACTCCTGCTTGTCGTCGAGCTTCGCCATGACTTCTCTCCCGTCGGTGATGCGCGCGTCATGCTGCTGCTAGGATCGGCCGTGCGCCAACGTCAACTTCCCGACCTGCGCACGCAAAGGCATCGGCCATGTGAATTCCCGGCCCGCGCGTTGACACTGGGCGCGCGGAATTGCTGGTGCAGCATGCGCCCACGGGGATTTTGCGATGAACCTGGAATTCACGGCCGAGGAACTGGCGTTTCGCGACGAGGTTCGCCGTTTTCTCGAACACGAACTGCCCGACGATCTGCGCCGGAAGATGATCAACCGCGAGCATCTCGGCAAGGCGGACGTCGTCCGCTGGCAGCGCATTCTCAATGCCCGGGGATGGGCGGTGCCGCACTGGCCCGTTGAATATGGCGGCCAGCCGTGGACGCCGACTCAGCGCTATATTTTTCAGGAAGAAATGGCGCTCGCGCATGCGCCCGAAGGCTCGCCGTTCAACGTCAATATGATCGGCCCGGTACTCTGCCGGTTCGGCACCCCCGCGCAAAAGGACAGGTTCCTCGCCGCCACGGCCAATATCGATATCTGGTGGTGCCAGGGTTTTTCCGAGCCTGGCGCCGGCTCCGACCTTGCCAGCCTCAAGGCGACGGCGGTGCGCGACGGCGACCATTATCTGCTGAACGGGCAGAAGATCTGGACGACTCAGGCGCAGCACGCCGACTGGATGTTCGGCCTGTTCCGGACCGATGGCAGCGGCAAGAAGCAGCAGGGCATCACTTTCCTGCTCGTCGACATGACGACGCCCGGCATCACGGTCCGGCCTATCGAAACCATCGACGGCGGGCATGACGCGAACGAAGTGTTCTTCGACGACGTCCGCGTTCCGCTGGACAACGTCGTCGGCGAAGAGGGGCGAGGCTGGGACGTGGCCAAGCATCTGCTGGGCAGCGAGCGCAGCGGCATCGCGCGCATCGGCTTGTCCAAGGAGCGCCTATCGCAACTGCGCGATCTCGAACGGCGGCTGAGCGAGGATGGCACGCTGGCCGAAGACGAGCAGCGTCGCCTCGCGCAGGCGCTCGCCGAAGTCGAGGTCGAGTTGCGCGCGCTCGAGCTGACGCAACTGCGCGTGGTCGCCGCGGACGCGCACGGCGGGGGTGCCAACGCCGCGGCGTCGATTCTGAAGGTCAAGGGCACGGAAATGCAGCAGCGCATGACCGAATTGGTGCTCGAGCTCGCCGGCCCGGCGGGGTTGGCAATGCCGCCGCACGACCATCCGGAGAACGATCCGGACCAGGGCTGGATTGGTGCCGCGGCGCCCTTTTACTTCACGATGCGCAAGGTCTCGATCTTCGGCGGGTCCAACGAAATTCAGAAGAACATTATCGCCAAGACGTTGCTGGGGCTCTGAACGATGGATTTCGATTTTTCCGACGAACAGAAGATGCTCCAGGAAACCGTGACGCGCTTCGTCGCCGATACCTATGATTTCCAAAAGCGCGAGCACGCTTTGAAGACCGAGCTGGGCTGGAGCCGCGAGGCCTATGCGAGCCTGGCCGAACTGGGGCTGCTCGCGCTCCCGTTCGCCGAGGAAGACGGAGGGTTCGGGGGCGGCGGCGTCGAGATGATGATCGTGATGGAGGCGCTGGGCCGTGGACTGATGGTCGAACCCTTTTTCGCGACCGTCGTGCTCGCCGGCGGCGTCCTGCGTCATGGCGCATCGTCGCGGCAACGGCAGGCGATCTTGCCGGGGCTTTGCGCCGGCGAGCGCATCCTCGCGCTCGCGCATGGCGAGCGCGGCCTGTCGCGACATGTGCTGGCGGCTCGTACCACCGCGACTCCCAAGGAAGGGGGCTGGGTGCTCGACGGCAGCAAGATCGCGGTGATCCACGGCCAAAGCGCAGACACGCTGATCGTCAGCGCGACGACCGACCGAGGCTTGTCACTGTTTCTGGTCGATGCGCGTGCCGACGGCGTCTCGGTCGAGGGTGCGCGTGGCTATGACGGGGTGCCGGTGGCGACGATCGGCCTGTCAAACGTCGTGGTCGACACCGACACGCTGATCGGCGCCGAGGGCGATGGCGCGGCGATCCTGGAACGTGCGTTCGAGGAAGCAGTCGCTGCGCTGGTCGCCGAGGCCGTAGGAGCGATGGCCGAAACGTTCGACCTGACGATCGATTATCTCAAGACCCGACAGCAATTCGGCGCAGCGATCGGAAGCTTCCAGGCGCTGCAGCATCGCGCCGTCGACATGCTGATGCAGTTGGAGCTGTCCCGCAGCATGGCGATCCTCGCGGCGCTGTCGCTCGAAATCGACGAGGAGCAGCGCAGCCGCAACATTTCCGCCGCCAAGGCGCAGATCGGCAAGTCCGGGCGCATCATCGGCCAGGAGGCAGTGCAGCTGCACGGCGCGATCGGAATCACTGCGGAATATAAGGTTGGCCATGCCTTTAAGCGGCTGACGGCGATCGATGCCTTGCTCGGCGATCGTGCCTGGCACCTCGCCCGGCTGGTCGAAATGCGGGGTCTTTACGCGTCGGTTTGATCGGAACCCTCGGCGCTTCCAGGCTATTCGGCCGCCAGCAGCTTGAGCATCGCCATCAATTTCGCGTCTTGCTCGGCGGCGATCTCTTCGACTCCGCGTCCAGCGGCTGCCGCGTCCATTTGGCCGACGAGCAGAGCCTGGAGCTGGGGGTCCAGGAGGGGAGGGTCGGACATCGTCTCCCAGCGCTTCACGATCCCTGGCGCGAATTTCGGCAGGAAATCCGCCAGCCCTCCGGTCCCGCCCGAGGTGTGGAAGGTCGTGAATAGGCCCTGGATCGCCCATTTGAGCGCAAAGCTGTTCCGGATCGCGCAGTCGATATCGCCAACCGTGGCATAGCCTTCCGCCACCAGTCGGACCGCTTCGCGGAACATGGCTGCCGTGAGCCGGTTGCCGATATGGCCGAAGATCTCGCGTTGGAGCCGTATCGGTTTCTTGCCGATCGAGGCGTAGAATTCGAGGGCCAGGTCGATTGCGCGCGGCGCGGTCTGCTCGCCTCCGCCGACCTCGACCAGCGGAATCAAGTGCACGGGATTGAAGGGATGGCCCAGCACGAAGCGGTCCGCGCCCGCGAGCTGCGCCTGCAACTCGCTGATCGGCAAGCTGGAGGTGCTGCTGCCGACGAGCACATCGGCGGGCAGCAGCCGATCCAGTTCCTCGAACAGCTGCCGCTTGAGTTCGGCGCGCTCCGGGGTGCTTTCCTGCACGAAATCGGCGCCTGCTACGGCCTGCCCCAAATCGTCATGGACCGACAGGCGCGGGCGCCAGTCGTCGCGATCCTTCGCCAACCCGAGCTCGACCATCTGGCCCCATGCACTCGCCACATGTTCGAGCGCGCGTTCGCCTGCGTCGGGCATCGGGTCGTAGAGCCGGACGGCCCGCCCGCTGCCGAGGAAGGCAGCGACCCAGCCATTCCCGATTACGCCCGCGCCGACCACCGCGACGGTGCGGATGCGCGTTGCGTCCCGATAGTCGGCCATCGGCTTCAATAGCCCTTGAAGACCGGCTTTTCCTTGTTGGCGAAAGCGGTGGTCGCAGCCTGATAGTCGTGCGTGAGCATCGTCATCGCCTCATAGGCGATCGACAATTCTCCGGTCAGGTTCACCTGATCGCGGATGCACTTGTTGACGGCGGCTTTCGACCAGCGCACCGCCCAGATCGGCTGCCCTGCGATCTCTCGCGCGATCTTGAGCGCCTCGTCGAGTACTTCATCCTTAGGAAAGGCATAGTTGACGAGGCCGATCTCCTCGGCCTTCCTGCCAGTCAGCAGCTTGCCGCGCATGAGGTATTCCTTGGCCTTTTGCGGGCCGACCAGCAGCGGCCACATGACCGAACCGCCGTCCCCCGTCACCAGGCCGACGCGCACATGCGTGTCGCCCAGCTTGGCATCTTCGGCGACGATGCTCATGTCGCAGAACGCGAACAGCGAAGTGCCGAGTCCAATTGCGTCGCCGTTGACCGCCGCGATGATCGGCTGCGGCGTCATCAGGATCTGATCCCAAATGCGCAGCGTGTTGATCGGCACGCGTAGCGCATATTTCAGGCCATATTCGGTCTGCGCGCGCTCGGCCATCATCTTGATGTTCCCGCCCGCGGAGAAGGCCTTGCCCGCACCGGTGAGTACGATCACCTTGATCCGCTCGTCGCGGGCGAGCTTCAGCCAGATATCCTCCAGCTGCCAATGGTTGTGCGGCCCGACGGCGTTCAGCTTGTCGGGATCGTTCATGGTGACGATGCCGACGCCGTCCTCGCCGATCTCGACTTTGAAGAAATCGAATTCGCTATAGTCGATCTCGCGCTGGAACTCATTGTCACTCATGGGAAATCCTTACCCCTCGTGCCTCAGGCGGCCGCCCGGGCTTTTTGCCAATCCGAAAAACTCTTGCCCTTCTCCGCCAGCTCGACGAGCAGCGCCGCCGGCTCGAGCGATTTGTCGCCCGGCGTCTCGGCCGCCATGTCGCGCAGCTTCGCGACGATCGCGGGCAGGCCGACCTCATCGGCGTAGAACATCGGCCCGCCCAGGTGCCTTGGCCAGCCATAGCCGTTGATCCATACCAGATCGACGTCCGAAGCGCGTAGCGCGATCCCTTCCTCGAGAATGCGCCCGCCTTCGTTGATCAGCGGGAAGAGCAGCCGCTGGACCATCTCCGCCTTGGGAATCTCACGCCGCGTGATGCCGAGTTTTCCGGACGTGGCGACGATCAGCGCTTCGGTGTCGGGATCGGGATGGGGCGTGCGGTCTCCCGGCTCGTATCGATAATAGCCCGCACCGGTCTTCTGGCCTAGCCGGCCGCTCTCGACGATCGCGTCGGCGATCGGGAACGGCGTGCCGCGCCGTTTGCGGATCGCGTAGCCGATGTCGAGCCCCGACATGTCGTTGGTGGTCAGCGGCCCCATCGGAAAGCCGAGGTCTGTCAGTGCCTGGTCGACCTGTTGGGGAAGGGCGCCCTGCTGGAGCAGGCGCTCGGCTTGGGCGGAGCGCTTCGCGACCATGCGGTTGCCGATGAAGCCGTCGCAATTGCCGGAATAGACCGGCACTTTGCCGATCGCCTTGCCGATCGCCATCGCCGTCAGAATGGTGTCGGGGCTCGTGTGCTTGGCGACGACCACTTCGAGCAGCTTCATCACGTTGGCGGGCGAGAAGAAGTGCATGCCGACGAAATCGCCGGGACGCTCCAGCACCGATGCGATCTCGTCCACGTCGAGCGCCGACGTGTTGGACGCGAGCACGGTTCCGGGCTTCACGCGCTTCTCGAGGTCGGCGAAGATTTCCTTCTTCACTGCCAGGTCCTCGAACACGGCTTCGATGACGACATCGGCATTGGCGGCGGCGGCGCGGTCGATGGCCGGCGTGATCGCGGCGAGGCGCAGGTCGGCCTCGTCCTGGCTGATCGAACCGCGCTTGACCGAAGTCGCATAATTGCCGCGCACACGCTCCATGCCGCGGTCGAGCGCTTCCTGGGTCGCGTCGATGAGCGCGACGGGAATGCCCGCGGCCGCGAAGCACATCGCGATCCCGCCGCCCATCGTCCCGGCCCCGATGATCGCGGCGGACTTGACTTCGCGGGCCTTGGCGTCCGCTGGAAGGTGCGGAATCTTCGCGGCTTCACGCTCCGCGAAGAACAGGTGGCGGAGCGCGCGCGACTGGCTGCCCGCCATGAGTTCGCGATTGGCGGCGGCGTCGATGGCGAGCGCTTCGTCGATTTCCATGGTGAAGGAGCGCCGCACCGAATCGACATTCGCCTGCGGTGCGAGCTGTCCCTTGCTGCGCGCAGTGAGCTTCGCGGCGAGCGCATCGAACGCGGTCGGATCCTCCCGCGTCGCGGCGATCTTGTCCTTGCGGTCGCGCACTGGCACCGCCGGGAGCTTTTCCGAAAGCGCGCGGCGGGCGAAGGCGGCACCGACCTCGCTGGGGTCGCCATCGCCGACATCGTCCAGGATGCCCAGTTCGAGTGCCTTTCGCGCGGTGATGGGCTTTCCAGACAGCACCAGTTCGAGCGCTTGTTCCGGCCCGATCAGCCGCGACAGCCGCTGAGTCCCGCCGCCACCTGCGAACAGACCCAGGTTGATCTCGGGCAGGCCGAGTTTGGTCGAGGACAGGGCAACGCGGAACGCGCAGCCTAGAGCGAGTTCGAACCCGCCGCCCAGCGCAGTGCCGTGAATCGCGGCGACGACCGGCTTGGGCGACGCCTCGAGTGCGGCGATCACATCCTGCAGCGTCGGAGACTGACGCGGCTTGCCGAACTCGGTGATATCGGCGCCGGCAAAGAACGTGCGGCCCTCGCAACAGAGCACGATGATTCCGACGGCCGGATTGCCGTTGAGCTGTTCGAGCGCGACGATAATGCCGGACCGTACCGTCAGGCTCACGGCGTTGACGGGAGGATTGGCACTGATGATGAAGCCGACATTCTCCTCGAACCGAGTCGAGATCTTGTCGTTGATGGCGGTCATTGCGGCGATCATGTCCTAATTAATGACGCAGGTGATGCGACATCGCGCTTAGTGGCGGCCGTTGAAGCTTCCGGCGCCCCGACCTGTCAATGAACCCGCGGACGGTGCCGAGATGCATCGCAAATGTGAACGATTTGGCGGAGCGCTTCGCATGCCGGGGGGCACGGATTAGTTCGGCATCGGAGTACGCGCGCACGGTGGCGCCAGCTGTAGGAAGCCGAATGAAGTTCGATCTGGATGAGGAGCAGGGTGCGTTTCGCGATGCGGTAGCGGCCTTTGCGCGGCGCCATTTGGCGGACGGCGCGCTCGCCCGCGCGCATAGCGACGATTATCCGTGGGACGTGGCTCGGCGAATGGCGGACCAGGGACTGATCGGCATCACCGTGCCCGAGGACAAGGGCGGGCTCGGCGGCACCCTCATGGACGCCGTCATTGCGATCGAGACCATTGCCTCAATCTGTCCGCGCTCGGCCGATGTGGTGCAGGCGGGAAACTTCGGTGCGATCCGGACGCTCGCGCAGTTCGCCACCGACCGGCAGAAAGAAGAATATCTGGCGCCGCTGATGCGCGGCGAGGGGCTCATTTCGGTCGCGATGACCGAGCCGAACGCAGGCTCCGCAGTGACCGAACTGACGACCATGGCCACGCCCGACGGCGATGGCTTTCGCATCAACGGACAAAAGATCTTCACCACCCACGGCACGCACGCCACGGTGTTCCTGGTCTATGTGCGCTACGGTCCGGGTACCGGGAACATCGGCTCAGTGCTGATCGAACGCGGCGAGGAGGGGTTCTCGTTCGGAAAGCCGGTGCGCTTCCTGTCGGGCGAAGAATGGAACCCGTTGTTCTTCGACAATGTCTATGTCCCCAAGGAAAAGGTGCTGCTGGGCCCCGGCGGGTTCAAGCAGCAGATGTCTGGCTTCAACGTCGAGCGCATCGGCAACACCGCGCGCAGCCTCGCGCTCGGCCGCTATGCCTTCGACGCTGCCGTGGAACACGCCAAGACGCGCCGGCAGTTCGGGCGTGAACTATGCGAGTTCCAGGGGCTGCAATGGAAGTTCGCCGAAATGAAGCTCAAGCTCGATGCCGCGCAACTGCTCCTGTACCGCGCGGCCACCAACGCCGATGCCGGCTTGCCCTCGCCGGACCAGACGGCAATCGCGAAGGTGGCGTGCAACCGGGCGGGGTTCGAATGCGCGAACGAAGCCATGCAAGTGATGGGCGGCGCCGGCTATAGCCAGGACAGCCTCGTCGAATATTGTCTGCGCCGCACGCGCGGCTGGATGATCGCCGGCGGCGCGATCGAAGTGCTGCTGAACCGCATCGCCGAAGGCGTGTTCGACAGGCGATTTCCGCAGGGGCCGGCAAAGGGCTGAGGCGCGACCAACGACCAAGGAATGTCCAGCGATGAACGAAATCAGCAAGATCGGCGTGACGGCGGACAGAGTTCCGGTCGCCGCCTATATCTCGCCCGACTATGTCCAGCTCGAAAAGGAGCGGCTGTGGCCGCGCGTTTGGCAGATGGCCTGCCGCGAGGAAGAAATCCCCGCGCCGGGCGATTTCTATACCTATGACATTGCCGACGAGTCGATCAGCGTCGTGCGCAAGCTCGACGGGACCATCGCCGCCTATCACAATGTCTGTCCGCATCGCGGGCGCCGGCTGACGGCGGGCTGCGGTCGCATGGGCAAGTTCCACTGCAAATATCATGGCTGGCAGTGGAACCTGGACGGAAAGCCGACCGAAATCGTCGACCGCAAGGACTGGGGCGACGCACTCCAGGATTCCGAAGTGACGCTTCAGCCCGTCAAGACCGCGAGCTGGGGCGGCTGGGTGTTCATCAACATGGATCCCGCAAGCGAGAGCCTGGAGGATTTCCTCGGCGAGGCGAAGACGCGTCTCGATCCCTTCGAGATGGACAAGATGCGCTATGTCTGGCGCAAACGCGTGATCATGCCGTGCAACTGGAAAACGGCGCAGGAAGCCTTCATGGAGGGTTATCACGTCCAGACGACGCATCGCCAGCTCCTCGCCTATCACGAAGACTATACGTTCAGCGCGGCCGTCGGGCGCCACGCCTATTTCGGCTATGCGCCCACCACCCTGTTCGGCTTGCCGAGCCCGCGGATCAGCGATCAGACCGGCGACATCCGCAAGGGTCTCTATGAATTCAATCGCGAAATCTGGGACACGCTGAAGGCGACCACCACCGAGGAGATGCTCGCTGCCGGCCGGCGGCTGTTGGACCTTCCCGAGAACATCGGTCCCTTCGAAGCCTATGGCGCCTTCGCGCAATTCCACCGCGAGGAAGCTGCCAAAGCTGGGCGTCCGTTCCCCGACATCACGGTTGAACAGCTGATGGCGGCGGGAACCGACTGGAACATTTTCCCCAACATGGTCTTCCTGCAGCAGCCGACCAACGTGCTGTCCTACCGCTCGCGTCCCTTTGGCGACGATCCGCACAAATGCATCTTCGAAGTCAATGTGATGGAGCGGTTTGCCGCCGGCGAGGAGCCGAAGGACGTCACGGTCGAGGATGGCGGCGACGATTGGCGCAAGCTCGACTGGGGCCTGATCCTCGCCCAGGACTTCCAGAATATGGAGGACGTCCAGCTCGGCATGAAGTCGCGCGCGTTCCAGGCCGCGCGGCCCAACCCAGTCCAGGAAGTCGAGATCAGCAACTTCCACCGCGTCTATCACGCGTTCATCGGCCACGGCGAGCAAGCCCCGGCCGCAGGGGTCAGTTCGAATGGATGAATCGCATTTCGACGAAGTCGTCGATTTCGTCATCGTCGGATCGGGCGGCGGCTCGATGGTCGCCGCGCTCTATCTCAAATCGGTCGGCAAGACGCCGCTGATCCTGGAGAAGACGGACAAGCTCGGCGGCTCGACCGCCATGTCGGGCGGCGTCTTGTGGGTCCCTAACAATCACCTCATCAAGGCGAAGGGGATCAAGGACAGCCATGAGATGGGTCGCGCCTATATGGATGCGACGGTCGGCGACGATGCCGGCCCAGGCTCCACTTCCGAGCGCAAGGAAGCTTATCTCAGCAACGGCCCGATCATGCTCGAATGGCTCGAGGAGCGCGGCATGAAATGGCTGCACACCGACGGCTGGTCGGACTATTACGACGATCGGCCAGGCGGGGTCACCCGAAGCCGTTCGATCGGCGCGCCGATGCTTGACGCGCGCGACATGGGGTCGTTGTTCGACAAGCTCCGCCTGGGGCCGATGGTGATGCCGCTGCCCACCGACAAGGTCGGGATCATCGGGCTCGCGACGCGCACGCCCCGCGGAATGTGGGAAGGCATCAAGCTGCTGTGGCGCATGCGCATGGTCAAGAAGCGCGGCAAGCCGCTGTTGAGCTTCGGCGGTGCGCTGCAGGGACGAATGCTCATGCTCGCCGATCGTGCCGGCGTCGACATGCGCACCGGGCATGGCGTCAAGGAACTCATCGAGAAAAATGGCCGCATCGTCGGCGTCATCGCCGAGCATGACGGGCGGGAGATCCGGATCGGCGCGCGCCAGGGCGTGCTCATCAATGCCGGCGGCTTTTCGCGTAACGCCGAGATGCGCAAGAAATATCAGCCGCAGCCGAGCTCGACCGATTGGACCAACGCCAACCCGGGCGACACCGGCGAGCTGATCCAGATTGCCGAGAAGCACGGCGCCGCACTGGATCTGATGGATCAGGCTTGGTGGGTGCCGGGCACGCTTCCGCCAAGCAAACGTCCCGGCCCGGCGTTGATGCACAACACCGACGTCTCCAAGCCGCATTGCATCGTCGTCAATCGCCACGGCAAACGCATCCTGAACGAGAGCGGCTCGTACATGGAGAACGGGCAGCGGCTCTATCGCAACGACGTGCCTGCCTATGTGATCCTCGATAGCCGCCACCGCAAACGCTATGCCTGGGGCGTGCAGCCGCCCGGCGACACGCCGAAGGAATGGCTCGACAGCGGCTTTCTGAAGACGGCCGACACGCTGGAGGAACTGGCACGCAAGACCGGCATCGATCCCGCGGGGCTGCTGGCCGAAGTCGAGAAGTTCAATCGCTATTGCGCGACCGGGAAGGATCTCGACTTCAATCGCGGTGGACGCGGCTATGACAATTGCTTCGGCGACCCGACGGTCAAGCCCAACCCCAATCTGGGCGCGATCGACAAACCGCCCTTTTATGCGATGGAACTCTATCCGGGCGATGTCGGCACCTCGGGGGGAATAGTGACGGACGAGCATGCCCGCGTGCTGAAGGCGGACGGATCGGTGATCCCCGGCCTCTACGCCACCGGCAATTCGACGGCGTCGGTCATGGGGCGCTGCTATCCCGCCGCAGGCGCCAGCATCGGCGCAGCGTTCATTTTCGGCTGGATCGCGGCGCACCACGCAGCCGGCGCCAACAGCTGAAGAGTGCGCCCGGGCGCTTCGACGCGCCCGGCATTTGCTCCCGGGCGGCTTCAGCTGGTCGCGAGCGAGCTCCTAAAGCATCATCTGGCCGCCATCGACATTGATGGTTTGGCCAGTGACGTAGCGACTGTCGTCGCTCGCCAGGAACAGCAGCGCCGGACCGATGTCGCCGGTGCAGTCGCCCAGCCGGCCAAGTGCGATATTGGCGAGAACCTTCTTCGCGTCCTCGGGGAAATTTTCCATCCAGTGCACTGCGATCGGGCTCGCCGCGGCCGGGCATACGACGTTCACGCGGATGCCGTACTTGCCGAGTTCGCGGGCGGCAGTGCGGGAGAGCCCGCGGATCGCCTCCTTGGTCGCGGCATAGGCGGCAAAGCCGATGCCGCCGTGGATTCCCTCATAGGATCCGAAATTGACGATCGAGCCGCCGCGCTGCTTCAGATGGGGAAGCGCGGCCTGCATGTGGTGAAAGGTGCCGAACAGGCCCGAGCTGAGCGTCAGCTCCAGAAGCGCGTCGTCGGTGTCCTCGAAGAGCGTGCCGGGCTTCGACGTCTGGGCATTGTTGACCAATATGTCGAGCCGGCCGAACCGCTCGAGCGCGAGCGCGACCGCGGCATCGGCATCCGACCGGACCCCCGCGGTGCCGACGATCCAGGCGACTTCGCTGCCGGTTTCCGCCGCGATTGCCGCTGCGCTGGCTTCCAGCTTCTCGGCGGTACGGCCCGTGATCACCACATTGGCACCTGCGCGCGCAAAGGTGCGTGCGACGCCTTCGCCGATACCCTGGCCGCCGCCCGTCACCAGCGCCGTCTTACCTTCAAGCCGTCCCATCAGCCCCTCCAACATATGCTGGGTCGGCGAACAGCCCCGACACCATGCGATCATACACCCGCTTGCGGCGGAAAATGGCGCTCGCAAGCAGCAGGATCCGGCCGTCGGCACAAAAGGTGCTCTCGACGAAGCACAGCCCCGGCGAATGACTCAGCACGCGCGCATGGCCCTCGATCCACTGTCCCGGTACGCCGGCGCCCATATAGTCGATGTGCATCGATATGGTCGGGCCCGTCACGCCCGTCAGAAGGCCGGCATTCACGCCCATCAGCACGTCGGCGAGCGTGGCCCAGGTGCCGCCATGGCAGGTGCCGCGCGGATTGCAGTGTTGCGGCCCGATCCGGAACCCGACGACCATCGATCCATCGGGGTGCTCGCTCGCGTAAAGCGGGGCGAGCGCCGCGGTCAGCGGATCGAATGGTGCGAGCAGGCGAAAGCCGGCGGGTGGCCCTTGGTCTCGGATTTCGTCGCTCGACATGATCGGCACGGATGCATGCCGGCCGCGGTATCGGCCAGAGAGCCATGCGAAGGATCACATGGCCGATAGAACGCGCGGCGGGCGGCCGCCGCTTCTCGCCATGCATGCGGGCGAGGCGCTACTATTCCACGAAAGCGAGCAGGAGCGCGGAGATGGCAATGAAATGGCTCAAGTCGAGCGAGTGCATCCGCTTCGAAGTGGCGGACAGCGTCGCGAGGATCACGCTCAATCGTCCGGACAAGCGCAACGCGCTTTCCGCGGCGACGATCCGCGAACTCAACCAGGCGATGCTCGAGGCCGATGATCGCCGCGACGTGAACGCCATCCTGCTCTCGGGAGAGGGTAAGGATTTCTGCGCTGGCTACGACTTGACCGACAGTTACGGCGGCAAAGGCGAGGTCGCGGTCGACTTCGATCCGGACCTCTATCGCACGCGCGCCGGCACGCTGGACGACGATATCTGGGCGCTCGAACGCCAGCAGGAACTGACGCTGGTGATGTTCGATCTGCACAAGCCGGTGATCGCCAAGGTCCAGGGCAATTGCCTCGCCGGCGGCACCGATCTTGCGTTCAGCTGCGACCTGGTCCTCGTCGCCGACGACGCCAGGATCGGCTTCCCGGCCGCGCGCGCCAACGGGACGCCGCCGACCAATTTCTGGTTCTATCACTGCGGCCCGCAATGGGCGAAGCGCATGCTGTTCACGGGGGATACGATCAGCGGCGCCGACGCCGCGCGCATCGGCCTGGCGCTCGATTCCTATCCGCGCGACGAACTCGACCAACAGGCGGATGCGCTCGCAGAGCGCGTCGCCGCAGTCGACGCGGAAATCCTCGCCACGCACAAGCGCGCCGTCAACATGCAGCTCGAGCTCGCGGGCGCGCGCGTCAGCCAGCGCTACAATGTCGAACTCGATGCGCGGGCGCATCTGAGCCAGGGACCGCGCCGTGCGCGCTTTCGTCAGGACATGGCGGAAAACGGCCTGAAGGAAGCGCTTGCCAACCGCGACGCGCCGTTCGGAAAGGGCAGAATCGAGCTCCGCGCGCGCGGCGTCAAACCCGAATAGGCGGGCCCAGACCGCCGAAGCCCCGATCGCTTCACCAGTCGCGGCCGAGGATCACCGTCGCTTCGCTCGACAACACGCCGCCATTGCCATGCGCGACCGCCAGCCTTGCCCCGCTGATCTGCCGCTCGCCGGCCTCGCCACGCAGCTGCCGTGTCGCCTCCACCAGCAGGAACAGGCCATACATGCCCGGGTGCACGCACGACAGGCCCCCGCCATTGGTGTTCACAGCCAGGCTGCCGCCGGGCGCGATCCGGCCGTCCGAAACGAAGCGGCCGCCTTCGCCCTTCGGGCAGAAGCCGAGGTCCTCGAGGAACAGGATCGGCGTGATCGTGAAGGCATCATAGAGCATCGCAAGATCGATCTGATCCGGCGTGACGCCCGCCTGTGCGAACGCGGCGGGGCCGGAGATGGCTGCGCCCGTCACGGTAAGGTCGGGCATCGAACTGATCTCGCGGTGGGTGACGGCATGCGCGGCGCCGAGAATATGGACCGGCGCCTTCGCGCAGTCCCTGGCGCGATCGGAGCGGACCATCACCACCGCGGCCGCGCCGTCGTTGAACAGGCAGCAGTCCCGTGCGCCGAGCGGGTCCGAGACCATGCGCGCGCCGAGCACATCCTCGATCGTGAGCGGATCGCGGACCGCCGCCTCGGGGTTCAGCTGCGCCCATTTGCGCGCCGCCACGGCGACTTCGGCGAGTTGGGCGCGCGTCGTTCCGTAAAGATGCATGTGCCGGCTCGCGGCAAGCGCATAGGAAGAGAGCGGCGCGAGCGGTCGATACGGCGCTTCCCATGGGCTCTGCCGAGTCATGCCGACGCCGGGAGGCGGATTGCTTGCCGGATTCGAGCCATAGGCGATCAGCGCGCAGTCGATCAGCCCGGCCTCGAGCGCGATCGCGGCCTGCTGCGCATAGACTTCGAACGCCGAGCCGCCGGTACGATTGCAATCGGTCACCTTGGGCGCAATGCCCAGATATTCGGCCAGCTCCATTCCGCCCAGCGCCTCATAGGGCGCGGACGTATAGAGCGCATCGACTTCGCCCAGCCCGATGTCGGCATCCGCAAGCGCGAGCAGGGCTGCTTGCGCCGCCATGTCGACTGCGGACACGCCAGGGCATTTGCCGATCCCGAAGGTGGCCGCCCCGACGATCGCGCTGCTCCCGCGCGTGAAACCGCCCTGCCTCATGCCGGCACGAACACGAGCAGGGGCTTGCCGTCCTCCTCGACGATCCGCGCGCTGACTGCCATCCCGATGCGCACCTCATCCGCGGCGATGCCGTCCACGCGGCTCATCAGCCGCGGGCCTTCGGCCAGCTCGACCAGCACGACATTATAGCTGTCGGCGGGATCCTTTTTGCGAACCACCGTGACGGCATGTATCGTGCCGTCCCCCGACGCCTCGACCCATTCCAGATCCTGCGCGCCGGTCCCCGGTTCGGCGATGCGGGGATAAAAGACATGGCCGCCGGTCGCGCGGCTGCGCTGCAGCATGAAGCGCCCTTCCGCCAGATGGGCACGCCACTCCGCTTCGGGCTGGAGGAACGGCGTCATTCGCCGCGAAACTCGGGCTTGCGCTTTTCGCGAAACGCCTTGAGCCCTTCCTCATGGTCCTCGGTGCGGCTCGCGATCGGCTGCATCGTGGCTTCCATGTCGAGATATTGATCGAACCCTGCGTTCCAGGCGAGGTCGAACTGGCGCTTGGCCAGTCCCATCGCAATGGTGGGACCGGCGGCGAAGCGCGTGGCCATCTCCATCGCGCGCGCCATCAGTGCGTCGTCGGCGACCTTCTCCAACGCGAGACCCAGCTCGACTGCCTCGTCGGCGGCGATGAAACGCCCCGAATAGACGAGTTCCTTCGCCTTCTGGATCGGCATGCGCTGGCGCAAGTGCCAGACCAGCCCGCCGTCGGGTGCCAGCGCGATGTTGCGGAAGATCGCTGCGAACCGTGCCTTCTCGCCTGCGAGCACGATGTCGCATGCCAGTGCGTAGGAAAAGCCGACGCCGACGCACACGCCCTGGACCGCGGCGATCGTCGGCTTCTTCAGCGAGTGGATCGCCCGCGCGATCCGGTTGAGCGTGTGCATCCGGTCCATCGATCCGGTGACACCGCCGCGCCCCATGCCGCCCACGTCCATGCCCGAACAGAAGTCGCTGCCCGCGCCGGTGAGGATCACGGCGCGCAACGCATGATCGAGCGCGATCTCCTCGAACGCACCATAGAGCTGGCCGCGCATCTCGTTGGTGATGGCGTTCTTGGTTTCCGGACGGTCGAGCGTGACGACGGCGACGGCGCCGTGCCGGTCAACGGTGATGGTCATGCTGGCCTCGTCAATGGTTCCGGTCTTCTTGTTCGCCGCGCGCCACACCGGTCAAGCGCGCGCCAAGACATCGGAATTGTGATGGGCGTGCGGCTCGCGTGACACCGCGCGACGACCGCGCCTAGGACGGCAGTCGTGCATCGGGAGGCGAACGCATGAGGGAAGCCGCGATCGTCGCGACGGCGCGCACGCCGATCGGCAAGGCGCATCGAGGCGCGCTGAACAACCTCCACGGCGCTTCGATGGCCGGGCATGTCATTGCCGCGGCCGTGGCGCGCGCGGGCCTCGATCCTGGCGAGATCGACGACGTCATTCTCGGTTCGGCGCGGTGCGAAGGTGCAGTGGGCTCGAATGTCGCGCGCCAGGCCGCGTTGCGCGCCGGGCTTCCGGTGACCGTGTGCGGGATGACGCTCGACCGCAAATGCGCCTCGGGGCTTCAGGCGATCGCAGTCGCGGCGCAACGCATCCGGGCCGGGGAACCGGGGATCTTTGTCGCCGGCGGAGTCGAGACCGTCTCGCTGGTCGATCCGCACCGCAATGTCTTTCGCGCCAAGGACGAATGGCTGCTCGAACACAAGCCCGAGATCTACATGGCGATGAACCTGACCGGCGACATCGTCGCGCGCCGCTATGGCGTCACGCGCGAAGCGCAGGACGCATTCGCGCTGGCCAGCCAGACGCGGACCGCGGCGGCGCAGGGGCTTGGCTGGTTCGACGCCGAAATCGTGCCGATCCGCACCACGCGAAACCTGGTCGACAAGTCGCTGCAGGTGATCGGACAGGAGGAGCTGACCTTCTCCAGCGACGAGTGCAATCGTGCGGACACCAACGCGGAGGGGCTGGCGCGGCTCAAACCCCTGTTCGAAGGCGGCACGGTGACTGCCGGCAATTGCAGCCAGCTCTCCGACGGATCGAGCGTATGCGTGGTGATGGATGCGGACGCGGCCGCTCGGCGCGGTCTGCCAATCCTTGGCCTCTACAAGGGCATGCAGGTCGCCGGCTGCGAGCCCGATGAAATGGGCATTGGGCCGGTGTTCGCCGTCCCGCGATTGCTGGACCGGCTCGGGCTCAAGGTCGACGATATCGATCTGTGGGAGTTGAACGAAGCCTATGCCAGCCAGGCGCTCTATTGTCTCGACCGGCTGGGGATCGCGCCCGAACGAGTCAATGTCGACGGCGGCGCGATAGCGATCGGTCATCCCTTCGGCATGACCGGATCGCGCATGACCGGCCATGCGCTGCTCGCCGGACGGCGGCTCGGCGCGCGGAACGTCGTGGTGACGATGTGCATCGGCGGCGGCATGGGGGCCGCCGCGCTGTTCGAAGTCGTGCATGATCGTTCACAAGCTTGATGCTTCGCGGCCGCGCTTTGAACGACGCCGAAACATCGACATGGTGGGGCGGAGACTGCCCTTCGCGAATTCAACAGGTCGAGGATCAGAGGGATGACCAGTAACCGGGCGCTGCCCAGCGCCGAAGTCCAGCTCGACATCTACCGGCGCATGGCGCTGATCAAGGCAAACGACGAGCGCTCGCGCAAGGTGATCATGAGCGGCCGGCTGGTCATGCCCTATTACAGCCCTCGCGGCCAGGAAGTCATTCCGAGCGCGATGTCGGTGAACCTCACTGACGAGGACTATATCTGCACCATCTATCGCGGCACCCACGACATGCTGGCCAAGGGCTTTCCGCTCAAGGACATGTGGGCCGAGGTCGCGGGACGGGTCGATGGCACCTGCAAGGGCAAGGGCGGCCCGATGCATCTCACCTACCCCGAAAAGGGCGTGATGATCACGACGGGCATCGTCGGCTCGTCGATGCCGATCGCCAACGGCATCGCCTGGGGATCGCTCCTGCGCGGCAACGGCCGCGTGACCGTCGCCTATTTCGGCGACGGCGCCGCCAATATCGGCGCGTTCCATGAATCGTTGAATCTCGCCGCGGTGTGGAAGCTGCCGGTGATCTTCGTGTGCCAGAACAATGAATGGGGCGAGCACACCGCGTTCGACAAGACCAGCAACGTGCCGGTCGCCGACCGCGCCGCGGCCTATGGCATGCCGGGCGAGCGCGTCGACGGCAACGATCCCTTCGCCATGTACGCCGCCGCGCACGAAGCGGTGCAGCGCGCACGCGCGGGCGAGGGGCCCACGCTGATCGAGGCGATGACCTATCGCTTTTACGGCCACGTCTTCGGTGACCAGGACGGCTATATGGACAAGGCGCGCAAGAAGGCGGCGATGGCGAACGATCCCGTGCCGCGCTTTCGCGCGCAGCTGATCGCTACCGGCGTCGCGACCGAAGAAGCGCTCGCCGCTATGGAGGCGGAGATCGAGGCGCAGATCGACGAAGCGGTCGAATATGCGCTCGCGAGCCCCTTCCCGGGCATCGACGAACTCAAGCGAGACGTGTTCGCGGAGGAACTGGCCTGATGAGCATCGACACCGTCGTGGCGCCGGCCAAGGTCAACATCCTCCAGGCAATCAATGCCGCCCTGGCGGATGCCATGGAAGCGGATGACAATGTCATTGCGCTCGGCGAGGATCTCGCCGATCCCGAGGAGGGCGGCGTCTGCGGAGTCACGCGCGGCCTGTCCACGCGTTTCGGCAATGCGCGCGTGCGCTCGACGCCGATCTCGGAGCAGGCGATCATCGGCGCGGCGATCGGAGCATCGCTGGTCGGCTTTCGGCCCGTCGCCGAAATCATGCTGATGAACTTCACGACGGTCGCGATGGACATGATCGTCAACCACGCCGCCAAGCTTCGCTTCATGTCGGGCGGCCAGACGCATGTGCCGATCGTGATCCGGACGATGACCGGCACCGGTTTCTCCTCCGGCGGCCAGCATTGCGATTATCTCGAGGCATGGTTCGCGCACACCGCCGGCATCAAGGTCGTCGCGCCGTCCAGTCCTGCCGATGCCTATGGCCTGATGCGCAGCGCGATCGAGGATCCCGATCCGGTGCTGTTCATCGAGAATCTGCCGACCTATTGGATGCCCGACCTCGCGCCGAAAAAGGACCACCGCGTGCCGATCGGCAAGGCGAACACGCTTGCCCGCGGAAGCGACGTCACGATCATCGCCTATGCCCGGATGGTGCAGGAAGCGCTGCCGGCAGTCGCCGCGCTCGCCGAACAGGGCATTTCGGCGGAGTTGATCGACTTGCGCACGATCGCGCCCTGGGATCGCGAGACGGTGGTCGAATCCGTCGGCCGGACCGGCCGGGCGGTCATCGTGCACGAGGCAGTGACGCCATTCGGGGTCGGTGCCGAAATTTCCGCGGTCTTGAACGAGCGATTGTTCGGCAGGCTCAAGGCGCCGGTCCGCCGGCTCGGCGGTGCCTTCTGCCCCGTGCCCTTCTCCAAGCCGCTGGAAACGGCGTTCGCGCCGCGCACCGACGACATCGTTGCGGCCGCCAAAGCGCTCGCCGCCTGAACTTGATCTGATGGAGTATGTGATGGCTACCGAAGTTCTTCTGCCCAAGATCGGCTTTTCGATGAACGAAGGGATGGTCGCCGAGTGGCTCGCCGAAGACGGCGCCCATGTCACCGAAGGCCAGCCGCTCTATGCGCTCGAGGCCGACAAATCGACCAACGAAGTCGACAGCCCGGCCACCGGCACCTTGCGGATCATCGCCGTCGTCGGCGAGACCTATGAAGTCGGCACGCTGCTGGCGACCATCGAATAATGACTGCGCTTCTCGACCATCTCGCGCCTTGGCCGGTCGGCGACTTTTCCGCGTTCGGCGACGTCGAGACCCAGCCGCTCGGCCGGACGCAGAAATATATCGCGGCGCATCTCGGGCGCAACTGGGTCGCGATTCCGCATGTCACGCACAGCGACGATGCCGACATCACCGAGATGGAAGTGCGACGCAAAGCGCATAACGCCGGCGGCGGCACCAAGCTCACGGCGGTGCCGTTGCTGGTAAAGGCCCTCGCCAATGCGCTGGCGGCGTTTCCGATGTTCAATGCTTCGCTGGATCCGGCGCGCGGCGAACTGACCTTGAAGAAATATGTGCATGTCGGAGTAGCGGTCGACACGCCGGGCGGCCTGCTGGTGCCGGTGATCCGCGATTGCGACCGCAAGAGCGCTTGCGAGATCGCCGAGGAAATCACGCTTCTGTCGGAAAAGGCGCGCACCAAGGGCCTTCCGATGAGCGAGATGTCGGGCGGCTGCATCACGCTCACCTCGCTCGGCCACATCGGGGGCACCAGCTTCACCCCCATCGTCAACGCTCCCGAAGTGGCGATCCTGGGCGTCACCCGCGCGCGGCCGGTGGCGCTGCCGGCCGAGGACGGCGGCATCGCCTGGCGGCAGATGCTGCCCTTGTCGCTGTCCTATGATCATCGCGTGATCAACGGCTCGGCCGCGGCGCGTTTCGTGCGCTTTATCGCCGAGCAGCTCGGCTCCGAGTCGCTGTTCGCCTAAGCCGGCGCTGCTCGCAGCGCTTCAGGTCGCGGTCCGCGTCAACGGTCGCACATAGGAAATGTCACTCTTGTCGCGCCGGTTCGGGCCTGACTTGAACAACAGCTCCTTCCACTGATCCGGAATCTCGATCGCGGCAAAGGCGCCCGAATATTCGTTGACGCACACGCGGTGCGCGATCCGCCATTCGCCGGCGCGCCGTTCGAAGCGATCGACATAGCGTCCGAACGCCAGCGTGGGCGGACCTTGGCGGTTCTCGCCCCAGAAAATATAATAGGTTTCGCCGTGCGCGACGTCACCGTCGAGTTCCACCGTGGAATTGGCGATGATGTGCTGATGCTTGGTCTGGAATTCGGCGTGCCAGCCGAGCGCCCAATCGACGAATTCGGTCGCATGGCCTTCGGCCACTCCGTGTTCATCGAAGGCATCCGGCCAATAGGCGGAAAGCATCAGTTCGCGGTCATGCCGATCGACGCCGCGCGTATAGCGCAGCAGCGCGGCGTGAATGTCCGCGCGGTCTTTCTGTTCGCGGACAAAGGCGATCAGTTCGGCCGTCAGTTGATCCGTCGCCATGGAACCACTCCTCGCGCATGCTCGCTTCGCAATTTCGCCTCGGCGAGCTGTCTGCCAATGGCGCGGCGAGCCGCTGCACCACTCATCAGATGGATGATGCCAGGGCCACGCCGTGCATCATGGCCAGACGAGCTCGAGCCGCAGGACTCCGTTGACCATGCCGGTCGCGAGGACCGGCTTCGTTCCCGGCCGCACTCGGAAATCCGGAATGCGCCTCAGCCATTCCTCGAGGAACACGCGAATCTCGCGACGGGCGAGCGCCGCACCGGGACAAGCGTGCGGGCCGTTGCCAAAGGCACCATGAACCGGCGCCTCGCGGTCGAAGTCCACGTCGAGCGGGTTCGGATTGACGCGGTCGTCGAGCCCGATGAACAGGTTGGCGGGCAAGATGCGGTCGCCCGCGCGAAACTCGACGTCTCGGTACGCATGATCCTCGGTGATGACTCGCGCGGTATTCGCGATGCCGTGACGGCGGATCAGCTCCTCGATGGCATTCTTCACGAATCTTTCGTCATCGATCCGCTCGACCAGCTCGCGCCGATGCTCCGGGTGCTCGGCGAGAAACCGGCCGATGAAACCGATCATTCCGGCGACCGTGTCGAGCCCGCCGAACAGCACCAGACCGGCGAAGCTCACCGCCTCGTGTTCGGAGATGCGGTCGTCGCCGATCCGTGCATTGACGATCTTGCTGAGCAGATCGTCACCCGGATTTTCACGGCGCGCGCGCACCTTGTCGATCAAATAGCCGCCCATCTGCTGATGGGCGCTGTTTCGCGTCGCCGCATCCCGTCCGCGCACGGCCATCTCGGCAAGCGGGAGCAGAACCTCCTTGTCGGCAAGCGGCAGGTCGACGAGCTGCAGGAACACGTGGATCGGAAGGATCTTGGCGAAGTCCTCGATGAACTCGCATCCGCCCTGCGGCAGCACGCGCTCGATCGCTTCGATCGCCACCGCGCGCACAATGCCCTCCAGTCCCGCGACGACGTGCGGCATGAGATATTGCATCAGCGGCCGGCGGTAATTGGGGTGTTCCGGCGGGTCCATCTCGAGCGGGATCTGCCGCGGAGCCTCCGGGGGTACCGGCGGCAGCACGATGTTCCGATGCGAAAAATGCCTGTAGTCGCGCTGCATGGCGACGATGTCTGCGGCGCGCGTTGCAACCCAATGACCACCGTTGCGCGGTGTCCAGAAAATGTCGGGAGCGCTGCGCTGGATTTCGGCAAAGGCCGCCTGGACGTCGTCGAGAGCGCCAGGGACATCGTAGAGATCGAAATCTCGGACGAGATGTTGGGGAACGTGACCCGGCCGCGGAGCGAGCGTCGCATCTGTCTCAACCATGGGGTTCTCCGTTGCCTTTCCGGGCGAGCGCGCGAGGGTCAATCTTCGGCAGCGATCGTGACGTGCAATCCCGCCAGCGCTTCGGTGACGATCAGCTGGCACGAGAGGCGGGACGATGAGTCCCGATGCGAAGAGCTGTCCAGCAGGTCGTCTTCGTCCTGGCTCATGGTTGGCAGCGCGTCCGCGAATGCGGGATCGACCTTCACATGGCAGGTCGCGCAGGAGCAGCAGCCGCCGCAAAGCGCGAGCAGCTCGTCGAAGCCGGCGTCCCGGATCACTTCCATGATGGAAAGACCGGGTTCGGCGTTGAGTTCGTGCGTGTCGCCCGAACGCGTCGTTACGGAAATCAGAGGCATGTTCAGGGTTCCGACCAGGAGGAAGTGGCGATCAGCGATCGAAGCGGACATGGAGGTGTTTGGGCACGCGCATCATCGACCCGCGGATTTCCGGCCGCGGCTTGTCCGGATCGAAGCGCAGGTTGGGAAGATGATCGAGCACGGCATGCAGCGCCCGGGTCATTTCGACGCGGGCAAGATGCTGGCCGACGCAAATATGCGGGCCGCGCGAAAAGGAGAAATGCGGGCGGCGCTCACGGAAAATGTCGAATTTGTCCGGGTCGGCGAAGACTTGGGGATCGCGGTTCGCGGCACCTGCCACAACGTCGAGCAGCGAACCGGCAGGGATGGGTACGCCGCCGAGTTCGACGTCGGTTGCCGCCATGCGCAGCTGGACTGCGACCGGGCCATCCCAGCGCAGCGCTTCCTCGATCGCCTGCGGGATCAGCCCGCGATCGCGGCGGATTGCGTCGAACTGGTCGGGATTTTCCAGTAGCGCCGTCAGCAACACGCTCGTGCCGCGATAGGTGGTGTCGCCGGCGGCGTTCATCAGCTGGCGCAGGAACGACACCAGCACCAGTTCGGGCAAATATTCGCCCTCGACTTCGGTATTGGCGAGCAGGCTGACCAGATCGTCGCCCGGGTTGCGGCGGCGGTCCTCGATCAAGGCAACAAAATATTCGCCCAGCTTGTGTCCGGCCTCGGTCGCCTTGTCCCAGTGCATGTAATCGGTCTGGCCGATCGCGAGCCGCTGAAACGTCTTCACGTCCGACGCTGGCAAGGCGAGCTGACGATAGATGACTTCGAAAGGATAGAGCAAAGTGAATTCCTCGACCAGGTCGGCCGTGCCGCGGTCGAGGAATCGGTCCATCAGCTGGCGGACCACCGGATCGACGATCGTCTCGCCCCAAGTCTTCACATATTGCGGCAGGAAGATCTTCTGGAAGATCCTGCGCCAGCGGCCATGTTCGGGATTGTCCATCGTGCTGATGCTGCCGTCGCCGAACGTGGCGCCGAGATTGAACTTGTAGCCGGCATTGGAGAAATGCTCGGTATCGGTCAGGGCCTTCAGAATTTCCGCGGTGCCGACCACCGTGAACATCTTCCGGTCCGGATAGGATGCGGAGACCAGCCCCATCTTGGGGCGATAATCCCCCTCGAGCACCGGCGCGGCGGCGCGCCACTCGGCAATCAGGGGATAGGGGTCGCGGATGTCGCCGAAGTTGATTTCATCCGAAGCGAACGGATCATAGGTCGCATCGTCGAAATCGCGGATGGCGACCATGGTCATCGTCGTGGTCTGGCCCTGCTATGTAGTGGACACTGCATAGCATCGGCAGGGCGCGCGAGTCAATCGGCCTGAGGCCCCGAGAGACCCTGAAATACGACATGTTCGAGCGCCTGGATGAGCGCGGCCCGATCGGGCGGGCCTTCCGGAAAAAGATGGTCGCGTAGAAGAACGCTGCTCGCGATCATGCCCATCCCGACGCGGACGCCGATTGCGAGGTCGAGCGGCGGTTCGATTCCCGCCGCCCGATAGCGTTGCGCGACCTGGGCGACCGCGGCACGGAAAAACGGATCGAGCCCCGCGAGCGGGCGGGGCATTTCCTCGTTCGACGGCGGTCGCTCATTCAGCAGCGCGCGGAACAAGCCTTCGTTCGCTTCGAACAGCTCATAGACGTGGCGCGTGAACGCCCGACTTGCCTCGCGCGCGCCCGGCCCGGTGGGATCGGGAAATTGCGCGACGAATTCATCCATCAGTCGCTGAAACGGCTGGATCACGACCGTGTCGAACAGCGCCGCCTTGTCGCCATGATAGCGAAACAGCAGGGTCTCGCTCACATCGGCGAGGCGCGCGATTTCCTTCGTCGTGGCCGCGCTATAGCCGCGTTCGGCGAACAGCTGGCGCGCAGCATCGACGATGCGGCGGGCTACGTCTTCTCGCGAGCGCCGCCGACGCCGTACCGGCGCGGCTCCGCTTGAAGTCTTGCCTGTCGATTCAGGAATTTCGTCCCTCCAGGATCAGATCGGCGGCGCGCCACGCGGCGGCCATGATGGGGCCGTTGGTGTTGGCCGATACCATGGCCGGCATGATCGATCCGTCAACCACCCGCACGCCTGAAAGTCCGCGCACGCGGAGCTTTTCGTCGAGCACCGCATCGTCGAAATTGCCCATGCGGCACGTTCCGCAGGCGTGGTACCCTGCTTGCCCAATGCGGCGGAATCCAGCGAGAATCTCGTCGTCCGTCTCCAGCGAGCGCGTCGGTTCGCGCTCGACTGCGCCGATCGCGACCATCGACGGCTGCGCCATCCATTTGCGCAGATAGCGATGCATCGCCACCGTGACGGCCTGATCATAGGGATCGCTCAGATAGCCTGCCGAGATCCGCGCGGGTTGCGCCGGGTCCGCCGAAGCGATCCGAACATTGCCCTCGCTCCGCGAGCGCAGCGGATAGCCGAACACGGTCACGCTATGGACGCTATCGGCGACCATTTTGCCTCGCGCGTCCGGTGCCGCCACCGCCGGGGAAAGCAGGAGTTCGACGTCCGGCGTCCGTGACTCCGGCAAGACCGTGGCAAATGCGCCCGCCGAGCCATAGCCTGCCGCCATCGGTCCGGTTCGCGTCAGATAATAGCGCGCGACGTTGCCGATCAGGTTCAGCCCGCGCAGCTGCAGATTCTGGCTGTGCGGCACGGCGATGTCGTACAGCATCATCAGCAAGCGGTGCTCGAGCATATGGGCGCCGACACCCGGCATATCCGCGACCATTTCTATCCCGAGCCCGCGCAGGTGATCGGCAGCGCCGACTCCGGATCGCTGAAGGATCTGCGGGGACATCAGCGCACCGGCGCACAGGATCACGTCGCGGTCGCTGCGGAATTCCTCTGCCTGCCCGCCGACGTGCGCGCGCACGCCAACTGCGCGCCTGCCTTCGAACAGCAGCTTGTCGACGGTCGCTCCCGTCATGATGCGCAAATTGGGACGCTTGCGCGCGCGTTTCAAAAAGGCTTGCGCCGCGCTCTGGCGACGCCCCTTCCAGATCGTGCGCGTGGTATAGCCGACGCCGTCGCGGCCGGACCGGTTCAAGTCGTCGACGCGCGGCAGCCCGAGCCGTTGGCCCGCGGCAATGAAGGCCTCGGACAGCGGATCGCGCCCTGGCTCGACACTGATGCGCAAGGGGCCGCTGCCGCCGCGCACGCCGTCGTCGCCGAGCTCGTGGTTTTCGATCGCTCGGAACGCGGGCCCGATTTTGTCCCAGCCCCATCCCGCGGCGCCTAGACGTTCCCATTCGTCATAGTCTTCCGCCTGGCCGCGGAAATACATCATGCCGTTGATCGACGACGACCCGCCGAGCATCTTGCCGCGGATCCAGGTTTCGGTCGGAACCTCGCCATGGGCCTCGGTCTGGAAATGCCAGGCATGGCCAGGGTCGCCGTAGAGCCGCGCCGCGCCGCGCGGCATGTGGATCATCGGATGGCGATCCTCGGGCCCGGCCTCGAGCAGCAGCACCGAATTGCCCGGATGTTCGGAAAGCCGATCGGCCAGCACGCAGCCCGCCGAGCCACCCCCGACGATGATGAAATTCCAAGTCATCAGATATGCGCTCGAATCACATCGCCGACCAGCGTGCGGCTGTCTTGGGTGATGTCGATCGTGTCGAACATGCGGTTGTGGCAAAAGGCGACCGCCAGCTTGCGATCGGGGTCGGCCCATCCGATCGAACCGCCCATGCCGGGATGACACAGCGCGCGCATGTTCCGGGGGCTCGATACGGGAGGGGTTTCCGCGCCGCCCAGCCAGAAGCCCGACCAGGCGATCGGAACCACCATGCCGAAGAACACCGGGTCGGCGTCCTCGAAATGCGGGCGCGGCGCGGCAAAACCTGCGACGCGCTCCTCGGAGAGCAAGCGAACCCCGTTGAGTGCGCCGCCATTGGCCAGCATCGCCCAGAAGCGCGCTTCGCTGCGCGCGTTGAAAATGCCGCCGACCGCCGGAATGCAGGCGCGACGTACGTACGGGCGCTCGAATGGATCGGGCATCAGGTCGACGATCAACGGCTGCGCCGCGCGCGTCAGATTGCCTTCGGGCACGACATACACCGCAGAGGCGTCGAGCGTGGCGATACGCGTGCTCGCAGGTGGCGAAGCCGGCCGATTGGTCTC
>Ga0207675_100000381_pt1 | contig 42543 bp, 72 predicted proteins | sample KBSSwiS42_FD_184305 | JGI IMG/M metagenome (GOLD analysis project Ga0207675, IMG submission 184305) | Switchgrass rhizosphere microbial communities from Kellogg Biological Station, Michigan, USA - KBS Switchgrass S4-2 (SPAdes) (version 2) | ecosystem: Host-associated > Plants > Roots >...
TGGGGCTCGTCGTCGCTGGGACTCTGGGACTTCGCTAGGCCGAATGGACTAGTGTCAGTATGCATTGACCTGCATAAATATGCACTGACATGATGCATAGGTATTCATGCGGTGCCAAATGATCGGGGGATCATGGCAACAGTGGTATGGACCGAGTTTGAGCCAGACCGATGGTACGGCGATGTGGCCGGGACCATCTGGTTTCGAGTCCAGCCTGGGGCGTTCGGAGGAAACTGGATCTTGCTCTCCAGTCTTCCTCTCCCGTTCGTGGGCAACAACTCGCGGCCCACAGCGGATGAGGCCAAGGCACTGGCACAGAGCACAGTGGATGCGCTAGCGCTAGTCGTGGCATAGCGAAAGGCCCCCGGACCGAAGTCCAGGGGCCTTATCGCTTGAGCCTAGGAGATGAACGATTGGATCTGTTCGACCGTGAGTCCTGTCACCTCAGCGATGTGGGTTCGGAACTCATCACTCAGGATGATCTCGACCGGGCGCCCGTCCTGGATAACGTATACTGCCTGAGCCGCCCCTGAGTTCACGTAGTAGTGGCCAGCAGCGCGCACTTCGGCACCGGTCACAGTCTCCGGATACTCCATCGCCATGAAGTCGCCCTTGACGTCGGTCCACACGCGGAGAGAGAAGGGGCTGCGCATTTTGATCTCCTCGGTTCGTTTCCTTGTAGCAATATCCTAGCATGCCAAAGCTCCGGAGCACAAGCCCCGGCACCCAAAACTTTGAAGGAGGTCCTTGTGGCTGGAAAAGGGTTCGCCCCCAAGGACGGCAAGAACGTCACGACCATATCTTACACGCCCGCCCCTCAGCCCCAGCTCCCCCGGACCATGCCGGACGGCTCACCGTGGCCAGATGAGACAGTCACGTTCTGGGCTGCACTGGCTGAGTACCCGCTCTCTGACGACTGGACGCTGATCGAGTGGCTCTACCACCTGGACACGGCCGTCCTACATGCTGAATTCTGGCTGACGGGCAAGGCCACCTATGCCAGTGAGCTGAGGCTCCGTCTCGCCAAGATCGGCGCCACCGCCGAGGACCGGGCCAGGCTCCGCATTGCCTTTGCAAATGCCGATGAGGCTGAGGCCAAGGGCGCTGGGAAGCCCCCGGCTCCGTCCGCTAGGGAACAGTTCCGGGGGCTGCGACCAGCCTAGTGGCCCAGGGTCTTCCGCAACTGGGCCTCAGCTGCCTTTGCCGAAGCCCATGCTACGTGGCAGTTGTCGCCGTACAGGTTGCACTCACCCGTAGGCTTGTGGAACAAGTCCTTGTGCCAAGTGGCGTGGTCCATGGTGTTCCTCCTCAGTTGTTGTACCCATAGCTTAGCACGCCCATAGCCCGGAGCACAAGCCCCGGGCTACTGTGGCTTAGATCACACGTGGAAGGTTCGTGCGGCATAGGCCTTGGCCACCGCACCGTGTCGCCGGGCCAGCAACCTGCACCACGGGCCGACGCCCGGGTGTGTGGTCCACTGCTCCACGTCCAGTGGAGACAACTCTCCAGAAGCCAAGGCCAGCTCCCAGCTCTCCCACGTCTTGTCGCCGTGGTCTTGGCCACAGGTGCAGATCCGGCGGACCACGTCACGGCGCCCGGTCCATTCGAGGAACAGGACGCAGGTAGTGGCAGGGCTGAGGGCTTCCATCATGTCTCCTTGGCTCGTTGTTCTTCCAGTGTATCAGAGCTTCAGCGCCTGGCGCAAGCTCTCGATCCCGGTACCCCGCTCTGCGAACTCCCGGCACACGCGGCTGACGTTGGGGTTGTTGACCCAGGCAGCCACGTAGCCGAGGAACCGGCCCGTCTCCATGGCCACCTCGAACGAGCGGTAGGACTCCAGGCCGTGGCTCTGGCCACAGGTACAGTCGACCTTGACCGCGTCGTATCGGCCCCACGGCTGAAGGTACTTGACGTGGGTGGTGGTGTTCCTCATGGCTAGCTCCTTGGCTCGTTGTCTCTGTTGTACCCATAGCTTCTCACACCCGAAGGACCCTGTCAATGGCTCCGTTCAACGGACTTGAGGGGCCCGTTGACTTCCCGACCTTGGGCTGGGGCGTCATTGACTGGCTCCAAACAAACCTTGCCATGCCGGATGGAAAAGGCGGCCCGCTTATCCTCACTGAGGAACAGGCGCGCATCATCCTTGAACTCTACCGCGTGGACCGAGCTCCAGATGGCCGCCTCCGTCGCAGGTACCGCCGCGCCGCGATCATGACACCAAAGGGCTGGGGCACAAGCCCCATGCTGGCCATGCTCGTAGTTGCGGAATGCATGGCGGACGTGCTTCCGATCGAACTCTATGACGACGGTACCGTGATCGGCGAACCGTGGTCCAATCGGCGAACTGTCTATGGCCAAGTCGCTGCTGTCTCTGAGCGCCAGACCGGGAACGTGTGGAACGTTCTGGTGGAGATGCTATCAGATGGTGACGCCATGGACAACATCCCTGGCCTTGAAGTCTATGACACTTACGTCCGCCTCCCGAACCGGGGCAAGATCGAGGCCATCACCTCCGCGCCCACCAGTGCTGAGGGCGAGAAGCCGGTCATTGTGGCCATGGACCAGACTGAGGCCTGGTTCAAGAGCAACGGTGGCGTGAAGCTGGCCGCCGCACTCCGGAGGAACGCGGGCAAGGTCAACGGAATCACGGTCGAGGGCCCCAACGCCTTCACCCCTGGTGACGAGTCCGTGGCCGAGGAAACCTTCTCCACGTATCAGAAGGTCCTGGAGGGCAAGGCCCGGAGCAAGGGCGTCTTGGTCGTCTACCGTGAGGCACCGCCTGAGACTGACCTCAGTGACTACGAGTCGTTGATCAAGGGTCTCCGATCTGTGTACGGTGACGCCTGCGCCTGGACCGACCTTGATCGCCTGGTCGAGGAGATCTGGGATACAGGCACTGATCCGGACGATGCCCGGCGCTTCTACCTGAACCAGATGACCCAGGCCACAGACGCCTGGCTCGCACGGGATGAGTGGATGGCCTGTTACCAGGCGCGTACCCTCAGTGACCTGGTCGATGGCGAGTTGATCACACTTGGGTTCGACGGTTCCCGGAAAAGGGAGAAGGGTGTCACCGACGCCACAGCCCTGGTCGCATGTCGTGTGAGCGATGGGAAGCTGTTCAGCATGGCCACGTGGGAGCAGCCCGAGGGCCCTGAAGGTGAGAACTGGGAGGTCCCGCTTTCTGAGGTTGACCTCGTGGTTCGGGATACCTTCCGCAGATTCAAGGTGCTTGGGTTCTTCGGGGACCCTGCCAAATGGGAGTCCTATATGGACACCTGGGAAGCTGAATTCGGATCCAAGCTCAAGGTGAAGGCAGCCCTAAATCACGCCATCAGGTTCTGGGTCTCCGGAGCTGGACAGGCCAAATTCGTGGCAGCCCTCCGCCGATTCCATGACTCTGTGATTGACAAGGAACTGATCCATGCCGGTGACCCCGTCCTCACGCGCCACATCCTGAACTCCCGGCGCCGGAGCGGGCGATATGGCATTGCGATCGCAAAAGCTACGCCAGACTCTCCGAACAAGATCGACTGTGCTATCGCCGCAGTCCTGGCATTCGAGGCCCGGAATCAGGCCATCGCCGGAGGCCTCTTGGCTGAGGCCCAGGCACCGAAGAAGTCCACTCGCCTGTTCCGTTTCTGAAGGGAAATAATCCATGGCTGCACTTGAGCCGAATAGCCCCCGCTGGTGGCTGCAAAGGTTGGGCTCCCAGCTCATGGAAGATAGGGCCCGGCTGGATCTCCTGGAGTCCTATCGCTGCGGAGATCACCCTTTGCCCATCGGCCACCACCGAATGCGGGAAGCCTTCCGTGTTCTCCAGCGCAAGGCCCGGTCAAACTATACGGGCCTAGTCGTTGAGGCCGTGAAGGAAAGGGCCCGCCCCCTTGGCGTTCGGAAGGGCACCCAGGTTGTAGACCCTGAGTCACAGAGGATGTGGCAAGCCAACAGCTTGGATGCTGAGGCGCCTATCGCCCACTCCTGGTCTCTGACCTTTGGGCGCTCATATGCGATCGTAGGGCCACCCACCAAGGAGCGATTCGACCAGCCCGTGATCTCGGTCGAGGATCCTCGGGAGGTCATCCATGAGCCTCATCCGCTCATGCGCCGTCGTGCCGTCGCTGCCCTCAAGATCTATGTCGACGAGATCGTGGGCCAGCACAAGGCCGTGGTGTACAAGGAGGATGGCACGGTCCACTACTTCTATCGCCTCAAGCGCAAGAACGAGGGGATGTATCGCAAGTTCGACCAGGCTAAGTGGCTGGATGACACAGCTGAGGGTGACAATGGCGTTGTGGACCTGGGCATTAACCGTTGCCCTGTGGTCCCGTTCCTGAACCGCGCGGACTATGCTCCTATGGGGTTTGGCGAGTTTGAGGATGTCATTGATATTCAGGACCGGGTGAATTCCACGATCCTGGATCGTATGGTCATCTCCCGGATGCAGGCGTATCGTCAGCGCTGGATGAAGGGTACCAAGATCACGGACGAAGAGGGCAATCCCCTCCCGCCGTTTGACCCGGGCGCCGATCTCCTCTGGGCCGTGGAGGATGAAAAGGCCGAGTTCGGATCCTTTGAGACCACGGACATTCGGCCCCTGCTGGACGCCACCAAGGCTGACGTCAACGACCTGGCCGCCATTACTAGGACCCCTCCCCACTACCTCTTGGGCGCCCTGATCAACGTGTCAGGCGATGCGCTCACAGCGGCTGAGACGGGCCTTGTGTCCAAGGTCCAGGACCGCATGGCCAGCTGGGGCGAGAGCTGGGAAGACGTCGACAGGATCGGGGGCCTGTATCTGGGCCGCGCGCCATCCATCGACTCCGAGGTCCTGTGGGCTGATCCCCAGTTCCGGAGCAGGGCTGAGATGGCCGATGCTGCGGTCAAGGAGCAGAGCGTCGGTATGCCTTGGGCCATGATCATGGAGCGCCTGGGCCTCACGCCGCAGGAAATCCAGAGGGCCCGGAGCGAACGAGCGGCAGACGCCATGCTCACAGCAGCCGTGTCACAGCCAGTTCCAACACCGTCTGACAATGGCCGCACGACGAATGACGCAGGTGCCAACGCTGCCAGCGGTTCCGGGGCCGCGCCAGGAGATCGTCCAACTGGCGCCCGTGGAACTCCGCCAGCGTCCGGGCCCTCAACTCCATGAGGACACCAGCTAGGGCCAGGGCGGCACAGACCATGATGCTCACTCCGCAGTAGATCATCACTGCTCCACGCAGAAGTAGAAGGTGTTCACGAAGATTGAATACCATCCTGAGGTGAATGGCGGATATGAGGCTGAGGCGTTGTCCTCAGCATCCGCGTACGCCTGGCCCTCTTTGCTGCGACCCTCAATCACGTGGCTTTCGGCTTCGTGCTTGGCGGACAACTCGCGGTAGTGGATCTCATCTGCGCTCATACGACAACCATACCAGATCGGGGGCCATGTGGCAACTGTCGAACAGTTAGCAGATGCAAACATGGCCCAGATCCGGCGCCTGACTGATTTCACCTTGGCTGCCGTTCGTGAGGCCTGGTGGGCTATGGAGGACTGGCACTCGCCGGACAAGTTCCTAGAGGCCATCCTGCCCCTGATTGAGGGGGCCCAGCTCCAGACAGCCAGCCTCACAGACGCTTACCTCGCGGCCCTGCTCTCTGAGGCCATGGGAACGCCGGTTGCCCCCTTGGGCCTCGCTCCGGAGCAGGTTACCAACCTCCGGGCCCATACGACGATGTCCGATGCGTATGCCCGCCCTTTCCAGACTGTCTGGTATCAGCAGTCTCTGGGCAGGGAGTTCCCTGATGCTCTGCGCCTGGGCCTGGAGCGCGCCGAGCACATGCTCTCGCTCGACATTCAATTGGCCCGAACCCACGCCGCCGCCGTCATTCTCCAACAGGCCGATGGCATTCAGCGATATCAGCGCGTGCTCAGTGGAACTGAGAATTGTGACATTTGCTCAATTGCTGCTAAGCACATCTATAAGACTTCCTCCCTCATGCCGATCCATACCAAGTGTGATTGCACTGTGGCGCCGGTAATTGAGGGCAGGCCCCCTCTTGCCAACCGCATAAACCAAGAGCGCGACTTCACAGCCCCCGATACCGAAACGGTTGGGGCTGATCGTAAATCGCCATCCAAACTGGAACATGAGATTGGTGTAGAGGCGCATGGCGAACTGGGCCCGGTCCTCGTTCGCAAGCAGAAAGCCTACCAGAGCTTTAGCCCTGGTTCCGATGGCCAATGGAACTTTGAGGGTCATGTGACCGAATCACAGGCTCAGGTGGAAATGCTCGGAAGCAGCAAGGCGCCCGGGCTGATAAACAAGGCATCACAAACTGTCCTCTGAAATAGAGGGATTACCCGAAACGGGAGATGACAAATGGCTGTTGACGACGGCACGGACCCGGTGACCGACCCTCAGGGCGATGGCTCTGGGGCCCAGGGAACCGAGGACCGATCCACCTGGACTGCGGAACAGTGGCAGGCCGAGGCGGACAAGTGGAAGACCCTTTCTCGAAAGAATGAGGGTCTGGCCCGAAAGAACCAGTCTGCGGCCGAGAAACTGGCCCAGATGGAGCAGGACAAGCTGACTGAGATCGAGAAGGCCAATGCAAGGGTCAAGGCCGCCGAGGAGAAGGCTGCTGCTCTTGAACTCAAGGATCTGAAGGCCAGCGTTGCCAAGGCCAAGGAACTTCCCGCATATCTCGCCACTCGACTCCAGGGCACGACCAAGGAGGAGCTGGAGGCGGACGCGGATGCAATCGCCCGGGAAATGAATCTGGGCAAGAAGGCCCCTGACCTTAAGCAGGGAAAGCAAGGCGCCAAGGCCCCGGCTGATGGCAAGGGTTTCATGAACCAGTTCATCACGGGCGCCAATCGCCGGTAATCCCCTATCACAAAGGACAATGACAAATGGCTTACGACAACATCACTAACAGGGCTGATGCACAGGCCCTCATGCCGGAGGAAGTCTCTTCGGCGTGGATCTCCAAGGCTGTGGAGCAGAGTGCGGCCATGTCGCGCTTCCGCCGCATTCCGGTGGCCCGGGCCCAGACCCGTTTCCCGGTTCTGTCGGCGCTGCCCCTGGCGTACTTCGTCACTGGTGACACGGGTCTGAAGCAGACCACTGAGGTCGCTTGGACGAACAAGTTCATGAACATTGAAGAGATTGCAGTCATCGTCCCGGTCCCGGATGCCGTTGAGGCCGACGCGGATGAGGACGTCTGGAACGAGATCGAGCCCCTGGCTGTTGAGGCCATGGCGCGTGTCCTGGACAACGCGGTCTTCTTCGGTGTCAATGCTCCGGCGTCCTGGCCCACGAACGTTCGGGCGGCGGCTGTGGCTGCTGGCAACTCCGTGGAGTTCGGCACCAGCACTGCGGCCCAGGGTGGCGTGTTCGGCGACGTGGACCTTCTCCACAACGCCGTGGAGCTGGACGGTTTCGATGTCACGGGCTGGGTCGCAAACCGCTCGTTCCGAGGCGCCCTGCGCGCGGGTCGGGCGACTGACGGCCAGCGCCTGGACCAGGGCCGCACGAACCAGGCTCTGACGGAGCTGGACGGCTCGCCGATCGTCTACCCGATGCGCGGCCTCTGGCCCGCCAACACCCTGGCTTTCGGTGGCGACTGGGATCAGTACGTTCTGGGTGTCCGCCAGGACATCACCATGAAGATGCTGGACCAGGCCGTGATCCAGGACAACACGGGCGCGATCGTCTACAACCTGGCCCAGCAGGACATGAAGGCCCTGCGCCTGGTCATGCGTGTCGGGTGGCAGGTCGCGAACCTGATCAACAACGACCAGCCCACTGAGGCCAACCGCTACCCGGTTGGTGTTCTGATCAACGAAGCCTGACCTAAGGAGTTAGCCGATGGCAGCACTAGCAACAGTCGCTGATGCGGCAACGTTCGGCTACATCCTCGACCCTACTCTGGGGCCCGGTTTCCTGAATCGGGCCTCAGAGCGGGTGCGGTCGTATACCGGACAGACCATTTCTCGGGTAATTGACGATGTGAAGAATGTGCCGGTTCGGAACCTCGTGGCGTTCATGCCCCAGCTCCCAGCGGACAAGCCCACTGTCGTCAAGTTCGACGGGGTGACTTTCCTGGAGAACACAGCTTGGTACTGGGACCCAATTCAGTACCGCCTGTGCGGGATCAATCCCTACATCACCAGTGGCAATTTCTCTGGGTGGTGGTGGCGCCAGAACGACAAGTACGTCACCGTGACCTATTCCCACGGCTACACGACGGTGCCGGACTCTATCAAAGAGATCGTGTGCTCAATCGCCTTCCGCATGTCCAAGACCCCGGACGCGGCAGAAGGGGGGACCCGGCAAGAGGGTGCAGGCGGTGTCAACATCACCTATGCCTCGGAAACCCTGTCCTCTGGAGCGAACCTCACGAGTTCTGAGAAGGCGGCCCTCGATCGTGTGGTGCCCCGCCGCCGAACTGGCTCCATGCCCCTGAGGACGTACTAATGGCGCTCCCCTCGTGGTTCCGTGAAACGGTGACCCGACTCAGGGCGCCGTACGTCACGGATGAATACGGCAACGAATCGTCCACAAGAGACTGGGCGCTGGCAGTTCCTTTGACTATCAGCCCTTGTTCCGTTCAGCCAATGGTCGGGGCTGAGACCCTGATTGACCGGGACGCCGTGGCCAACCGCTGGATCATCTACGCGCCCCCTGGCGCTGACATCAAGCCGACTGACCGCATAGTCCACAACGGCACGACCTATGAGGTCCGGTCCGACATTCGCCGATGGCCCAGTGCCTCCGGCGCCCTGGACAACACACAACTGGAATTGGAGAGGGTAGATGGCTGACACTGTGATCAAGCTGAACCGTAATGGGGTCCGGGCCATTCTCCGGAGTGACAGTGTCCAGCGGGACCTTCTCCTGAGGGCAGGGCGGGTGGCTGCCGCTGCCCAGGCCAATGCGCCCGAGAACGTGGAGATCAAGCTTGACTCGGCCAAGGGCTCCAATCGCGCGAGGGCTGTGGTCCTAGCGCTGGGCGGGTATTCCGAAGACCTGGAATCTCGGTTCCTGACTTCTGCCATCGACGCAGCGCGATAGGGGGCCATAATGCCTAACGCATGGGGTGGTGGTGACCCTGTAGCCCAGGTAGATGGGAATGACTACGCCCTTGGCACAGAGTATCGGGCCAATGTGGATATCACCATTACCCACGTCCGGGTCTATGCCCCTGCGGGTGAGGCCAATATGTCCGGGCGCACGGGGAAGATTTGGTCAACGACCGGAACTCTCCTCGGCCAGGCCACATTGCCTGACGACCTGCCTACAGGCTGGAGCAGCCATGCCCTGGTGACTCCAGTCGAGCGAACGGCCAATCAGCGGTGGGTCGTGTCCTATGACACTGGCGGTAATTACGGGGCCCTGATTGATGGGCTTCTGGCCGCCGATGTCAATTCCGCAGATAGCGCAGTAACGGCACTTCGGGACACCAACGCCACAAATGGCAATGGCGTGTTCAACACCACGCCAGGGACCTTCCCCACCACGTCTCCAGCCGCCCATTTCTATGGCGCCGATGTCCTCTATGACATCGGCCTTGCCTCGAACACTGCGCCCCGGATCACTGGCGCTACTGTGACCGCGACCGACGCCGTGGTTCAGGTCCAGATCCAGGCCGTGGACGATGAGACCTTGGTGGGCGCCTCGTACCGTTTCGACTGGGGCGATGGGTCACCGGTGACTGTGTCCGCCACCCCCGTGGCCACGCACACATACGCCCAGAGCGGGACTTTCCCGCTCTTGCTGTCTGTCACTGATGACGGGGGCCTGGCGGACTTTGAAGCCCGGTTCGTCCGGGTCGTGGTTCCAGGCCAGGCGCCATTGCGACCGGCATTCATTTACCCGGACGCTGAGCAATTGGTGATCAACTACCTTCGTCCGTTGCTGGCGGCCCGCCCAGAAACCTGGCTCACGGGCCTGAAGCTGGGCAACAAGAAGCCAGAGACCTCGACCTCGATCCCTCCGGAGCGGGTTGTGTTCGTCCGGCGCATCGGGGGTCAGCCCCGATCTCACCTGGATTTGGCCCGGATCGACTTCAAGTGTTACGGGAAAACGGAGTATGAGGCCCAGCGGATTGCAGCATTGGTGTTTGCGCTGATGCAAGCTTCCGTGAACCATTTAGGCATCACCACGGTCACCCAGTTCTTGGGTCTGACTAATGCGCCTGATCCCCTGGGCAACGCCCCCCGATACCTGTTCACAATGGAACTTCAAATTGAAGGTGAGCCCCTGGTATGAAGATTCAACTTGCTTATCCATGGACGGATGACAAGGGAAAGACCCATGCGCCCGAATCTGTGGTCACGGTCCCTGAGGACGTGGCCCGGCGCCTGATTTTCGAGGGTACCGCACGCGCTGTGTCGACCCAGATCAAGGAGTAAGAAATGGCTCTTGATGCTGCCAACGTCCGCGTTGGTATCACCGGTGGTGTGCGGTCTGCCCCTGTAGGCACCACGGCCCCGACCGACCCGACTTCAGCCTATGGCGCTGGTTGGGTGGAGTACGGCTACGTGGGCGAGGATGGTGTTGAAGAGAACTTCACCTCTGAGTCCACGGACATCCGTGCCTGGCAGAATGGCGTCCTTGTCCGGACCGTGAATTCCAAGACCGATGCCACCTTCAAGTTCATGGTGATCGAAACCAACAAGGCAATCCTCGCGGACTTCCGCCCCGGTTCCTCGGTCTCCACGAACACCGGAATCACGACCACGGTAGTCAAGCCCATCGCCCCGAATGCCCGGGCATTCTCCCTGGACGTCATTGACGGCGTCTACAACACACGCAAGGTGATCCCGCGCGGGGAGATCGTTGACCGGGGCCCGATCACGTACAAGACCGATGAGGCCATCGGCTACGAAGTCACCATCAAGGTGTATCCGGCCAGCGATGGGACCCTGTACTACGAGTACAGCAACGACCCCGCTGTCGCCGTCTCCTGACCGCTGGGCCCCTGATCCATGGGTGTGAGATCAGGGGCCCAGCTCCATCACACCCATAGTAAGGACTGATTCGCATGGCAACCACTCGTAAGGCTCCGACCCCTGTTGACCTCGACCTTGACGCCCTGGCGCGGGAGGCTACCTCTGAGGCCGCTCCATTCACGTTCCGTCTCCATGGTCAGGTGTTCACGCTGGCCACTGGCGACGAATCCGATTTCCGGGTCCTCGATTCCCTGAATCAGAACGACCTGACCGGCGCCATTCGCTATCTTCTCGGGGACACCCAGTACGAGAAGTTCGTCGCCAAGCCTGTCTCCATGAAGACCTTGAAGGCTGTCCTTGAGGGCTGGTCCAAGCATAAGGGCCTGAGCCTGGGGGAATAGTCAGCCTCCTCCCGATTCTCCGGGAATATGGAGGCGCTATTGAGTACGACCTCACAGGCAAAGGAATCGACCTGGTTGATTGGTTCCGGGGGCGGTTGTCTACTCGCCGCCTCTGGACCCTGATCAAGGGCCTGGTCGAGGATCCCCGGTCCAACACCTCTGTGGCCATTGGCGGCCCCTGGAACTTTGACCGCCTCCTCCTGGCCGCTGCCATTGACGACCTGCGCCTGAACAACTACATTCTGGCCGCCGCCAATTCGCCCAAGGGCAAGAATCCACTCCCGCTCCCCAAGCCTATTCCTAGGCCAGGGGTCGAGGAGCAGCCCTCGAACCAGACCACTAAGCGCTTTGGCAAGACCACTAAGACCCCGGATGAAGTCAAGGCCATTCTAGCTTCGTTCAACCCCCCAGATCCAGAGGAGTAGGTCAATGGCTGAGTCCGTTGAAGTGGCCACAGGCTATGTAACTTTGGTGGCCTCAGCCAAAGGCATCAAGAGTTCAATCGAACAGGAGTTCGGTTCACAGCTGACCCAAGTCGGGCAGCAAGGGGGCCAGAACCTGGCTGATGGCGTAGAGGGCGGCGCCGGGGGTAAGATGAAGGCTGCTGGGGCTCTCCTCGGGGGCTTGATCCTCGGGGGCATCACAGCGGCCATTGCCGGGGTGGGGAAGATCCTCGCAGACACCATTTCCCAGGAATCCCAGGCCGCAAACCTAACTGCGCGCCTGGGCCTTGGCCCTGAGGACACGGCCCGCATGGGCAAGCTGTCCGGAGAAGTCTATGCCCAGAACTATGGCACGGGCTTGGACCAGGTCAATGACGCCATTGTCCGCATCACTCAGGACATCGGCGATGGCTCCAAGGAATGGACTCAGCAGACGACCAAGGACGTCCTCACGGTCGCCAATACCTTTGACCAGGACCTAGGCGGGACGACCCGGGCTGTGGGCCAGTTGATCCGGACCGGCCTCGTGAAGGATGCCACTGAGGGCCTCGACCTCATCACCAAGGGAATCCAGGTCGGCGCCGACAAGTCCGAGGACCTTCTGGACACGTTCAACGAATATGGGACTCAGTTCCGGAAGCTGGGGCTTGACGGCCCCAAGGCTCTGGGCCTCATCTCCCAGGCGATGCAGGCGGGCGCCCGTGACTCCGACGTCGCCGCTGATGCCCTGAAGGAATTCTCTATTCGGGCTGTCGATGGATCCAAGACCACGGCAGACGGATTCAAGGCCATTGGCCTCAATGCGGAGGAAATGACCAAGGCCATTGCCAAGGGTGGTGAGTCCGCCTCTAAGGGCTTGGACCGCACGCTTGAGGCCCTCCGCAACGTCAAGGATCCGGCAGCTCAGGCCCAGGCTGCGGTTCAGTTGTTCGGCACCCAGGCCGAGGATCTTGGTCAAGCTCTGTTCGCCATGGACGGAAGCCATGCAGTCGAGCAATTGGGCCAGGTCGAGGGCTCCGTGAAGAAGGTCAATGACGTCATCTCGGACACCGCAGAGAATCGGATCGAGACCTTCAAGCGCTCGATCCAGCAGGGTCTGATTGATTTCATGGGTGGCAAGGTCATCCCCTTCTTCCAGAATCTGGCGTCAAAGATCGACCTCTCAGGTGTCCTGGCCACGCTCCAGGAATGGGCGGGCAAGGCCCGGGAGATCTGGAACAAGGTCGTTGAGGATGTACGCACCTTTGTCCAGAACCATCAGGCCGAGCTGACCGAACTGGGCACCAAGGCCAAGGCGGCGTTCGAAGACCTCAAAATCATTGTGGCTGATGTCTTCACCGCGATTTCATTCCTGTGGGATCAGTTCGGATCTACCTGGCTCGCCAGTGTTCTGGCCAACATCCAGATGATTGTCACTCTGTTCCAGGCTGGATTCCAGAACATCCGGGGAATCATTGATTTCTTCAAGGGCCTGTTCACCGGTGACATGCAGCTGACGATGGACGGCGCGAACAAGATCGTTGACGCCGGATTCAAGGCGATGGGGGCCATCGCTGATCTGATCCTGGGTAACATAGCCCGTGCCGCTGGGTTCAACTGGGACGCCATCAAGCAAAAGTTCTCAGATGGCGTTCAATGGGCCAAGGACCAGATAGCCAGGTTCGCGGAAATCGTGGGCAGTGTCATCTCCTGGATGATTGAGATGAAGAACGGCATCACGCGCAAGTGGGACGAGATTCGGGACTTCTTCTCTGGGATCCCACAGAAGATCAAGGATGCCCTGGGCAGCCCCGGGGACCTTCTGTATGGGGTCGGTTCCGCCATCGTCCAGAGCCTTCTCGACGGCCTCAAGTCCAAGTGGAATGAAGTGACTGGATTCGTCAAGGGCCTGGCGCCCTGGATCGCGGCCAATAAGGGCCCGATGTCTTATGACAGGGTTCTGCTGACTCCGGCGGGCGAGGCAATCATGGACTCCTTGCTCAACGGACTCCAGAGCCGAGACGCCCAACTCCAGTCCTACATCGGCTCAATCACCACCCGCATGGGGCTGATCGGAGCTGCGGAAATGACCCCAATGGGCGGTATCGGCCAGAACCCCCAGTTCACGGTAATTGTGAACCAGGCCGAGGGCCAGAGCGCTGATTCCGTTTCCGAGACCGTGATCAACAAGTTGATTCTTCAGAGGAGGGTTACGTGACGACTATCGGCATTGATGAATCAGTCCAAATCCTTTTGGATGGGTTCCGATTCAATGCGTCCTCGACCTCTGACCCTGAAGGCTGTTACTGGCCCGTCGTTATGGCGGGCTGGTCCAGTCGCCAGACCAAGACACAGCGGACTCCAAAGCCTGTCCTTCCAGGCTCGTACCGGGCGCCCAATCCCACCGCAGAGAAGATCATCTCTCTGACTGGTTGGTGCGTGGCCCCCAGCGTAGTGGCCCGGGCCCGGGCTGAGAACCGCCTCCAGGCCATTTGCTCCGACCCTGACACTCTGTATAGGATCGACGTGACCGAGGAGGATGGAACCCGGTTCCGGTTCGTGGAGCTGGAGAATGTGGACATCAAGCGCTTTGAGGAATTGACGTTCACCTTCACCATCCAGCTTGCGGCACAGGACCCGTTCAAGTATGACACGGGCCTCCTTTCCGCAACGGTCGGCCTCCCTAGCGCCGGATCTTTGGGCCTGGACTGGAATGAATCGGAGCCCGCCAACCTCCTCCCGAACCCCAGTTTCGAGACCAATACGACCGGGTGGTCTGGCCTTAACGCCAGTACCCTGAGCCGGGTCGCTGGGGGCTCTGTGGGTTCATTCACGGGGCGGGCCACATCAACCACGGTGGCCAGCAACACGGGCATCACGTCCAGTGGCACGTTCGCTGTGGTTGAGGGGCGGGCATGCAAGTTCTGGGCTGATGTCAAACCTTCCCAGGCCATGGCGGCCAGTTCCCTGTCGGTGAACTGGTTCGACTCTGGCGCTATCTTCATCAGCTCCAGCTCCACCTCAACCGGCGCCGTGGCCTCGACCTCTACGTTCACGACACTGAAGAGCGCAGACCTGGTGCCGCCCCGCCGGGCTGCATTCGCCACGATCACCATTGACGCGGGCGTTGTGGCCGTGGGCCAGACGGTTGACATCGACAATGTCCTGTTCCAGCCTATTGGGCTCGATTGGCAGGACACCACAGGGCTCGACTGGGGCATCCCTGGGACCAATGGCGTCATGGCCCTGGCGAATAGCGGGCGGGCCCCTGCATGGCCTGTTTTCACCATCGCCGCTGGGGCCAATTCCCTTGTGAACCCAGTGATCACGGAACAGAGCACGGGCCGCCAGCTCCGATACACCGGAACTCTGGCGCCAGGTGACACGCTGGTAATTGACACGTCACCTTTCGCCCGGACCGTCCTCCTTGGCGGTGTGGCAGACCGGCGCCCGTTCCTGACTCGTGCGGAATGGTTCCCGATCCCTGCAAATGGGTCCACTGCCGTTGTATTCACAGCGGATGTGTTCTCCGCCTCCGCCCTGTTGACTGCCCAGTGGCGCAATACCTATTTCTAAGGAGCTTAGCCAATGGCATCCCCTACCGTCATTGATGCCGCATGGACTTTCGATGACCAGAACACGGCGCAGAATGGGCGCTATGTCGTAGGCTCACTGTTCCAGAACGCGGCAGCCAGTACTGCGTCCAACGTCGCTTGGCGAGATGGCGTCCTCCCTGGCGTGTTTTCCTCGTCGCTGGGCGCCTACCGCTCATACCACGTGACTGAGAACAGCCCGACCGGCTCCAGTGTCCTGGTCCAACCGGGCCACGCCGTGGTGACCAGGACCGGGCAAGGGCTTTACCTCTGCCCGAACTCCACTGCCCGGGTTGTGGCCCTTGACGCGGCCGATGCCACGAACCCCCGAATCGACCTCATCGTCCTCCAGGTTCTGGATCAGCCCCTGGGTGACTCTGTGACACAGGTTCAGGTCCGGGCGGTCACTGGCACCCCAGCGGGCAGTCCTGTAGCCCCAGCGTTGCCCACAGGGGCCATTCCCCTGGCCCGGGTCGCTGTCGCTGCGGCGCCCACAGGCAACACGATCGTCAACGCGAACATCACGGATCTCCGCAAGAGCACAGGCCTTAATGGCTCGATCCGATCTCTGTTGGCTGGCGATCTGGCTACGGACGCAGGAGTCCCAGGAGACCTCCGCTACAACGCTGGACTGTTCGAGCGCTGGACGTCCAGTAGTGGGGGGCTCTGGCAGCCCTACGCTCAGGTCAACCAGGGCTTTGGCTACGTATCCTCCGCGACGTACAACACGAACGGTGGCGCCACCTCAGGATCCCCGGGTGCGGAGATTCTGGGGCGTAGCCACACCTTCACGGCCCTGGCCAATCGCCGGTACAAGGTCACGTGGCATGTGGGCGTCTACTGCGACAACGCCTCGAATATGAACCACAGGGTTCGATGGGCCGCTGGTGGCTCGGTCTCGACCTCGGACACCCAGGCCTCAATCGAACTTTACCGTCACCACACTGGTGGCCAGGTTCAGGGCCTGAATCTGATCGCCCATTTCGTGGGCCCGGCAACTGCCGGATCTGTGACCGTAGGCCAGACCTCCCAGAACCTGGACGTCCTGGGCGTCGGAATCTTCGGCTCCTCAATCAATGTGAACACGGTCCTTGTTGAGGACATCGGCGGAGTGTAATCAAGAACGGAGTCCTGAATGGCATTCTCGGCTACTATCTTTGAACTGAAGACCGGCAAGATTGTCATTCGGGACATCCCTATCATCGGGAACCCCGAATTCAACCGCCAGATCAATCAGGAAGGCTCCTGGAGGATCACGGTTCTGGTTGGGGACATCTCAGTCCCCAAGACTGAGACCTTGCGCGCCATCTTTGCCCCCTGGCGCTTCGGCTGTGCCATTGCCTGGAATGACCAGTACATTGCCCAGGCGGGCCCTATCACCACGTCCCAGTTCAATGACGCTGACTATCGGATCCAGGTCTCTGGGGGTGGTATCTGGAGCCTGTTGAACCGGCGCGTGGCGATCAACCCCTCCTACTCCCTGGCGCCGACCACAGCTACCAGTCTCCTCAACCTGGCGACCGGGGACTTGGTCTACGGCCCCACAAGCCTTCTCACCATCGCCAAGAGCCTCGTCTCTGACTCTTGTTCCCGGGCAGCCCGATTCAATCTCCCCATCGACTATCCCACCTCGACCTCAGGCACGGCGACTAGGACCTATCCAGTCTACGACCTTGCGCCTGTGGGCCAGCGCCTCAAGGAACTGACCCAAGTGGAGAGTGGGCCGGACATCGACTTTGCCCCATATTTCGACCCCTCGAACCCGGGATACATTCGTTTCCAAATGCGAATCGGCGCCCCGACCTTGACCCAATCCGGGGTCCCGTTGGTCTGGGACTATGGGACCGGCCTCAGGTCCGTGGCGATTGACTCTGACGGCTCAGCCATGGTGTCCGGAGTGTTTGCCCGGGGCAATGGCACGGAGCGGGCGAGCCTGATTGCTTACGACGAGGATCTGACCCTGACCAACGCCGGGTGGCCTGCCACTGAGCTTGTGGTTTCCTTCTCCTCAGTGACTGATGGGGCGACCCTCCAGGGCCATGCCTCTGGAGCCAAGGCGCTGTACCGGACTCCTGTGGAGCTGTGGTCTGCCATCGTCCGCGCGGACCAGTTGCCCCAGCTCGGAACCTATCAGCCGGGCACCCTGGCCACGTTCAACATGCAGGGGCACGCCTGGGTTCCAGATGGCGGGTACCAACAGCGCCTTCTGGGCTTTTCCCAGGGGCCAGCTACCAATGAGGTCCGCCTCATTCTCCAAGCGATTGAAGGAGCTATCTGATGGTTGCCACACCCCAGCCTGATGACCCGGGTTCCCAGCTCGACGCCCTGTCCCGCCGAATTGACGAAATGGAGCGGAAGACCCTCTATTCTGCCTCTATCGGAGCTGGGGGGCTGACGATCAAGGGCGGGTACATCCGCCTGGTCGATGATGCAGGGCAAGAGCGGGTTTACATCGGCCCATCGAACTATTCTATGCCCCCGGGCCAAACACAGCCCGTATTCTGGGTTCGGGATGCCTCTGGCGCAATTCGCATGGGAGTATACGACAGTGATCCCAGCACCTACGAGCCCACTTTCTGGGCTTTTGACGACTCTAACCACGTCGCGTTCACCACGGACAAGAACGGCGGAGTAGCAGAGCCCTGGGTATATGTTCCCATGTATCCGAAGTTCTTCCCGAATGCATTCCTGGATTCCTCCGGAACAGATCCCACCCTCCCCGCCTCAGCATGCAATGGCTCAGTCGTGTGGAATGGGCGCATCGGCAAGGTGAGCCATCCCCGGATCCAGTTCGACGTGGTTCGAGGCCGGGTATCCGGAACCAATGCCGTTCCAACGTACACGCTGTGGGTCGGGGGGGCCCAGATCGACTCTTACAACCCCACAGGCTACGGCTCCGAAATCCGGGGCCCGTTCGATATCAGCTCCCTTATCGGCCAGACCAATGTGGTTGTGGAGATGAAACTGTCTGCTACAGGCACAGGCACTGACCGCATAGCCGCTGGAATCAACGGCGTCTCGCTCCGCCAGACCTAACCCGAAAGGACCCAGTCCATGAACACCATTGAACTCATTGTCCAGGGAATACAGGCTGTGGGCGGGGTTGGTGTCCTGGGGCTCATGGGCAGGGCCGTCTATCGCGCTCTCTCCAAGACCCACAGACAAGCTGTCGACGCCGATACGACCCGAGACCTGGTCGAGGTGGCTACAAGCCTCCTGGGCCCAGCCGAGGAACAGGTGACCCGGCTCAGCACCCGTCTTGCAGAGGCTGAGGCCCGGGCCACCCGCCTGGAGGCCAGAATCAAGGAGCTTGAGGCCGAGGTCACCACACGAGAGAGGGAGAACAGGGAACTAGGGGCGCAGGTGTCGGAGTTGAAGGCCCAACTCCTAGATGCCCAGCTGGAGGCGGTTCGACTTCGGGGACTACTGTCGATGGACGGGCCGTAGAGATCATGTTCTCAACCCCTCGTAGGCTGTTGAACATAGCCCCTTTGAGGTAATCGACGGAGCGCCAGGGCGCGGCGCGATTCGGGTCATATTCGCACAGACCAATGAACTCCGTGTCCCATTGCAGCTGCCATTCATCTGTGGCACGGAACACGGCATGAACTGATCCGATCACCCGGCGGACCGTTGCGCCAGTGCACATGAAGTCGTCAATCAAGATCCACTTCCGCCCCATATCCCCTTCGTACAGAGATTCAGCATGCGAGGCCCCGCCGCGCAACTCATGCTCTTTGCGCACAACACCCCACAAGACCCCCAGCTCCAGGGCCAGGCCAGGGACCACCAGAATGCCGCTGAGGCCTGAGCCAACGATCGTGTCGAACTCCACACCCTCCGGAATCCTCTCCCGGATCCTCTGGGCCATACGCTTCGGGTCCTTGGCGCAGTCCAGGGCATCGTCCATGTAGTACGAACGCTTGGTGATCTTCTCCATGGCTCAGGCTCCCTTGCGCTGGGCCCGGTACTGGCGGCCCAGGCTGCTGAGGCGGTATCCGCCCTTGTCCGCCTCGACCAGGCCCCTCGTCGCCAACGCCTTGAGCGTGTTCGCGGCCCCGCTAACCCCGTCACTGGTAGCCGTGTCCAAGGCCTTGCGCATGGCATCCGTGAGCTTGATCCCGGACAGATCCACCTTGGGCTCAGGGACGAACGTCCGGAGGGTGCGGCCCGTGAACCGGTTGACCAGGGCCAGGGTCTCGCCGTCCTTCAGCTCCCGAACCCTCTTCTGAGCGGTGTAGGAGTCGAACTGGGCTTCCACGCTCAGTGACGAGGAGATGACCTCAACGTCCTGGTAGCCGTTGACCGGGGCGGACTGGATCTCGACTGCGTACAGCATGGTGGCTCTCCTTCAGAGTTTTCGGGTGGCCCCTGTGGCCAATGCCAAGAGCCTACCATGCGGGAGGCTCATGACACAAGCGGCAGGGATCAGGCAGCGGCGAGGATCTCAGCCTCATAGACAGCGGCATCCGCATCCATGGCGTAGCCCGCGCGGTCCATGGTGGCCGCGAACTCATTGGCCTGAGCCAGGAGGGCCACATCGCTGGTGCGGAAGTAGGCGACCAGGCTGTGAACGTAGCCCTTGCGGAGGATGTGAGCGGGGGCCATTTTGATCTCCTTGTGTCCGTTGCTGTTAGTACAACTCTATGCCCCCAGGTCCCCAGTGTCAAGGACCTGGGGGCATTTCCTTGTGCAAATTACCTACGGCGCGATCACCACGACCATTTGCCCTGGCTGCCCGTCCCAGGGTCGCTGCCAGTAGCCATACTTCCCGGTCCCGATGGAATAGAACGCCCTGGTCTGGATCTCCACGTCATCCGGCGTGACCTCGAAATACCCGCCATCCATCTCCCGGGCCACCACCTTAGACTCAGGCGGCATGTCCTTCAGCTTCTCGATCAGCTCACGCACAGTCACTATCCCGCCTCCCAAACGACAGAATCCCCCATCTCCACGGCCCTTGAGCTATGGAGATGGGGGATTGTCCTATTTGTCCCGTTTCTTGTTCAGCCACTCGGTCGTACGCGCCTGGAGCTTGTCCAGGGCCTCCTTCTGATCACGCTCAGCCGCCTGGACATCCGGGTCTGCTGAGTCGACCTCGACTACCAGGTTCGGGTCGATATCGTCGTCACCCATCGCGCGGATCCTTCGTGTTCGGCCCGAACCACTTGTTCCGGATGTCCTCCTGGATCTGCTGGCACTGAGAGCAACTGTTCAGGTGCTGAGAGTAGGCAGATCCCATCTCGCTTTGGGTCTTGCCACTCACGCTATCGCCACACGGTGTGGTTTGACTGGGCACTTTGGCTCTCCTTCGTCTTCGGTACCCCTGAAGCTTAGCACAACCCCTGGGCTCTGCGCAACACGCGATCGAGGCCTATGGTTCCGCCCCGCGCGATTAGTCGCTGTAGGGCCGCCTCTAGCGTATTGCACTCCTGGCATGCAATCCCCATGACGCAACTACCGCAGGTCGGACCGGGGCCATCGCAGCAGTCATGGTCGTGGTCCACCATCCACTGGGGCGTAGTGTCAGTGCCACAGAGATAACAACCTCGACCTTGTGCCAAGAAACGAGTTTCCCACTCCTCAGGAGTCATGCGGTATCGACTTAGGAGGTGAGAGGCTTGGCGTCTCGTCCACCCGGGAGTTCCACACGGTGAGGGACTAGCCAGATGCTCAGCCCTACAGGGCTTACACCAACGATCAAGGCCAATCGGGCCAGTAGCCCTGGCGCCGAATAGCTCGACTGGACGCCACAGAGCACATCGTGTACACCATGACATGCTCAGCTCATCTGCCATCCACCTGAGCCTAGACACCTGGGTCAAACATCCAATCGTCCAGGACGTCAACTCCCTCAACCGTTCGGACCTGGACCGTTACCCGGTCTTCATCGCCATAGATCTTGGCGATCTTCCCCAGGGATACGGTCTTATCGTCCGCGTAGACCAGCCCCGTCAATGCATCCTGAATAGGTTTGATCAAGTTGTCATGATCAGGAGTCGTGTCTTTCCACGTCGCTGTGGGCCTGGACTTTGGGCGCTCGTACTGGCAGATGGCCCGGATCTCCGTTGGCTTGTTGTACGGAGTCCAGAACTCCGGCAACTCCAGTTCGCAGGCTTCCCGGAGCGTAGCCTTGTACGCCTTGTACTCCGGGCTGTTCTTGTAGTGCACGTTCCCGTTCGGCGAGGCCACCAGGGCCGGGCGCTGGACCGGCTTCACGGCGACGGAGAACGTGACAAGGACCCGGCTACTCACCATCACCAACCACGGCAGTGAGTCGATCGGCCAAGGCCCATGCGCCTTGAGCCAAGCGGCTGATCCTGATCCGAGTGGCTCGGTCCGTGACTGCATCAGCTTGCTTCATGATGTCTGTGGAGTGCAGCGCCAATGCCGTTCGGATCTTGGCCAGCTCCTCCTTTTCAGCCTGTGTCGCCATCAGACAATACCCACTTTCCGTCTCGTTTGACCTCAGTCCGGAAGTCCTGGGGCCTTTCCATTTGGGCCTGAACCTTCCGTTCCACTTCGGCATGTCCGTACAGTTCTCGGGCCATCCACATCTTGAACTGGGCCGTATCCACCATGCGCTTGAACGCGGCCCTCTTGTTCTCAAGCTGGGTCCTGTGCTGCCTGGACTCACCCACAGCCCCTGAGGCCTGGTGAATGATCCGGACGCCAGTATCCCGCTTGTTCTGGTTCTGGCCGCCCTTGCCCCCAGACCTGAACGTCTGGACCTGGCAGTCTTGGACCGTGACTGTCAGGACCTTGGTCCGGGTCACTTGACCACATCCAAAGGGCAAGGGGTTTCCCGCCCCGTGTGGCCCCTGTGCGGAGTACCAGGGCACTTGGACTTAAGGGAGCGCTGCTCCCTCATCGCCTTGTACTTCAAGGCCACAGCCACCTCATCGTCAGTGCCCCAGACCCAGGGCTCATACTCAGTGAGCCTCGCGGCCAGTTCGTCCAAGGTCCAGCAGACCCCGGAATCCTGGTGCAGTTCATCGTCACTGGCCGCGATGCCCCGATGCAGGTCGAATGAGACGGGAGTCAGGAAGATGTGCCCGCATACCGTACAATAGGATCTGGGCGACCCGGCCTGCATTGTCGGGCGAGCGGAGCGAGTCATAGCCCCAACCGCCTCCGGATCTCGCACAACCGGGCCCGTAGCTTCTCGAATTGCATATTGACCTCCGCATCCGTCGACAGTTCCAGGGCCCGATTCTTGTTGGCCCGGGCCGCCTGGAGTCTGCGAACGGCATCCTGGGTCAAATCCACCTCGTCTGACAAAGCCTTGATCAAGTTCTCCACGGGGATTACCCTCCGTTCCGAAACTCATTGTCCAGTGCGACGATATGCCGACTGATATCAATGTCCAGGCGGTCCAACATCTGGACCCACTCCGACCCTGCCTGTACTAATTCCGGCGCTCTGGTGCCCCGGAATATGAGCTGAATGGCCTTCCGTTCCCATCGTACGTCACGGAGGGCCTGGCCTAACTGTGCTCTCTGCTGAACATAGTCACGGCGGTCCACCTGGCCTAGCCTCCTTCTCCTTGGGGTTAGCCCATTCTTCCGCCCCCGGCAGGTCCCCAATCCAGGTGACCAATACCTTGGCAACGGCGTTCCGGGCCTCACGAAGTTGTGCCAAGGCCGCCACCGCACCGCCCCAGTCTCGGTTGTCAATGGCCATGTTCAGTACGTCCTGGGCCACGGTCACCTCAACCTCAGCTTTGGCGACGGCCGTCCGTCTCGGCCCTGTGGGCATGGTGTCTGCGATCATTCGCTAGCCCCTTTCTTCCTGATCACACGTTCTGTGAGCCATGACTCTGGCACCTCGGCCCATCGGCCAACGGGGCCCTTGCCGGTGATCCATTCACTGAACCCCACGCGGACCATGCCATCAGACCTCCGGTAGTGAAACCACCCCGCCATCTCGTCACAGATCCACACGGGGTCATTCAGTTCCCAATCAGTCTTCGCCGTCATCGTCCAGCACCTGCTCCGAGTACTTGTCCGCCAGGCTCGCCAGGCATGAGCCCATGAAGTGGATGCCGACCAACTTGTACGCCTTATCCACTTCAGTCTGATGGCCCCCAGCCACCGCAACCTGGCCCAGGCGCATGGAAATGGCCTCCAGGACATTGGTCGCCCCAGCGTAGTTCCCCGCGAGCGCTGCGTCAAAGAATGCCAACATCTCTCCCGAGACCCTGTGCACCGTGGCGCCATCCTCCAAGGGCTCCGAAGACGGCCCCAGGATGTCCCGCCCCCGGACCCCATCCATCTCCGCCGGGTCCTGGTCCTCCGGAAGGTAGTCCTGGGACAGGCGGGCCAGCTCCCAGGCGATGCCCCTCTGGTCCTCCGGCGTCTCGTCACTGGTGAAGGTGTACAGAACGCCCCAGCACATGCCCCGGGCCGACATGAGCCCAGATTCCTGGCTCGCCTTCAGCAACGGCCACACGGCGTGAAGGGATGCCTCCAGGGTGTCATAGACCATGTCCGAAATGTCCTGGTCCAGGTACGGGTTCGGCCCGCCACCCTTGGCCCTGTCGGCCAGTTCCTCGGCCTTGTGCTCCAGGAAAACCGGGATCTCCTTGGACAGGGTCCACATCTGTTTGATCGTGTTCCAGAGCCCCATGGCCTCCACCTTTCAGTCATTGGTCCTTTGTGGAAAGGCTACACCCCTTGGACCTTTGTCACAAGGGGTGTAGCCCAGTTTTCTCAGAGCCAGGTATCGGCGTCTGCTGGCACAGCGCGATCGTCGATGTACCTGGCGGCTAGGAGCTTGCCCGTCACGATCTGGTGGAACGGGATCTTGTAGTGCTTGAGCCACGCCTCGATCAGTTCGTAATCCGAGCTGGGCCTGGCGGTGTGGATGATGATCTTCCGTCCCGCATTCACCAGCCTATGCAGCTTGGTCACATTGAGCCAGATCGGCGGGCCCGGTACCGCAGTCGGATTCTCCACGGACCAGGTGCCATGGGCAAGGGTGCCGTCGAAGTCAACGGCGTCCCACAGAAGCTCACTTCTTGGCGCTGGGGGCTGGAACATTGGCCTTGGCCTCCTTGCGCCGGTCGTAGGCCCTGATTGCGGCGTCCCCTGCTGCGCCAAGGCCCAGGAGGATCAGGCCAATGGCCAGTACCGCCAGGACCACGGTGGCCGGAATCCAGAACGGCGACAGGACCCAGAGCCACGGCCATGAGGCCACGGCGCCGACTTCTGCCAGCTTCAGCGTCACGAAAATGATGCCCAGAACCCCCGCGATCGGGAACGCACCCTTTGTCTCAGCCATCAGACGTCCTCCCACTGAACTCGACCAGCCTGGACCTTGCACCCCTCAGGGCCGAACTGCCTGGCCCGGCGGGCCCCGGTCACGGTCTCGTAGAACCGTTTCACCGAGCTTGACCACCCGGGCCGTGCGATCAGCTTACCATCCTCGTTGGCCAGGCGGTAGACTTCTGGCGCCTGGGACTGGATGACATCCCCGTGAGCTTTGATGCCCAGAAAGTACGCTTCGTGGAGGACAGCGTCCAGATCACGATCACCCAGGCGATACTCGTGGGCCATGCGTTCGAGTTCCTCACGGTACCCTCCGCCCGTCATTCGTCGCCATCCAGCTCAGGGAGCAACGGAGTCCAGGTCTTGGTAACGACACGATACGCCACCTTGGTTTGGATCTCGTGGGTCGCAGCCTTGGGCTCGTAGTACTGGCGCTGGACCCCAGACCGCGACATGTTGTGGGCCATGGCCGCCCCAGGCAACGTGGGGTAGGTACGAACGGCCTGCCACTCGCTCCATTCGCTCCACTCCGGGGGTTCCGCGTACGCGTTGGCCGTGATCTTGTTCCTGCGAACCCTCTGAACCAGGGCGTACTCAAACTCTGTGGCCATCAGTCTTCCACCCTTTCGATCCGGAACATCTGTGACGTCTTCACGTTGTCAAGATCCTCGTACGTGATCTCAAGCGTGTTGCTCGAAACCCACTCGGCCGTCATCCATCCTGGCCACTCATCCCCGTCGTTCAGGTCCTCACCCATGGAGTTGGCCATGTCCACAAACGGAATGATCAACTCGACTTCGTCCATTTCGGCTCATCTCCCTTGAACGTCCACTTGCCCATGGTCCTGTTGCCAGTGTCAAAGACTACCACACCCTCCGGGTCCATGAACCCCGGCGCTGCGATAGACCCCGTCATCCTCAGGCGGTCGGTCACTTCCTCGAACGCCTCAGCGTCATGTGCCTGGATCGTGGCCAGGACTGGGACGACCCGGAGGCCAGAGACCTCGGTCTTGTCCTCATGGACTGCCAGGTCCTCGGACCACCGCCCCGTGTTGAACAGGCTGAACAGCTTCCGGTCCATGCCGTAGCGCCGCTGGACACCCTGGCCCCACCACTCACCAAAATGGGCGCCGGGCCCCAGAGCCCTGGCCAGGCCTTCCGCATTGTCGTACACCCATCGGGCGAAACCGTAGTTGTCGTCCTCAGGGGTGATCATCCGCTTCCGGGACTGGGCCGCCACGACGTAGTAGACATTGTCCACCTCGACATGGGCGAATTGGGGATTGTTCTCCGCCACCCAGCCCGCCGCCCCATGAGCCGTGCTGTAGCTGTAGTTCTCAGGCAACAGTTCGCCCGCCAGAGTGACCTGGACACAGGCATTCGTGCCATCCAGCTTCTCACTGACGACCCATTCGCCCCGCATCAGCCTGTGCAACTTGGGAAATGCGATGAACTCCATCAGGCCCCGCTCCCTTCATCCTCTGGGGTCAGCTCAGCCGCCCACACGTTGAAACAGACTGCGGCTGCATGGTCCTCGGTCCTGTCCTTCCGGATGTACTGCACGACGTGGCGGCACAGGGACCTGAGGAACCTGGCCACAGCGATCGGGCCCCGGGCCTGGCGCCAGTTGTCCTCCCCGTACTTCTCCGCGCCCTTGACCATGTGGGCGCCCCACCGCTCCAGGGCCTCGATCGGGATCAGGTGCAGGCCCTCAATCCGTAGGACCCGGGCATAGTCGTACTTCCCGTCCTCGGTGTCCCGGACAAAGCCGTTAGCGTATTCCTCCCGGGTGCCGGAGTCCTTTACCGTGAACCCAGGGTCTGACAAAAGGGTCCAGGGGACATCGTGGATCTTGTCATCCCCCCATGTACGAGCGTAACCACACTGAAGGCTTTGAGAGCCAGGCTCTTGCCGATTACTTGACCACACCCACCCACTGTCGCCGTCCTCATCCTTGCCATACCACCAGTAGTCCTCCACGGAGTCCTGGTACACGGCCCCGCGATCAGGTTCTGGAATAGTCCAGGTCATTGGGGTTTCGATCTTCAACGGGCTCTCCACGCTTATTACCTCCTCCTAGTCCTAAACGAATAGGGCCCCAGTCTACACGACCAGGGCCCCACTGTCTACTTCATCCGGCGAAGCTTAGAACGGCGCCTCGTCCTCCTCGAACACCGGACCGCCGTCCTTGACCACCACAGCGTGGAGCTTGAAGCCGGTCATGCCCTTCTTCTTCGGCTCCTTCTGCTCCACGAACTTCACCGCCAGGGTGTCGTCGATCTCCAGGGACCGCTTACCCTTGCGCGCCTTGCCACACGCCCGCTTCACTTCCTGGGTGATGTGGTGCTCCTTGCCCTGGGCCGTGGTCAGGGGCACGAAGTACGTGGCCTCTTCGCCCACCTCCGGGCCCGAGACATCCCCACGCTTGACCTCCAGGGTGCCCGTGACCAGGTAGCCCTCACCATGGGCCGCCTGGAACGAGTCACTGATGTCAGTGATCTTGAGCTGGAACAGGGAGCCAGGCGCCTCCAGCTTGAGGAACGAGCCCTCATCGCGCTCGCCCTGGTCCTCACGGCCGTCAAAAAGGTCTTCACTCATTGGACTTGTTCTCCTTTGCTGTTGGTGCTAGGGTCTTGAGGTGTCGGGTATAGACCTCGACGCGGGTTGCAAGAGACATCGCAAGGTCTTTGGTTGAGGGGTTTGCCAGCATCTTCAAGGCGGTTGACGCCAAATGCTGGATTTCCTCCCAGTCCTTCACCTCTTGCCACTCACGGCTGAGCCCAGCAGTCTTGGGCTTGTCTGACGAAGTCATCCGCCCCACCTCGGAGGCGGAATCAACTGGTCCGCGTGGATGGGCTCGATATCCTCGCAGCCCCCGCCTGACTTCCCAGCCTGGAACAACAGGAGATGGGCGTAGAACTGGCGCCAGATCTCGTTGTCATACGGCAAGGGCCACAGGTTCCAGCCCTCCGGACGGAGCCACAGGACCCTGGACCCAGTAGCCTGCGGAAGGTCGCTCTGCTCCCCGGTGATGAAGTCCAGGACGTAGTCGGCTGATCCGTAGGCCTTGTTCTGCAGGGCCACGCTCCAGAGGTGCGGCCCCTTGGCGTTGGACTTGGCGTCAATGAAAACGGGTTCCCCGTCCACAAGACCAAAGAGGTCATAGGACCCGGCATAGCCCCATTTGTCCGACACCACGGACTGCTCACAACTCAGAATCCGGACATTGTGGCGCCGAACAAACTCGTCCCAGTAACGGGGGACCCACTCTGTAAAGTTGTTCTCCACAGGATATGAGCTTGTCCCCTCCACATCACGGACCAGGTAATCCAGGGGTTTGCCATTGATGATGTTCTCAATGACCTGGTGGACCTGGTTTCCGAACTCACGGGCCACCCTCCAATCCGGAAGAACTTCGTCCTGCTCCTTCAGAAGCCCATAGACAAAGGCCTGGGTTCGTTCCGCAAGGTCCTTACGATTTCGGGCCGCGTAGCGTGCGACCCCATTCACCTTGGCCGTCTCGATCGGCCCCACACGGCGCGCAGAAAGGACCGAGGTAACGCCAGCATATTCCCGGGTAGGATTATGCGGGTGGCGATACCATCGGTCCCCTTCTTTGTCGTACCATGTGCCCTCTCGGCTCAGGGCTTGACCTTCACGATCGTGGCGCCGGGGACTGAGAACTTGCCGTTCTCCTTTTTGTCATAGGCGTCAACCCAGGACTCCGAATCTCCAACGATGAAATCCACATCCTTGTACTTCTCGCCGTTGAACTCCGTGTGCTCCCGGACCCGGGCCCGCACCTGGACCACCAGCGTCACGATCTCGCCGTCCTTGACCTTCACGCCGTTCACCTTGGCCTTCAGCTTCTTGGCCATCTGGCACCGCCTCTCACTCTCTTGGCTTTAGCTCCTACCCCTAGTGTACCAGAGTAGGTCAACCCCTACGACAGGTCGAACGGGATCAGGCCCTCGTACTTCAGGCACTGGCTGATGGTCAGGGGTCGGCGGGATCCAAGAACCCCGGAATCGGCTCTGCGATGTATGTGTTGACGATCGTCACTCCACACTCTCCTTCCCAGTCTCCTGAAACTCCCGGACCTTGCGCCGGGTCTCCTCTTGCTTGGCATGGTGGTCCCGGATCACCTGGTCCGCCAGAGCCTTGATCTCTGCGTCCGTGGCCCGGTACCCTTTGGGGTCGGTCACTGCGCTTGGCCCTCCAGGATCACGAGGGTTTCCGTCTTGCGGTTCCATCCTCGGGACATGGTGATCTCCACCTTCACATCGTCAAGGTACGTCCCAGCCTCGGCGCCAGGGATCCTGATCTCGACCTGCGTGTCCGCCTCCACCCCGATAGTGTTCGCCCGGAAGTCCTGAAGCGTTTCGATCAGCTCGCCCAACTTCACAATTTCCCCTTCCTCAAGATCACGTATTTCTCCTCCAGCTCCTCCTGTGTGGGGACCGCCGGGTCAGCCACTGAGCTTCTCTGCCTCAGCTTCCAAGTCCTCGGCCAGGTCCCTGAGCGCCCGTGCCGTGGCCAGCGTGACCCCGATGTCCTCGTTGTACTTGTCACCCCTAGCCCTCTTCGCCGTTCCGAGGCCCTTGAACGGCTCCTGGCTACCCTGGAGCAGCGCCACGGACACGGTGGTGAACGTCTTGGTCGAGTCGATGTGCAGTGCGGCATCCACCGCGAAGAACAGATCTTGAGCTGCATACGCCATGCTGCATCCTCCTTGAGCTGGGGTTTTGGTCTCTAGTCCATACTCTACCACCCCTGTCAACCAGTACTGTGGGGGTTGATCACGGATGGTACACTGGAGCTAGACGTCCCTGCCCGAACACCTGGAGGCCCCACCTTGGACCTGTCACAATCGCATAACGAATACCTCCGGACGCGGGGGGTCACGGCCCCGGACATCATCAGTGCCCGGGGCTACAGGACTGTTTCCGCAGCTCAGGACCTCCTGGACCTGGGATTCTCGGCGAACCAGGCCAGCCACGTCCCAGGCTTGTTGCTCCCGATCTTCAACACCACGGGCGAAGAGGCTGGGTTCGAGTACCGGGCCGACAGCCCCCGTACCGGGAAATCGGGCAAACCGGTCAAGTTCGATCGTCCATTTGCCCAGGTCCCGTGCATCAACGTCAACCCCATGGCCACAGAGGCATTCCGCCAGGGCGGCCCGTTCCAGCCCCTGATCATTGTGGAGGGGGTCACGAGGGCCGATGCCCTGGCGGAACGTGGCGTGGCAGCTGGCGCCATCATGGGGATCTATGGGTGGAAGGGCGATACCGGCTCAGGCCCTGCTGTCCTGTCCGAACTCCACGAACTCCCGATCAAGGGCCGTGAGGTCTGGATCTTCCCCGATGGCGATGCGACCACAAAGCCCGGGGTCAACAGTGGTGTCCGATCACTGGTCGATGTGTTCAAGCGCCGGGGCGCCCGTGCCATCTCCATCGGCGTGGTCCCGGATGGCCAGGGGCTGGACGATTGGCTAGGGGCTGGCCACGACGTCACCGAGCTTCAGGGCCTCCTGGTCCCCTCGGGCGATTTGCCGATCGTCCTGGCCCCAAGGCCCGGCGCCAAGGACATTGCGTCACGTGACGAATTGCCCCTGACCAATGACCGGGACCTTGCCACCAGTTGGCTGGAGCGGGGCGCCCACGTCGCCTACCTCCCCGCCCTCGACTCCTGGACCGCGTTCCTTGACGGCAGGTGGCAGCAGGACGGGACCGGGGCTGTGGCCCGGGTCTCCCTGTCCCAGTTCCTCTATGACGTGGCCTCGAAATACAAGAACGGCGCCAAGGGCCAGAGTGAGGAGAAGGCGGCCCAGGAGATCTACCACGTACTCAACTCGACCCAGAAGCTCAGGGCTGTGCAGGGGGCTGCTGAGGCCCTTGCGGAAGCCCATGCCACCGATGAGCAGTTCGACCGGGACCCGTGGCTCTTCAACTGCGCCAACGGAACCCTGGACCTCCGGACCGCCGAACTCAAGGAGCACGATCCCAATGACAAACTCCGGGGCATCAGCCCCACAGTATGGGACCCCCAGGCCCAAGCCCCTACCTTTGGTCGATTCATGTCTGAGGTCCTACCTGACCCGGAGGTACGGGACTACCTTCAGGTCATCCTGGGCCTCGCCCTCGTGGGCAAGCCCATCCTCCACATCCTCCCGGTCTTCGTAGGCTCCGGACGTAATGGTAAGGGCACCCTTATCCACGCCCTGACCTCGACCATGGGCGTGGACTACTCGGGCCCTGTGGACAAGAGTTTGCTGATCAGTGCCAAGTTCGAGTCACACCCGACCAAGCTCATGGCCTTGAAGGGCAAGCGGTTCGTCACTGCATCGGAGACGGAACAGGGTGACCGATTTGCAAGTGCAAGCCTCAAGGCCCTGACGGGTGGAGACTCGATCAGCGCCCGGGGCATGCGGGAAAACCAACAGTCGTTCATGCCCTCTCACTCCATGGTCCTGATGACGAACTCCTTGCCTGAGGTCGATGCCCTGGACAAGGCGATGTGGGCGCGGCTCAAGCTCTTCACGTTCGGGGCTGATTTCGAGGGCCGAGAGGACACCACCATTGGTGATCGCCTAGCTGCGGAGAGTAGCGGCATCCTCCGATGGCTCGTGGCCGGGGTCCAGCGCTACCTGTCCCAGGGCATGCCCGATGAGCCCCTGGGCGTGGTCATGGCGACCGGGACCTGGCGCATGGATGAGAACTCGTTCCTCCAGTTCGCGAACGAGAGGCTGGTTCGGGACCCAAAAGGCCTGGTGCCCAGTGGTGACTTGATCGACGCCTACTCTCGGTGGTGCCAGGTCCAGGACGTGGAGCCCCTGAGGGCCAGGGCCCTGGGGGCTGCGATCAAGGCGTTCGGGGCCCAGGACAAGCGCACAGCCAAGGCGCGCATGTGGTTGGGGCTGAGGTGGCGTAGTGACGGATCCATCCCCCAGGATGACGGAATCAGTGACCCATCGGAGCAAGATCTGTCACACCCTGTGACCAGCGAAAACAGCCTAGATTCTATGTTTTGTGACGGAATGACACATCTTTATAGGGGTATCCCCACAAGGGACACAGACCCGGTACCCCCTTCTACTGAGCTACCGATGGGGTCAGAAAAATCCGTCATTCCGTCATTCCGTCACTCCCAGCCCCCTGACCAGGGAAAACAGGGTGACACCTCAGCCCCAGAACCCGTCATCGAACCCCCATCCGATCCGTCACAGTCCTGGGACCGCCCCATGCCGTACCTCGACTGAGGGGTTGCGCCCTGAGCCTGGCTCCTGTACTGTCATCCCCATCGACAGACACTCAACACTGAAGGAGCCAGGCTCATGAGCCTCACGACTGACGTCCCGGTCCAGTTTGATGACATCCGGGTCGGGGACTACATCATCGGGACCGGTCGCCCAGATTCCGTCATCCCAGGGACCACGCACCAGGGATTCGTGGTCCTGGCGTCGTCCGGCGACGGGGTCAAGATCCGCCAGGACAACGGCGCAGAGACGATGATGGGCCGCCCCGTCCGAACTTTCACCCGGCGCACCCACGCCATGAACCCGGCCCTCCACCTCGTGGACCCCGGCGCCATCCGCCTCGGGGACAAGGTCACGCTCTACGATGGCGCCACGGCCCTGGACTCGGGTGTGACCGTGGACAGCCTGAGTCCATGTACCATCGGGGAGGATGGCTGGGACATCTACCTCTCCAGTAGCTGCAACCGTTGCACTGGATACAACCCCAGTTACCAGTGGTTCCGCCACACCATGGCCCCCCTGCCGGAGAACTGGGACTCCCTGGGCAAGGTCTCAAACCAGACCCTGTACCCCACGATCCACCACCTCAAGGCCGCGATCTTTGACCTCCTCGCCAAGAACGTGGACAACAAGACCTGGTGCGAGGACGGGGCCTCGCAGTTCGCCCGGCGCTACTACATCTCCCCCCTCAGCCCCGAGGACCGGGAGGCCTCAGCCCAAGTCGTCAACAACACCATCGCCCGCCTCCAGGGCGAGACTGCTCAGTTCCTGGGTATCTCTCAGGCGGAACTGAACGAGGCGTTCAAGACCCTGAGCATCTCCCAGCTCCCCAAGACCAAGCGGGTGCAGCTGGAGATCGAGGTTCCGAAGGGGTTGACCCTGGACCAGATCCATGAGATGCTTGTTGGACAGCAGGGCGTGACCGTCCTCCGTAACCAGGAAGTGAGCCGGTAATGACCACGATCAAGATCGACCGGGCCCAAGCCCTGTCCCTCCTCCAGCAGGCTGTGGACGCGAAGGGCGCGGACTACGTGTACCAGGAGATCCCCAAGCCTGGAACCACCAGGACCGGTGACGCCATGGCCCCGGGCTGCTGGTACGAGTCCAACGGCGCCCCGTCCTGTGGCGTGGGCCAGGCCCTGTTCCTCGGGGGCGTCCCGCTCCAGGTCCTCGCCGACATGGACAACGCGGCCGAGGACTCGTCCATCGGGGCCATGGACACGCTCCTGGCAGCGAACGGTGTGGAGCTGACCCCGGACGCCCTGGTCGTGTTCAGCGTTTTCCAGTCCTATCAGGACCTGGTCAACTCGTGGGGCTACTCCCTTGGCCGTGCCAAGGAGGCTGTTCAGTCATGATCACGATCGACGCACAGCAAGCCATCGAATCCCTCCGCCACATCGTCCAGGCCAAGGGCCCCGAGTTCGTGTACTCCAGCCCGGCCGGTTCCTCCTGTGTCTACGCATACGATGGCCAGCCCTCCTGCGGCGTGGGCCAGGCCCTGGCTCACTTGGGCGTTCCCCTGGCCGTCGTGGCTGAACTGGACACCGCGAACTGCGGCACTGGGATCAGCGCCCTGAGCATGGCCACCCCGCTCCATCACCACGGCGTCCATGTCACGCCCCAGGCTGCTCGTGTCTTCAGCCAGTTCCAGGTCGTCCAGGACAGGGGCAACTATAGTAGCCCTACGGCGACCTGGCGCTTGGCCCTCCAGGTCGCCGAGGCCGAGTTCAAGAACCTGGAGGCATGAGCCATGACCACGACCCTCGAACAGCTGGCCCAGGAGGACCGGATCCGCTGGGCTGAGCGCTCCAACGCCAAGCGCCTCCGGGCCTGGCGCAAGGGCTCAGCCCCCAAGTAACACGACGAGGACCCTACTCTTGTGGTAGGGTCCTTGTTGCACACCCCCTACACTTGGAGGCCGTGATGTGGATCTTGATCATGTGGGCCCTGCTCCTGTTCCTGGCGGGAATCCGCTCCGGCATCTGGGCTGTGGGCCACTTCAACCGGGGTGAGGTCGCGCCAGGCCTGGTTTTCCTGTTTCTGGCCCTGGCGTGGCTCACAGCCTCTGGAGCCTTGGCCATGGTTGCCGCAGGACCCTAAAACCCCAGGTCACGCTAGACGAATTTAGCCCCTGAACCCCCTCCCCGGTGTCCCTACCCTCGCTCCAAATTCTATTCGATCCTGTGCTTGTAGAGGAGGCATAAGTGCTGGTCATCGACTCCACGATCCAGGGCGACCCAGTCAAGATCAACTGTCCCGAACCCAGCGACTCATCCCTTGAGATCGGCGAAGCGGTTTGGGCCTGGGTCCTCAAGGAACAGTTCCTTGGCCTTGACGTTGAGTCCCTCCCCCTCAAGGGCCTGATTGCAAAAGCAAACATGTGGGCTCCAGAACTGCGAGGCAAGTGGACCCGCCTCGTACAGTTCGGTTCCATGGACACCGCATGGGTGTTCCGGATGGATGTCCCATGGCAACGGGCCCTGGTCGCTGGCATCCTGGGGAATACCCGGGTCTCCTTCACCACGTGGACAGACATCGACGTCCGGGCTGTGTATGCGGACCTGGAGATTGACATCAGTTCCCGCTACTACGACGGGGTCACCCTGGCCCTGCTCCGGAACCCAGGCCAGTTCGTCAGCCACAAGCTCAAGGACACGTGCCGGGACTACGGCATACCAGAGCTTGCCACCGGGGAGCTTGCCCTGAAGGCCCGCCAGGAAACGCTTCGCGTCCGGAGGCCATCGGATGCAATCAAGCAACGTAAGGGCGAATCAGACGAAGCATGGGCCATCCGCCGGGCCGCCAGGACCCAGGAGCAAGCCGCCTACGATGAGCTGTATCCGATCTGTGGCTGGAACGAGTGGCGGGACATCCCGATCGACGATCCCGTGTTCCTGGAGTATGCAGGGCTGGACGCCATCGGGGCCCGGCGCTTGTTCCCGCTCCAGGTCCAATCGTGCCGGGACTATGGGATCCCCAGCGACACGATCAAGCGGGAACTCCATCGTCAGCAACGGGCCGTCCGGCGCACCATCACCAGGGGCATTCTCGTGGACCGGGACTTTACCCAGCTCCAGCTCGATACTGTCGGCGCCGACCACCAAGCCGCCAAGCGCGAGTTCCAGGCGTTGACGGGCCTCAAAGCTGGCTCCCCGTTTCGGGCCAAATGGTTCAAGGATCGGGGGCTGGTGTTCGACGCCTTCACAGACTCAGGTGAGGGGTCCCTGGCCAAGCAGAACCTGAAGGACCTGATGGCCAAGTATGCCCGGGACAAGTACAAGGACACCGTTCCGGACGAAGTCCACCAAGCCCTGGCCCTCACCCGCCGAATCTCTGAGACCAAGAACCTCCATGACTTCTGTACCTCGCTCCTGGGCTTCATGGACGGGGACGGCATCGTCCGGCCCAACATCCGGATCCTCGGGGCTGAGACCGGGCGCCACACGGTCACGGAGCCAGCTGTCCAAACCCTGTCCAATGGCAATGTGGTCCGGGGCTGTTTCCCTGCCCCCAAGGGCTATGTCCTGGTCTCCATCGACCTGTCCCAGATCGAGGTTCGGATCATCGCGGCCCTGTCCGGCGAGACCTCGTTGATCGAGGCTTTCAACCGGGGCGAGGATGCCTACAACCAGATTGCCGAATCCCTGTTCGGGGCCCAGTTCACCAAGCGAGAGCGGTCCATCGCCAAGCGCATCATCCTGGCGACCATGTACGGTGGTGGGGTCAACACGATCGTGACCCAGCTCCATGACATTGATGGCATCGTTGTGGACCCGGAACAGGTCTCTGAGATCAGGGCCAATTTCCGGAAGCGCTACCGCAAGATCACGGCCTACTCGTACAAGATGAACACTGGCGAAGACGTGTGGCTGTACTCTGGGCGTTTTGTCCCTGGCGACCAGGAGAAGCCGTACCGGGGCGTCAACTCCGCGTGCCAGGGGTCCGGCCGGGACATCCTCATGGACGTTGAGGACCGTTGCTGTGAGGCTGGGTTCGAGGACGCCATCGTCCTGGACATCCATGACGAGATCCTGTTCATGCTCCCTGAAGCGGGGCTACGGGACTCGTTGCTCAAGCTCCGCAAGGCGTTCCAGGAGCCGTTCAAGGGCGTCCGGGTGACCTGTGACATTGAGGTCTATGCGGAACGATGGGGCCATGATATGCTGGTGCCACGGCCTGAGGGCCTGGCCCGGACCCTGAAGGACAAGGAGACGGGCAACATCACTTACGAGGTCCAGCGTGAATGGGTGCTGGCCGCCTGAAGGAGGCAACAGTGATCGAGTGGATTGACTGGTGGTATCAGAGCGAGGCGTTCGGGCGCACGTTCGTCGGGACCCTGGTCGGGGGCATCCTGCTCTCGTGGCTCGGAAACATGGTCGATGAGGAGGCGTACAGTGAGTGGGGCGGGGCCGTTGGGGTGGGGATGATGATCGCCGGGGCTGTGAGCCTGTTCGTATGCTTCCTGGCTCTGGTCGCTCCGGCCTTCCTCCGCTTGGTGATTTGGGTGGGGACCGGAGCATGAAGCGGGACCCGATCGACAAAGTGGAAGAGGCCCTGAACCGTATCGACCAGGCGGAGGCCGATGAGGTCAGGGGCGAAGCGGAGAGGGAGGACGGCGATGCGTGAGGCTATTGGCGTGCTAGCTGCTGCGGCGTTGACTGTCATCCTCATGATGCTGGCAGCTATGGCCCTGTCCGCCTACGTCTGGCCCCTCATGGCGCCAGGGACCTGTCCATGAGACCCCGGATCTGGGGCCAGCGCTCACCCCTCGGGCGCTGGTCCTGGTGGGTTGAGTACGGGGGTCCGTTGCCCGTGTTCTTCTGGACCTGGGACGCTGCTCTTGACTTCGGGGTGGAGCGGGTGGCAGAATCAAGACACAAGAACCACATCCACTTGTGGCCAGTGAGTGAAGGAGTGAGCTGATGGGCGCACACAGGGATAAGAACGAGAAGGACGACGTCCAGCGGGACAAGAACGGCGATGTGACCCAGATGTCTGGCGACCTGGGGCCTGGCGCTGACGACAAGGTCCGCCAGGCCCCGTACCTCCCGAAGCTGGGGTAGGGGTGATCTACATCAACTGCCACATTCACCTGGAGCTGGGTGAAGAGGTAGCGGCGGAGGCAGGCTCCCTGATCTGCGGGGCCTGCCTTCTCCGAACCTACTTCATTCTCACAGAGATCAAGGACACGTATCGCTGGATCTCGGACCCCGAGTATCTGGCTGGCACCAGAGAGCCAGCGTCCCACTACACAAAGTCACGGCCTCCGGTCAGTCTCCATGCAGTCAGCCTCTTGGACAAGCGGACCATGTACCGGCGCAAGGGCGACCCGGTCTCGGCTCACAGGGTCCTGAAGGCCTGGCGGGACGCGGTTGGCGACATGATGTCTGGGTCCTGGCAAGAGCAGTTTGACGGCAACACAGTCCCTATCCTCGTGGCTGAGCTGCGTAGCTCATTGGGATGGATCGCCAAGCAACCGGCCGTGGTGCGGTTTGCCAGGCACATGGCGTGTGTGCTACACTCGTTGAAGCAAGAAGTTGGCGACTTGAAGGAGGAGAACGATGACGACTAGTGTGACCCCCGAGGCAAAGGCCCTGTTGACCCGGTGGGTGGAGCGTTTGGAGCGGAACGAGGATGCCCAGATTCAGGGCTGCCTGAACAGGACCGTAGGCAACAACGGCTACCCGGCGGGCATGTGCTGCCTTGGCGTCTTGACTGAGGAGGTCAAGGAAGAGGCCGGGCTGGTGGCGGTGGGCGATGACGACCGCATCGGGTACAAGGGCCCGCCAGGGTCGGTAGGTGAGTTCGTGGAATACGCCCTTCTCCCCAGGGCTGTCAGGGAGCTTCTGGGGCTCACGTGCATCTACGTCATGTACCACGGCACCCGAACCTCGGTGGTGCGGCTGAATGACGGCGAAGGCCTCACGTTCCCCGAGATTGCGGCCCTGGTTCGGGAGGAGTACGACCTGTGACCAAGAAGATGCTGATGGGTGTCACAGCCGCTGTGACACTGATGGTCGTGGCCTTCTTCAAGAATCCCGAGGCTGGGCAGACGGTTCTGATGGGCCTGTTCCAGTGGGTTTGGCCCTGGTGAGCCGATACGGGCAACGGGACCAGGTGCGCTGGGGCGCCCTGGTCCCCAGGCCAGACGGCACAGCGTTCGTACAGGGCTTCCTGGACTCGTACCGGCGGATCGGGGTCCCCATGGTCCCACCTCCGGAGACCAGGGCCAATCGCCTGGACAACGTGCGCCGGGCGCCAGGAAAGGAGGGGTCGATGGCCAACACCATGGCTCAGGCTGTGCTGGACTCAGTGGACGTCATCCACAGGTACGAGGTGTCCAGGGAGCTGAGCGAATCGGGGCGGGCCTGGCTGGTCACGCTCCAGGGGCCAGGGGGCCAGACCTGTGTGGTTTCACGACTGAGGTCCTCAAGGGAAGGGAACGGATTCTGATGATCGACAACCGGGCCGCCGTGGCTCACTTCAGGCGCCACATGGAACGCCACCCGAACTCGACCCTGAATCGTATGGGTCCGTGGGTGGGGCTGGGCAAGGAGGAGCGGGAGGCTGACATCAGGACTGCGGATTGGGTTCCGAATCGGGCCATGTGGCGGGCTCAGGGCTTCCGCAACGGGACCCATGCTCTGGAGGTGCTCGGTGGCGAGTGATAAGTGCTGGTGTGGGCGGGACGCGGTCTCCAACGGCCTGTGCCAGGTCCACATCGGGTGGCCCAGCGTGCAAAAGCCCAGGTCGTAGGGTGTTGACAGGGCGTGTTACACTAACATTGTAGCATCGGAAAGGCAGCAGCCAGGTTAACAGGCCTGGGGCTGGTCCCCCGGCTACCACGCTCTTGAAAGCGTACGACATTGCAATGATCGGGCTGGGCCCTGAAGACCCTTAGTCGCGCGGGCCCAGCCACAAATCAGTGACCTTCGGAAGGGCGCCGGTCTCCAAAACCGGTCGAGGTGGGTTCGACTCCTACCACTGGTGCGAGCCACAGACAACTAAATTCCTGTGGCAACCCAGATCGTATATCCAGGGCACTGGGACATCAAAGGCCCTGTCACTAACTTCAAGGACGCTAGGGTGGGGCTCCCTACAACCCGACAGAGGCAGCAAGAGCCTAGTAGGGTCGTTCTTGGACTAAGCGGGATGGCGCAGTTTGGCAGCGCGCGTGGCTCATAATCACGAGGTCCTGGGTTCAAATCCCAGTCCCGCTACAAGGCAAGGAGGACCAGGGTTCGATTCCCTGGAGCGTGTGGCTATCATCCTAGGAATTGGGCCATGCGTTTGGTGTACGGTGCATCCCTTCGCCGTTAACGAGACCCCACAAGGTGCAACCTTGCTCCCTAGCCTCGCAAGCCTGGGAGTAGCCCGTAGGGTGCGGGGTCGTTTGCCGAGATAGCTCAATGGTGAGAGCCCCATCCTGATTCGATGGGAGATGGGCGGTTCGAGTCCCCCTCTCGGCTCTATAGTCTTCTGGGTCTAACTAGCCCTGGAGTGCACATCGTCTGATCCACGATGTGAGTGATGTGGTGTAACGGCTGCACGGGGCCCCGAGAAGGGGCCTTGATCAGGGTTCAACTCCCTGGCATCACGCTAGACCTGGGCATACGGCCTGCCGTTCAGAGCGCTGGTATCCTTCGGGATGGGTGCGCCAGAAACGGCTCCCGTTGGCCCTGGGTCCGGGCCTGAGCCCTCCTTCCTCAGGCCTGTTAAACTCCGCCCCAAAGGCGGCTTAGGAATGACTACGGGGCGCGAGTGAGGACGCTTGCGCATAGTTGCTGATCGCCTGGCCCTTCGGGGTGACGAGACGTCGGACTGAGCGCCCCGTAGCCAGCGACCATAAACTACACAGTGGAGAGGCTACATGGCGACCATTGCCTATGATCAACCTGTCAAGGACCTGATTGCGGGGCTGGACGCTACCGGCCACGTGACGCACACCTCCTACCGTAAGACCCATGTCACCCTGCATCACAACGGGGCCCGTTTGACCCATGAGGGTGTTCTGTCTGTATGGCAGGTGCGCCCTGCATCGGCCCATTTCGACGTGGACGCCTCTGGAGCTGTGGCCCAGTATGTCAGGGCCAGCGAATACGCCTGGGCCGTTGGAGACACGCTGGGGAACCAGTGCTCTATCTCCATTGAGATGTGCAACGAGACCCTGGCCCCGTCCTGGCGCGTGGGCGAGGCTACCTGGCGCTCTGCGGCTCGATTGGCCGGATGGCTCTTCGCCAATGTCATCGGGGCCCGCCCCACAGCCTCTACCCTCGTAATGCACCGAGCCTGGAGCGCCACCGACTGCGCCGGGCCCCACATCGCAAGCATTTACGGTCAGATTCTGGCGCTTGCCCAGGAGCACTACGACCGTTTCACTGGGGCCATTTCTGAGGCCCCCAAGATCAAGGAGCGATACGTGAAGCTGATCAAGGGTGACGAGCGCCCGGAGATTTGGGTTTTCGAGTTCGGCGCTGCTGGCATCGTCAAGGCCCACATTCCGGATGAGTACATCCTGGATGTCTGGCGCACGCTGCTGGGCAAGACGGATGAACAGGGCAACCTGGTCAAGGCGGAGGTCGAAATCAAGCCCCAGGCCTATGTCGACCTGATCGCCACCTACAAGAACTGAAAGAAGGAACTCAATGGCTGAGTCCAAGATCAAGACCCTGTTCTCGCTCCAGAGCGTCAAGGCGTGGGTCGCAGCGGCTACTGTCGTGGTGACCCAGGTGGCCAGCTACACGGTCCCCGATTCCCCGCCCGGCAAGCTCATCGTCTCGGTTCTGGGGGTCCTCGTGGCGCTCGGCGCGGTGTTCGGCGCGACCAACGGGACCAAGGATTCTGCTGTGGACAACCGCGACTTCTGATGGTAAGCTTCCGGCATGAGAATCATTGACCGGAAGACCGGGAACGAAGTCACCAAGGGCCAGGAGCCGAGACTGTGGCCGCCAGCAGCACCACTCAACCCTCCAGCTCCTGAGCCCAAACCCAAGTAGATTTCTCACAGGAACGGTGCGCACCTGATGTGAGAGCCTGCCCTGAGGCATAGAGGGGCCGCTAAACCGTCGCAGCGATAGGAGGCGGTCCCGGACAACCTGGGTTAAGCGGTTGGTGCGGTGCACAGGTGGTTAGTGGTTCGATCCCGCTCGGTCGTCGAAAAGCGGCTGTAAGCTCAAATGGCAGAGCTACCTGGCACCAAGACTTTGATCTATAGCTCAGTCGGCAGAGCAGGGGCCTGTTAAGCCCCGGGTCCCAGGTTCGAGTCCTGGTAGGTCAGCAGACGGGCGACTGCACGCAAGGTGAACGGTGTGAGCCGTTTGAGGTGAGAGTCCTTCAGTCGCCCGTTTCGTTATTCCCCATCGTCCTCCGGGACTGGTGGGGTTTTTCCTTGTGCCTCGCGATTTGCGTTTGCACAAGATCCAGATCAAGATCCCGTGGAGGGACCAAATGGCAAATGCAAACGCTAGCCCCCTGAGCCTGTACCCGGCGGCTGTGGTTCCGGCGGTCGGTACTGCGGGCAACGACGCCGACACGGCCGTGTTCGTGGCGCCGTTCGACTGCACCGTGACCTCAGTGACTTACATCCCCAGCGCCACGATCACTGGCGCCAACACCAATACCCGGGCCCTGAACCTGCGGAACAAGGGCCTGACTGGCGCCGGTTCCACGGTTGTGGCCACGCTCCAGTTCGACAGTGGCGTGAACGCGACTGGGTTCGACGAGAAGGCGATCACCCTTTCTGGAACCCCGGCGAACCTGAACCTGGTGGCGGGCGATGTCCTGGCGCTCCAGTCTCTGCACGTGGGCACTGGCATCACTGACCCGGGCGGCCTGCTCCGTGTCTCTGTGACGAGGCGGTAAGCGATGGCTGTCACTCCTCTGACCGTACTGAACTGGGCCCGCCCAGTCAACGGGTCCACAGTCCAGGAACCGGCGGGCACGGCGGCCAACGTTTCGGGTGGCGGTAACTCGTTCCCGAATGACGGCCGTGTCCTGCTCCAGATCATCAATTCCACGGCGGCTGCCACCACGGTCACGGTGGACATCACCAAGACTGTGGGTGGGGCGCCGGTCACTGACCCTGTGGTTTCCCTGGCCAACACCATTCACAACGAGTGGCTTGGCCCGTTCGACCCTGCGGTCTACGGTGATTCGATCGTGGTCACTGGCTCGGCGAACACGGTCAAGTTCAACGTGTGGCACATGCCCTGATCCAAGAACAGAGGGGAGTGGGTGGTTCCAATGGCCGAGAGCTGGAGGGTTCAACCACTCCCCCCTGGGTGGTCAGCGCTACGGCGCCAGGTCCTGGAGCGGGACGCCTGGCAGTGCAGGGCAAGGCGCAAGGATGAGACACGCTGCCCGGCACGGGCCACTGATGTACACCACGAGGGGGCAGCTGATGACCACAGTCCCTCGAACCTCGTGAGCCTGTGCGCTTGGCACCATCGCCGGATCACAGCGCAGCAAGCGAACGCAGCAAGGAACCAGCATGGTCGGTTGAGTGAGCGGCGCCCGGCGCCCCGTCATCCGGGATTGGTTCAATAGCTTTATGCACCACCATGCATGCCCATTCAGTCCTAAATGTATATTCATACATTCCAAGTGGACAGACCCAGGGGGCCAACCCCCGTTTTCGCTGGTCAGAGCCACGGGACGGTGCTG
>Ga0207675_100000383_pt1 | contig 42477 bp, 39 predicted proteins | sample KBSSwiS42_FD_184305 | JGI IMG/M metagenome (GOLD analysis project Ga0207675, IMG submission 184305) | Switchgrass rhizosphere microbial communities from Kellogg Biological Station, Michigan, USA - KBS Switchgrass S4-2 (SPAdes) (version 2) | ecosystem: Host-associated > Plants > Roots >...
GAGCGGCAGATTCTCGCCAACCTCGAGCATCCCGATATCGCCCGGCTGATCGACGGTGGCGCGACGGATGATGGCCTGCCTTACCTCGTGATGGAACTGGTAGCCGGCGAGCCGCTCGATCGCTATTGCGAACAGCGCAAGCTCGCGGTCCGCGAGCGGCTGCAGCTGTTTCGCGATGTCTGCGCGGCGGTGAGCTATGCGCATCAGCGGCTCGTGGTCCACCGCGACCTGAAGCCCAGCAACATCCTGGTGACAGCCGAGGGCCGAGTGAAACTACTGGACTTTGGCATCGCCAAGCTACTGCAGCCCGCGGCGAGCGAGCCGGGTCCGGCGCCGACGATTACTCTCATGCAGGCGCTCACGCCGGGGTTCGCGAGCCCCGAACAGATCCTCGGTGACACGATCACGACCGCGAGCGACGTCTATTCGCTGGGCGTCGTGCTCTATCTCCTGCTCACCGGTCGCAGCCCTTACCGGACGGCGCTCGATTCTGCGCACGATGCTATCCGCGAGGTTTGCGAGAACGACCCCGCGCCGCCCAGCTCACACATCTCATTGGATCGCGATCTCGACGCGATCACGTTGCGGGCGCTGCGCAAGGAGCCCGACAAGCGCTATCGCTCGGTCGATCTGCTTGCCGAAGACATCCGGCGCCACCTCGACGGTCTGCCGGTCCTGGCGCGCGGCGACCAATTCAGCTATCGCGCCGGCAAGTTCGTGCGACGTCACAAGATCGAGATCGTCGCCGCCGGTATTCTCGTCGTGACCCTGCTGGGCGGAGTATTCGCATCGCTGCGCGAAGCGCGCATCGCCGAACAGCAGCGAGTGCTCGCCGAGCAGCAGAGCCAGCGCGCCGAACGGCATTTTTCCAGCGTGCGCAAGCTGGCCGACACTTTCGTGTTCCAGGTGCACGAGGCTATCAAGGATCTGCCGGGCGCGACGGCCGCACGCGAGCTGCTGGTCACGACTGCGCTCGAATATCTGAACACGCTTGCCGCCGAAGCAGGCAACGATCGCGAGCTGCAGCAGGACCTGGCGGCTGCGTACGAAAAGGTCGGCGACATCCAGGGCCAGGCGTATGGGCAGGCCAACGTGGGTGAGCCGCGCCTGGCGCTCGACAGCTACGCGAAGGCGATCGCACTGCTCGAACCGATCGCCGCTGCCGATCCGGGTAACACCGTCGTGCGCAGCTCGCTGGCACGAGGCTACTTGCGGCGCAGCCGCTTGTTATTCGTGCTCGGTGAATCGGCACAGGCAGTCGTCGCGTCGCAGAGTGCCGTCGCCGCATTCGAAGCGCTCGCGCAGGCACAACCGGACACTGCCACGCGCGCGGCTTTGGCCGATGCTTATTCATCGCACGCCTATACGATGGACGAAGCCGGCACGATCCCGGGCGGACAGAACGACGCTGGTGTCATCTACGCGAGGAAAGCCGTGGCGATCCTAGAGGACCTCACTCGCGAGCGGCCGGACGACGTCGACCTGGCCTACAAACTCGCCAAGGCGTACAGCTCCCTTGCAATCACTGTGCTGGGCGATGTCCCACGTCCCGAGACGATGCAGGAGTCGCTGCAATTTCACCGCAAGGCGCTCGAGGTCGATGCGCGACTCGTTGCTGCCACCGCGGGCGCCAACTCGAAGTTTGCGCGCGGACTGCTGCTCGACAGGATGAACGTTGCGCTGATCTTGAATGAAATGGCCGACTACCGCGGCGCAGTCGAGAATGCACGGGCGGCGGGGCCGCTACTGGCCAGCCTGCAAACCGACGCGAACAACACCCAGGTGCGGGTCGACAGCGCGAACCTTGCATGGCCGTTGGGCCGCGCGCTGCTGGCGCTTGGCGAAGTGAACGAAGCTCGCAAAGTATTCGAAGAGCACGCGGCCGTGCTCGCCGAGTTGGCTGCCGAGAGCGACACGCTGAAGGTGCAGTATCTGCGAGGAACGATGGCCTATGGGCTCGCCGAGGTTCATTCGCAGCTTGCCTCGGACACTGCAGCCGACCCTGCTTCACGGCTGAAGCAACTGCGTCTGGCGAGCGTTTTGTACGAGCAGGCGATCGCGCACTTCGACCGAGTGACTGCGAGCGTGACGCTCGATCACATGGACCGCCGTCCGGTCGAGGGAGCGAGCGCAGGGCTCGCGCGCAGCAAGGCCGATATTGCCAAGTTGCAGCAACGAACCTAGCCGGCGTCGCGTGCGCTGCTTATCAGGGCAGCGGGTGCTGAGCGGCTTCGCTACTCGAGATACGTCAGCGTCGCGCGATAGTCATCGAGCTCGCGCTGCTGTAACGCGAGCTCGCTCTCGAGCTGCGGGATACGCGCCTTGATCTCGCCCTTGCGCTCGGCCATGTGCTTGGTGTCGAGCACCAGTTGGGCACGCTGCTCGTTCGTGGTCGTCGCGTCCACCAGCTGCGCGCCGATGGTCACGAGATTCCTCTCGATCTGTTCCATCTCGGAACGCATCGCGTTGATCTCGTCCTGCGTCGAGCCGACGCGCGAGCGAAGAACGTAGAGCTGACGTCCCGAGTGGTAGGCATCGGCGAACGACTCGTCGAGATCGGCCGGGCAGACACCGTTGTAGCCGCCGCCGTGCGAGCCGACGCGAAAGCCGTTCGCCGGCTTGCAGAATTCACGCAGGCCCTGATCGCGACCCGCCTGGTATTGCTCGAGGTTCGGCGTGATGCCGTGCTCGCTGCACGCGTTGCGGTAGCGTCCGATGCGGTCGCCGGTGTAACCGTTGACGCCGTCTTCGTAGCCGACGGTCCGCCAGTCGGTGGCCTGGCATTCCTGTGCGCTCATCGAATTGCAGCCGCTGAGCGCCGCAGCGGCGGCGAGGATTCCCAGACTGAGCAACGACCTCGAATGACTGATGCGCATACGTGCCTGCGTGGCGAACCTGGTTGGCAGGAAACTTAAACTCGGACTGCTGTCGCGGACGTGAACGGCTTCACAGCTCGCAGGTAATTCTATGTGTTGCGCCGCCGTTCAGGTTGGCCTTCTACAGTTGGTCACGATTGCTCACCGTGGGGCCGCAACTCCGCGCCTAACCTCCTGCTCGAAAACGGGCTTTCGGGGGGCGGCCATGAGTGCAGTCATCAAGTCCACTTTACAGCGAGCCGCAGCGCTGTGGTTCATCACGGCGGTCGCCGGGCAATGGCTGTTCGTCTACTACATCTCTGCTTTCTACGGGCCTGCCACGGCAGCCGGCGATTGGGCGGCGTGGGATCGGAACAAGAACATGACGGACGGGTATCTCGCGGGCGACGGCGTTGGCAACACTCTGTTCGCGGCGCACGTCATGGCAGCAGCGGCAGTGACATTCGCAGGCACTCTGCAGCTCGTGCCCTGGATACGAGAGCGCGCCATCGCCTTTCATCGGTGGAACGGACGCGTGTTCATGATCGCAGCGCTCACCGGTGCTCTGGGCGGCCTGTATCTCGAGTGGGTACGCGGCACTGGGCTGCGTGCGCCGACGGGTTTGGCCTCTGCGTTCGGCGTCACGCTCAACGCCGTGCTCATTCTCGCGTTCATCGCTTGCGCGTGGCTTGCTGCCCGTAATCGCAACATCGCCGCACATCGCGTCTGGGCGACGCGCCTGTTCCTGGTCGTGAACGGCACGTGGTTCATGCGCGTGGGCGTCCGCGCGTGGTACGGGCTGACCGGCGATGCGTTCGACGAATTCCCCTTCTTCAGTTATTGGTCCTTCGCCGCCTATCTTCTGCCGCTCGCCATCTACGAGCTGTACCTGCGCGCGAAGACCTCGAGTCCGGCCGCACAGCACGCAATGGCCGCTGCCCTGGTCGTGCTGACGGTGGTGATGGGAGTTGGCGAGGTCTTGACGTTCCTGCGGAACTGGCGCCCGCTTCTGGCGCTGTGATTACAATCCCGCCCAGATGAGTCAGCCCGCCCACATCCTCGTCGTGGACGACGACCACGAGATCCGCACGCTGCTTGCGGAGTATCTCGAGAAGAACGGGCTGCGCGTCAGCGTGGCACGCGACGGCAAGGAGATGTATCGCGTTCTGGATCGCGTGCGTGTCGACCTCGTCGTGCTGGACATTCTGCTGCCCGGCGACGACGGGCTGACGCTGTGCCGGGCGCTGCGGGCGAGCTCGCAGCTGCCGATCATCATGCTCACCGCACGCGGCGATGACGTCGACCGCATTCTCGGCCTCGAGCTCGGTGCCGACGACTATCTGCCCAAGCCGTTCAAGCCGCGTGAGCTGCTCGCGCGCATCACAGCGGTCTTGCGTCGAACGACCCATGTGCTGCGAGAGCCGCTGCCGGGCGACGTGCGTTGTTATCGTTTCGCGGGTTGGCGCCTCGACACGACGGCGCGTTCGCTCACGGACCAGGGCGGCAATACCGTGGCGCTTTCCGGCGCGGAGTTTCGCTTGCTCGCCGTTCTGCTGGCGCACGCGGGGCAGGTGCTCTCGCGCTTGCAATTGATGGAGCTGCTGCGCGGGCGAGACCTCGATCCGTTCGATCGCAGCATCGATCAGCGCGTCAGCCGCCTGCGGCAGATCCTTGGGGACGACGCGCGCTCGCCGCTCATCATCAAGACGGTGTACGGCGAAGGCTACGTGATCGGCGTACCGGTCGCGACCGAATGAACGCCACGTCGCTGCCGCTGAAGCGCTTGTTGCCGTCCACGATGTTCGGGCGTCTCGCGTCAGCGCTCGTGCTCGTGGTAGGGATCACGCTTGCCGTCATCGTCGCGCTGATCCTGCAGGATCGAAACGAGCTCAGTATGCGGGTCGGCGGCGTCGGCGACAGCTCGCATCGGATCGAATACCTCACTCGCCGCCTCGCTGCACTGGATGGCAGTGCACGCGCAGTGAAGCGTGAACGCTTGAGCGCCGATCTCGAGCTACGGATGGAGCCGGAACGTTATCCTGGCAGGACGCTGAACCGGCATGAGGTCGCTGCAATCGGGCGCGCATTCATCGCTGAGCTTCGCGACCGGCTGGGCGACAGCTACACGGTTACTGTGAATCGCATCGACCGGCACCTCCGGAACAAGGACCTCATTCTCCTGGTTCCGGACAAACGCCGCGCGGATGGTACGACTGCGCTGGATATCACGCTGGGTTTGCCCGACGGCGACAAGGTGATCTTCCGGGTCGCCGCACCCATGCCCGACCCGCCGCTGCCGTGGCAGCTGATCGTTCAGCTCGGTGTCTTGACGCTCGTGCTTGGCGTCGTGTTGTTCCTCGTGACGCGAGGCATCACGCGGCCGTTGTCGAAACTGGCAATCGCGGCCGACGCGGTCGGTCAGAGCGTCCGGCATCCGCCGCTCGCAGAGGAGGGCGTGCGCGAGATCCGCGATGCGACGCGTGCCTTCAACACGATGCAGGATCGACTGCTGCGCTACCTCGACAGCCGGACGAACGTGCTGGCGGCGATGTCGCACGACCTGCGCACGCCGCTCACACGGATGCGACTGCGTGTCGAGGCCGTGTCCGAGGAGCGTCTGCGCACGCGTTTCTCAGCGGACCTCGACGAGATGGAAGCTCTGGTCCACGGCGCGCTCGCGCTGTTCAAGGGCCTCGACGACGACGAACGATTCGAGCCGGTCGACGTCAATGATCTCCTCGGCACGATCGTCGCGGAGTATGCAGAAATCGGCGCGACGATCGGATTGGCAGGAAAGGCTCAGGATGCACTGCAGGCCAAGCCGCGCGCGCTCAAGCGCTGCTTGCGCAATCTGATCGACAACGCGCTGAAGTTCGGAGAGCGCGCGGCGATCAGCGTCGAGGACGGCGACGCACTGGTGATCCGTGTCGCGGATGAAGGGCCGGGCATTCCGGAAGAGATGCTCGAACGCGTGTTCGAGCCGTTCTATCGGCTCGAATCCTCACGCAACCGCGACACGGGCGGCACTGGCCTCGGCCTGTCGATCGCGCGCGATGTCGTGCAGACGCACGGTGGCAGCATCACGTTGCGAAATCGTCCCGAAGGCGGCTTGATCGCCGAACTGCGCTTGCCGCGGCGGCGGTGAACGCTCCACCGCGAACGCATCAGCGACGCGGCGTCAGAAAATCGCAGGTTGGACCTGAGGCTTTTGCGAGTCGTGCGTCGAGCGTTGCCAGCGGCAACCCGAGCGCCTCGGCGACAGCAACGTACCACGCGTCGCAGCTCGTAAGGGTGTGGCGCAACTCCCAGATGCGTTCCGCGAAGGGCTCGAAGGGAGAAATAGCGTGATCCCTACTGCGATTGCTGCGGCGGCGACTGCTGCTCTTGCTGAGCCGGCTGTTCCTGCTGCTCCGGCGGCGGCGGCTCCGGATCCTTCTGCGCCGGCTTCTTCTGCTTATCCGATCCCGGCATGATGTAGCCGACCGGCAGCAGTGCTTCGATCACGGCGTTCGGCGGGATGTTCGAGCGTTGATGCGTATCGCAGGACAAGCTCTTGCGCACCGTCTTCAGATCGTAATCGCGAAACACGTGCGTGATCATCTGGTCGAGCAGCTCGCAGTGCTCGGGGCCGAGCTTGATCGTCTCGTGGGACAGCGTCACCTGCTGACGGGTCGCGGCGAACAGGATCGGATCGTTCAGCGCCACGTTCATGTTGCCAGTGACCTTCGAGATGAGCTCGCGACGCGATTTGTCCTTGTCGATTTCCTTCATCACTTTCGAGTCCGCCGGGACCGGCATCATGGCGTAGATGTGCACGGGCGTGCTTTGCGTCGGAGTGTCGTTGCGCATGCGCTCCATCGGGCTCTGTTGCCGCGTCGAACGGTCCCAGGTGTTGTTCCACGACCCTGACCCCTGCGACTGCGGCAAGCCGCTGCTGCTACCGCCGCCCGATACCACGAGGTCCGGAACCCCATTCATGTTGCAGTTCGACAACCGCACCTGCACGTCGTCGCGTGCACCCAAGGCACGCAGGATCACCGCCACGCCGTTGCGCAGCTCATCGCAGGTCATGTAGTTGAGCGAGCTGCGATAGACGAAATCCGATTCGCGCATCTTCAGAACCGCCGTGACCGGTTCCTGCTGCGCGGGCGTTTGTTCCCCCATCGCGTCGCATGCGATCGCCAGCGACGCCATCGCGACCAGGCTTGCCGATCCGTTGCGAATCGAGCGATGGGATAGGGTGGTCATGGCATTACTCCGGTTACGGCAGTCAGTCGCCTCAATTCGAATTCGCGTCGATGAACGCCTTGGTGGTCTCGCCGAACTTGCGCATCGAGTCCGGGTGCACGTACATCATGTGCCCCGCTTCGTAGAACTCCATGTGCACGTTCTTGCGCAGCTCGGGCGTGATGTTGAGATGGTCGATGGCGGCCTTCACCGTGCCGAACGGGCAGGCGAGATCGAAGTAGCCCTGCTGCACCAGGATCTTCATCTTCGGATTCATCGCCATCGCATACGAGATGTCGGGCAGGACGTTCGCATACGGCACCTTCTGGCCGTTCGAGTCCGGCTGCACGTGGCCCAGGTCCCAGTCCTTGTAGAGCTGCGCGGAGAGCTCGTACTTCGTCTCCGAGATCACGCCCAGCTCGCGGCGCGCGTAGTCGTTGAAGGTCGCGACGATCGCCGGCGCGACGGAGCTCGAGTACGGATCGAATGCGGTCGTTTCGCCGATGCGGCTCGGCATGCCCGCCGTGTAGCGCGAGTCGACGCGCCCGACGGTCACGCCCTGGGCGCGCATCAGCTCTTGCAGGAAGTGGTTCTCGTCCATGCGCAGGTTCGCCGCATCCCAATAGGCCGCGCTCACACCTGTATAACGTGCAAGGCCGTCGAGCGCGGCTTGGCGCTCCTCGGGTGTAGCCCGTGCACCTTTGTACAGCACCGGCTGATAAACCGTATCCACGAACTGCTCCACCTCGCGCAGGAACGGCTGCAGCTCTGGCGGCCGCGGATTGAGCGCCTTGTGATACCACGCCGTCGAGGCATACGTGGAGAGGAAATTTGCGTCGCCCGCGTCGGAGTTCAGCCCGGCGGAGCCGGTCACGAAGTCCAGGTAGGGCGAAACCAGGATGATGCCGTTGAGCGCCACGTTGTGCCGCGTCAGCAGATCGAAAGTCACGCCGCCGGTGCGGATGCCGCCGTAGCTCTCGCCGAGGATGAACTTCGGGCTCGCCCAGCGCTGGAAGTCGCCGAGATAGCGCACGATGAAGTCGGAGACGGACTTGATGTCGTTGTCCACGCCCCAGAACTCTTTGCCTTCCGCCTTGCCGACCGGGCGCGAGAAGCCGGTGCCGACCGGGTCGATCATCACCAGGTCGGCGCGATCGAGGAAGCTGAATTCGTTGTCCACCAGCCTGAACGGGCCGCGGGTGTTGGCGGTGAGATCTTCGAGCTGCGCGCGGCGCGGGCCAAGGATGCCCATGTGCAGCCAGGCTGAGGCCGAGCCCGGACCGCCGTTGTATGCGAACACGATCGGCCGCGTGCGGGCATCCTGGCCCTGCCGGACATAAGCAGTGAAGCCGAACAGCGCGATCGGCTCGTCCTTGTCGTTCTTCATCAGCAGCGTGCCGGCGGTCGCCTCGTAGTCGACGGCCTTGCCGCCGATTTTGATCTGGTGGCGCGAGGTAAAGACCTTCGGCTCGGGGATCGGCTTTTCCTCTTTCTTATCCTGCTTATCCTGTTTGTCCTGCTCGGCCGGCGGTTTGGGCTCATCGGCAGCGTGAGTCGCAATAGGTGCTGCGAGCCAGAGGAGCGCAGCGAGGGCGGCAACCGGGCCGGAATTCTTCATGTTCGGTCCACCAGTCGTGATCGGGGGGCGGACAGTATATGCAACCCCGCACAATTTTCCGGCATCGAACCTGAACGCGTAATGACGGAGGTTGCGAGTGAGGTTCGTTCCGCTGTTCGTGCTCTGGTGGGCATCGTGTGCGACCGCGCAGACCTTCCATGTCGAGCCGGCCAATCCGATCCTCGTCGGCGAGCCGTTGTCGATCAAGGTCGACGGACTGCCGGCGGATCAGAACGTGACATTGACCGCGGAGCGCTCCATGGCAGCCTCGAGCCCAGAGGGTTCGCCCGTGCTGTATCGCTCGCAGGTCGTCTTCCCGGCGCCGCAGGGCACGCTCGACCTCGCGACGGCGAAGCCAGTGTCCGGTACCTATACCGATGCGGACATTCACGGCCTGTTCTGGTCGATGGCGCCGGTCGCCGGCGGCGAGCTCGGCGGATTGCAGCCGCTGCAGGTCAAGCTCACTGCGACAGTCGAAGGCCGCGTGTTGGCGTCCGCGACGATCGAGTTCATCGACGCGCTGCCCGAAGTCGAAGTCGAGCAGGTCAAGCAATTCCCTGGCGCCGTATTCGCAACATTGCCGGGCAACGTGCGGCGGCCCGCGCTGATCGTGCTCGGCGGTTCCGAAGGCGGTGGCTGGGTCGCGCGCGATCGGTCGCCGCGCTTCGCGTCGCGCGGATTTGCCGTGCTCGGGCTTCCTTATTACTCCCCCGGCGCGAAGGATCGCGAGATACCCGAGCTGCCCGCCGCGTTCGCGGACATTCCTGTCGAGCGGCTCGACGCTGCGTTCGCGTGGCTCAAGGCCCGTCCCGAAGTCGATGCTTCCAGAGTCGCGCTGGTCGGAGTTTCGAAGGGCGCGGAGTTCGTGCTCATCGCGGCGAGCCGGTCCAAGTGGATCACGTCGGTCGTCGCCATCGCGCCCACCGATGTCGTCTGGGAAGGCTGGGGTCCAGGGGTCGAGCCGGGCAAGCGCTCGTCGTTCGCGTTCGACGGCAAGCCGCTGCCGTTCGTGCCTTACCGCGAATTCGCCGAAGAGCTGGCGGGCTTTCGGACCGGGCGCGAGGTGAGGATGCGGCGCTTCCAGGACAAGGGCCGCGCTGCCGATCCGGCGGCTGCCGTGAAGGCGCGCATCGCGGTGGAGAAATTCCGCGGCCCGCTGCTGGTCATCGGCGGCCACGACGACCAGGTGTGGGCCTCCGGCATGATGGCGCAGAACATCAGTGAGCGTCGCGCCGCAGCCGGATTGGCAACGACCGCGCTGATCTTTCCCGAAGCGGGCCACTCGCTTTCCGGCAACGGCTGGATGCCGACGACGCAGTACAACGCCGGTCCGAGCAAGAGCGGTGGCACGCCGCAAGCGAACGCTGACGCACAAGCACGCGCATTTCCGGAGACGATCGCTTTTCTGAAGCGAACGCTGCGCGTCGACAGCGACGCGCAGCGCTGAGCTCTTCGATCGACCACTCTCCTACTTATAGAAGACGTAGTCAGCGGTGTACGGCACGAACTTCGTCTTGCCGACGTCGCCGGTCGCCGTGCATTCGCTCGCCGGCGCGACGCCGCCCGAGGTGTTCACGCGCTGAATCACGGTGGCTTGCGTCAGACGATCGTGCGGTCGCGAACCTTCTTCGGCGCCCATGACCTTCAGCAGGAACCATTTGATCGCGCCCGGCTCGACGTAGCGCGCGTCGTCCGACTCGGCGACCTTCATGGCCCACACCGCGCTGGTGCGGTCCGAGTGCTGCCACGTCGCGCGCGGCGTGCCGCTTTCCGCGGGGTTCGGGCTGAGGAAGTGCGTCATGATCTGCTTGCCGGCATCGTCGAACACCGTCGCCTGCGGGCCGAACAGCACCCACTTCGCGCCCGCTCCATCCGGCAGACAAATGTAGTTCTGCGTGCCGACAGCGTGGCCGATCAGGAACGCCTTGCTTCCCGCCGGCACTGCGAGAGTGTCCGGCACCTTGGGTGGATCGATGTGCGTAGCCATGGCGGCGAACGGCGCCGCGAGGGCAATTGCAGCAGCGATGAACGAACTCGAACGCATTGGAAACATCTCCCCGTATGAAAAAATCAGGCTGACTTCGTGAACGGCACGAGCATCGGCACGCGCTTGCGGTACTGCGCGTACTCGGGATGCTCGGCGATGAGGTCACGCTCTTCCAGCTGGATCGCGATCAGGATGTAGGCCGTCGTGGCGAGGGCGAACACCAGGTGCGCAACCGTCATGGTCGGCGTGGCCCAGAACGCGAAGAACCAACCGACGTACAGCGGGTGACGCACGTAGCGGTACAGCACCGGCGTCTTGAACTGCAGCGCCGTGTACGGCCGGCCGCGCAGTTGCAGCCACACCTGGCGCAAACCAAACAGATCGAAGTGATTGATGAGGAACGTCGACACCAGCACGAGCACCCAGCCGAACGCGTACGCGCCGTAGATCAGCGCTTGCGCGACGGGCGCTTCGACATTCCACACGATCCCGCCCATCGGCGCCCAGAACGCGAACAGTGCGATCAGGGCGAGGCTCGACAACAGCGTGTACGTGCTGCGCTCCGCTTCCTGCGGAATGATGCGCGTCCACCAGCGCTTGAACGCCGGGCGCGCCATCACGCTGTGCTGGATCGCGAACACGCCGAGCAGGGCAGCATTGATCGCCAACGCAATGCCGAGCGAGGTCTCGCGCGCCGAGTCGATCGACTTCGGCACGCCGAAGTTGCCGATGAAGCCGATCGCGTAAAGGAAGGTGCCGAAGAAGATTGCGTAGCTTGCTACGCCATAGATGAATATGAGCCAGCGTTTCATGTGCGTATCCCGTTGAGAAAAGGCGGTATCGGGGTAAACGGGAAATGGCCGGCCGAACCCGCCAGGGAAACGCAGATTTTTTAATCTTGCAGTGCAGCCTGCAGCGCCGTGGCCTCCCGCGTGATGACGTGATCGCCCCCTAAGCCATTGGTGAGCGCTTCGATCGCCCGCTTGGTGTTGGTCCGTGCGGCCGCAGTGTCCGACTTGGCCCGTTGCAGGGCAGCGAGGACCAGCGCGGCCTCGCCCACGTCCGCGCTTTGCGCGGGGTCGCGGGCGACGCCTTCCGCGATTCGCAGTGCGGCGGATGCGAAGGACTCGGCCGGTGCCAGCTGGTTCTGCGCCAGATAGATTCTTGCGGCGGCGGTCAGTGCGGCTGTCAGGCCCAGCGCGCTGGTTGCGGACGGATAGCCGAACTGCGCGAGCGATCCGTCGATCAGCTTGCGGGCTTCGTCGACCCGTCGGCGTGCCAACTCGATCTCGGCGCGCGTGCGCGCGAGATCGGCGAGGCGATCCTTGTTCGCGGTCGCATTCGCGTTCCAGGCGCGCTCGACTTCTGCGAGCAGACTCAACGATTCGTCGTACCTGCCCGTCAGCATGAAAGCACGCGCCAATTGATAGTCCGCCTGGAGTGCGCGGGCCCCGCTACCGGATGCATGCAGCTCGCGGCTCGCCGCTGTAAGTCGCGGGATCGATTCTTCGGTGCGCCCGAGGCGATTCAGGATAGTGCCGTACGCCACGACTTGCTCCGGCTGCGTGGGCTTGTCCTCGTCCAGCCGCTGCGCACGGCGTATCGCGTCGCGGCTCGCCTCTTCGGCGCGTTGCACTTCGCCCAGCCGCATCAGGACCGACGCGCGATTTATCGCCACTCGCACCCGGCCGATCGTGCCGCCGCGGCCGTTCTCGTCCAGCGCTCGCGCCGTTCGCTCGTTGAGCTCCAGCGATTCGCGGAAGCGGCTCTTGCGGTAGTAGATGCCGCCCAAGTCGGTGAGAACCGCGTGATACTGCAGGCCACGGGTGGTCTGCGTGTCTTCCAGCAGCTTCTGTGCCGATCGGAGTTGCACGATCGCTGCCTCGCTGTCCTGCCTCGCCTCCGCGACCTCGGCCTCGGCTCGCAAGCAATCCACCTTGGTGGCGACCTCGGCATTCGGCGCACGAGCCAGCGCGGCGCGCGCACTCTGCATGTGCTCTTCGGCCAGGTCGTACCGCTCTGCATCCATCTGCGTCCTGACGATCGTGCATTCGATGTCCGCGATCAGATCGGGGTCGTCCTGCTTCTCCGCGATGGCCAGCGCGCGCGCGAGCACGGTCCACTGCTTGTCGGTGTTGCCCAGATCCATGTAGCGCCTGGACATCTGCACCAGCATGCGCGCGGCGAACGGTTGATCGTCGCCATATCTGCGGTCGAGCAGCAGGACGCCACGGTCGACGAGCTCGATCGGCGTGAGCGGCTGGCCGCCCGGTCCGACCTCTTCGAGCATCAGGCTCATGAATTCGCTGGAAGCTTCGGCGCGCTGCGCCTCAAAGCGCGCGGCGTCGCGCTGACGAGCACTCTCGAGTGCCTGCCACGTCGTGCCGGCGATGCCTGCGATGAGCACGAGGACGATCGTCGCGCCGAACCCGACTGCGAGCCGGTGCCGCCGCACGAATTTGCGCATTCGATAGGCGCGTGACTCGGGCCGGGCAGTGACCGGCTCGTGATCGAGATAACGCTGCAGGTCGCTGGCGAACGCGTCGGCGGTTGCGTAGCGGTCGGTGGGTACCTTCTGCAGCGCTTTCGCGATGATGTTGTCGAGGTCGCCGCGCAGCTCACGTCCGAGCTGAGCGGCAGACAGGCCGTACATCTTCAACATTTGCGTGTCGGCCTGCAGCGCTGCATCGCTGAGACGCGACGGCTCTGCATCGACCAGCGCCTGCATCTGCTCGACCGGCGTCACAGCGTCGTTCGCTGTCGGATGCCTGCCAACCAGCAGCACATAGAGCAGCACGCCCAGCGCGTACACATCGGTGGCGGTCGTGACTTCCGCGCGCTGCAGTTGTTCCGGCGCGGCGTATTCCGGAGTCATGGCAGCGCCAGCGAGACGCGTCATCTCGCTCGGCGCAGTGGTGCGCCCGTCGCCTTCGAGCAGCTTGGCGATGCCGAAGTCCAGGAGCTTTACGCTGCCGTCTTTCGTCACCAGGATGTTCGAAGGCTTCAAGTCACGGTGCAGGATGAGCCGGCCATGTGCATGCGACACGGCCCGGAGCACTTGCAGGAACAGTTGCACGCGAGCCTCGACACCGAGACCCTGCGCGTCGCACCAGACGTCGATCGGCTCGCCTTCGACATACTCGAGCACCAGATACGGCTGTCCTGCCGCGACTCCCGCGTCGATCAGGTGAGTGATGTTTCGATGCGAAAGTTTCGCGAGCGCGTTGGCTTCGTGCCGCAGGCGCTCGGCGCCGCCGTGGCCCAGCGCGCCGAGATTGAGCAGTTTGACCGCAGCTTGTCCTTCGTAGCTGCCGTCGCTGCGCCGAGCCAGCCAGACACTGCCCATGCCGCCCTGGCCGAGCGGTCGATCGAGCGTGAAGCCGCCGAAGCTGCGGCCCGCGAGCTCGCTCAGCCCCAAAGGATCGATCGCGCTGTCTTCGAGAAAGCCCTCGCTGCGGACCGAAGCGTGGTGCGACAGCAGGCCTGCGATGTGATCGCCGAGCGCGGCATTCTGCGAACGAATCTCGGCGAGCCGCACGGCCCGCGGGCCTTCGGCGAGGTCGAGCAATTCATCGAGCAGCGCGCTGACGGCCTCCCAGCCTGCGCCTGTTCTGTCGGACATGGGTTCCCCGGCCAGGTCTTCTTGAGCCCGATGATAGCCGCGTGCTCACGCGAGAGCACGATCGGCCCGGTTCGAGAACGTTCGCGCGGCGGCTGTGAGCCTCGTTCCGGGACAATTGCGACGTCCGACATGTTTTTGCCGGCCGCGCAGGTCTAGGTTGCACGTCATTCGGAAGTCATCCGGGAGACGCTCATGTCGAATCGATACTGGTCAGTCCTGCCGCTGCTTGCCGTCCTCGCGGGCTGCAACACGATGGGCCGCATCACCGTCAAGGACTACACGGCCGCTTCCGGCCAACGCGTGATGGTCGGACAGGCGGAGCCGAAGTCGGAGTACCAGTGCCGCAAGCTCCTCGAGGAAGAGCACGACTGGGGCATGAAGGAAAGCGTCGACAAGGCGGGCGCGATCGAGCGCTTGACGCAGTCGGCGGTGCAGGCAGCACCGGGGAAGGGCGCGAACTATGCCTACTTGCACCTGCCTGGGGAAGCGACCGTCGGCATCGTGAACGTCAACGCGTTCAACGATCCGGAAGTCGTTTACTACCAGTGCAGCAGTCTGCCCGCGCCGAAATAATCGCCAAGCGTCTCCCGTCAACCTGGCGCAGGCGCGTGCGCGTGGCGCGCAGGGTCATGATCGGCGATTGCTGAAGCATCGGGACCTTCTGTCGAAGGTCGCGCATTAGGCTGCGAACAGGCATGCTTCCACCATGCAACACGTACGCAGCGCAATCATTTTGGTGCTGATCTCGGCAGTCGCCGCGGGCTGCGAGCAGCGCTCGCCGATGGTGTACGTGCTCGACGGTCCGCAGGACGTCACGCTGACCGTTTCGGCATCGGCGACGGAAGTGAAGGCAGGCGAGACCGTCGTGCTGCACGCCAAGCGCCGCTCGGTGGGCAAGTGGCAGCAGATCCCGCGCGATCAGCTCACTCAGGGACAATGCTGGCTGTACACGCCGCCGCCGGAAATAGAGGAAGAGGTGGCAGACAACCTCGAGTGGGAAGTGCATCCGGAAAACGCGGTGCGTTTCGACACTACGTTCCGCATGGACCACACGCGCATCGCGACCATGGTGCAAAAGGGCCGCATCACTCTGCGGCCCCTTACTGCAGTCCGTTGCGAGAAGGATCGGGTCGAAGAGGGTCGCCCGATCCACATCGAAGTGACTTGAGCTCAGGCCGCCGCGGCACTGCGATTGCCGACCGGACCCTCGACCAGGTCCTTGAGACTCGCGAGTCCCTTGGCGAATTCGCCGCCGACCATCTTGTCGCTGTTGAAGACCAGCCCGCACAGCTTGTGGACGAAGCCGCAGGTGCCGGTCATTGCCCAGGTGATGTTGGTCACGGGGCCTTCGCTCACCAGCGAAAACTCAGCCGTATTGGTCGCCGTAAACGGCTTGAGGAACTCCAGCCGCATGACGACTTTGCGCGCCGTCTGCGATTCCACGACCGTCATGCGGCCTTTGCCGCCCCGGCCGGTGCTGTCCCATTCGTACGCAGCGCCGGTCCCGCGGCTCGGGCCGGAATAAACGATCCGGGTGCTCGGGTCCGCGACGGCGAATGGATTCCAGGCGTTGAACTCGCGCAGGTCGTCGATGCGGGCGAACACTGTATCGGCATTGGCGCGAATCTGCTGCGAGCGCTCGATGCGGAACGCATCCGGGAGCGTCGCAACGTATGCGACCAGAGCGCCGATCACAACGACGAGGCCGAGCAGGACGAGGGTCAGGGTGGTCATAGCTGTCTCCGTGTATCTCCATTGGGGTGTTGCAAGGTGTCTACGCCCCAAGGACGACACGCCTCCCGCGCAGCCGACAGCGATTTCGCTATTTCTTTTCGCCGGGGAGGGGCGCGCCGGTCGGCCACAGCACTTCGACGGTGACCTTCGGCGGGAATTCCGCGCGGCCGTACCGGTCGCACGACAGCTGTTTGCTGATCACTTTGAAATTGAGCTGCCCGGCGAGGCTCCGCATCATCTGCTCGAGCAGTTCGCAATGCTCCGGCCGCAGGCGCAACGTACTGCGCGACAGCGTCACCTGGCGGTGCTCGGCCGGGAACACGATCGGGTCATTCAGCCCGGCAGACGGATCGCCGGTCACGCGTGAGATGAGGTCGCGCCGCGACTTGTCCTTCTCGATCTCCTTCATCACTTCCGGCGTCGCTTCGATGGGAAACATCACCTTGACGAACACGGTCGAGAACTGCCGGTGCTCCTCGTCGAAGGTGCGAAAGGGATCCGCGGGATGCTCCGGATGGAAGCGATCGAAGGTGGACGATCTTTCATCCGGCATCAGCACCAGCTCGCAATCGTTGACGCGTACTTGTACGTCGTCGCGTGCGCCCATCGCGCGCAGGATGACTGCAACGTCACGGCGCAGCTCGTCGCACGCGAAGAAGTTGGCGACGCTGCGATAGACGAACTGGGCTTCGCGCAGCTTGAGGACTGCGGGGATCTGCTCTGCCGCGGTCGCTGCGCCATTCATCATGAGCGAGCTGGCCGCGAGCAGCACGAACGCGAACTGCCGGACGTGCGGCAACCTGTGCGGCATGGCTGACGAAGTTGTATTGATGTGCGTCCGACTGTACTCCGATGCGGTCGGTTCTTCTACGCGCGCGTCCATGGCGACATACAGCCCGCGCGCACACTCGAAAATTTTGCACGTTTGTCCGCGTTCGACGACGCCGCAGCGCCTTCTCATCGCCTGCGCGTGCGCTCAGACTTTTGCGCGTACGACAACTATTCGACAGCGGGGAGGTGAACCACTCCAGCAGAAAAATTGCGGGCCCCAGCCCGCGTGACCCTCGAACGGTCTGAAATTTTCTTTAGCGGGGATATGACATGACTACTCCTGTTACTCAATCAGGCGAGGAATTCTCTGCGCCTGCCGGATGCCCTATGCACGGCAGAAAGGCGGCTGAGGGAGTGAGCCGCCGCGGTTTTCTCGGCGCGCTCGGCGCAGCCGGCGCGCTGGCACCGGGCGTGTGCATGATGGGCGTCGGCGCAGCAGCGCACGCGCAAACTGTGACGACGACGCTGCGCGAGGATCGCTTCGGCCGCATCTTCCAACTGCCGCCGTTTGCGACACCGAGCACGCAGCTCACGGCGGCGCTCACCGAGCTCGGCAAGCCGGGCGGCATCATGGATGCCAAGGATCCGCTGGAGCGCGGCCCGATCCTGCTGATCACGGACCCGGCGCTCAGCGCCAACAATCCGGACAATCCAACGCACACGGCCGGCACCACGTTCTTCGGCCAGTTCGTCGATCACGACGTCACGTTCGACCTGGGCTCGCGCCTCGGTGAGCCGACGCGGCCGGAGGACTCGACCAACTCGCGCTCGCCCGCGCTGGATCTCGACTCGGTGTACGGCGGCGGACCTGTGCGCAGCCCGCAGCTGTACGGCCGGCGCAGCTCACGCGAACCGCTCGCCGGAATCAAGCTGCGCGTCGAGCACGGCGGACTGTTCGAAGACTTGCCGCGCACTGCCAGCGGCACGGCGATCCTCGGCGATCCGCGCAACGACGAGCACGTGATCCTTGCCGGCCTGCACGCGGCGTTCCTGATGTTCCACAACGAGGCGGTCGACTACGTCGCGGCCCGCAATCGGCGGTCCAGCACGGATGAGATCTTCCGCGAGGCGCAGCGCCTGGTGCGCTGGCACTACCAATGGATCATCGTGCACGAGTTCCTGCCGCAGATCATCGGGCAGCCGCTGGTGAGCGATATCCTGGCGCGCGGCCGGCGCTTCTATCGTCCCTCGGTCGGCTTCATGCCCGTGGAGTTCCAGGGCGCCTGCTATCGCATGGGCCACAGCATGGTGCGTCCCTCGTATCGCGCCAACCTCGCCGGCGACAACGGCGGGCCGTTCTTCGGCTTCATCTTCGATCCATCGCAGGAAGGCGCGACCGATCCGAGCGATCTGCGCGGCGGCGTGCGAACGCCGCGGCGCTTCGTCGGCTGGCAGACGTTCTTCGACTTCGGCGACGGCAACGTGCGGCCGAACAAGCGGCTCGACACCACGTTATCGACGCCGTTGTTCCAGCTGCCGCTGCAGACGATTGCCAGCGGCGATGGACCCACTTCGCTCGCGACGCGCAATCTCCTGCGCCAGGTCACGTGGTCGCTGCCGTCGGGTCAAGCCATCGCGCGCGCGATGCGCTTGCCGGTGTTGTCGAGCGGCGATCTCGCGGATGTGCGTGCGCTCGGCGCGAACCTGGATCGTTCGACGCCGCTGTGGTTCTACATCCTGCGTGAGGCGCAGGTGCTGGCGCAGGGTCGCACGCTCGGCCCGGTCGGCGGCCGGATCGTCGGCGAAGTACTGATCGGACTGATGCAGCTGAATCGCAACGCGTATCTGAGCGCGAATCCGCGCTGGCGTCCGACGCTGCTCGATCGCTTCGGCCAGCAGTCCAACAACTTCAAGATGGTCGACCTGTTGACGTTTGCGGGAGTCGCACCGGCGCAAAGAGGTCAGTGACGGCACCGGGAGGGACACGGACGGCAGGTCGATGACGACCTGGAGTCGCAGCGCCCGGCGTCAGGCCAAGGCATGGCTCAGACGCCGGGCGACAGTGCGCAATTGCGGGAGCAGCTCCCTCGCGTCCAGCAATTCGAAGTCGACGCCCGCCATCAGCATGAAAGCGACCAGAGCCTCGGGCGACGGCGCGCCCACGCTCAGCACGCAGTGCTGGCTATCGAGCGGCTCGAGCACGCCGATCCAGCTTGGAATCCGCTTGGCGAGCTCGCCGCTCGCGCCCGCGAGTTTCAGTCGTGCGCGGCACGCATAAGGCTCATAGGAAATCGATTGCGATACGAACTTCACGACGTCGTGCGGCAGCTTGCGCGGCGTGAAGCGCGCGCCGGTCTCGGTGACGCGGCCGATGCGATCGGCGCGGAACGTGCGCCAGTCCTTGCGCTCCAGATCCCACGCCACGAGGTACCAGCGTCGGCCGGTATGTGCGAGGCGCACCGGCTCGATCTGGCGAGCCGTCTGTCGTCCGGCGCGATCCGCATAATCGATGGTCAGCTTCTTCTGGTCGCGGCACGCTCCCGCGATCTGCATCAGCGCGTCGGCCGCGGGCACATCCTGTGCGCCGGGCAGCGAGACGGTGACGGAATGCAGCGAGCTCGCGCGTTTGCGCAGCCGTGCGGGCATGACCTGGTCGATCTTCGCCAACACGCCCATCGCGGCCTCGTCCATGTGCGCGATGCTGCCAGCAGCCGCACGCAGGGCGACGGCAACGGCCACTGCTTCATCGTCCTCCAGCAACACCGGCGGCATCGCAGAACCTGGACGCATGCTGTAGCCGCCGCCGAGTCCCGGCGATGCATGGATCGGATAACCGAGCTCGCGCAAGCGCTCGACGTCGCGACGGACGGTTCGGCCGCTGACCTGCAATCGGTCATACAGATCGCGCGCGGTCCAGTGACGCCGTGATTGCAGCAAGGAGAGCAACCGCAAGAGGCGGGCAGAAGTGGTAATCATGGCGGCGAGTCTATCGACACTTGCGGCCAGAATCTGGCCGCAATGGTGGGTACGATATCTGCCAGCCAACCGCCAAGGAGACCTTCATGGCCCAGCAAACGATCACCGGCGCCTGCCACTGCGGCAAGGTGCGAATCGAAGCCGATCTGGACCTCGCCGCCGGCACCGGCCGCTGCAATTGTTCGATCTGCAGCAAGCTGCGTGCGTGGACCGCCATCGTGAAGCCGCAAGCCGTGCGGCTACTCGCAGGCCAGGGCGATCTCAGCAGTTACGAATGGGGCGCCAAGATCTCGACGCGCATGTTCTGCAAGCACTGCGGCGTCCACGTGTTCAGCCGCGGCCACCTCGAAGAGGTCGGCGGCGACTACTGCAGCGTCAATATCGCGGTGCTGGACCTGGAACCCGCCACGCTGGACACGCTGCCGATACGTTACTTCGACGGCCTCCACAACGAGTGGATGTCGACGCCGCAGCACACGGGATATCTGTAGAACGAGGCCCTGCAGTCATTCGGGCAATTGCCGGAGCTGACCGACGGCAAAGATGATGCGCGCACGCGCTCGTGCACGGACGATGCGCGCGGCCTCGCAGCTCATGAAAACTCTAATGACTCTCAGCGTGCTGCAGACGATCGGCATTGGCCTGCTCGTCGTGCACGCATTTCGCGAAGAGCATCGCCCGGCTCCGACCGCACCTGCCGCGCAGTCGCCCGCATCGGTGTCTTCAGCCGACGGCGCGTCGCAGGCGGACGCAGAACGTCTGCGCGCCATCCTCCGCGAGGAGCTGGCCCAAGAGCACATTCGGCCAGTCCAGGAGCCAATCCAGCCTGACCCGGTGCACTCGCGCACTCCTTCACCTGCTGAGCTTCAGCAGCGCGACGTCGTCGCGCAGCAGATCGAGGCCTATCGCGGGACGGGCACCATCACGGATGCACAGATGCAGGAGTTGCAAGCCGACATCGCACAGCTGGATGCGGCGAGTCGCCGCCAGATGCTGAGCAAATTGACGAGAGCGCTCAACACCGGGGAGATCAAAGGTCGTCTGTAACAGCTAAGGGAGTTAGATCATGCAAATGAAATTGAAACAGTTGCTCGCGGTCGGCGTGCTCGCGCTCGGGTCGTCGGTCGCGCTGGCGGGGTTGGTCATGGACCAGCCGGTGACGGTAACGTTGAACGCGGACGGCTCGGGCAACGCGGCCGGCAACATGGTCACTGCACGATTTTCCAAGAACGACGTGGAGTTCATCGGCTGCGGCGTGCGGCGGATCGATAACGGCGCCGGCGGCGTGGTCCTGTTCGCGTTCTGTCAAGCCGCGGATGCCGCCAACGTCCAGGGCTTCTGCACGACGGATAACCCCAACCTGATCGCCTCGATCGGCGACAACGACGACTTCTCCTTTATTACATTCGCCTGGAACGCGGCCGGCGAATGCCGCTCGATCGGCAACTCGACCCAGTCGTTTTACATACCGAAGAAGTAGGCTGAGCCTGACCCCGCCGCGCGCCGGCGCGGCGGGGCCCTGGTCCGAATTCGCGCCAATTCATTTCGGGCAGCGCATTCTCAATCCCGCCGGCCGGGACTATGCTTGGCGTCAACCAGGGGGACGTCATGGCGCTGTCCAGCCGTTTCGACCCGCGCACTCAGCGCAAAGCAATCGGCGTCGCTGCATCCGCAGCGCTGCACGCCGTGCTGTTGCTGGTCATCTTGTTCGGCGGCAGCCAATACGGCATCGACTCCGGCGACGTGCCGACCTCGAAGCTCGTCCTCCTGGAAGCGCCGGACGCCGAGCAGCGGGAAGGCGTCGACTTGCCGCCACTGCCGGCCGGCTCCACGGCGCCGAGCGACGTCGAGCTGGAAGATGCGCTGGCAAAGCTCTCGCCCCCCGCGACCGACACCGTGGATGATCAGGCAGTCGAGCCGGGCCCGATCGATGCGCTGGAGGCACCGGCACCGTCTGCCATCGCGATCGTCGAAAGCGAGAGTCCTGCCGCGCGGGTCGCGATGTCGTCGAACGAGAAGGCGGAGCTGTCGCGCCGGCTCGAGCAGCTCGCCGCAGAAGCGCTCAAATCATCGCGCGCCGAAGTTACGTGGGAACAGGAAGGCAGACAGTACAGTGCCTTGTTGATCCGCGAGCGCGCCAACGAAGGTACTGCTCTGGAACGCGTCACGGCGCAGGTCAGCGCATCGGATCACGGCAAGCAACTCACCACGCTCGTGAACTTGAACCGCCTGTCGTTCTCGCAGTTCACGCAGATGATCGATCACTGGGATCCGACGGTGCAGCTGCACGACGACGAGATCGTCGGGCGCTTCCACACCAACTCGCGCTTCAGCCTGCTGGCCGACTCGCGCAAGGCGCCGAAGTTTCTCGGCAAGGTGACGACCACCGCGCGCAGCTTCAACAACGAGTCGATCGGGCGCAGCCGCGAGTCCGACATTTTCCGCGGCGGCATCGAGACGGGCACCAGCGAAATCGAGCTGCCCGAGTCGTCGCAGCCGTTCGCGTTGGCGCCGGGCGACGAGCAGGCGCGCGTCCATCGCTTGGCCGCCGACACGCGCATCCGGTTCTTTGCCGACGGCAGCTATCGCTGGACCGACCTCAATACGATGCAGTCGCAGTATCTGAACGAGCCGATCGACCATCCGGTGTATTTCATCGGTAGCGGTAAGGCGGCGTTGCACGTGCAGGGCGTCGTCGCCGGCCAGGTGCTGCTGTATTCGCCGCGGCTCATCGTGATCGAAGGCAATCTCACCTACGCCACCGATCCGCGCACGGACGCGGACTCCGAGGACTATCTCGGCATCGTCAGCGATCGCGTCGTCGAGATTCCGGGGCCTGCCATTACCGGCGGCGGCGACCTGGAGATCGACGCTGCGATTTACGCCGGACGGCGCTTCGTCGTGACGGACATCGATCGCGGCCGCACCTCCACGCTGCGCATCTACGGCAGTCTTGCCGCCGGCACGATCTCCGCGACCGAGCCGCGCTACGCCACCAAGATCGACTACGACACGCGCTTCGAGCGTCAGCGTCCGCCCGGCTTCCCCTCCACCAATCGCTACGAAGTCGCCAATTGGGACGGGCAGTGGACCCAGCGCTGACGCGCGCCGGGTACGATTCACGGGATTCTCACGGCTGATCAGCCGCTGCCTTTACGCACGTTTCCTAGAGTCAGCTCGTGGCGCACCCCCTCGCCGCCACACCCTGCACTCGAGGTGACGTGTCTTGCATTCGATCCAGGCCAATCGGCGGCCCAGCCGCATCCAGGCGCATCGCGAAGCCAACGCAATCGCAACATTGACGCTCGCTTTCAGCGCCGATCCGGCGAATCGCTGGTGCTGGCCCGGAACGGCTGAGTATCTGGCGGCCTTCCCGGAATTCGTCCGGGCGCTCGGCGGCAATGCGTTCGCGGCAGAGTGCGCGTTCGAGATCGCCGGCGGTGCGGGCGCTGCGCTGTGGCTGCCGCCTGGCGTCGAGCCGGATGAGGCCGAGCTGACCGCGATCGTCGAGCGCACGGTCGATACATCTCGACAGAGCGATCTCTACGGACTCATCCAGCAGATGGGGCAGTATCACCCGCAGACGCCGCACTGGTATCTGCCGTTCGTCGGCGTCGAGCCGATGCAGCAGAACCGCGGCCTCGGTGCGCGCTTGCTCTGGCCGATCCTGGAGCGCTGCGATCAGGAGCGGCTGCCGGCTTATCTCGAGTCGACCAATCCGCGCAACGTTCCGTTCTACGAGAGCCTGGGTTTCCGCCGTGCCGGTATGATTCAGTCGGGCACGTCGCCCCAGATCGTACCGATGCTGCGTGAGCCGCAATGATTCATCACTCGTACCTGCGCATCCTGGCCGTCATTGTTCTCGCCGCTCTCGTCGCTGCGTGCAAGCCGCAGGCGCAGTGCGCGCCCGCGGCCGCAATCGATGCGGAGGCCGAGAAGCAGGCGATTCTCGCCGTCATCAGCCGCATGGAAGCAGCGTGGAATCGCGGCGACTTCCGCGGTTACATGCAAGGGTTCGCGAATCCCGACGTCACGTTCGTCTCGCGCGGGCAGTTCCAGAAGGACTGGCAGGGCACGCTCGACCACTACATCCGCGACTACGGCAGCTCCGCCGAAACGCGCGGCACGGTGCACTTCTTCGACATCAAGATCGAGATGCTCGGGCCGGATGCGGCGCAGCTGATCAGTCGCTACCAACTCGACCGGCCGGAGCATCCGCAGGACGGCATCAACACGCGCCTGATGCGCAAGCGCGATGGCAAATGGGTCATCGCCTTGAACCACGTCTCATCACGCGAACTGTAGGTCGGCCGCTCCAGCGCATCCTGCGCCCGCGCCATTCGCGCATCCCTGCGCAGCAGGCTTCAGCCCGACAATCTTGGTGTCGCGAACCTCGCCCTGTACTCCAGCGGCGTCGACCCCACTCCACGCCGGAACGCCCGGTGCATCGTCTCCGCCGTGCCGAATCCGCACAGCCGCGCGATCTGCTTGACTGACTTCTTCGAGGATTCCAGGCTCCGGCGCGCCGCATCGACGCGCAGTCGTTCCACGTATGCAGCAGGCGTGAAGCGAGTCTCCGCCGCGAACACGCGAGCAAACGTTCGCTCGCTCATGTTCGCGCGCCGCGCGAGTGCCGCGACCGACAGATCCGCCTGCACGTTCTCGGACATCCACAGCAGCAGTTTGCGCATGCCCGCACGCTCTGCGACCTGTGCAGCGAGCGGCGCACTGAACTGACTCTGACCGCCCGGCCGGCGCAGATAGACCACCAGCCAGCGCGAGATCTCGAGCGCGAGCTCTGCGCCGTGGTCCTCTTCCACCATCGCCAGCGCCAGGTCGATGCCGGTCGAGACCCCGGCCGATGTCCACACATTGCCGTCGCGCACGAAGATGCGATCGTCTTCGACGCGGCATTGCGGATTCGCTCGTCGCAGCTGGTCGCATGCGGCCCAATGGGTCACGGCCGCGCGACCGTTGAGCAGGCCGGCACGCGACAGGATGAACGCGCCCGAGCACACGGACGCGAGACGGCGCACGCGCGGCGCGAGACGGCTGACGATCGGGACGAGCGGCGCGGCGCCGTCGATCGCGCCGATCAGTCCGCCCGGCACGATCAAGGTATCTATCGCACCGCGCAGCGAACCCAGGGCGTGCTCCGCCGTGAGGGTGACGCCGCTCGAGGTGACGACGGGCCCGGCTCGCTCGGCGACCAGCCGGACTTCGTAGCCCGCCTTGCGCCGGAGCAGGCTGGTCGCGGTGCTGAACACGCTGATGGGCCCGGCGATATCGAGCAGCTCCGCGCCGGCAAAGCATGCGACGTAAACGCTGCTGGTTGGCATGAATCGTCAGTCTCTTGTCATATCTGCCATCACGGCCGCGGGCATGATCTGCCTTGAACTGCAGGAGCGCAACCATGACACGCAGAGAATTGATGCAGCTCGCCGCGCTGGCGGGCACTGTTGCAGCGACCGCGAGTGTCGCCGAGCCGCAGACCAAGGCCCCGGGCACGCGCATCCAGATGCTGGTCTATCCCGGCATGACACTGCAGGACCTCGTCGGGCCGTTACAGGTATGGGCCGCCTGGCCGGGGGCTGAAATCCAGTTTGCGTGGAAGAGCACGGGTCCGGTCCCGACCGATTCCGGCCTGGCGGTGATCGCGACCACTTCGTTCGCCGATGCTTGGGCCGCGCCCGACATTCTGTTCGCGCCAGGCGGCCTGCTGCCGACCTTCGAGCTGCTCGAGGACGAGGCAGCAATCGGGTTCCTGCGCAGTCGCGGCGAGCAGGCGAAATGGGTCACCAGCGTCTGCACTGGCGCCGTGTTGCTGGGCGCTGCGGGTCTGCTGCGCGGCTATCGTGCCGCGACCCATTGGTTCGCCCGAGATTCGCTGGCGCTGTTCGGCGCGACGCCGTCGAGCGAGCGCTGGGTGATCGATCGCAACCGCGCAACTGGCGGCGGCGTTACTGCAGGCATCGACTTCGGTCTCGCCCTGCTGTCGCATGTGGCCGGTCCCGAGCTCGCCCGAGTCGTGCAGCTCGCGCTCGAGTACTCGCCGCAGCCGCCGTTCCGTTCCGGCACGCCGGAAGAGGCGACCCCGCAGACGCTGGCCACGCTGCGCGCCGCCTGGGGCGGTCAGCTCGGCGAGCGCATCCAGTCGCGGGTGCTGGCAGCGAGTCAACGCTTGCAGAAAGCTTGACGCAGTCAACTAATTGACGGAAAGTGGCTGGCGCCGTCCTTTCTGGAGCCGCCAGTCATGACCAATCCACGCGCTGCCGCGCGCGTCGCCGACCCGCACGTCAGCGCAGTCCGCGAGTTCAATCGCTTCTACACGCAGAAGATCGGCGTGCTCGGCGCCGGCCTGTTCGACAGCGACTACACGCTCACCGAGGTGCGCGTGCTGTACGAGATCGCGCATCGCCAGCGGCCGGTCGCCAGCGATCTGGTTCGCGATCTCGACCTCGATGCCGGCTATCTCAGCCGCATCCTCGCGAAGTTCGCCCGGCGCGGCTTGCTGAAGCGCGAGCGCTCCGGCGAGGACGCGCGCAAGACGCATCTGCACCTCACTCCGAAAGGCAAAGCGGCGTTCCAATCCCTGGACGTGCGTGCACGCGCCGAAATCGGTGCGTTGCTTGCGCCCCTGCCGCGCGAAGAGCAGGTAAAGCTGCAAGGCCATCTGCAGAACGTGCAGGCGCTGCTCGGCGCACCGTCGGCGCGAACTGAAGCGCTGCAGCTGCGCGAGCATCGTCCCGGCGACATCGGCTGGATTGTGCAGAAGCACGGCGAGTCGTACGCGCAGGAGTACGGCTGGAATACGGACTTCGAGGCGTTGGTCGCTGAGATCTGCGCGAAGTTCTTGCGCGAGCTCGATCCCGCCGCCGAGCGCTGCTGGATCGCGGAGCGTAACGGAGCTCGTGTCGGCTGCATCATGCTCGTGCGCCATTCGCGGACTATCGCCAAGCTGCGGCTGCTGCTCGTCGATCCGAGTCAGCGCGGCCTGGGTGTCGGCAACGCGCTGGTGAAGGAATGTCTGGATTTCGCGCGTGCCGCCGGTTATCGCAAGGTCACGTTGTGGACGCAGAGCATCCTGTCCGCCGCGCGCAAGCTCTACGAAGGTCACGGATTCTGTAAGATTGCCTCGGAGCCGCACGAAAGTTTCGGTGCGAAGCTGATCGGGGAAACCTGGGAGCTCGAGCTCTGAGGAACGGATCAGCCGGACGCGCGTTGTCCGGTCATGATCCGCAAACTCGCATCCGGCGGGTATCGGCTTTATTCCCGCAAGAAGGATCCGAAGAGCGGCCGCCGCCGCAATCTCGGAACCTTCAAGACACGCGCCGCGGCTGAAAAGCACGAGCGCGCTGTCCAATATTTCAAGCGCCGCTGACCCGAGTAGACTGCGCCGATGGCTTCACGCTATCGCGCGCTTGCTGCGTACTCGGCGGTGCTTGCTGCCGGGGCTGGCGGCTGGCTGGCCGTCGAGCTGAGCCGCACTTCCAACTTTCCGCCGGCGTGGGCCGCTGCGCTCGCCGTCGTCGCGTGCCTGTTCGTATTCCAATTCGGGTTGCGCACGCGCATCGGCCTCATATCGATGGAGCGCGTGCCGCAAATCGGCTTGCTGCTGGTGTTCGATGCGCCAGCCGCCGCTGCGATCTGCGCGACTGCGTCCTTCATCTGGCCGCTGTTCAATCGCGCCTACAGCCAGGGCTCGCCGACATTTGCAGCACTGCGCGCTCTGCACAATGCCGCAATGACGATTCTCATGTTGCTGGCGGCAGGTGCTGCGTATGCGGCCGCGGGCGGCCATTACCCGCTGATGCGCGTCGGCGTCGCTGACCTGTGGCCGCTGGCAGCGATGGCAATCGTCGCACAACTCGTGAACACCGGCGTCATGACGCTCTTCTTTCTGTTCGACCGGCGTGACGTGCGCGGCATGCTCAAACCGGCATACGTGCTCTCCGACTTCGTGTTCGTGCCCGCAGGCGTGCTGGCAGCGCTGCTGTACAACGCGGGTCAGCCCTCGATCTTCGCGCTGTTCGCGCTCGTGATGCTGGTGTTCGTGCTGAGCTTCAACAGCATCGGCGTCGCTGCGACTGCAGCCGAGGGACACGGGCCGATGGCCAAGCTGTTCGAATCGAGTCGCGCGCTGCACGGCGCGCGGCGCATCGACGAGCTCGGCGAGCGGATCCTCACCGAGACGCGCACCTTGTTCCGCTTCGACGAGTTCTACTTCGTGCTGGTCGAGCCCGGTCAGCAGATCCTCGACTTCCGCGTGCACGAGCGCGGCAACGTACGCCAGCCGGCGCGCATCAAGAGCGTGAACGCGGGATTGTTCGGCTGGACGGTAGAGCGTCGCGAGGCGCTGCTGATCGAGGACTGGACGCGTGCACCGGCGGAGCTGCGTCAGCGCGCTGAGTTGACTGGCAAGGAGACCGGCTCGGTCATCGTCGTGCCTTTGATCGAGAGCGGCACGGTGACAGGTCTGCTGAGCGTCCAACACACTCAGACCGGCGTGTATTCGCAGGCGGACCTGCATCTCATGCAACAGCTCGCCGCGCAGGTCGCACCCGCTGTCGCGGATGCGCGCGCGTTCGAAGATCTGGAGGACTATCGACAGCGTCTGGAAGCTCGCGTCGCAGAGCGAACTCACGAGCTGGAGAAGGCGAGTGCGGAGAAGGAGCGGCTGATCGCCGCGCTGCGCGAGCGCAGCCTGAAGCTCGAGCGAGAATCGCAGGAGGATCCGCTGACAGGCCTGGCCAATCGCCGTCACTTCGCACAGCGGTTGGCAGCGGAGATGGAAGTTGCGCTTGCGGTCGGACATCCGCTCAGCATCGCTGTCGGCGACCTTGATCACTTCAAGGTCATCAACGACCGCCTCGGGCACGCTGTCGGCGACCAAGTATTGAACGAAGTCGCGAAGCTGATGCGCGGCGAGTGCCGGCCGACCGATCTGGTCGCGCGCATCGGCGGCGAGGAGTTCGCGCTGATCCTGCCCGGCCTGTCGCAAGAGCAGGGACTCGAGTTCTGCGAGCGCCTGCGCGCCTGTGTCGAACGTCACGACTGGCTGCACCTGCAGCCGGATCTCAATGTGACGCTGAGCATCGGCCTGTCGCAGTGGGACGGCAGCACGGAAGTGCCGGAGCTGCTGCAGGCGGCGGATATCCAGCTGTATCGTGCGAAGCGGGCGGGGAGAAATCAGGTCGCGTGAGCTAGTGCGGATGTTCGGCGTAGTGCTGTCGCAATAGATCCTTCCCATAGTCGTTGCCGTTCGGCGTGCGCATGACCGCGTGAATGTGGTCGCGATACGGCGCGTCCGGGTACAGGTGCCGCAGGTTCGCCGGCTTCTGATGGTCGAACTCGATCAGCACGACCGGGCTGTGGATGCGGTAGTAGTACACCGAGTCGGGCTCGATGCCGCCGATCCACGCGAAATACGTTTCATCCAGGTGCGCGTTCACTTCGTCGATGCGCACGCGCGCGTGCTCGTCGCGCATGTTGTGTACGTACAGGCCGATCAGCCCCAGGAGCTGGCGCCGCTGCGCGCCGCTCAGCGTCCGCACTGGCACGCCGGCGTAATCGAGCACGACGTTGTCTTTGAATGCTTCGGTCAGATTGTCGTTGCCATCCTTCGATGTGCGCAGTGTCGCGGCTGTGCGCTGCTCCTTCGTCAGTGCCTTCATGAATGCGAGTCCTGCCGCTTGCTCCTCCTGCATGACGCTCGTGCCGCGATACTTGCCTGAGGTGGCGCGCGCCGGCTCGGAGCCGAAGAACGACGGCGTCATGACGACCTGGTCGCCGAGCACGAAGTAATTGACGATCAGGTGATGACCGTCGATCTGCCAGCCCCAAGGCTCGGTCGCAGAAGGCGTGCCCATCACGGTGATCCAGTACAGCCATTCGCCGTACTCGACGAAGTTGTCGTGGTTGAGCTCGCCGAGCGTGTGGTTCAGCTTCATGATGTCGCGGCTCAGCTGCAGCCCCTTGGCGCTCAGCGAGGCGCGCATCAGTCCGAACGCCGCTTCGCGCTGCGCCGCGGACATTTCGTTGAAGCCGACGCCCTGGCGCACGTAGAAGCTCTGGTTCATCCACTTGCGCCATTCCACATCGTCGACCGGGAACTGGGTCTTGCGACGTTGCTCTTCGCCGAGGGCCGCGAGGAATTTCTCGGCGGCGATGCGCACGGGCTCGGTGGAGACGCCGGTCGAGCGCAGCGGGAACAGGCCTTTGACCACCTCGCCGTTCGTCGTGATGCCCTTGAACGGTTCCGCCAGGCCTTTCTCTTCTGCAGCGCGCGACATCGCGGGAAAGCGCGCGACGCGGTCGGATTGCGCGAAGACCACCCAGCTGAGCATCAGGCTCGCTGCAAGGAGCAGGACGGATTTCTTGTCGGGGCGCCGCATGGGCACCGATTATTGCGCCGTTCGTTGCGCAGGGCTATTCGCGCGAGAACGCGATCCGCCAGGCCTCGACCCATTGCCCGTCTTTCTGTTGCTCCGTCACCGCGAGCATCCGGGTCTCGCCTTCGAAGCGCCAGATCGTCCGCAGCACCATGCTCTTGCCGCCCTGTTCGTACCGCTCTTCAGGAAAGTGCAGCTCGTTCTGCGCGGGCCGTACGTTGCCCTCGCTGTAGCCGCCCTGGCTGTTGAAGTAGTGGTAAGCGATACGCTGGTCCTTGGCATCGTAGCGATAGAAGGTCTCGCCGCCGTACGGCGCACGCTTGCCAGTGACGACGTGCTTGTCGTGCAGGAACTTGCCGTCGTACGCCCATTCGAAGCAGTGCCGATCCCAGCTGCCGCCTTCCGCGAATTCCCCTTTCCAACAATGCCCCGCGAGCCGCGATAGCGGAGCGAGCGGCGCCTCCGCCGCGGGTGCGGCTCCCGCGACCAGGATCAAGCTGAGCAGGACGCTGCCGATCGCTCTCATATATAGACCCCATTCAATGCAATAACCCCAACACCGCCCCGATCAACGTGTACTGCACCGTGTGGTAGCCGCCGTTGATCAGGAACAACCGCAACGGCCGCTGCTCGAACAGATAGTTGATGCCGAACGATCCCGCGACCCAGCACAGTCCCGCTGACAATCCCGCCATCGTCGCGAACAGCGGCTCGGGCCGCGGGCCGAGAAACATCGCGAACACCGCGGCGCCGATGATTGCCAGCACGAACGCCGTGCCCAGGACCTTAGCCATATTCGCGGACTTCGCTTGGGCTTCGGTCACGCCGCTGGCCGCGCTCCAGGCCTTGCCGAACAGCAGCGGCGAGTACCACAGGCCGCCCAGGATCATGCTCGATACGCCGGCGGCGAGCACCGCCCACAGGTTTATTTCTGGCATGGGCGGATGGTAGCGAGGCCGGCGCGGGCCTCCTTGTAAAAAAGTTACCGCGGCCGATTCATTCGTTGACGACGACCGTCAGTCCGTCGACCGATCCGGCCGCGGCGTATTCGCCGGGGCTCATGCCGGAGAACTCGCGGAACTCGTGATTGAAATGCGCCTGGTCGTAATAGCCGCAGCTCATCGCCAGCCGCGTCCAGTCGAGGCCTTGTCCGCGTTGCACGAGGTCGACGACGCGGCGGAAGCGGAACATCCGTGCGTACGTTTTCGGCGTCAGCCCGATGTGCGAGGCGAAGAGCTCGGTCAGGTGTTTGCGGCTGATCGACATCGAGCGACAGATCGTCTCGATGCGCTCGGTACCCTGAGTGCGCGTCAGCATGTCGACCGCGATCTGTGCATCGGCGCGCAGCTTCACGCGAGTGCACGCGAGACGGCTGCGTGCGAAGTCGCACAACACTGCGAACTGTTCCGCTGCGTCTTCGCAATCGCCCAGGCGCTGCTGGACGGCTGCGATCGCATCGCCGAGCACCTCGTCGAGCTCGAAGACATTCTGCGCGACTGCGCCCAGCGGCATGCCGAGCAAGCGATACGCGCCAAGCGGCGGCATGCGGATGCTCAATAGGTATGAGGGCTCGCACGGATCGTACTGCGGCGTCACCGTCAGCCACTCGCGCTGCATGCCCGAGATCCACGCGCGCTTGAAGATCCGATCGGCCGGCGGCCGGTTCGGCACGCCGAACGGCTTGCGCAGGTTGAACATCAGCTCGATGTTGTTCTGGGGCAGGATCTTCTCGTAGAGAAACGTGACGCGCCCGCGCGAGATCCAGAAGCACTCGACGATCCCCGCGAGATCCGGCGGCGGCGGCGCGATCAGGAATTCCCATTCGCCGAGCGGAGTGCGGAACTGCTGGCAGTGGAACGGCAGGGCAGGCATCTGGACCTGACTAGCCGCCGACTTTCACGAACCGCGCAATGGTAAACGTGAGCACAGCCACAGCGAGCAAGGTGCCCATGAGCCACTTGATCAAAGAGCTTTCAACCTGCGAGACGTCGGTCTTGGTTGCCAAGTGCGCAGCAGTCGCGATCAATCCGCTGACCTGTGCACGGATGTCCGATACGGAGTTCTCGACGCTCGATAGTCTCTTGAGCACGTCATCCATATTGCCACCCCCTCCATCGCCGCCCGGTTGCTGAGTAGATACATGCAGCGTATCGGTGTCTCGGGTCGCTGCGTGTGTCATCGCTTGCTCTGCTTGTCGTAGTCTGCATCCGTAAGCGCAGCATGTCACTGCCGACCTCGAGTCGCGCGCGCATATCTGGTCAAAGTGGAAAGATTTTCCATCATTGCGCATCAGCCGCGGCGGGCCAGCGGCCGCTGACAACCTTGCCGCCCACGACCGTCGTCAGCACCTTCGCGCTGCGAATCTCCTCCGGCGGAATCTTGAACAAGTCGCGATCGATGATCACAAGATCAGCGAGCTTCCCGGCACTCAGCGTCCCCTTGCGCGCTTCATCGAACGACGCGTATGCGCCGCCCGCGGTGTAGGCGCGCAGCGCTTCCTCTACCGTGATCTTCTGCTTCGGCACCCACCCATCGGGATTCTTGTCATCCAGCGTGCGGCGCGTGACCGCCGCGTAAATACCTTCGAGCGGCGTCGCCGGCGCGACGAACCAGTCGCTGCCGAACGCGAGCCGCGCCTTGTTGTCGAGCAGCGACCGAAACGCGTAGGTCGTCGCGATCCGCTTGCCGATCAGCTGCTCGGCCCAGCGGCCGTCGTCGATCGCGTGATACGGCTGCATGCTCGCGATGACGCCGAGCTGCGCGAACCGCGGAATGTCCTGCTCGCGCAGGTGCTGCGTGTGCTCGACGCGGAATCGACGATCGCGCGCACCGTCTTCCTTCTCCACGCGTTCATAGATGTCGAGCAGCATCGCGATGGCGCGATCGCCGATCGCGTGCACCATCACGTGCAGTCCTGCCTTGTCGGCGCCGGAGATCCACTCGTACATCTTCTCCGGCGGATTCACGAGCAGGCCGCGGTCCTTCGGGGCATCCGCGAACGGTTCCTCGAACGCGGCAGTGTGTGAGCCGAGCGAGCCGTCCATGAAGCCCTTCAGGCCGCCGACGCGCAGCCATTCGTCGCCGCGTCCGTCTGCACCACCGTAGGTCTTCGCTGCCACGGCATCCCGCAGCTTCTCCCACTGATCCAGCGGCGTGACTGCATAGACGCGCGTCGTCAGCGTCTTCGCCTTTGCAGCACGCGCGAATGTCTCGAGTTCGTCCCACGTGCCCATGTTGTGCACTGTCGTCACGCCTTGCTCGTTGACGTACTTCATCGCCGCGAGCAAGCCGCGATCCTTCATTTCTGTCGAAGGGGCCGGCACGGCTGCATCCACCAGCGTCATCGCGTTGTCCTTGAGGACACCAGTCGGCTCACCCTTGCGGTCGCGCACGATGGCGCCGCCCGCGATGTCTTTGGTCGCGCGCGTAACACCGGCGAGCTTCAGTGCGACGCTGTTGGCGAGCGACATGTGCCCGTCGAGCCGGTTGATCCACACCGGGTGATCCGGCGTCACCGCATCGATCCATTCGCGCGTCGGCAACTCGCCGCCCCACAGGCTGTGGTCCCAGTTGCCGCCCGTGATCCAGGTGCCGGCGGGCACGGTTGCCGCGAACGCTTTGATTCGGGCAACGAACTCGTCGCGCGTGCGTGCATCGCGCAGTTGCACGGAGGCGAGGCTGAAGCCGCCTTCTCTGAAGTGCACGTGCGCATCCGTGAATCCCGGCACGATCAAGTGGCCGCCAGCGTCTACGACCTGCTCGGCGTTTGCGTTGCGAGCGTCCTGATTCGCCCCGACCACGGTGAGCCTTGCACCATCGATGACTAGTGCCTGCGCCCAGGGCTGCGTATCGTCGCCCGTCCAGATCCGGGCGTTGACGATCGCGAGCGTGCCGGCTTTGGGGGGAGGGGCGGGCGGTAGCTCCTTCGAGCAGGCGGCGGCGAACAGGGCACAGATCGAGGCGATCAGAAGTTTGCGCAGCATCGTTGTTCTCATGTGGGCTTGCGAAGGAATTGACTGAAGCCACTGTACTGCCACGGCCGCAAGGCGACCAGGAACGCCGCACCGGCGCGCTCCTCGAGCGGCACTGCGCGATCGCGATCCATGATCTCGGTGCACTCGCGCACGGCATTCTGCAGTACCCGCTTGATCTGCGTGAACGCTCCGGCCGAGACGACGCCGCCATAGAAGATGAGCTCGCCGCGGCTCCCATGAGCATGCGTCGCCAGAAACTCCCTGATCAGCTTCTGGTGGATGTAGTTGTGCACTGGTCCGCCCGGCCGCCATGCGAAGTGCCGGCTGACGAGCACCCGCGTGCGATTGTCGGGCTGCAGCTCGATGATGCGCAGCCGATCGAGCTTGATGAGATAGCGCAGCGCTTCGCGCCGCGTGAAGTCGTACACCCGAACGATGTCGTCGAGCTGCCAGCGATTGAGCACCAGCCACGTCATCAGGAACAGCTTCGAGTCCGCAACCACTTCCTGTTCCTGCGCCAGCGTCAGCTGGTTGATCGGCGTCGCCTGCCGCTGCATCTCTTCGACGAGCTCGGACAGCTCGAGTCCGGCGAGCTCGCAGATCAGATCCAGACGCTCGAGCGAGAGGTCACCGGCAGCGAACAGCCGCTTCACGCTCGCCTCGCTCAGCTGGAGATGCTTGGCCACCTGGGCGTAGGTCAGGCCGCGTGCCCGCAGAGCACGCTTGAGCTCAGCCACGATCTGGGTCCGCTGCCCCATGGTCCGCTCCTGGAAGGTTTTCCAGAAAGTATCACGGCACGCTACTTTGCGGCGCCTTTCGCGCTACTTCAGCGACCTTGGTTGCGCCGGAAGCGACCCCGGCTGACAGTGCGCCCCGCATCGATCCGATGTTCACGTCGATGAAGGGAGAGTCGTCATGAAGCTTCGAGTCCCTCGCACCGGCCGCATTCTCGCGTTGACGGGCGTCGCCGCTCTCATGCTGTCCGGATGCGCAGCGCTGGATGCTGTGATGTTCGGTCACGCACAGCCGCGGCAGACGCACAATGCGTCCAGCCTGGTCGAATTCCTCTATCCGAACGGCCGCACTCCGCCCGTCGAGAACCAGATTCCCGAGCTGCGCGTGCCGCTGCGGGTGGGGCTGGCCTTCCTGCCGACGCAGGATGGCGCCGGGCCGACCGCAGCTCAGCGCGAAGAGCTGCTGGAGCGCATCCGCCAGCGTTTCGCCGACCGCAAGTTCGTGACCGAGATCGTGACGATCCCGGATTACTACCTGCGCAACAGCCGCGGCTTCGAAGGGCTGCAGGGCGTGCAGCGCTTGTACTCCATCGACATCGTGGCGCTGGTCTCGTACGACCAGGTCACCAACATGGATGAGAACGACTGGTCGCTCGGCTACCTGACGATCGTCGGTGCCTACGTGCTCAAGGGCAACCACCACGACGTCGCGACACTCGTCGACTTGGCGGTCGTCGATCCCGTGACTCAGTCGTTGATTTTGCGCGCCGGCGGCACGGACAGCCGCAATCGCAATACGACGCTCGTCGATCAGGACCGCGAGGTGCGCGAGTCCGGTGCCGCGAGCTTCGCGAATGCAACGACGCAGATGATCGACAACTTCGACCTCGCGCTGACCAGGTTCGAAGCCGACGTGCGCACCGGCAAGGCGAACGTTCGCGTCGCCCAGCGCGCGAGCAGCGGTGCCAGAGGCGGCGGCGGCGGCTTCGGGCCGCTAGCGCTCGGTGTGCTGCTGATCCTGTTCGCTGCGCGCCGTGAGCAGATGCGCCTCGCGTAGCTCCTCGCGGACTCGCACGAGGTTGGGACTATCAGGGTCGATCGTGTTGGAGAGATGAGCCACGGCAGCCTCGAGCGCCTTGCGTCCTTCGACACGATCGCCCGCACGCAGGAGCGCGCGGCCGAGCCACATCGAGGCAAGCCCAACGTAGTGCGAATGAGGCAGGTCTCCCTGCCGAGCTGCTGCGAGCGGCATGGCGCGCCGTGCGAACTCGACGGCTCCAGCAGCATCATTCGCCGCCAGAGCGGTCATCGAGAGGCCGAGGTAGCCATCGAGATTCATCTGGTCGTCGGGCCGCTCGATGACTACGCGCTCGAAGCCGCTGCGCGCCTCCGCCAGCTTGCCGCGGCCGAGGAACACACGACTCTGCACCAGCAAATACGCGCGAGCCGGCGGGCTGTCTGCCGGTGCATTCTTTTGCTCGAGCAGCCGCGCGAATCGATCCAGGTGGTGCTGCGCAACGTCGAACTGCTGCGCATCACCGGACTCGCCGAGCATCATCGCGACCGAGGCTGCGCCGATCAGGCAATGCAGCTCGGTGAATTCGTCGCTGTGGCTGATTGCCAGCCGGCATTCCTCGTCGAACGCTGCGCGTGCCTGCTGGAACCGGCCCAGCGCCTGTAGCGCGAGCCCGCGGTTGCCCAGCACAGTTGGCGTCAGCTCGACGTCGGGTCCGCGTTGTTCTTCGAGACGGATGCTCTCGTCCAGCAATTCGAGCGCGCGCCGCGGTACACCGGCATTGAGCATCGTTATGCCCCAGTCGTTCAGTACGGTGAGCGCGCCGTCGCTCTGCTCGCGGCCCAATTCCCGGTACTTGGCGATAGATTGCTCGTAGTAGCGTTCGGCCTCGGCGAGTCGGCTGCTCAAGCTGTAGCCGTAGCCGATCGTACCTAGCAGCGCTGCTTCCGTGATGCCGCCGCCGCTGCTGCTCTGGCGGCTTTTCTCGAGGCCCAGCTGAGCATCGCGCAACGTCTGCGTCGCTCTCTCTTCGGCAACGTGGATGCTGGCTGCCTTCAACAGGCACAGCGCCGCGGTCTGCGGGTCAGCGTCATTGCGCTTCACCTCGGCGTAGATCGCTTGCAACCAGCGTGCGCTATCGCCGAGATCGGCGGCTGCCGCGGCGTGTTTGCAGGTGAGTCGCGAGCGCAGCGCCGCATCGGGAGATTCTTGCACCAGCTGCAGGGCGCGCGTGAGCAGGGCTTGCGCCCGGTCGCCATTATCGTTGGAGGCATAGCGATCGGAAATCATCTCGAGCACGGCCGCGCGGTTCTCCGGGCTGCCGCTCGCGTCGTTCAGCGCCATCTTTTCGCTGCGCGCCAGCAGCTCGTTCACCGTGATCGGCTTCTGCGACGCTGCCGCATCGGTAATCATTCGGCCGAGGAACTCCGTGACGGCTTCGCTGCGCGAGCCGAATGCGACTGCACGATCGCGTTCGACTGCCGCGGAACGCGCCTGCCAGAGCGCAACTCCCGAGCCGCCGAGCAGTGCGACCGCCGCAACGCTCGCCGCAGCAACCGAGGCTTTATAGCGCGCGCTGAAGCGCCCGATGCGATACCACAGGCTGTCCGGCCGCGCGCTCACCGGCAGGTTGTGCAGATGGTTGAGGATGTCCTGGGCGAAAGCGCTCACCGACGCGTAGCGCTCCAGCGGATTGCGCTTGAGCGCTTTCGACACGATCGTGTCGAGGTCGCCGCTCAAGGTGCGCACGAGTGCGCGCTCCGAAGTGCTGCGCGCCGCGGCAACGTGCGCAGAGAATTTGTTCTGGCTCGGGCGCCGCAGATCTTCTTTGAGGATCGCGTCCTCCAGTGCCGCGCGCGACTCGTACTTGAGACGATACGGACGAATGCCGGCGAGCAGCTCGTACAGCACCACCCCGAGCGAATAAATGTCCGAGGCGGTGGTCAGCGCTTGTCCGCCGATCTGTTCCGGCGACGCGTAGCCCGGCGTGAACATGCGGCCGGACATCTGCGTCAGCTCGGTTTCCTCCGCGGCTTCGGCGGTCAGCAGCTTGCCGATGCCGAAATCGAGCAGCACGACGCGTCCCTCGGCGGTCACCAGGATGTTCGACGGTTTGAGATCGCGATGGATGACCAGCTCGGCATGCGCGAACTGCACCGCTTCCATCACCTGCACGAACAAGCGGAGCCGCTCGCGAATACCGAGCAGCCGCTGGTCGCAGCTTTCCAGAAGCTGGATGCCCGCGACGTACTCCATCGCGAGATACGGCTGGCCGGACTCGCTGAAGCCGGCGTCGTACAGGCGTGCGATGTTGGGATGCGTGAGCGCCGCGAGAATGTCCCGCTCGCGCAGGAAGCGCTCGACCTGCATGCGCGGTCCGGTCAGCGGCAGCTTGAGCGCCACTTCGCGTTTGATCTGGCCATCGCTGCGCTCGGCGAGCCACACGCTGCTCATGCCGCCGACGCCGATTTCGCGAATCAGCCGGTAAGGTCCGACGATGCTCCCGGCGCTCCAGCCATGGCGGGATTTCGCCTCCGCGCCGGTATGACCGGCGACGCGTGCGGCGTGTCTGGCGACCAGGTCGCGCAGCCCGGGCGCGAGATTCTCGACGCCGTCGAAAGCGGAGCCTTCCAAAAATCCGGCTGCGTTCAGTGCGGCGCGCTGCTCCAGCAGAGCACGAACGGCCTTCGCGACGTCGGGCTGACGTTCCTGGAGCTCGCGGAGCCACGTCGTGCACGACTGGGCATCCATCTGCAACGCACGATCGAAGTACGGCTCGATCTCCGTCCACGGCAGATCCTTGCGATCAGTCGCATGCATTGCTTCTCCCATGCCGGGTAAGTACCGGCCATCCCCGCCGCGATTCTATGCCCGCGCCGCTCGTGTCGGTTTTGCGGCCCTGCTGACGTTTCTCTACATAAGACTGCGCGACGGAGCCGCGGCTGGCGCTGTCCAATCGTGCGCTGAGCGCTTGCAAAGCCGGTGGCGAATGTGTGGAATCGCGCGCTCGGGGGTGCAATCGGGTCCAATTTTCCGGGGTTTATGTGGGGAGCATCATGCGAATTGTTTTAGCGACTGCGTTGGCAATGGTGACGGCGATGTCGTGGGCGGATGAGCCCAGTGCCCCCACCGCAAAGAGCGAGGCTGCGGCGGAAGCAGCGGCCGATCAACCTGCAGCCCAGGCCAACTCGACCGAAGCGACGACCAAGGCTGCGGTGGACGACGATAAGCCGTTCAAGCCGCCGACCGGGTACCGCGCGAAGCGCGTCAACGGCAGCCAGGTCTATTGCACGAAGACAGTCGTGCTCGGCTCACGCTTTGCGAAGGAAGACTGTCGCACCGAAGGGCAGCTGCGCGACCTGGAGCGGCAGAAGGAAGCGATGCGCGGCGAGATGGATCAGCGCAATCACGTCTGCTCGGGTCAGGGCGCCTGCGGGGCTCAATAACCCACTAGTCCGATCCTGACGGCGCGGCGCTTGCGAAGCGCCGCGCCGTTTTCATTTCTGCTTGCAGCTCGAGCTCAGTGCTGGGGCGCCGGCCGCCCGTTGCCGCCGTCCATCAGGAAGCGCCAGCCCGCGGCGGTTCGCACCCACACCGTCAGGTACTTCGAGTACGAGAGCTGTTCGGTCTGGCCGTCGTTGAACGAGTACGTGCCGTGCCCGATGCTCCAGCCGAGATCACCGCTCCCTGCGCCCTCGGTGCGCAGCGGATACCAGCTCAGCATTTCTGCCGGCGTCCAGCCGCTCCACGCGAACTCGACGCCGGCGTGGTTGTAGAAAAAGCTCCCGGCCGTGACGATCACCGACTCCGGCATGTCGTAGCTCGTGAACGCGACCGTGTAGCCCTGGTCGATGCTGAGGTCGGCGAAGCGCGAGTCCGCAATCGCGATCTCCAGGCGCTGCGCCGCGGGGAGACCGGGATGCACGACAGTGTCGGCGCCGTCGACGATCAACGCGTCGGCGGGCACGGGAGCAAGCGGCGCGCCGCTGTTGAGACGCAGGAAGGCTTGCACACGCCAGCCGTCGTCGCGCTTCTTCCACATCGCGATGAAGCGGCCGTAGGTCGTCACGGACGGCGCGTTCTTCGGCGCGGTCGTCTCGTCGAGCGAGCCGAACGTGTAGCCGAGCGAGCCGTCCGCGGATGCCTGGCCGGCAATTCGATGCAGGACCGTGTGCACCGATTTCGCCTGTGGATAGACCGTCTTCAGGAACGTGCGGGTCGCATCGCGTCCCGTGATGATCTCCTGGCCCGGGTGCAGGTACGCGACGTCGTTGGTCAGGTTCGGCACGAATCCGTCGACGGGGCCGTTCAGCTCGAGCTCGCGCGCGAAGCGATCGTGCGCGCGCAACAGGGATTCGGTGTTTCGATCGGCATCGTGCGTCGCGTTCGCGGCGAGGGGCGCGAGCGCGCAGCAGATCGTCAAGGCAAACGCTGCGAGGAGATGTCTCATGGCTGCAGTCCAGTTGCGTTCAGGGGACGGCAGGATGCAGCGCGCGCCGCAGGGCCTTCAATGTGCACGCCGCGAACGGCGGGCGAGTCGCAGCGAACGGTGGATTTCGTGCAGCGAAGTGCTCAGCGGGCGCCGAGCATTTGCGCAACTTGCTGGCGTCGCGAGCGGCTGACACGCAGGCGCGTGCCATCGTCCAGCACGACCAGCACTTCGGCATCCGCGGCGCGCTCGAGCCGCTGAACGCGCTGCAGGTTCACGAGCGCTCCGCGATGAATGCGCATGAACTGCTGCGGGCCGAGCCGGTCGGCGAGATCCTGCAATGACTCGCGCACCAGGTGGGCTGTGCCACGGACGTGGACCTGCGCGTAATAGTCCGCGGCTTCGATCCAGTCGATATCGTGAACATCGACCATGACCACGCGCCGCCCTTCGTTGAGCGCGATCCGGTCCGCGCGTTGCGGCTCGCGCGGCCCGGTATCGCTCGCGATGTCCTGGGCGATTCGCACCAGGCCGCGCGTGCGGATCGCAGCCTTCGCGCGCGCGAGTGCGCGCTCGAACCGCTCGTCGTCGAACGGCTTGAGCAGATAGTCGGCGGCATCCGCATCGAACGCACGCACCGCGTGCTCCGCATGCGCGGTGATGAAGATCACGACCGGCCGCTGCGGCAGATCGCCGAGCGCGGCGAAGCCGTCGGCTTTCGGCATCTGCACGTCGAGCAGGAGCAGGTCGGGTGCGAGCCGGCGCACCATGTCCTCGGCTTCCACGCCGTCGCGTGCCTCGCCGACGATCGTGAGTTGCGCGTCCTTCGCGAGCAGGCCGCGCAGCATGCGGCGTGCAAGCGGCTCATCGTCGGCTATGAGAGTGCGAATCGGCGCGCTCATCAGGCTGCCGCCGCGAGCGGAATGCGGATTCTTGCGGTCGTCGCGTCGCCCGACGTCGCGATTTCGAGCACGAAGCGATCGCTGCCGTACAGATGCGCGAGACGCTCGCGCGTGGATTCGAGACCGAGACCGAAACCCGGGCGTTCGATTGGTTGCGCTTGCTCTCCAGTCTCTGGCTCGCCGCTGTTGCGTACGGTCAGCGCGAGATACTCGCCTTCACGTTCTGCGGCGATCGATACCAAGGTCGCTCCGCTGTGGCGCTCGACGCCGTGCCGGACGGCGTTCTCGACGAAGGGCTGCAACACCAGCGCCGGCACCAGTGCCTGCGCCAGCAGCGGATCCAGCCGGACCTCGGTGGTCAGCCGGTGCTCGAACCGCAGCCGCTCGATCCGCAGATAGTGCTCGGCCCACGCGACTTCCTGCTGCAGCGGAATCCGCGCATCGCCATCGGTCGAGAGCACGACGCGCAGCAAATCGCCGAGCGCGACCAGCGCGGCGAGCGCCTTTTCCGGGTCAGCGAGCCGGATCAGTGCCGCGATCGAGTTCAGCGAGTTGAACAGGAAATGCGGCTGGAGCCGGCGCGTCAGCGCTTCGAGCCGCGCCTGCGCGAGGCGCCGCTCGAGCTCGGCGGAGCGGATACGGTTCGAGGCGAGCGCGCGGGCGTAGATGACTGCGTAGCCCGCGCAGGCTACGGCGGCGTAACTGAAGACGTTGATGAACACCTGATCGTACAGCTCGCGCAGCAGCGGCTGGTGCGGGATGCGGGCGACGAAATCGAAGACCGTATCGAGCAGCACGTCGCCGCTGCAGAACGCGAACGCCCCGGCCGTGTGCAGGGCGAGGCTGCGCCAGCGACGGGCGCGATCCAGCGGCAGGCGCTCGCACAGCGCGATGATGAAAGGCGAAATCGCGCCCCACAGCACCATGCTCCAGAGGAACCCGGCGAGCTCGTCGCGCTGCAGCCCCGGCGCCTGCGGACCGAACATCACGAGGTCGCGCGCCAGCACGAACAGCGCGAGCGCCAGCCAGCCGGCCAGGCACGCAATCCAGACAGATCTCGATTTGAGCAGGGGAGGCATAACGGGCACGCTTTCGCTGACAATAGCACTCATGCCTCCAAACCGCGTCGGCTGGCGTTTCGTCACCCTCTATGCGCTGGCCTACACGGGCACATGGATCGCGCTGCTGACCCCGGTGCTGATCACGATCGCGCTGAAGATCCGCCAGCTCACGCCGCACGAG